>Ga0129333_10002457_pt1 | contig 17268 bp, 15 predicted proteins | sample CPB6_08_DNA_FD_94474 | JGI IMG/M metagenome (GOLD analysis project Ga0129333, IMG submission 94474) | Freshwater to marine salinity gradient microbial communities from Chesapeake Bay, USA - CPBay_Sum_0.6_0.8_DNA | ecosystem: Environmental > Aquatic > Marine > Coastal | place: USA: Chesapeake...
CGGTGACCGTCTCGCCGGCGAACAGCGACCGGCACGAGGTGATGACGTCGCGAACTGCCGACAGGGGGGCCGTGCGCTCAATACCGAGCGGGTCGAGGGTGAGCGAGCCGCCAGCCCCGATGCCGAGGAACGCACGGCCAGCCGACATCTCGTCGAGACTGGCCGTGGCGACGGCGGTGGTGGCCGGATGGCGTGTGTAGGGGTTCGTGATCCCCGTGCCCAGTTGCAGACGGGTGGTCGCCGCCGCAATTGCGGCGAGTGTGATGTACACGTCGCGGGTGGCGAGGCCCTCGTCGTATACCCAGCATCGTGAGTACCCGAGTTCCTCCGCGGTAACGGCGAGCGACACGAGTTCGTCGATCGGGCCCTCGGGGATGATGTTGATGCTTGCGGTGACCACCGGGGACGACACTAGTCAGGGGTCAACTGAGGACCGGGAGTTCTACGGCGATCACGCCTGCGTCGGCGAGCAGCATGCTGAGTTCGCGTGCCGCGTCGACCTGTCGTGGCCCAATGCGGGTGATGGCCACGGCGAACACGGCGGCGTCCGGGACGTTCTTGCGCGAGCCGCGCTCCGGGTGCGAGAGGAGCTTTGCGGCGCGTTGCGGTGTGAGGCGTTCGTACGGGCCGCATCCGCACACCGCCGCCGTGAGCATCGGCCGGTGGGCAACGTCCTCGATGACGCGGTTGATGGCATCGGCCCCGATTACGGCGATCACGTGCGTGCTCGCGGAGGGAATGGGCGGTTCGTGTGCGGCGGGTGCCTTCACCCGTCGGCTGCGGGAACCGTCGGCCTCGACCACGAGGAGGTCGGGTCGGTTCGCTGCGAACCATTCGTCGACATCGTGGGGCTCCATGCCGATCAACTTGTCGCCCTCGGCCCGGCGGTGCAGGAACACGGCGAAGCCGACGGACTGGGCGGCGTACACCTTCGTGGTGGTTCCGGCCGCGCACGTCCAGCCACGTTCCGTTGCGTCGTCGACCAGCGAACGCATGAGGGTGCTCTTCCCCCCACCGCCGACCAGTGAGACGAGCGAGGTGCGTGTGATGCCGAGTCGGTCGATCAGGATCCGGCCGAGAGCCAACTCAACACCGCCTCCAGCACGCCGCCGCCGATGGCGAGTGCCTTGTCGGAGATGAGGTCGCAGTCCGTGTCGAGGCGGGGGTCGATGTCGCCGATCTTCGTCCCGATCCAGACCGGAGTGTTTGCGGCGATGAGTCCTCGGACGACGCCGTCGAACGGTGCGGTGATCACCGCACCGCCGACCCGGCCAACGACCTCGCCCTTGCGGACACGGTCGCCGATCTGCACCCGCCATTGGGGCAGGCCGCCGATCGGTGTGCGCAGTACGCGCTCGTTGCCCCGCCCGCCGATCTCTCCGGGCACACCGGTATTCGGGATCGCCCCGCCGGTGTGCAGGACCCGACCGAGCGAGTGCCCCCTTGCGGTCTCCACGACCGCATGACAGTCGACCCCGGCGGTGAAGCCGGGACCGAGCGCAACGACGAGTGGGGCATCGGTGATGCGCGTGTCGATGTTGTGCTTGGCGAGTCGAGCGTCGACCACCACCGAACGCGGGATGTTCGGCAACCCCTCAGAGACGAGTACCGGTACCGATCCCTGTTGGGCAAGTTCCTGGGCGTAGCGGGCGGTCTCCACGCGCCGCGCGTAGATGTCCTCCACGGTCATCTCCCCGTCGAGGACGGCGGATGACACCGCGACGCTGCGACGTACGGTGAGTGGATTCGCCAACTCGGTGACGATCACCGGGAAACCCGCCCTGCGAAGGCGCGCCACCACACCGGTACCCAGGTCGCCGCCCCCGCGGACGATCACTGTGTGATCGGCAAAGAGCATGACGTCAGAGGGCCCCTCGTCGGATGCCGATGATCTCTGCGAGCACCGAGACAGCGATCTCCTGCGGCGTCTCCGCCTGCAATTCGACGCCAACGGGCGAGAGCACCCGTTCGAGGCGTGCAGTATCCACACCACGGGATTCGAGTTCGTGCCTGGTGGTGTCCCACCGGCGCTTGCTGCCCATCACGCCGACGGTGCGGGCCCCTGATGCGAGGAGGGGCGGGAGGAGATCGAGGTCGAGTTTCATATTGCGTGTGAGCACCACTACGTGGGTCTCGCCGCTGGGAGGGTGCGCAACCAGCGCGTCGGCGATTGAACCGCTGAGCACGACATCGGCGTGGGGAAGGGCGTCGGCGGTTGCGAGATCCGGTCGGTCGTCGTAGGCGACGACACGGAAGCCGAGCCAGTGCGCCAACTCGACGACCGCCTTGCCGACGTGTCCGCATCCGACGACGAAGATGGTGGGGGAGGGCATGTGTGGCTCCAGGTAGAGATCGACCTCGCCACCGCACACACCGGGGTCTCCGCTGAGTGGGTCGACGAGTTGGTAATGCAGCAGTCGGGGCTTGCCGTCACGGAGGGCATCAAGGGACTCGGCGACCACGCGTGCCTCCATCTCGCCGCCCCCGATGGAACCGAGCGTGCTTCCGTCGCCGAAGACGAGCATCTTCGAGCCGGCATGACGGGGGACCGACCTGGAGGTGTCGATCACGGTGGCCATCACGACCGCCTCCCCACGCTCGATGGTCTCGAGCATGGTGCGGATCAGGACGCCGTCCACAGCCGTCTCGCCTGCTCCCACACATGAGCGCGGCTGCGTTCGGTGTCGAAGCCCTCGACACGGCCGTTCCGCACGCGCCAGTTGCCCGCGACCATCACGTGTCGGACGTCGGTGCCGCTGCGCCAGAGCACGAGTTGGTCGTACAGGTTGTGCGCGCTCGGAGGTGTGGGGAACGACGCGTCGATGAGTTGCAGGTCTGCCTGGTAGCCGGGGGCGAGACGACCCACCCGGTGCCCGAGTCCCAGTGACTCGGCGCCGAGGGAGGTGGCCAGGCGGAACACGAGGCCGGCCGGCATTACCTGCGGGTTGAGCAGGCGCGCCTTGTGGAGCATGAACGCGCCTCGCATGACGGAAAACATGTCGTTGAGGTACCCGTCGGTGCCGAGTCCGACCGTGACGCCATCGGAGATCATCTCGGGCACCGGGGCGATCCCGCCGCCGACCTCACAGTTGGAGAGCGGCATGTGGGTGACGCGTACCCCCCGTGAGGCGATGACCTCACGCTCCTCGGCGGACAACTGGACACACTGCGAGGCCATGAGACGCGGGCTCGCAACGCCGAGTTGGTCGTAGAGAGCAAGCGTGCGCCTGCCGTAGCGCTCCTCGCAGAGGATGCCCTCGTGCGTGCCCTCGTTGACATGGGCATGGAAGAGGACGTCGTGCTCGACGGCGAGCCCGAAGGCCCGTTCGATGAACGGCGGCGCGCAGGTGAACGTGGTGTGGATGCACATCAGACCGTTCACCAGTGAGTCCGGCCCGTCCGAACGACCTGCCGCGATCATCTCGAGGTTCTCGTCGATACCCGCTTGGCCATTCCGCTCGCTAACGCGTTGCGTGGCCTCGAAGCTCAGGATGCCGCGGAGTCCGAGTTCGCGCACGACCTCCCGTTGGCGCACGAGGATGCCCGACAGTGCATTCGGTGCCTCGAGGATGTCGTAGAAGCAGGTGGTGCCGGTGCGCAGCATCTCTGCCCCGACCCAGCGCGTTGCGGCGAGGATCATGTCGTGGTCGAGCGAATCCTCCACGCGCGGCCACCAGAAGTCCTCGAGGAACGGCCAGAAGCCACTCGGTGCCTGATCGAGCGGGATCCCGTGGGCGAGAACGCCGTAGAGGTGCGCGTGGGTATTGACGAAGCCGGGTGCGAGCACCTGACCCGATCCGTCGACGAGCTCGTCGTGCGGGTAGGCGCTCCGGAGGCTCCCTGCGTCGCCAACCTCGGTGATCTCGCTGCCGACAACGCGTACCGCTGCGCGTTGCAGCGGCGCCTCGCCCGGCTCGGCGATCACCCAGTCCGCAGAGATGATGGTCATGGTGGCCTACGCCTGTTGGTTGAGTGCCGACCAGACCCGCTCAGGGGTGAACGGGATCTCGTTCATCGCCACACCGGTGGCGTTCAGGATGGCGTTGCGCAGTGCTGGGGCAACACCATCCTTGGGGATCTCGGCGACGGCCTTCGCCCCGAACGGACCGGTGTCCTCCATCGTCTGCACGAGGAACACCTCGATCTCGGGCATTTCGTCGGCCCGGTAGATGCGGTAGGTGTCGAACTCGGTGTTCACCATGCGACCGTTCTCGTCGAACGCATACTCCTCGCAGTGGCCGTAGCCGAGTGCCTGGACGATGCCTCCCTCGATCTGTCCGGAGGCCGTGACCGGGTTGATGGCAACGCCACAGTCGACGGCCATCACGAGTTTGCTCACGGTGACCTGACCGGTGTCGACGTCGACCTCGACCTCGGCGAACTGCGCACCGAACGGCGGTGGGCAGTCCGGCGACACGTAACTGGCCGTGCCCATGATCTGCTCGTGGTCCTCGGTGTGCAACGAATTGAGTGCGATGTCCTCGAGACTCACCGAGCGGCCATCGGGGGCCCACGCGCGTCGTTCGCGCAGTTCGATGGAGCAGGCCTCCTCCTCGGGGAGCCCGAGGAGCCGAGCAGCACGAAGCTTGATCCGCCAACGAACCGCGTCGGCGGCGCGCTTCACGGCGGTACCCGAGATGTACGTGGTTGACGACGCGTAGGCGCCCACGTCGAAAGGCGTCATGTCGGTGTCGCCCGAGTACATCTTGATGTCCTCGAGCGGGACGCCGAGCACCTCTGCGGCAATCTGCCCGAGCACGGTGTCGGCGCCGGTCCCGAGGTCGGCGGCTCCGGCCAGCACGTTGAACGAGCCGTCGTCGTTCATCTTGATGGAGCAGCCACCCATGTCGAGGAACGGGATGGCCGTGCCATGCATGCAGAAAGCGAATCCGAGGCCCCGGCGGATGTTCGGACGGTCGGGCGGGGCGATCCACGACGGGTCGTTGCGGCGGTGCCAACCGATCGAGCGCATGCCCTGTGCCACACATTCCTCGATGCCGGAGGTGAGCACCGGCGGGTAGGAGGCGGGGTCGACCTCGCCGGCCTCGGTTCCACGCTCGCCGAGGTACATGACAATGTCGAGCTTGTCGCCGACCTTCACCCAGTTCTGGCGCTTGAAGTCGATGACGTCCATGCCGAGGTCGCGTGCGATGTCCTCCATATGGCACTCGAGCGCAAACTCTGCCTGCGGTGCGCCGTAGCCGCGGTAGGCGCCGGGCACCGGGATGTTGGTGTACACCACATGGCACTCGAACCGCTTGGCCGGGCAGTTGTAACTGGTGAGGCCGCGGATGCCGGTGACGTTCTGCACGGTGAAGCCGTGCGTGCCGTACGGGCCGGTGTTGCCGATCACCTTCATCTCCTGCGCCACCAGTTTGCCCTTGGCGTCGACACCGGTGCGGTAGGTGATGGTCTGTGGGTGACGGTTGCGCGAGGAGGCGAACTCCTCCTCGCGGGACAGCACGAGTCGAACCGGCTTGCGGGTTCGCAGCACGAGGTGTCCGACGATGTCCTCGATGAGCATCTCCTGCTTCGCGCCGAAGCCTCCACCGATACGCGGCTTGATGACGCGGATGTCCTTCACGGTGAGGCCGAGCAGGGGCGCCACCATTCGGCGGGCGTGGAAGGGAACCTGGGTGGCCGTGCGCAGTACAAGGCGCTCGTCCTCGTCGAGCCAACCGACGGTGACGTGCGGTTCGATCGGTGTCTGCTGCACCTGGTGCACGCGGTACACGCCCTCGTACACCTTGTGGGCTCCGGTGAACGCCGCCTCAAGCTTGTCGTCGGGGACGGTTGCAGCGAGGATGTGGTGCACGACGTTGCGCGATGCGTCGTGGATCCCGACGGCATCGGGTTCGTCGTGGATCACCGGGGTGCCGGGCTCCATGGCGAGGCGCTCATCGAGGTTGAACGGGAGCACCTCGTAGGTGACCTTGATCAACTTGAGGGCCTCGGCTGCGATCTCGGGCGTCTCGGCCGCTACCGCAGCAACGCGGTCGCCCACGTGGCGCACCTTGTTGTCGAACGACACCTGGTCCCAAGGGAGCGGGTTCGGCCAGCTCTGGCCACCGGAGGCGTACATGACCCGAGCCGTGTTCTTGTGGTGGATGACGGCATGCACGCCGGGCAGGGCGCGAGCCTCGCTGTCGTCGATGTCGACGATGCGAGCGTGTGCGTGCGGGCTGCGCAGCACCATTGCGGTAAGCATGCCGCGCATCTCGACATCGTCGGAGAAGGCCGGGTGGCCCTTCACCAACTTGAGCGCATCAACCTTGATCTCGGGCTTGCCGACTACCGACATCTGGGGGACGTCGGGCGAGGGGACCACTCGTGGTACGGCAGGCGAGACACCGATGACCGTTGCACCGGGTTGGTACGCCACGGGGTCGCGTCCGTTGGTGAGCGGCGTGAGGTAGACCGGTCGGAAGGGCTCGACCGAGTCACCCCGCAGCAGCGCGGCGGCACGCTGGACGGCCTCGACCACCTTGATGTAGGCGGTCTCTCGGTCGAGCACACCGGACAGCGCGTCGCGAATCTCGGCCTCGGTCGGGTTCGGGGTTCGGTCGAGCAGTGCCTTCGTGACGAGGATCATCGCTCCGGCGGAATACCCGGACTGGAGGGCTCCGGTCACCATGAACGCCTGCTGGATCGGGTGGAGTTCGCCGTTGGGGCCCTCGAGCCCCTCGAGTGTGGTGACCGAGCGGCCCACCGCCTGCTCCGCCAGCACGACGTCGCCCGAGACCGGGACGCCGTCGAGCAGAACCGCCGCTGCACCGGTGGCGCCGTTGTCGGAGCCGAACCGAACGCTGAAGCAGCCCTGGGCACGGAGGAAATCGCGCAACGAGGTGCCGGGCGCCGTGAGCGCAGTGATCTGCTTGCCGTTGAGCGTGAGTGAGATCGGGATCATGCTTCCACTGCCTTGGTGACGCGTGCGACGAGGATGCCGGCGACGTGCTTGCGGTACGCCGATGAGCCGCGGAAGTCGGCCGGTGGCTGCAGGGTGGCGGTGTCGGTAACGAGGATCGGTGTCACGGCAACGCCGCTGGCTGCAACCGTCGTCATGCCGTTGCTCCGGCGGGCGACCGCCGAGACGATGGCTTGGTCACCCGGGGTGCGGCCGGTGCGCTCGGCGGCGAGCGTTCCGTCGACGTTCAGGACGACCTCGGTAATGAGTGCGCCGCGCAGCAGTTCGCAGTCGGCAAGCAGTGCGGGGAGTGAGATCGTCCGTGTGCCGGTGGTGCTGTGCAGCGTGACGGCGGCATCGCACGCGAGGAGGCCCGTGAGCAATTCGCTCTCCCAACCACCTGCGGCGATCGTGCCACCAACGGTGGCGAGCGTTCGCAGCGTGCTCGGCTCCTCGCGACGGGCGAGTTCCCGCAGGACAGACGGGAGGTTCGCATCATCGGCGAGGTGTTGGAGGGTTGCGGTTGCCCCAATCCGCACCGTCGAACCCGTGGACCGTACGTACGACAGCCCGAGCGCCTGGAGGTCCACTGCCACCATCGGGCTTCCGAATGGCTGTGCGTTCACCCTGGTGCCACCGGCGAGTGCGGTGGCGTGGGGCTGGGCAAGCAGCGCTACCGCCTCATCAACGGTTGCCGGGCGGTGGTAAGCGACCACCTGGGGCATGGGAAGCCTCCTGATCGAGGGGTGGGACAGGACCTCAATCTAGTGGTGCTGCATGGCCGAGCCCTGCCCGGTGAAACAGATCGCCGCAGGCACGAATCGCCCGCTCGAGCTCGTGCTGCTCGTCGGCGGTGGTGAGCCTCCGGTGGTCGATGACGACCTGACCGTCGACGACGACGTGTCGCACCTCCCGAGGCGTCACGTTGAAGACCAGTGCCGACACCACACGGTGGACCGGGGCCACGAACACGCTGTTGAGGTCGACCACGACGAGGTCTGCGAGGCGCCCCGGTTCGATGCAGCCGAGGTCGTCACCGAGGCCTGCGGCCCGGGCCCCACCACGGGTGGCCATGCGGAGCGCGTCCTCCGGCTGGAGGATGACCGGGTCGAGGTGGTGAACCTTCTGCAGGAGGACGGCAACCTTCATTGCCTCGAAGAGGTCCTGACGGTTGTTGCTCCCGGGCCCGTCGGAGGCGAGTGCAACGTTGACACCCTCACGGAGCATCTCCGGGATCGGCGCAACCCCCGAGGCGAGGTACATGTTGCTCACCGGGCAGTGCACCACCGAGGCCCCCCGCTCGGCGATGAGGCGGATCTCGTCGCTGTTCACCCACACCGTGTGCGCGAGTTGTGTATCGGGGCCGAGCACGCCGAGCGAGTCGAGCCACGGGACGTGACGCATCGACCGTTCGCCGAGGTTCATCTCGACCTCAACGGCGGTCTCGGCGCAGTGCACGTGCATACCGCCGCCCCAGGCGCGGGAGGCCGCAGTGGTGGTGCGCATTGCGTCGTCCGAGCAGCCCCAGGGGATGAGCGGTGCGGTCTCGACGCGGAGCCTGCCGTCTGCTGCCCCGTGCCAACGCCTCGCAACCTCGGTACTGAGCGAGACGACTCCGTCACCGGTCTCGGTGAGACGCGGTTCGTAGTTCCGGTCGGCCCAACCGCGCGCCAGCAGGAAACGGATACCGAGTCGCTCGGCAACCTCCATGACGGCATCGTCGTGAGGCCCACCCGGGTGGATGTATTGGTGGTCGATCACCGTGGTCGCCCCGGTCCGGAGGTTCTCGATGATCCCCACGGCCGTGGCCGCCGCGATCTCCCCCGGCGTCATCACGGAGGCAGCGGGCCAGATGTAGTCGCGCAGCCAGTCGAGGAGGGACTTGTCGTCGCCGAGACCGCGGAAGAAGGTCTGGAACAGGTGGGTATGGCCGTTTACCATCCCCGGCATGACGGCGCCGCCCGCAGCGCTGAGCACTGTCGACGTCCGGCGCAGTTGGGACGGCGCCTCGCCCGGTCCGACGGCGCTGATGCGGTTCCCCTCGATGTGCACCCATCCGCGGCGGAGGACCGAGCCGTCGTCGCTGGAGGTGACAACGGCACCGTCCTCGATGAGGACGCTGTTGGTCACGGTCGCCAACCGCCGAAGGCATCGACCACGGCGTGGATGTCGTCCATCATCGGGAACAGGATCGGGCACGTGACGCCGGCCTCGATGTACTCCGCAACCTTCTCGCGGCACTCGTGGCTGGTGCCCACCGCCATGAGGCTGCGCACGAGCGAGTCGGGAATGAGATCGGCCGCCTTGCGGTAGTCGGCCTCGGTGGCGGGCCAGCCGACGACCTCCTGTACCCGCTTCACGAGGTCGGGGTCGGCGCCACTTGCCTCCATGATGTGCGGCTCGGTGCCCAGGTAGTACGCAACGAGCGCCTTACCGGTGCGCACGGCCTCCTTCGGGTCATCGTCGGAGAGCGAGCACACCAGTAGTTCGGGGCGGTCGACCTGTTCGATGGTCTTGCCGGCCTTCGCGGCACCCGTGGCAAGCTTGCCGACGGCGGACTTGATGTACTCGACCGGCACGACGTAGTTGAGGACGCAGCCGTCGCAGATCTCGCCGGTCATCTCCATCATCTTGTCGCCCGTGGCGCCGATGTAGATCGGGATGTTGCGGGGTGAGGAATCGCCGAATGCGATGTCGAGCTTCACCCGGTCGAGCTTGACGAACTCGCCCTGATAGGTGACCTCCTCCATCGTGAACAACTGGCGGAGCGCCTCGACGTGTTCGCGCATTGCGGTGAGCGGCTTGCGTCGATCGGCACCGACACGGCTCGCAATCGGCTCCCACCAGGCGCCGATTCCGCACATGACGCGGCTCTCGCCCTCCGGCGTGAGGCCGCCGAGTTCCCACATGGTCGACCACGTGGCGGCGATGACCGCCGGATTGCGGGTCCAGATCGGGAGCACTCCGGATCCGATCCGCAGTCGCTTGGTGCGCGTGAGCAGGGCGCTCATCATCACGACGCAGTCCCGGGCGAGCCGGGTATCGGCCTGCCAGATCTCGGAGAATCCCTTTGCCTCTGCGTACTCGGCCACCTCGAGTTCGTAGGCCATCGGGTGCTTGTCCTGGAGATAGAGAGCCATCCGTTGCATCACGACCACGGTAGTGGCTGGGTAACGTCTCGCCGTGCCCCACCAGACCGTTCGCCGGAGCCTCGTTGCGCTGGGTGCCGTGGTGCTGCTGGTCGGTTCGTTCCTCCCGTGGTTGGGCAGCGGCGACCGTTCGCGGAGCAGTTACCAGCTGTCGGTCTCGGTTCAGCGACTCGGGCTCACACGAAATGGGCTCGAGCAGGCGGTCGTGATGCTGTGGCCGTTGGTGCCGGCCGTGGTGCTCGGTGCCACGCTGCTCTTCTGGTGGCGCCCCGACCCCTTCGCCAGCATCGTGCTGGTGATCGCTGCGGTGTACGTGGCTGGCGTGGCGAACCTCGTGTGGTCGAGCGGACTGTCCGCGCTCGTCGGGGTTCCGGTTACTGCGGTGGGCGCCGCACTCACCATGCTCGGTTGCGTTCCCATGCATCTGCTCCGTCGACGTAGGGAACCGAGCACCGATGACTGCTGACGTCGTCACGCGACTGCGCGGCATCGTTGGCGAGGGTCACGTCCTCGTGGATCCCGATGCGCGTGCGGGGTTCGAGGTGGACTGGACACGACGCTTTGGCGGCCCGAGTCTTGCGGTCGTACGGCCGGCCAGGACTGCAGAGGTGGCCGACATCGTGCGTCTCTGCTCGGCGGAGCGGATCGGCCTGATCCCACAGGGGGGCAACACCGGTCTCGTCGGTGGGGCGGTGCCCGGTGCGTCGCGCAAGGTGATCATCCTGTCCCTGTCCCGGCTGAACTCGGTCAGGGAGATCGACACTGCGGCGGGCCAGGCAACGGTCGATGCCGGCGTCACCCTCGAGTCCCTGGAGCGCGCCCTGATCGGCTCGGGCTGGGAATTCGGTGTCGACCTCGCTGCGCGCTCGAGCGCAACCATCGGTGGGATGGTCGCCACCAACGCGGGCGGTACCCGGGTGCTCCGGCATGGATCGATGCGGGCGAACGTGATCGGCGTCGAGGCGGTGCTGGGCAACGGCGAGGTGATCGCTCGGCTCGATGGTTTGGTGAAGGACAACACGGGCCTCGATCTCGCTGCACTCCTCTGCGGGAGCGAGGGAACTCTCGGTGTCGTGACTGCGGTGCGTGTCCGTCTGGTGCCGGCATGGCGTGACCGCCTTGCGGCCGCCGTGCGATGCGAGGGTTGGGACGATGCCGTCGGCCTCGCATCGCAATTACGTCGCCATGTCGATGGTCTCGATGGGTTGGAGGCGATCGATGCGGTATGTGCGCGCAACGCTGCGGATGCACTCGGTGTGCGACTCCCTCTGCAGGATGCGCCGGTCACCCTGTTTGCGCTGTGGGCCGGCAACGGCGACCCGCCCACAGCACTCGTAGAACTCCTGAGCGAACGCGAGCACCGGGTCGGCGACCCCCGGACCATGATGGAGGCGAGAGAACGTCAGGCCGAGGCAATCGCGCGTGTCGGGATTCCGCACAAGTTCGACGTGACACTCCCGCTTGCTGCACTCGGTCGCTTTGCCCGCGAGGTCGAGGCCGTGGTGCCGGGCGATGCACACCTGTTTCTCTTCGGGCACCTGGGCGACGGGAACCTTCACGTCAACGTGGTGGGTCCTGCCGCCGATGACCATCGCGTCGACGATGCCGTGCTCGGTCTGGTGGCGCGCATGAATGGTTCCGTGAGTGCCGAGCACGGGATCGGCCGGGCAAAGGTCGCCTACCTCGGCCTGTCGCGGTCGCCCGCCGAGATCGCTGCGATGCGCTCCATCAAGTCGGCGCTCGACCCAAGCGGTGTGATGAACCCCGGAGTACTGTTCGCCGAGTGAGCGGCTGGGTGCTGGCTGCTCTCAGTGCCAGGCGTTGCGCGAGATCAGTACGTCGCGCAGCACGGAGGGACGGTCGGTCATGATTCCGTCGACGCCGAGGTCGAGCAGGCGATGCATCTCTGCCGGATCATCGATCGTCCAGACATGTACGTCCATTCCGGCCTCGTGTGCTGCATCGACCGTGCGTTGAGTGATGATCGGCAAGCCGGACTGCACGGTCGGTACCTGCGCGCACGGCACACGTGGCATCAGCAGCGACCCGGGCAGTCGGCTTCCGAGCAGCCACTGTGCCACCTCGCTCGGGCCGAGGCTCGTGCACACCTCGGCGCCGAGCATCGAACGGATGCGACGGAGGCGCTTTGCCGAGAACGCCCCGATGCACACACGGCCCAGCGAGTTGGTCCGACGAATGGTGTCGACGAGGGCGTCGACGGCGCGGTCGGTCTTGCAGTCGATGTTGATCCGTGCGTCCGGGAAGGTGCCCAACAGGTCCTCGAGCAGCGGTATCGGCTCACGCCCGTCGATGAGCGCCTCCCGAACGCTGCTCCAGGGCAACTCACTGATCCTCCCCGGTCGCCCGGTGGTGCGGAGCAGGTCGTCGTCGTGGAACGCAACGAGCTCGCCGTCGGCGGTCAACTGGACGTCGGTCTCGAGGTAGCGGTAGCCGAGTTCGACCGCCATCTGAAACGCCGGGAGCGTGTTCTCCGGGGCATCGGAGGCGCCGCCACGGTGGGCGAACGCAATCGGACCCGGATGCTGCAGGAACTCGAAGCGGTCGCGCACGGTTCGGCGGGGAGGTGGCTGGTCGGTCAGATCGACCGACCAGCGTCCTTCCAGTACTCGTCCTTGAGGAGACGCTTGTAGAGCTTGCCAGTTGGGTGCCGGGGCAGTTCGGGACGGAAGTCGAACGAGCGGGGGCACTTCACATCGGCCAGCTGGGAGCGGCAGAACGCAATGAGTTCCTGCTCGAGGGCCTTTGCGGCCTCGGGGCTCGCCGGCATCTCCTTGGGTTGCACGACGGCCTTCACCTCTTCGCCGAAATCGTCGTTGGGGATGCCAAGCACGGCGACGTCGACCACCTTCGGGTGCGTGATGAGCACGTTCTCGGACTCCTGCGGGTAGATGTTCACGCCACCCGAGATGATCATGTACGCCTTGCGGTCGGTGAGGTAGAGGAAGTTGTCGTTGTCGAGATACCCGACGTCACCGAGGGTCGACCAACCACGGGCGTCACGCGATCCCTTCGTCTTCTCCGGATCGTTGTGGTACTCGAACGATGCGCCGCCCTCGAACCAGATGGTCCCCGCCTCGCCGCGAGGCAGTTCATTGCCGTTCTCGTCGCAGATGTGCACCGTGCAGTTGATCGGTGTCCCGACGGTTCCCTCGTGTGCGAGCCACATCTGGCTGTTGCAGTACACGAAGCCGTTTCCCTCGGTCCCTGCGTAGTACTCGTGGATTATCGGGCCGAACCACTCGATCATCTCCTTCTTGACCTGCTTGGGGCATGGCGCTGCGGCGTGAATGACGCACTGCAACGAGGAGACGTCGTACTTCGTGCGTACCGCAGGATCGAGCTTGAGCATCCGGACGAACATGGTCGGGACCACTTGGCTGTGCGTGATCCGGTGTGCCTGGGTGAGGCGCAGGTAGTCCTCGGGGTCGAAGTGCTCCATCACGACGATCGTTGCGCCCATCGACTGCGCCGCCATGCAGAAGCGCAGTGGGGCAGCGTGGTAAAGCGGCGCGGGCGACAGGTAGACGGAGTCCTTCGTGAAACCGAAGAGGAGGCTCAGCAACCCACCGACACCGGCCGGGGTTTCGTCGAGTGGCTGGGGCACGAAGGCACGGGTTACACCCTTGGGCATACCCGTCGTGCCCGAGGAGTAGAGCATGTCCATTCCCGCGACACGGCTCGGCAGAGGGGTGGCTGGCTGTGCCGAAACGGCGGTCTCGTACGACTCGTAGCCGTCGACCGTTCCGTCGAGCATGAGGCGCAGCGATGCGTTCCCGATCTCGGGGAGGACCTCGGTGGCCTGATCTGCCTTGTACTTCGAGGTGATGAACGCCTTCGCCGCACAGTCATTGATGATGTAGGCGAGTTCGCGGCTCGTGAGTCGCGACGAGCACGCCGTGTACACGAGGCCCGCATAGTGGCAACCCCAGACGATCTCCATGTACCGGGGATGGTTTTCCATGCAGATCGCGATGTGATCGCCGGGCTGCAGTCCTGCAGCGCGCAGGAGCTGGCTGAGCCGGTTGGCAGCAGCGTCGAGTTCGGCGAAGGTGGTGATCGTCCCGGATGCGCCCATCACGAGTGCAGGCTTGTTCGGGTCGGTGGCTGCGAATACTCCCGGATGCATGGGCGCAAGGTAGTCGGCCGGGGAGGACAAAAGCACCGTCCCTCCCCACTGCGAATCCGGCCGGTACCGTCTCGGCCGTGACGACGTCGGCGACCGCCCGCTTCCGGGAACTCATGGAGCGTGGGCCGAACGGATTCGCTCTCGATGAGGCGTGTCTGCTGATCTCGGCACACGCCCGCCCAAACCTCGATGTGGGGCACTATCTCAACCGCCTCGACGAGATTGCGGGAACCATTCTTCCCCCGACGCTCGACGGTCTGCTGTCGGTGCTCTTCCGGGACGAGGGCTATCGAGGGAACGAGCACGCTTACTACGACCCCGACAACTCGTTTCTCGACCAAGTGATCGACCGACGCGTCGGCATTCCGATCACGCTGTCCGTGCTCGCGATCGAGGTGGGTCGCAGGTGCGGCGTGCCGTTGTGGGGGGTGGGCATGCCGGGCCATTTCCTGCTGCGCGACAAGGTGGACCCCATGGTGTTCGTCGATCCGTTCAACGGGGGAAAGATCCTCCTGGCGGGCGACTGCCGCCGGATGCACCATGCGTTGTCGCAGGGCAGCCCGTGGGACGATTCCTTTCTCAACCCCACCTCCAAGATCGCCATCGTGGCGAGGGTGCTCACGAACCTGAAGATGGTTGCGAGGGAGCGCCAGGACGACTCGATGCTCCTCTGGGTGATGCGGCTCCGGCAGGCGATCCCCGGTCTCGCCGTGGAGGAACGGGTCGAGTTCGAGCGGCTCAGCGCCCGTTTCAACTGACGGTTCGGGACCCGTCCGGTCCGGTCACCGTCGGGGTCCGGGGCCAGGGTGGGCACCGGGTGCGGAACGTGTTCTTTCGACGGGTTGTCAGGGGTTACCCCCGGGTACTTATCCTGTCGCCATGACCGTCACCGACATCCCGTCCTCCGTGTCCGCCGACGAGGCCCGCGTCAACCGCCTCATCGATGAACTCCTAACCGAGTACCCGCCGTCGAGCACCAAGCCAGCGGTGTTCCTCGGTGCGCAGTACGACAAGGGCCTCGCGTGGGTGCACTTCCCCGAGGGCCTCGGTGGTCTCGGTCTGTCGCCGAAGCTGCAGAAGACGATCAACGAGCGCGTGTTCGCTGCAGGAGGCCCGAACCCCGTCGTCCGCAACCCGATCGGTCACGGCATGACCGGACCCACCGTTGCGGTGTGGGGGAGCGAGGCGCAGAAGCAGCGCTACCTCCGTCCGCTCTTCACCGGCGAGGAAGTCTGGTGCCAGTTGTTCTCCGAGCCGGGTGCCGGCTCCGACGTGGCCGGCCTGTCGTCGCGTGCGGTGAAGGACGGTGACGAGTGGATCGTCAACGGCCAGAAGGTGTGGACCACGCTGGCTCACGTCTCGCGCTGGGGCCTCCTCATTGCGCGTACCGACAGCGAGGCGGTCAAGCACAATGGCATCAGCGCATTCGTGGTCGACATGCACGCTCCGGGTGTGGAGGTTCGTCCGCTGCGTCAGATGACCGGTGAGGCGGAGTTCAACGAGGTGTACTTCACCGACGTCCGTATCCCGGACGCCGAGCGCCTCGGCGCCCCCGGCGAGGGCTGGCGTGTGTCGCTCACCACGCTCATGAACGAGCGTGTCTCCATCGGCGGCGCGATCCCGCAGAAGGGTTCGGGACCGATTCGTGAGGCCGTCACCGTGTGGCAGGGTCTGCCGGCAGAGGCCAAGACCAAGGAGAAGCGCGACGAGCTGATGGCGCTGTGGAGCGAGGCCGAGATCCTTCGCCTCACCAACATCCGTGCCAACGCCATGCGCAAGATCGGCACCCCCGGTCCGGAGGGCTCGATCGCCAAGCTCCACATGGCCGACCTCAACAAGAAGATCTACGAGTTCGCCGTCCAACTCCTGGGCGCGAACGGCATGCTCTACGGCTCGTACGAGATGCTGCGTCCCGAGACCGCCATGGGCAGCGACTCGCTGCAGAAGGCGTTCCTGCGCAGCCGTGCCAACTCCATCGAGGGCGGCACGTCGGAGATCATGAAGAACATCCTCGGCGAGCGTGTCCTCGGTCTGCCCGGAGACGTCCGTGTGGACCGCGAGAAGCCGTGGAGCCAGGTGCCGCGGAACTAGCGGCCCGACATCAGCAGCACGCCCACGAACACCGCGGCGATTGCTGACAGACCGGCCAGTGCGCCGCCGATGGCGAGTACTGCCTTGTTCTTGGTGTTGCTGTGTGCAAACGCAGCGACACCGCTGATGGCCACCACCAACAGTTTCACCATGAGGGTGACGTTGTAGGCGTTCGTCTGGTCGGCGGGGTTCTTCACCACGAGGTGCCAGATCCCCGTAAGCACTAGCCCGCCGTAAGCCGGCCACGCAATCCGGTTGAAGCGTCGGGCCACGCGCTTCGGGAGGTCCGCATCTACCGCTCGAAGGCCCGGGACCAGCCCGGCAAGCGTGAACTGACCGCCGACCCAGACGGTCGCTGCGAGCACGTGCAGCGTGAGGCGGATGGTGTCCCAGTTGGGGGAGAGCATGCCCCTACGGTACGGCTGGGGCTAGGCGCGTAGCGACTCGAGGACCGAGCTTGCGGCGAGCGATCGGTCGTCGAGGACAGAATCGATACGCGCACCGAGCATCGCGGCCACGGCAACGCCGAGGGCGGTCTGGAGCTCGCGCATCTGGCGCGGCGGCGGGAAGTACTCGTCCTCCTCGGTCACGCGCAGTGTCTCGATGCCATGCCGTGGAGCGAGCCGTGCGATGACGTCGTGCACCAGTTCCTCGGGCGCCGAGGCGCCGGCGGTGACGCCCACGGTTCCGCGCAGCGTGTCGGGAAGTTCGTTGGCGCCGTTGACGCGGTGCACCACCGGGCATCCCGAGTCGTGTGCGAGTTTCTCGAGCGCGACGGTGTTCGATGAGTTGGCCGATCCGATGACGACGATGGCGTCGCAGCGTCCCGCCATGGCGATGAGTGCTGACTGCCGATTGGTGGTGGCGAAACACAGGTCGCTTCGACCGGGTCGCCACAGGCCGGGGAACCGAACCGCCGTGGCCTCTGCGACGTCTTCCCAGTCTCGGTGCGAGAGCGTGGTCTGGGCGAGGAGGGC
>Ga0129333_10002458_pt1 | contig 17268 bp, 15 predicted proteins | sample CPB6_08_DNA_FD_94474 | JGI IMG/M metagenome (GOLD analysis project Ga0129333, IMG submission 94474) | Freshwater to marine salinity gradient microbial communities from Chesapeake Bay, USA - CPBay_Sum_0.6_0.8_DNA | ecosystem: Environmental > Aquatic > Marine > Coastal | place: USA: Chesapeake...
ACTGTGCTAACGTCCGGATCTCTATTTCTACGAACGGAGGAACCAGCTTTACAACGCTTATTGCCAGCACACCTAACGATGGCACAGAGTCTATAACCGTTCCGAACACGCCCAGCTCTACGGTACGTATAATGGTTGAGGCTATCGATAATATCTTCTTTGATATCAATAATGTTGATATCACTATTGCGCCTCCGCCATTCGGATTCCTGTTCAATCCTACATCGCCTGCAACAGCAGCTTGTCCTGCACCTGCCACTATGACTATCACGTTGGGCACGGCCTCCAGTGGTGGATTTACAGGAAATGTGGCTCTCAGTGCAACAGGCAACCCTGCCGGTACAACGGTTACCTTCTCTCCCAGCACAGTAGCAGTAGGTGCTAGCACCGATGTTACCTTAACAGGTGCCAATACCTTGAATACCGGCACCTACAACATCACTGTTACCGGTACATCTGCCGGTGCGGCTACACGCACTACTGTCCTGAGCTACATAGTACAAGCTGGAAGTGGACCTGCTATCACAACGCAACCTGCTAACCAAACAGCCTGTGTGGGCAGCAATGCAACATTCACTATCGTCTCTTCCGGTACTTACCAGTGGCAAGTCAATACAGGATCTGGCTTTACTAACATCAGTGGTGCTACCAGCGCTTCACTGGTGGTGAGTGGAGTTGCCGCTTCACAAAATGGCCATGCTTATCGCTGTGTTGTTTCTGGACAATGCGGAACCACCACTTCTTCATCAGCAACCCTAACCGTTAATACTCTTCCTGCCATTGTTAGCAACCCTGCCAGCTTAGCAGAGTGTACCGGAACGAACGTCTCGTTCAGTGTCACAGCCTCTGGATCGGCTCTTACTTACCAATGGCAATTAAGTACTGATGGGGGTACTACGTTCACCAACATATCCGGTGCTACCGCTGCAACATACTCTATTGCCTCAACTGTATTGTCGCAAAATGGAAATCGTTTCCGTTGTGTAGTGTCAGGAGCTTGTACACCATCTGTTACATCGACCGCCGCTACACTCACATTGAGTGCTGCGCCAACCATCACATCGAATCCTGTGGCTACTGCTACAATTTGTGAGGGCGGTTCGACCAGCTTTGTGGTGGCGGCTACTACACCTGTAGGAACACTCAGTTATCAATGGCAGGCCAGCGCCAATGGAGGTGCTACCTGGACCAGTATCGCCGGGGCAACCAATGCTACCTTTGCCCAAACGAATGTACCCGCCACGCAGAACGGCTATCTGTTCAGAGCCGCCGTTACCACTAGTTGCGGTACGATCTTCTCTACCAGTGTTGCGTTGACTGTAAATACATTCCCTGTTATTAGTTTCAACACAGTGGCTGAGCTTTGCCGCTCCGATCGCCCTGTTGCGTTGACAGCTACCCCTGCCGGTGGTACATTCAGTGGAAGTGGTGTAACAGGTTCTTCCTTCAACCCGACGGCTGCCGGTTTGGGAGATAAGACCATCACCTATACCGCCTCTAATGCAGGTTGTCAGTCTACCCTCAGTCGTGTTATAATTGTTGAGCAGTGCGCAGAGCGTCAGATCCCACTTGATAATCCCGCTTCGCTGACTCTCTTCCCCAATCCTAACACAGGTCGTTTTGGTATTCGTGTCAACACCGACCTGTATACCAAGCTCAATGTAAGGATCTATAACAACCTTGGTCAACTCATCCGTACCCAGCAGATCGCAGGTCTGTTCTTTGCTCAGGTGGTACAAATGGATCTGACCCAGCTGCCCAATGGAACCTACCACCTCTTGATCAGTAATGACGAGAAAGGAGAGACCATCAGCAGGACGATTTCTATGGCGATCTATAAGTAAACAGTATTATTCTTGATAGTGCATCCCGTTCGGTTCAACCGGGCGGGATGCTTTTTTTTATATTACCTTTGCCGCCGCAATAATCTACCTATGATAAGTGTCAAAGATCTTAAGCTGGCCTATGGGAAAAGGGTACTTTTCGAAGAGGTCAATCTCAATTTTACCAAGGGTAACTGTTATGGAGTGATCGGTGCCAACGGGGCCGGCAAAAGTACTTTTCTGAAAATATTGAGCGGAGAGATTGAGCCTAATAAAGGAAGGGTAGAAATTACACCGGGCGAACGCATGGCGGTGCTACGTCAAAATCAATTTGCGTTCGATGAGGTCACGGTCCTCAATACAGTGATGATGGGTCATACCCGGCTGTGGGAAGTTCACAAAGAGCGGGAGCGTATCTATGCATTGGCCGATTTTACAGAGGAGGATGGTATTCGGGCTGGTGAGTTGGAAAACGAATTCGGTGAAATGGGTGGCTATACTGCAGAAAGTGATGCCGGCGCCTTGCTCGGAGAGCTGGGAGTGGCCGAGCTATATCACCAATCCCTGATGAAGGATATTCCTGCTAATTTAAAGCTTCGGGTGCTGCTGGCTCAGGCTCTTTTTGGAAACCCCGATATTTTATTACTGGATGAGCCGACCAATGGACTCGACCTGGAAACTATAAGCTGGTTAGAAAATTTTCTGGCCGATTATGAAAATATCGTTTTAGTGGTCAGTCACGACCGCCATTTTTTGGATGCGGTTTGTACACATGTGGCCGATGTGGATCGTCAAAAGATCAAAATCTTTACCGGGAATTATTCTTTCTGGTACCAGTCTTCTCAACTTATGGCTCGCCAACTGAGTGATAAGAATAAAAAGGTTGAGGAAAAAAGACAGGCCTTGATCGACTTCATCGCCCGTTTTAGCGCCAACGCCTCCAAGAGCAAACAGGCGACTTCAAGGAAAAAAGCATTAGAGAAATTGACTATCGAGGAGATCGAGCCTAGTTACCGAAAATACCCAGGTATTATTTTCCAGCCGCTGCGCGAGGTGGGTAACCAGATACTCAATATAGAAAAGCTATCCAAAACTGTCGATGGAAGGGTCCTTTTCAATGATGTCAGTTTTACGGTGAATAAAGGCGATAAGATCGCTATTCTAAGTCAGGACCCCTTGGCTGTTACGGCTTTCTTTAATATCATTACCGGTAGCGTAACGCCTGATGCGGGGCATTTTGAGTGGGGAACAACCGTTACACATGCTTATCTGCCGCAAGAGAACGATAATTATTTTAAGGGAGATATGAACTTAATGGATTGGCTCCGTCAATATGTACCTGATCATGTCAAAGACGTAGACGAGCCCTTTTTGCGGGGCTTTCTGGGTAAAATGCTTTTCAGCGGAGAAGATGTTCTAAAGAAGACCAATGTATTAAGTGGGGGAGAGAAAGTGCGCTGCATGCTCAGCCGGATGATGCTTCAAAACCCGAATGTTATCCTTCTCGATCAGCCGACCGATCACCTCGACTTGGAGAGTATTCAGAGTTTCAATGATCAGTGCGTCGAGTACAAGAGCAATATATTGTTGAGTAGCCATGACCATACTTTTATGCAAACAGTAGCCAACCGAATCATTGAGCTAACTCCCCGCGGAGTCATCGATCGATTGATGACCTTCGATGAGTACTGGCAAGATGAAAGAGTTAGGTCTATCCGGACTGCTTCGTATAGTTAAATATGATGAACGGTGGCCATGATTCTTTTACGAATCGCTACCTTTCCTGTGCCACTCTAAGGTGGCTTATTCATGAGACATAAAATAATAGAGCATCTGGATGATGCCGCATTTTTAGAAGCGCTGTATCGTTCCGATCGACAGGCTTTCCGCACGGCCTTTTATGAGGTGCACGAAGCGATTGCTGATCGTCCGTCTGCGGCCTTTTGGCACCAGCGATTATCGTACAGACCTGCTTTATCCGTTACCGGGAAAAAGATCCCTTGGCTCTTTATGCTGGCTACAGCACTCTTGACCGGCTTTTTAGTGAAGCTGCCGGCACTCTTTGGGTTGGACGAAGAAAAATACTACCCTCGCAACATCAGTTTTATTTTATTTACAGCATTGTTAGTCTATTTTGCCCGTAAGCATACGCTTTCTGTAAAGACCTGTATCCGTATCGCTGCTGTTCTAATTGCCGGAGTCCTTTTTATAAATTGGTTGCCATCGAAGGCCGAAAGCAGCACCTTTATTTTGTCCTGTATTCATTTACCTCTTTTCATGTGGGCCTTACTGGGATTTGTATTTACCGGAGCCAGGCCGCTTGCAGCGTGGCAGCAGCGACCTGCATTTCTTCGCTATAACGGAGATGTTATTATTATGACCTCATTGTTAACCAGCGCGGTGGGGATTTTGAGTGCATTTACCATCGGACTTTTTAGTCTGATCGGGTTGTCGATAGGAGAGTTCTATGCCCAATGGATCTTAGTGTTGGAGCTCTCTGCTTGTCCGCTGGTGGCCACCTATATTTTGGATAATAATCCTAATCTGATCAATAAGGTTTCACCCATTATTGCGCGGATCTTTAGTCCGCTCGTACTGTTTACCCTGGTCGGTTATTTGATCGGTTTTGCCTGGGCTAGCAAGGATCCCTTTAATGACAGAGAGTTTTTATTACTTTTTAATTTGTTGCTGATCGGCGTGCTGGCCATTGTATTCTTTTCACTGGTAGAATTAAATCGTGCAGCGGCCGGTAAAGGGGCGTTACTGATAACACTGCTTCTCTCCGTTGTAACTATTATTGTAAACTCTATCGCGTTGATGGCCATACTCTATCGTATTTCGAGTTGGGGGTTCACCCCGAACCGATTAGCGGTGATGGGGGCCAATATTCTTTTCTTTATCCACCTGGTGCTGATTGCTATGGAGTTGTTCAGGCAGTACCGAAAGACGGAGATCGAGTACATCAGTATTGAAAAGACGATCTCTACCTTTTTACCCCTTTATGCCTGCTGGGCTTTTTTTGTAACTGTAGTTCTTCCCTTTATCTTTAGCTTCAGCTAATTAAAGGCATGACTTCATCTACCTCCCGTATTTCACTTGCTACCAGTGTAGCCATTGTAGTGGGAAGCATTATCGGATCGGGTTTATTTATCCGACCCGCTTCAATGGCACAGCAATTGAATTCTCCCTCTTTATTATTACTGATCTGGGTATTGGCCGGATTAATGAGTTTACTGGGCGCCCTTTTATTCGCCGAGTTGGGAGCAATGATGCCCCGTACCGGAGGACTCTTTGTTCATTTTAATCATCTTTTTGGAGGTCCTACCGCTTTTTTGTACGGATGGTCTGCTTTTTCTATCATCAATACCGCTTCGGTAGCTGCTATCGCCTTTGTCTGTGCCTCCTATTTTGGACAATTTGTACCGCTTCCTGCCTGTGATCCTGCTTTTATACAACGCTATGCGCTTCCTTTACCCGGTCTGGGAACACTGTATCCTTTCAAAGATATTGGTATCAAAGCCGTGGCGATATTACTGGTAATGGGATTCAGTTACATAAATGCAAGGAGTTTACGGGCTGGCGGACGGTTTCAGCAAGTTTCAGCGGTCATCAATTTTTCTATTATCGCTTTATTATCTTTTGGACTACTGATTTCCAAAACCGGATCGATCGCCAATCTGACAACATCTTATTCCTTTACCGACAAGCTTAGTTTTTTGTCTGGTGTTGTTGCGGCTTTTACGGGTGCATTTTTTGCCTATGATGGTTGGATCAATATCGTTTCAATGGCAGGAGAGATCAAGGAGCCTCAAAAAAATATCCCCCGTAGTTTATGGTGGGGCGTAGCTATTTGCATGGGCATCTATATTCTCATCAATTTTTCTTATCTGTATGTCTTGCCTATCGATATAATGGCCAAGTCAACGCTGGTGGCTGCCGATGCCATGCGTGCGGCTCAAGGGGAACAATTTGCCCTGTTGGCAGGTGGTATGATCGTTTGCTGTACACTTGGTGCTATCAATGCCAATGTGATGGCTACGGCACGTGTCACCTATGCCATGGGAAGAGATCGTGTCTTATCCGATTGGTTCGGTCAGCTCGACGAAAAAGCCGGCACTCCAAGAAATGCGTTGCTATTACACGGAACATGGACCTCTGTTCTCATCTTCAGTGGTTCGTTCGACTTATTAGCCGATATGTATGTTTTTATTACCTGGCTAGTGTATTTGCTGGGGGCTATCGGACTCTTTTATTGGAGGATTAAAGAGCCGCTTCGTGAAAGGCCTTATCGGGTAAAATATCACCCGTTTCTGACTGTATTTTTTATACTCTTTTCGGCGATGTATCTGCTGGCAACAGTATACAAAGACATTTCTCTTTATCTGGAAAATAAGCAGCCTGTGATAAACTCATTGTTAGCACTGCTGATCGTACTGGCGGGTATTCCACTTTATTTTTTTTCGTCAAAGCAACGAAGCGGCCCAGACAAAATTGATTAACTTGCCTCAGCAAATTGATTTATCATGCGGTACTCAAGCTGGTTAGGCATCGCGGCTGTCTTGTTATTGGTGATAGCGTGCTTTATGCCCTGGGTGTCGATCCCCTCGAAACAATTGGTTATTTCGGGTATCGATGCCAGTGGCACTCGCTACGGTAAGCCAGGTTACCTGCATTTACTTCTTGGTTTTTTTTATTTGATCTTTACCCTTATTCCGGCCGTTTGGGCCAAGCGCTTCAACCTGTTAGTAGTGGCTTTTAACCTGGCTTGGACCCTGCGTAATTTTTTGATCTTATCGCTATGCAGGGGAGGGGAGTGTCCCCAACGCCTGACCGGTCTATATCTGGTAGCGCTGGCGGGAGTACTGATGTTAATCGCTGCACTCTTTCCCAAAAAACCCTCCTGATCCTGTTTTAATTACTTGACTGTCTTTTGCTGGCAAGCTATTTTGAAAGCATGCGGCAGGTCTTTCTTTTTTTGTCTCTTTTTTTTATTAAGGGATGCTTGATAACAGCTTTTGCACAGACTATTTTGTATTGGGATATGCAACAGCCCCATCCCGTCGGAGTCGTTTCTTTGCTTCAAGTTTCTTCTTTACATCAGGGAAACAATAACGGAACCAGTTCTTTTTTCACTTCGCTATCCTCTTCCCAAAATTACCCGGGGGCCTCAGGCGGACTCAATGCCGGTCTGGCGGCACGCCCTGGTCAGTTAGTCACAGGTACTTCCGGGTCAGGCTATTTCGGCTTGGTGCTTACCCCGGCTGCCGGTTACCGCATCCGGATTTTGTCAGTGGCCTTTGGATCCCGCTCCACCTCGTCCGGTCCTGCCCGGTGGGGTCTTTTTTCAAGCGCCGATCAATTTTCAACCTCACTGTATTCGAATTCTCTTACTACCAACAGCGCATGGGGATGGCAATCGTCTGTACCATTAACATTAGTTTCTTCACAGGCGATCGAGCTTCGTATTTACGGATATGAGGGAGTGGGAACGGCCGCTATCAATGTCACCAATTGGCGTATAGACGATCTGACTATACACTATCAATTAGAGCCGATCTCTCTCCCGGTGCAATGGCTCTATGTACGCTACGAGGTAAAAACAAATGGGATCCATCTATTCTGGGGAACCGCATCAGAGTACCAAAATAAATTTTTTCAAGTGGAAAGGTCATTCAACGGGTATACGTATGAGGTGATCAACGTTATCTATCCGGATACCAATTTATCAGTACCGGGTGCTAACCGCCATTACTCCTACCTGGATACCGGCTATATTCGAGGCAGCGTATATTATCGTATCAAGCAAGTCGATCATGATGAGCTATTTTCGTATAGTAAAATCATTAATATCTCTGCGGATCGATTATTTTCTACCTCTGTTTTTAGAATTGCTCATGTAGATCTTGCAGCAGGACGTTTGGAACTGCAGATTAAAAACAGTGCACAGGTAAAACAGATTCAACTGTATAACCTAAATGGGCAGTGTGTGAAAAAACACCCTATACCGAGTGTAGTAAGTCAAGCCGATATTCCTGCTCTGGTCCATATAGATATCTCCGGTCTTTCAACAGGTATTTATTATATAGTTGCTGTCTCAACAAGCTATCGGACAAAGGGGCAAGGTGTGTTGATCCATTAATCGAGAATCGCCAGACTTTTTTCGATGATCGACAGGGCCTCTTCTATCTGAGTTTCCGTAATGATGAGCGGAGGTGCGAATCGGATCTTGTCTCCGTGTGTGGGTTTTGCCAATAAGCCTTGGTGCATCATTTCTATACAAAATTGCCAGGCAGCTTCACTATCCGTATGATCGATCACGATCGCATTCATCAGCCCTTTTCCTCTTACCAATCCTATATGTCGGCTGTTAAGCTTTTCAATACCATTTCTGAACCGTGCTCCCATTTTTAAGGCATTGGCAGCCATCTTCTCTTTTTCCAGCACGTTAATGCTAGCCTCTGCCACGGCACAGGCCAGGGGATTACCTCCATAGGTAGAACCGTGCTGCCCGGGTTGTATCACCAGCATAATTTCGTCATCGGCCAGCACCGCACTTACCGGTAGGGTACCACCGCTGAGTGCCTTACCCAAGATCAGGATGTCGGGGCGGACATTTTCATGGTCACAAGCCAGCCTTGCCCCGGTTCTGCCCAGCCCTGTTTGGATCTCGTCTGCCATAAAAAGAACATGGGCCTCTTGGCATGCCTCCCATGCCCCCCTGAGATATCCATCGGTCGGTACCACAACTCCGGCCTCACCTTGTATGGGCTCAACCAAAAATCCTGCTACATATGGATGTTGCAGCGCCTCTTTAAGTGCCTCTATGTTATCGTAGGGTATTGTTAAAAAGCCAGGCATGTAAGGGCCAAACTGATGTTTTGAATCTGGATCACTGCTAAAAGAGATGACAGTAGAGGTTCTTCCATGAAAGTTTCCGTTGCAAACGACTACGAGCGCCTGGTTCTCCGGAATATTTTTATGTTGATAAGCCCATTTGCGGCAAAGTTTGATCGCTGTCTCAACGGCCTCCACTCCAGTATTCATAGGAAGAAGTTTGTCGTATCCAAAATAGCTACATAAGAATTTTTCATAGGGTCCCAGCCTGTCATTATAAAAAGCCCTGCTGGTGAGTGTCAGTTGCTGTGCCTGCTTGGTAAGCGCCTCGATAATGGTCGGATGGCAGTGCCCCTGGTTAAGGGCGGAGTAGCCGCTCAAAAAGTCAAGGTATTTTTTTCCCTCGGTATCCCACACATAGATGCCGCTGCCCCTGCTGAGTACTACCGGCAATGGGTGATAATTATGGGCTCCATATTTTTCCTCGAGTGCAATTTGCACTGGTGTATCGATCAACTGCATAATGATTGATTGAGAAAGTAAGTAATAAGAAGAGTGAAAAAGGGTCGGAAGGCCGAATGGCTGAAAATTCAGGTAAGGCGTAGGTTAGTGATTGAGCAAATCGAGGTGTTGCTGCAACAGCTCAGGCCTTTTACTAAATGCAAATTGATTAATCACCTGGTAAAGATAAGAAACTATTCGATCTTGCAAAATCCCTGGCTCCGTGAGGGGATTCTCATAACAAAAAACAGATCACGGAGTATCCGCAACGTGCACGTAGGGTGTCAAGATCGGGAGCTTCTGAAAAAAGACCAAATAAGGTACTTCCCGTTCCGGTCATAGCAGCATACACCGCTCCCTGTTCATAGAGTAGTTGTTTACCGATAGCCAACTGGGGGTGCTGACTAAAGACTGTTTCTTCGAACTGGTTGTAAAGTTTGTCTTTCCATTTTGAAACAGGCTGTTGTATGAGCTGCTCCAACGAGAAAGGTGCTTGCCGAGGATGACATCCGGAGAAAGCCTCTTTTGTGGAAACGTGAAGTCCCGGAAGGAGTAATACCAGATGCCATCCTTTTAAGTTAACGGCAGCGGGTTGCATTTTTTCTCCTCTTCCAGTAGCCAACATCGGTTTGTTCTCAATAAAAAAAGGACAATCGCTGCCCAGCAGCAGGGCGTATTGTTGCAATTGCTCTTGGCTGACAGGTAAATTGAAACGCGCGCAAAGCAGCGAAAGCATAAAGGATCCATCGGCACTTCCGCCTCCCAAACCGGCTCCCGTTGGAATTTGTTTGTGCAGGTAAATAGTGACAGGGGGCAAGTTTGGAAAATCTTTCTTTAGCAAGTGATAAGCTTTTACGCAAAGATTCTGATCAGCATTGCCCTCGATGGGTAGCCCGGTTTGCACCAGCGAGCAATCTGTTTGGTCGATACTGGGGATCAGTTCCAGAATATCGCAAAAAGGGACAGGATAAAAAACTGTTTCAATGGCATGATACCCATCCTCTCTTTTGGCCGTTATATGCAGCCCAAGATTTATTTTACAGTTGGGAAAAACGATCATGCGGGATTAAGACTTTCCCTCGATATTTCGACTATTGATCTCGTCACGGATGGCAATGGCGCGAATGTAGTCTTCGCTGTCCAGCACTTCGCTGAGAAGATTATTTAGCTCGGTAAGGGTCATTTGTTTGAGGTCCTCGTGCCCGGTAGGCTGCATGGCTTCTGGCAGGGGCTCTTTTTTCTTTCTCTTTTTCTTGCCTGATTCATCTGTTTCCTCAAATAAGATCCCGGCACTTTCCATGATAGTGTCGAGTGTATAGATGGGACATCCGAAACGAACAGCCATGGCAATGGCGTCCGAGGTTCGGGAATCTATTTCGATCGTGTCATTTTCATTTGAGCAAACCAATTTCGAATAAAAAACGCCCTCTTGCAGGTCGTTAATTATGATCTCATGTAATTCTATTCCAAAGGCTGTCATAAAATTCTTCATCAGATCGTGCGTAAGCGGTCGAGAAGGATTCATTTTTTCTAGGGCAACAGCAATAGCCTGGGCCTCGAAGCCTCCTATAATGATGGGAAGTCGGCGGGTGCCATTTACCTCTCCCAGTACAACGGCGTAGGAATGTGTCTGCGTGATGCTGTGCGAGATGGCTACTATTTCGAGTTCAATTTTTTTCATGCCCGTACAAATATAAAAAAAGGGCAGCCTATGAGCTTAAACTCCTTTGAGTTTTTTGACAGCGGCTGTAAGAGCAGGCACCACTTCAAAGGCATCTCCCACAATCCCATAATCTGCGGCTTTGAAGAACGGAGCTTCCGGATCTTTATTGATGACTACGATCACTTTGCTACGGTTTACACCGGCCAGGTGCTGAATGGCACCTGAAATACCTATGGCGATATAAAGGGTGGGAGCAATGGCAATACCGGTTTGCCCTACGTGTTCGTTATGAGGCCTCCAATGGGCATCGGCTACAGGCCGACTGCAGGCAGTGGCGGCACCCATTACCTTGGCAAGTTCTTCGATCATGCCCCAGTTTTCAGGGCCCTTCAATCCTCTTCCGGCGCTAACAACCGTTTCCGCCTCGGTCAGAAGCAGTTCGTTAGTTGAGTTCTGTTTATCGATAACGTTGATGCGGGGCGCAGCGGCGCTAAGCGTTACTGATTCTACTGTGGCGGCGGCACCTCCTGTATTTACTTTATAGGAGTTGGGATTCACACTGATCAATTTCAGTGCGCTATCGATACGAACATGTGCAAAGGCTTTACCAGAGAAAACGGAGCGCTTGACTACAAAGCCGTTTTCTGTTATCGGTAATCCCACCACACCCGTTACCAGCCCAGCCTTGCTTTTAGCACTGACCAACGGGGCTATCGCTTTGCCAGACAGCGAATGCGAGAACACCACAACACTGGATTGCTCGCGCGAAACCATTTCTGAAACCATTGCAGCTAGTACACTAGGGTCATCGCTGGGGAGTTGGTCGGCATTGATCTGTATGAACTTATTGACTCCGTATTGACCCAATGCACTCAGATCTCCCTTTGTTTTTCCCAATGAAAGGCCAACAGCGTTCACCCCCAATTTTGCGGCAAGATCGGCCCCATAAGAGAGGGCCTCGAAGGCCGATTTCTTGATACTGCCGTTTGCTGCGTCTATGACAATCAAAACACTCATAAAATTATTTTCGATATTCTTAAATTAAAGGACTTTGGCTTCTTGATGTAATAAGCGCACCAGCTCATCTACTTGGTCGGGTGCGATCAATTTTACACCCGCCTTAGCCGGAGGCAGTTCGAAGGCCGTGATGGTGGTTAACGGATCTTGTGTTACAGGCTCAACAACAGTAAGCGGTTTGGTACGCGCCGCCATGATACCTCTCATATTGGGGATGCGTGCCTCGGCCATTCCCTTTTGTGCGCTGACAACCAAGGGAAGCGATACTTCGCAACATTCTTCTCCGCCTTCGATCTCTCTTGTAACAGTTGCTTTTGTATCGGCAATTTCCAATTTTGTCGCTAGACTGATATAGGGAAGGTCATTGATGCCTGCGATCAATCCGCCTATCGAAGAGCCATTGAAATCAATAGTCTCCTTTCCGGTTAGTACCAAGTCGTAGCCCCCTTTGGCAACCAGCTGTGCAAGCTGAAAGGCCACTTGAAAACTGTCAGCTCCCTCGAGGTTTATGCGAAAGGCCTCATCTCCGCCCAAGGCAAGTGCCTTTCTGATGATGGGATCGGCATCGGCTGTTCCTACCGTAGCCAAGTGAAGCACCGTTTCGGGTCTGGCTTCCTTTATCTCGATCGCTCGGACCAGGGCATACCATTCGTCGTAAGGATTGATGATCCATTGTACCCCGGCCGTATCGAATTTCGTGTTGTTATCGGTGAAAGCTATTTTTGCTGTCGTATCCGGTGTTTTGCTGATGCAGACCAGAATTTTCATAGTAGCGTAATTGTGTGTTTTTTAGTTGTCTATGCAACTATGCAAAGATAAGCCAAGCCGGATAAAACTCGTTTTTCCTGCTCTCTATTTTTGAGTTGTTTAAATTGTGTAATTCTCATGACCAGAATCGATAAACTACAGGCTTTTTTAAAGGAGACCCCCACCGATTCTTTTTTGCAGCATGCACTGGCATTGGAATATCAAAAGATAGGGGACAACCAACAAGCGCGTTCGCTTTTTGAAAAACTATTAACCGAAAATCCAGCCTATGTCGGAAGTTACTATCACTTAGCAAAGCTGCTCGAGACCGAGGGCGAAGTTGAGGCAGCCCTTGCTGTATATGAGAAGGGGATGGATCAGGCAAAAGCACAACAAGATCAGCATGCACTGAATGAACTTAAAAGCGCTTGGGAAGAACTAAGCTATTGATCTATGAAGCCATCCTTTGATATTAAAAGCGCTCTTCAGCAACTGGCCCCTATCGATCCAACGGATCGTTTCATAGTGGCGATCAGCGGAGGAGTAGACTCTGTAGTACTGGCTGCTTTATGTAAGGAGGCTTCGCTGGTGGTAGAACTTGCGCATTGCAATTTTCAGCTGCGCAGTGCTGAAAGTGACCGGGATGAAGCCCTGGTTAGAAAATTGGCGTCCGATTGGAAGCTTCCATTGCATGTCAATAAGGTTGATCTCGCTTCTTATGCCTCAGCGAGGAAGCTATCGATTCAGGAAGCGGCCAGACAGTATCGTTATGAGTGGTTCAAAGAGCTGGCAGGGGAGCGCGCTGCTACAAAAACAAGCAAGGTGTCATCATCATGGATACTAACGGCGCATCATGCCGACGATAATGCAGAAACAGTGGCCATGCATTTTTTCAGAGGAACCGGACTAGCTGGCTTGAAGGGCATTCCTCCTGCTCAGGGGCGAATCCTACGACCCTTACTTTCTCTTTGGCGAAAAGATATTGTTGAGTTGGCGGCAGCCAAGAAACTTCCCTTTGCAGAAGACTCCTCAAATGCCAGTGAAAAATATACTCGTAATTATTTTCGTCATAGCATTCTTCCCGCTATTGAAAAAGTATTTCCTACTGTCAAAGAAAATCTGGTCTCCTCCATTGAACGATTTACAGACATTGAAGCCCTATACCGGCTTGGCGTAGATCGTTTACGAAAGTCCTTATTGATCAAAAAAGGGAAGGAGTATAAGATCTCTGTCAGGGGATTGCAGCAATACACTGGGCAGGCTTTGTTGTTTGAGCTATTCTCGGCCTACGGATTTTCAACCGGTCAGCTTACTGAGATCCAGAAACTTTTATTGGCTACTACTGGTTCGCAGTTGGCTGCTGCTGATGGTACTTACCGATTGATCAAGAATCGGGATTTTCTTTTGCTGACCTCGATCGAAACTTCCAGCCCTCTTGTGCAGGTAATCGATTCGCCTGTATCAAGTTTTTCTTTTGAGAAGGGGACCTTATCATTCACCCATTTCTTATACCAGGGACAAAAGATTCCAGCAACGGCTTCGCTCGCCTGGCTCGATGCAAAGCACGTCACTTATCCACTACTGCTCCGCCCTTGGCGGGCCGGTGATTATTTTTATCCGTTGGGAATGCGAAAAAAGAAAAAACTATCCCGTTTTTTTATCGACGAAAAACTATCTCTCTCTGAAAAGGGTAATACGTGGGTGTTAGAGTCAAAAGGAAAGATCCTTTGGGTGATCGGTAAACGTATCGATGATCGGGCTAAGGTCAGTAGTAAGACCCGTCAGGTGATATCGATCCAGTTTTCTCCTGTCGATTAGAATTCGCCTCTCACTTCAAGTATAAACTGTTGCCAGGGTTGATAATCGGTCTGCAACAACCAGCTTGCCAGGCACGTGAGTACTACGCCGGCGATAGCCCCACTAATATGGGCACTATGATTGATCTTATCACCCCCTCGTTTTCCCAACCAGGCAGAGAGTAGCAAATAAAGGGGGCCGAAAATATAACCTGGTATAATGGGGGGAATTAGAAAAAAACCAATTTTAGCCGTGGGATAGAATAAAATGCCGGCAAAGACAATGGCACTCACCGCGCCAGAGGCTCCTAAGCTTCTGTAATAACTGTTTTCCCTCTCTTTCCAATAGGTCGGTAGCAGCGAAAAGAAAAGGGTCGTTACATAGAGAAGCACATAGAGCAGTTTTCCACGGCTACCAAAAAGGATTTCAAGTTGAAAAGTAGATTCTACCATTTCTCCAAACAGGTAGAGCGAAAGCATATTGAATAAAAGATGTTCCCAGTCAGCATGAATCAATCCGCATGTAAAAAAGCGATACCATTGTTGTCTCCTGGTGATGGCCACCGGATCGAATATAAATTGATCGACAACAGTGGGTTGTCCGAAGGCTGTAATTGATACGACAGCTGTAAATAAGATGATAACCAGGGTTATACTCAGCATAGAGAAGACGAGTTAGGGATGATGGTATTTTTCATTTCGCAGAATCGTAGCGGCCCGATATAGTTGCTCTGCCAGGATCAGCCGCACCAGTTGATGCGGAAAGACTAGCGTAGAGAGACTCCACAACAGCTGAGCTCTTTTTTTAACACGTTCATCTACGCCAAAGGCTCCGCCGATCAGAAATACCACTCTTTTTGTGCTTTCATTGGCTCGGGATTGCAAAAAAGCCGCCAGTTTCTCTGAGCTCAGTGATTTTCCCTTTTCATCGAGCAGTACCAAATAGTCATCTTTTTCAAGCCATTCCAAAATGCAATCACCTTCTTTGCGACGCAGGTCCATTTCGCTGAGCATTCCGGTGGAGCGGGGGGTAGGCAGCAAGGTCCATTCCGTTTTGAAATAATGCTGAAGACGGCCTGTAAATTGTTCTATCCCTTCTTTGACATACGATTCATGGGCTTTGCCTAACGACCAACAAGCTAATTTCATAGCTTAAAAGTAGAGAATATCCTTAACTTTCCACTATGATCAAAAAGCCATTTGCCCTGCTGGTTTCGCTGCTGATTCTTTTTTCGGCTGCAGCGCAGCGTACGACCCTCCCCATTGGGGTTTTTGATTCTGGCACCGGAGGTCTTACGGTGTTGGAAGCCATGCTTACCCTTGATGCGTTCAGAAACAGCGATGGTAAACCCGGCGCTGATGGTATTCCTGATTTTTCAAGTGAGCGATTTCAATATTTGGCCGACCAGGCTAACATGCCCTATGGTAATTATGCGGCAGCCGGAAAGACGGATTTACTGAAGGAACATGTATTAAAAAATATGCTCTTTTTGCTTGATACAATAGCGGCCCGTCCTGTGGGGAAGACATTTTCAGCCCAAGAAAAAGAATCAGTCAAAATGCTGGTGGTAGCTTGCAATACGGCCACAGCGTATGCATTGCCCGATATCAAGCAATTCACTGCCGGTTTGCCCGTCGGAGTGATCCCTGTCGTGGGGGTTATCAACGCGGGTTCGCTGGCAGCTATCCGTCACCTGCAAAAAGAAAAGGGCACGGTAGGTGTTTTCGCAACAGCTGGTACTGTGGCTTCTAACGGTTACCCGCTGGTATTACAAGCGATGGCGGACTCGTTGCAACTAGGATCGCTTTCTATTGTAAGTCAGGGTGGATTTGGTTTGGCAGAGAGTATCGATCGAGACTGGAGCTTTGTATCGGATCAGGCCCAAGCACCTCGTACGACTTACAAGGGCCCCTCGTTTCGGCATCCGACCTATCCGATCGACAGTTCTTTGCTTGGCATTTATGGGTTTATTAAAAAGGGGAATAGTCTGCTTTGTGAATACGATGACAGTGGACGTTGTCTTGAAATTCAACTCAACGATCCGGTCAATTATGTCCGATATCACCTAGTATCGCTACTCGAAAAAATGCGTCTGCAACAGTATCGGCTACCCCTAAACACCTTGATCCTGGGTTGCACTCATTATCCTTACATGCGAGACACGATCGCTTCTGTATTACAAGAGTTATATGCTTATAGGGATGTCAACGGATACCGGTATCGTTCCGTGCTTTCGCCTAAGGTAGAGTTGATCGATCCTGCCCTTGAAACGGCCAAAGAGGCCTATCTGGCATTGCGTCAGTATTCGCTGGCGGTCGGTTCTCCTACTGCTGCTAATAAAGGGGATGCTTTTTTTATCAGTGTTCCCAATACCTTGTTGTCTGAAGTGCAATTACAAGAAGATGGCTGGTTCACCAATGCCTACAAGTATGGTCGCAACGCGGGCGAGAATAAATCTTTTGTACAGTTTGTTCCTTTCGATACGTTCAATATTGCTGCGGCCACATATGAGCGTTTTCGATTACTGTTACCAGCTTGCTATCAACGAATAAAAAAGGCATTATAAATGCATATTTTTTGCGGTTCTTTTTAAGCATTTTTTTATTATTGATTTCAGGTCTTGCCGTTTATTTTGCAGCTACTATCGGAACGTCCGTGACTATTTATCCCTAGTTTAGACTTCGTCACTAAAAGTATTCAGGCTGTTTGGCCTAAAAGAAAGAACCCATTACAAGTTTTTACTTTGCAATGGGCTCTTTTATGTTTTTCGTGACCCCGTCAGGATTCAAACCTGAAACCTTTTGATCCGTAGTCAAATGCTCTATTCAGTTGAGCTACGGGGCCGGACCGGAAACTGATCAACCACGGTTGGACAGTAACCAAAGG
>Ga0129333_10002459_pt1 | contig 17262 bp, 19 predicted proteins | sample CPB6_08_DNA_FD_94474 | JGI IMG/M metagenome (GOLD analysis project Ga0129333, IMG submission 94474) | Freshwater to marine salinity gradient microbial communities from Chesapeake Bay, USA - CPBay_Sum_0.6_0.8_DNA | ecosystem: Environmental > Aquatic > Marine > Coastal | place: USA: Chesapeake...
AAAGGGATTTTTCACCAACGCCTGGTAAAAAGGATGAGTAGTGTCGCTTCCTTGTTGGATAGCGATACTGTATTGCACCCCCTTGTCTTGCCTAAAGGCACCAAAAATGATTACAAAAAGAATGGGAAACGCAATGCTAAAAACTAACGCACTTGGATTAGCCAAGATGGCTTGAAAACTCGCCTTGATAATTGCCAGCATGGCACGGGACTGGCTATATGTAACAGGACCATTTACTGCCATAGGAACAAATGTATCTCAATTTTAAGGATATTTGACTTGCATGAATCTTGTCTACTTGCTTACCGGCTCCAATCTTGGTAACCGGGTTGAAAATTTAAATAAAGCAGCCCAGCTCATCACTGACAAGGGAGGATTGCTAAAAGCCCGTTCAAAATTTTATCAAACCAGCCCCTGGGGACCCTTAGCACAACCCGACTATCTAAATCAAGCCCTAGCAGTGGAAACCACATTGAATGCTTCTGCCTTCATGGAACAATTATTACAAATTGAGGAAAATATGGGAAGAGTAAGAAGCATAAAATATGGGCCCAGAATCATTGATATCGATATTCTTTTTTTCGGGCAAGAAGTAATTCAAACCCCATTGGTACAGGTACCGCATCCAGAGGTACGCAACCGCCGTTTTGCCTTGACTCCGCTTGCGGAGATTGCTTCCTCATTTGTTGATCCGCTCACGGGGAACTCGATTAGCCAATTACTTGCTACTTGTCAAGACCAGGGAACAGTCTTGCAATTCAACTAAATTGCAGGCAGCAAATGAAGTACCAGTTTATTACCATAGAGGGCAATATTGGAGCCGGGAAAACTACGCTTGCTCAATTGCTCAGCAGACACTTTAAAGCACGTTTGATTCTGGAAGAATTTGCAGATAATCCCTTTTTGCCCAAATTTTATGAACACCCTGACCAGTATGCATTTCCCGTCGAGCTTTTTTTTATGGCAGAACGCTACAAACAGCTAAAGGAATTGTTACAACAACAAGATCTATTTCAACAAGTCACTATTTCCGATTACCTATTCACCAAGTGTCTGTTATTTGCCAAGGTAACTTTACCAGCAGATGAATACCGCCTCTATCAACGTCTTTTTGATATTATTCATCAACAACTTGTACAACCCGACTTGCTCGTTTACTTGCATGCTCCCGTAGAAAAACTGCAGGCCAACATCAAAAAGAGAAACCGGGCTTACGAGCAGAATATTTCAGACAATTATTTACAGCAGCTTCAAGAAACCTATACACACTATCTTCGGCAACAAGCTTCTCGTACACTTTTTGTAGACGTATCACAGGCAGATTTTCTTTACAATGATGCACACCTACAGACTTTGATCAATGCGCTTGACAAAACCTATGAACCCGGAATCCATTATATAGATCTTCCATGAAACGCTGGTATCAAATACCATACCTGTCCCAACCAGTCATCAATGCGGAGTTTACTTCGTACATCGTTGCCCGTATTTTATTCATCGCTGGCTTGCGGATGACACCTGTATTATTAGGTTGGCGTCTCTATGAAATTACTGGAAGTAAGTTGGCCCTTGGTATGCTAGGATTGTCTGAAGTTATTCCCGCCATTGCCCTGGCCTTACCAGCCGGTGTGCGGGTGGACAGAAGTGACAAACGAAAATTGCTGACCACCTGCATGGGCCTGTATTTAGTGTTGATGGCTGGCCTAATGGCAGCAACTTCAGACTGGTATACCCAGCAATATTCCAATCTTGTTTCCGAATGGACTATTTATCTATTGATGGCTGGCACTGGCGCTGTTCGCGCTTACTCGGGTGCCGCTTTTAATGCATTTTTAGCACAACTCGTGCCCACTGAGTCCTTGGTAAAAGCGGCCTCCATCAATAGCATGGTTTGGTTAATTGCTGCGGTAATTGGCCCCGCATTTGCCGGATTGCTGATGGGTTATACGAACATTACAGTTGCTTTTATTCCAGTGCTGGTCCTGCCTTCCATTGCAATACTATTATTTCAGCGAATAGCCCCTAAACCGATTAGCTGGCAAGGAACTTCTAAAACATGGGAAGGTGTAAAAGAAGGTCTGCAATTTGTTTGGAACCAGAAGGCCTTACTAAGCGCCATGAGCTTGGATATGTTTGCAGTTTTGTTTGGAGGGGCAGTAGCCTTGCTCCCCGCATTTGCCAATGATATCCTGAAAGTTGGTCCACAAGGATTAGGTTGGCTGGTAGCGGCTACCTATATAGGAAATTTTATTGCGTTGGCCTGGTTTACCAAAAGACCCCTGAAAAGGAAACAAGGAAAAGCTCTTCTGGTTGTAGTTGCTGGTTTTGGGCTTTGCATTCTGGTGTTTGCCTTATCACAAAATTTCTGGCTTAGCTTTTTTGCCTTGCTGGCATCTGGACTTTTTGATGGTGTGAGTATGATTGTACGAGGTACCATTGTACAACTTTTTGTGCCCGACGAAATGCGAGGCCGTGTGTCCGCTGTTAATTCGATGTTTATTAACTCCTCCAATGAATTGGGGCAATTTGAAAGTGGTGTAGCGGCCACCGCAATGGGGTTAATTCCCTCTGTGATTTTTGGCGGATGCATGACGCTGCTTATTGCAGGCATTACCTGGTTCAAGAGTCCAACCCTGCGAAAATTTGAATACTAAGGCTTGGGAATAGCTTCCATCAAACGTTCAATTACCACATAAGTAATCGGACAAAATGTGGTATTCTTCAATGTAAGCGGCACTCTTTTTACCAATACATCCTCATCGGTGTAAGGAAATCGTCTGCAATCAGAGGGCCTGTCCTCGTAAATACTGCAATAATTATCGCTACCCAAGAACGGGCAGGGCGTTTGTTGCAAAATAAAATCACCATCCTGATCCTCCTTGAGATAGTTTTCAATAAATACCCCCTCTTTTAACCCCAACCGCTTACTGATTCGCTTGATATCCGGTGTTTTGAAACGGGGGGAGTAGCCTTTGCAACAATTCGCACAACTAAGACAATCCACCTTGTCAAACGCTTCCTCATGAAATACCCCTTGCCGCTTCAACACTTCGTTTTTTGAAACGCGTTGGAGAAACTGCTTGTAGATTTTTTGACGTTCGGCAGATTTCTTTTCCCAGTTTACTAACAAGGGCTTGTTCATCCGGCAAAGAAAGGAACTTAACCGTAATTTTGCACACAAATTGAACGCTTAACCCCACTATGGATATTCTTCGTAATCAAACAACCGAATTCAGCAACCGACACATTGGTTCTATCAGCCAGACACAAGAAATGCTCAGCGTGATTGGCGAAAAAGATATTGCATCGCTGATCAGCAAAACTGTGCCTGCCGGTATCAGGATGGAACGCGCATTGAACGTTCCCAGTGCCATGACTGAACATGCCTATTTGCAACATATTCGTACAGTAGGACAACAAAACCAAGTATGGAAAACGTATATCGGTCAAGGGTATTACAATACCATCACCCCTTCTGTTATTCTTCGTAATATTTTTGAGAACCCAGGATGGTATACGCAGTACACGCCCTACCAAGCAGAAATTGCACAAGGCCGTTTGGAAAGTTTGTTGAATTTCCAAACTATGGTCTCCGATTTAACCGGACTTCCCATTGCAAATGCTTCCTTGCTCGATGAAGCCACTGCAGCTGCGGAAGCCATGACCATGTTTTTTAACACACTAAACAAACAAGATCACATTGACAGACCTCGCTTTTTTGTTGACAAGGAGGTGTTCCCACAAACAAAAGATTTATTACGAACTCGTGCTCTGCCCATACAAATTGAGTTAGTAGAAGGAGATTATAAAACCGCTTCACTAGATGAAACTTATTTTGGCGCTATACTACAATACCCCAACGATAAAGGCGCAGTAGTTGACTATCGTCAATTTATTCAAACTGCACATGAAAAAGGAGCCTTTGTAGTAATGGCCACAGACTTACTCGCGCTCACACTACTTACTCCCCCAGGTGAGCTGGGGGCTGATGTAGCAATAGGATCCGCGCAGCGTTTAGGCGTACCACTTGGTTTTGGTGGACCGCATGCTGCTTTCTTTGCAACACGCGACGATTTCAAAAGAAATATTCCAGGAAGAATTATTGGGGTGAGTATTGACGCCAAGGGAAAAAGAGCCCTTCGCATGGCATTACAAACCAGAGAGCAACATATCAAACGGGAAAAAGCTACCTCTAATATTTGCACGGCACAGGCATTACTCGCTAATATGGCTGCGATGTACGCAGTATTTCATGGACCAGATGGATTAAAAAATATTGCAAGCCGTATTTCTACCTTAACCCGATTAGTAGCAGATGCGCTGAAAGAGAGAGGCTATAAACTCATCTCAGCACATTATTTTGATACGATCACTATTCAAACTGATCGCGTTTCAACGATTCGAGCTAAAGCAACTGCACAGCACATCAATCTTCGTTACACAGACAATGACTTGGTTGCCCTTTCACTTGATGAAACCACCAGCCTGGAGGATCTCTACGAGTTGATCAATTGTTTTGAGGACGATAAACAACCGGTGAGTTTTTCATTGGATAAAACACAAACCACGCAAAACTGGCCCGCTGCATTAAATCGAAACAGTACGTATTTAACACAAGCTGTATTCAATACGTGTAAGAGCGAGAGTCAGATGATGCGCTATATTAAACAGCTGGAGAACAAAGATCTTTCACTGAACACTTCGATGATTTCGTTGGGAAGTTGTACGATGAAATTGAACGCAGCCAGCGAGATGATTCCACTAAGTTGGCCTGAATGGAACAGTTTACATCCCTTCATTCCCCAAGAGCAAGCCAAAGGATATCATACCATCATGGAGGAGTTAAGCCAATACCTCTGCGATGTGACTGCTTTTGATGCATGCAGCCTACAACCGAATAGTGGTGCACAAGGTGAATATGCAGGTTTGTTAACTATACGTGCTTATCATGCGGCACAGGGTAATCCGCATCGTGATGTTATGCTTATCCCCATTTCTGCTCACGGCACTAACCCAGCCTCAGCAGTAATGGCTGGTATGAAAGTGGTGGTAGTAAAAGCATTGGATAACGGATATATCGATTTGGATGATTTACGTCAAAAGGCAGAGGCTAATAGCCAACAATTAGCTGGTATCATGATCACCTATCCCAGCACCTATGGGGTTTATGAGGAAACGGTGAAGGAGATCACCAGCATTGTTCACCAACATGGTGGACAGGTGTATATGGATGGCGCCAACATGAATGCCCAAGTTGGACTAACAGCACCAGGCTTAATTGGAGCGGATGTTTGCCACTTGAATCTTCATAAAACATTTGCAATTCCTCACGGTGGTGGTGGGCCTGGCATGGGGCCTATTTGTGTTAAAGAACACTTGAAACCATTCTTACCCGGACATATTACACAGGGAACTGTTGATGCTGTATCCGCTGCCCCCTATGGCTCTGCCATGATTCTTTTGATCTCCTACGCCTATATCAGAATGCTGGGAGCTGCTGGATTAAAAGGAGCAACCGAGTATGCGATATTGAATGCAAATTATATGCGTGCACGATTGGCTGGTCATTACGATATACTTTACACCAATCAGAGTGGACAATGTGCACACGAATTTATAGTAGACTTACGCCCCTTTAAAAAATCAGCAGAGATTGAAGCAGAGGATGTGGCCAAACGTTTGATGGATTATGGTTTCCATGCTCCCACCATGAGCTTTCCCGTAGCAGGAACAATTATGATTGAGCCCACTGAAAGCGAGGATAAGGCCGAACTGGATCGTTTTTGTGATGCCATGATTGCAATCCGCGAGGAGATCAGAGCAATAGAAGAAGGAAAAGCCGACAAGAAAGACAACCTGCTAAAAAATGCACCTCATACACAGGCAACTGTAATGGCGGATCAATGGCCACATGCTTATTCACGTACAGAAGCAGCTTTCCCACTTTACTATGTTACGCATAACAAATTCTGGCCCTCCGTATCACGGGTAAATAACACCCACGGGGATCGGAATTTGATTTGTACTTGTGAGCCAATGGAAAGTTATATGCAGGAAAAAGCCTAAGCAATCATATATCTTCTTTCTACTACCTCCCAATTAAATAAAGACCAGCACGCAGCAATGTAGTCTGGTCTTTTATTTTGGTATTTCAGGTAATAAGCGTGTTCCCACACATCCAATCCAAGTAACGGAACACCCTTTAGATCGGTTAGATCCATAAGTGGATTATCTTGATTAGGTGTAGAGCCAACTTTTAATTTCCCATCTGCTGTTTTAACCAACCAAGCCCATCCACTGCCAAACCGATTACGTGCCGCATCACTGAATTGAGTTTGAAAATTTTCAAACGAGCCAAACTGTGTTCGAATTGCCTCCATTAATTGACCCGATGGCTTATTAGTCTGTCCGCCGCGCACCGGTGCTAGAGATCGCCAAAAAAACTCATGATTATAATGCCCGCCTGCATTGTTACGCATCTTGGCAGCGTACATTGAAATTCGACCAAGGAGTTCCGTGAGTTTGACTTTTGAAATATCAATATTTTCTGTCGCACAAGCATCGGCAAGATTCTTCGTGTAACCTGCAGCATGCTTTGTGTAGTGGATTTCCATGGTAAGTGCATCAATTGCTGGCTCCAGTGCTGGGTATGAATAAGCGAGAGCTTGCTGTGTGAAACCAATTTCCTCAGCACCTAAAACTGCTGTCTGTGTAACGAGTGCTTTACCAGATTGAGCAAGGGCAGGTGAAATGGTTCCCCACAAAGAAACCAAGCCCGCCGTTTTGATAAAAGTTCTTCTGGATTTCATAAGCTGAGATTTTGCAACAAGTTACTGCATAAATTTGGAGATGCATAGGACCGTTCACAGGGAAGCAGCTACACCCAAAATAATTATACTATTTCTTTTTGCAGCTGTTCTTTTCCAAGAAATCAAAGCTCAGCAAACAGGGAGAATGGACACGGACCGACCGGACCAAACAGAATCCGTTTCCTTAACTAAAAAAGGATACTTGCAAGCGGAAATAGGATTTAATAAAGAAAAATATGGAAGCGAATTTAATTGGGTGCATCCCACTGCACTTTGGAAACTTGGATTAAGTTCTCGTTTTGAACTTCGATTAATTACAGAAGCCAATACCCTAGAGACGGGATCATCAAGAATTAGCGGATTAGTCCCTACTCAAATCGGAGGTAAAATAGCGCTATGGAAAGAAAATGGATTGATTCCGCAAACCTCCCTGATTTTTCATACGGGCATCCCGGCACTGGGATCTTCCAACTTTAAAACACCTAATCTTTCTCCAAACTTTCGATTCACCTTACAACATACCCTCACCGATCGCATTGCGCTAGGTTACAACCTTGGAGCAGAATGGGATGGTAATGGTGGCTCTCCTGATTGGATTTATACACTAGCCCCTGGAATTAATTTAGGCGAACGATGGTATGCCTATGCTGAGGTATTTGGAAGTATTCGATCGATGGAGAAGCCTTTACATGGAATTGACGGAGGTATAGCCTATTACTTCAACGACAATTGTAAAATTGATTTCTCCGGGGGAAAAGGACTTAATGACCAATCAGTAACCTACTACATAGCACTGGGATTCTCCTTCCGGATCAACGTACTCAATCGTTAGTTTTTCGTTTTATTGCCCCCAGAAAACTGGTCTCAAGACTCAATAGCCAACTTCGCTGCATCATTCTTTTCATATCGCTATCTAGCTGAAAACGATACCCTATATTCAACTTTGTTTTACTGGCCAAGATCAATTGCATAGCAGGCGCAAGATCTACATAGTACAAAGAGCGGTCTAGCGCCCTTTGTGTTAATAGCTCTAGGTAAAAATTAAGATTAGTTTGTTTGTAACTGGTATAGGTTCTAGGAAATACTAAATAACCAGCCGATAGGTTGAATTGCGCAGAGGTAAATGGATGTAAAACGCCATGCCTTACTTTATCCCAACGGTAGTAATGAAATACCTGCGTCTGGCTAATTGTTCCTGAGAGGGCAAACTTGTTCCAAAGCTGTGTGAGAATTAAACCTGCTTCCATCCCCGAACGATCTCCGCCTAAATTTATCTCATCATAATGGAAAGGCGCATTGGTACGTGCGGCTTCAAAATAGCCCGCCATTCGAAAATGACGATGAATATCATCGTTGGACAAAAACCGATACTTCGCATAAATATGGTAGGACTCTAGTTTTGCTTGAGTAGAATACATGGAAGAAAGAGTGCCTCCTAAACGAATAGTTAAGTTTTTATTCATGCCCAAAAACACTTGCGGAGCAGTTCGAAAAGAAAACTGATTTAGCAATGCCGTCTCCTGAACCAGATGATTTTTCAATTTGACACTAACGGAGCGGGCGGGCAAAGTGGAAGCAGGTTCGTTATAAACATAAAGCTCCTGACTGAAAAGGGGCATTGCAGCTTGCAGGACAAGAAAAAAAACTATAAAAAAACCAAATGAATGCTTCATTGATTCAATAATTTATTAATACCAGACTCCAAAGCAGTGCCCATTAAATTTCTGGCAATTACATTGCCTTCCTGATCAATTAAGAAAGTAGCAGGAATGGAATTAACATCCCAAGCTGCCGCCACCGGAGAGTTCCAGGCTTTTTGATCTATTAGTTGAAGCCAGGATAATTTATCTTTTTTTACCGCACTCAACCAGTCGCTTGGTTTTTCATCCAATGAAACACTCAAAAAAACAATATTCTTACCACGATAGTTGGGATATATTTTAACTAGATGCTTGTTCGCAATCCGACAGGGGCCACACCACGAGGCCCAAAAGTCGAGGAGTACCACTTTGCCACGAAACTGACTTAATGAAATACTATCCCCTTTTGAAGTAGGAAGCTTAAAATCAATGGCAGGCTCTTGTTTAAATGCTTGTGCAAACACTGCAACTGATAATTGCAGAAAAAATATAATCAGTATAGTAAACCGCATCAGAAAATTATTTAATGAGGAGTAGTTGAAAAATAGAACTATCCAAATTCAAGTACTCCCTATAATCTGTCTTTAACTTTTTTAGACTCTTTTCAGTTAAATACCCCTTTCCTATTACCATACACGTAAACGCCTTTGATAAAGAAGGTGTCTTTGAGGATATAAATTGAAAAGACTGTTCCCCCCAAACAAAGGGAATTCCTTTTTCAACGGGGTCCTGATTCCAAGAGCCGGTCAATTGCAATTCCCCCACAAAAAATCCTGCATCCTCTACGGCTGCTTTCAATTTTGCTGGACTAACAGCACCATTCGCACGAAAGGTCAGGGTAAATGAGGAAGACTTTATATCTGCCTCCACTTTCTCTACAAAAGCGAGTTGCTCCAAGGATTGATGAATAGCTTTATTACAGAGGGCACAGGTCAAACCCGTCGCCTGTAGTCTTCCGCCACTAAATTGGGCAAAAGAATACTGCTGTCCTCCCCACAGAGAGAGCAGCAGTATTATTAAATATGATTTTTGCACAGCAATTAAGATTTGGTGCAATTAGCACAACAAGATTTTCCTTTTTTACTTTTCTTGTCACACTGGCCATTCTTACAGCAATCCTTGCTGGTGTCCTTACAAGAGCCGTCCTTACATTTTCCATCTTTGCAACAGGATTCACTACCTGCAGCAGCGGCAGTACGATCATACTTGCAACAGCCATGTAATTTTGCATAGGCTTCATCCGTTGCTTTTGCACCGGCATTATCATGCCCCACCAAAGCAACCTGCTCCTGAATTTTAGAAACCGTGGTACTTGCCGCATCATAACTGACGGTCAATTTTTTACTGTCGGCATCCCAGGAAGCTTGGGTGGCTCCTGCTTCTTTAGCGGCATTTTCAATACGGCCTTTACACATTCCGCAATTGCCGGCCACGTGAAATACTTCTTTCTTGCTTTGTGCTTGTGCACTGAATAAGCTACCCATCAATAAGGCAGCCGCTACAAATAAATGTTTTGTTTTCATACAATGAAAATTAAGTTTTAAAAAATATTGATAAAATAAAAATGGAGTTCGCTGAAAAGGAGAAAAAGAAATCAAATTCTAAAAACCCTGTTACGCAAAAACAGCGGGGTATTTTTTTCAGGTGGGGCATTACTCGTATCAGCAATATCAATTTGCTGCGTAAAAGATAATTCGTTGAGAAGGGAGCGTGTTGACGGCAGAGAAATGACCGGCGGCTCGAGATTAAAATGGAGCGATACGGGTGTCTTTTGGTCCTGTATCAGCATGACCAATGCATCCTCATCATGGCAACACCCCTCGGACTCTTCAGCAGACATGCCACAGGTACTACAAGAAGTTTTTTCTTTTTCAAACAAATGAACCGCTTCCACTTTTCCCATGCAGTAATGAATATCCAAGACCCAACCCATGGAGCTGAGACCGTATACTATAACTGCTATGGTAAATAAAAAGCGACGCATCAGGAACAAAGGTAAAAAAAAGTCATCACCCATTAGTTAACAAACTGCCAATGAATACCTACCCTGATATGAAGTCCGTTTAGTGCATAACCGGTGGCCACCAAATTATTACGAGTAAACCCAAACCCTTGCAAATCACGGGCCGAATTGAGGTTCTCTGCACGTACAAAAGCCGTAAATGACCTGATCTTAAAATTGGCATATAAGGCAATATCCGGCAATGGGTTTTGAATAGTAAGGCTATCCTGATAAAAAAATTGCCCTAAAAGTGGAGAATAAGCATCCGCTTTGTAAGGAGGTCGGTATCGCACCTCAACCCCAGCAGCCAAATTCAAATTTTTAAACCCGAGGTTGCCCTCATAAGCAAATCGGTTTCGTAAAAAGAAAGGAATCGTATTTACCTGAGCCACCCCTACCCGCTGCTGCCAATATACCTCAGCATGCCACCGCCACCGCTTGGCAACACGAAAAGTTTTCAGCATGGAAAGCTGCAAAACGGTAAACAAAGTGGATTCCTGTTGTGGTTCGTAGAAACTAGTAAAATAGGTGTAATTAGTCAGCAATAAGTAATTACCAGTTAGCTTGGTACCGATTGCGGGAAAATCCAAAGATGCCCCCACTTGTGTGCGATTTTCTTTGTTGAGCTCCAGCAACCGTTTGGATAGATAAAAGCTACTCCGCTGATCAAACACAAAAGAGGGACGACGGTTGGTGTTAAGCGCATTGATCTCAATGGTATTTTTTTTGCTACCCAACACTCGTTGCAATCGAACGGAAGCCAGATAATCGCCAGCATTGAGGCCGGTAAAATATAAAATACCATCCAAGGCAAGATCCCATTTTTTGTTACGTGTGATATTTCGGTAAGAAAAATTTCCAGATGAGTTGAAAAATGATCTAGCCTGCAACGCCGTGGTGCCTCTAATTAATTGTAGTGAGACACCCGCCTTAAAATATTGCTTTAAATTTTTTTCGTCCGGAAACTGATAAATTGAAAAATCGTTGGTCAACAATTGCCACTGATCACGTAAGTCAATCGTATCTCCAAATTGGATTGGGATTTGATAAAAACGATTATAGTAAGAAGCAGCTGGCACCTTGTCAATAAAAGCAAACTGTTCTTTATCATAACGTAGTTGATGCTCCAATCGTACACGAGGGAAAAATAACGGAACTACCGTAGAGTCAGTAACCAGAGAATCCTTTCTTCCCAGATCATATTGATTTCTCCAAAGTAAAACACGGTTACTATATTGATTACCTGTTTTGATGCGCGTACTGAAAAAGTTAGAGGTGAAATTATCGGGACCGCCTAACCATGCGGGAATATTAAAACGATCCACAAAGATGGGGTCATTCAAAATATCGGTAGTATCTATAATTCCTCCGTTTTCCTCCGCTTGTAATTTATTGGTAAGCCACAAAGCCCAAGCTTGGTAACGAAGGTTCTTTGATTGATAGCGCGATGAAAAAACAAAATTGGAGTGATTGGAACGTTGATGCTGAAAAATGCCCGGTGAGTTGATCATCCGATACCGAAAGAAAAAATTCCAACCAGCATTGATGTTTTGAGTATGTTGTAATCCTATGATTTGTTCAACCCGTGTACCCAAGGAATATTCCAGTTCGGTATAAGGACGTGTAGTTTGGAAAAAAGGAACTTCAGTAGGATGTAACCGATAGGGATCATATGCATGAAAGCCGGCATCGAATCCTGGTTGCCATTGGGGAGAAAAAAGAAGTGGCCGGGTAGCACCTCCCAAATTCCCAAGATTTAATGTAGTTGCTTTTAAGGGAAATCGAGTAGTAAAATCGCTCACCGTGGAGTCAAGCAAAAAATTAAGAGGTTGGTTTAACAAGCGGTAAGAAATTGTAATGGAATCTTCCAGCTTGTTACGTCGCTTCATGCTGTCTTGAGAAGCACCCATGGTCATCGCTCCCATTCGGCTTAATCCTGTGGGCGCCCCCTGCATCAAATTACGGGAACGACCTTGGTTGCGGATAGCCGGCAATTCTTGGCTGGCCGCCCAATTAGCGTACGCCAGCAATAGCAGAAGCAATATGTAATTTTTTGAAGCAGCCAAGGTGGATACAAAAATAGCCGGTCCTTTCGAAAGCAATCGTTAAAAGAGCATTTTACCCACCCTGTTTTGCCCTATCTTCGCGAAAATTTTTCCCTATGAACCTGCATGAATACCAGGCCAAGGAATTGCTCAAAAAATACAATGTACCCGTTCAGGAAGGTGTAGCCTGCGCAACCGTTTCTGAAGCACAGGAAGCCTATAAAATAATCCAGGAGAAATCAGGAAGCAAGTTTGCAGTGGTAAAAGCACAGATTCATGCAGGTGGGCGTGGAAAAGGTGCTATTAAAGAAAATGGTATGAATGGGGTGAAGGTTGGAAAAAGTCTGGAAGATATTTCAGGTTTTGCTGAAAAGATATTAGGGGGTACACTGGTAACCTTACAAACAGGACCTGCTGGAAAAGTAGTCAATAAGGTATTAGTAGCCCAAGACATGTACTACGATGGTCCCAGTGAAAGAAAAGAGTTTTACTTATCTATCTTGCTCGATCGTTCCAAAGGGCAAAATGTAATAATGTATAGTACGGAAGGTGGAATGAACATTGAAGAAGTGGCTCACAATACTCCAGATAAAATATTTAAGGAGTGGGTTCATCCCGGTGGCGGATTGCAACCCTTCCAAGCGCGCAAGATTGCATTCAACTTAGGATTAAGTGGAGAAGCCTTTAAAAATTGTGTTCGTTTTGTTACAAATCTTTATAATGCCTATATAGGACTAGATTGTTCTATGTTAGAAATCAATCCACTATTCAAAGCTGCTGACGACAAGATCCTGGCAGTGGATTGTAAAATGAATTTAGATGACAATGCGCTGATGCGTCACCCCGACCTGGCTGCACTCCGTGATGTGACAGAAGAGGACCCCACCGAGGTTGAGGCTGGTCAGTTCAACTTGAATTTTGTAAAACTCGATGGAAACGTAGGCTGCATGGTAAACGGCGCAGGATTAGCCATGGCTACCATGGATATGATTAAACTGAGTGGTGGAGAACCCGCTAACTTCCTGGACGTGGGCGGAACTGCTAATGCGCAAACCGTAGAGGCAGGATTTAAAATCATTTTGAAAGACCCTGCCGTAAAAGCAATTCTCATTAACATTTTTGGCGGCATCGTAAGATGTGACCGGGTTGCACAAGGAGTAATTGACGCATACAAAAATTTAGGCAACATCAATATTCCAATTATTGTAAGGCTACAGGGTACTAATGCGGTAGAAGCTAAAAAATTGATTGATGAAAGTGGTTTGAAAGTTCAATCAGCCATCTTGCTGAGTGAAGCAGCAGCCCTGGTAAAAAAAGCAGTGGCCTAATAAAGTGCGGAGCTCAATCAGTCGATTTTTTCAACTTCATATACAGGAGAAAATAAAAAGTAATTCCCTGTTTTTAACTCCCTGCATTTAAATCGCTTTCGAAGCAAGGCCTCTTTTCTAAAAATTCTACCGTCCTTAATGCGAAAGGGTGCGCCCGCAGGTAATTCTTCCAGGAAAAGATGATTTTCCTTGGGTGGATCAAATTGACGTAACACACGCATCAACCCATCCTCTGCACAACTACTAGCAGCCGGATTAGCTAACATTTCTCGCAACGCATGGTCAAGAGAAGCAGGCAAGAGATGAAGTGTTAAAAATGATTCCAGCAGCGTAGCATAACAACACTTCCATTCTTTTCCGTGCGCCTGTACTCGATTACCAAATTGTTCAAACGTTAACAGGTGAGCCAGCTCATGCAAAAGAGTTACCAAAAAAGCATAAGGATTTAAGTTGCCGTTTACCGTAATTCGGTGTTGCTGATCGTGCGTGCGGTGTCTATAATCACCAAGCACGGTTCTTCGCTCGCGCGTAATGGTAAGGAGAACACGGTGTTGCTGTAAGAGTGAAAGGACTTGCTGATCGGTACCAGTGGGTAAATAGCGTGATAAGAAATCGAGTGGGACTTCTTTTTTGGGCATACTTTATTTTTTTAATGCCCTTAGCAGTAATCGCAGCTCAACTCCGGTATACAGCACATAGAGAAAAGCAGCTCCGTATAACGCAGGTAGATTTACCGCCTTGCGTTGCACATAGATATAAATAAATGCCGCTAGCGCTAAAACAAAAAACTTAATCATAAAGGATAGCATCACGGCACGAACCGATGCCTGCAGATTGGGATTCGTAAAACTTTTTGTAGTGAGGCCTGCAGATAAAATAGTGACCAAGAAAAGTAGAAAATTTGCAGTCGATACTACAGCTACATTTACCTCTTGGGCTAATAGCCAAGTACGAGACACTGCCAAAATACCCTGCACCAATAACAGCAGCAAGACAAATACAACCGTAGCTTTATTCATCATTTTCATACACAACTACATTGAACCACCTGTCTCTTTAAATAGTTTATAAAAAACTGCAGCTAACGTCAGCAGAGGAAATAGAATAGTAAGAACAGGAAAAATACCTAGCCAACGATCTACTTGAATCCCTCCTGCCACAGCGATGGCTAAATACACCAACAACTGCGAGGCTAGACCCGCATAACGAAGTAAATCCCGTTTGGATTTATCGGGCGAGGACCTGGGTTTGTTGTTCATCTTTGGTCATATCCACAACATTAGCTCCCATATGGCATTGCCCATTGAAAGTAGCAGAGGGTTCCACTTGTAATTTACCTGCATAGATATTTCCGGCTACCACACACTCTCCACGTAATTGCAACAACTCATTGGCGCGAATATTGCCATTTACTTTTCCGGTAACGTCCGCCTGATTCCCAACAATATCCCCTTCTACCACACCCGTACTTCCAATGATTATTTTTGAAGAGGTTTTTACATTGCCCATCACAGTGCCATCGATACGAAGATCACCGTTGCTGCTGATATCGCCTTTTAAAACAGTCCCAGCACTGATTAAAGTTGCGGCACTGCCTGATTGAGTTAGGTTAGTTTGCATGTCTGTTTTTGGTTTGGTTGTAAACATAATTTTATAATTGAATCAATCACTAATTAATGTGGCAGGAGGAATGTCAAGCTGTGTCGTATCCAAGGATATCGCGGCTTCACCTGACAAGGCCTTTTTAAGACCTAAAATATACTGATTTTTTAAAGCATCTTCCCGGGCCACTGAATCAACCCTATACTGTAATCTTTTCAAGGCAGTTACCGAGGCATAATCGGAGCCGGCGCCAGGTATATAATACTTGAGGGGGGTGAATATGATCAATGCGGTGGTTAATCCAACCAGAATTACAAACACCATGCTGAAGGCTGTATATACGCTAAGACGAGATAAACGAAATGTCACCACCTCCTCGTAGGTGTCATCATTCATGACAACCAGGCGGTAACGACTTCTCAATCGTTTTAATCCTGCTGGTAATTCGAGTTTGGCCATTTTTTTAGCGATACAATAAAGGTAAGGAACCGGAATACCCAAACGTATTGAACCTCAATCAAAATACTCACAAAAAATTAAGGTCTAACACACTAATTAATTTGAAAATCAGTTATTAAGGAGCTAGATTGCAAGAAGATATGCAGGAGGTGCGTTCCCTATTTCGCCTTTTAATCCTACTGGCGCTTGGTTGGCCAGCCACGACCCTGTCCCAACAGGGTTTTCGTATTGACCTGCCCAAGGAAGAAGAATACAAGGACCGGTTGCTTCGTTCCGAAAAAACAAAAGATGGAAAATTAAGCTACCCATCACGCCTTGTTCAGAACACAGTTACCCATTACAATTTTACCTACAATGCGGCTCGGAAACTAAATGAGGTGCTGCAAAAAGCTAAAACAGCACACCGCGACGATTATAGCGCCCTACTTCCCTTTTACAATTTTAGCCTTACCAACACTCGCAAAGATTCCATTGACCTAGATAGTGTAATTCAAAAAGCCTCCTCAGGTATTGCGCTACATGATTTAAGAAATGACTGGAATGATAATTTGTATTTGTTATGGGGAATGGCTTATTACCTCCAGGAAAAATTTGATTCAGCTTATCAGGTTTTTCAGTTTATCAACTATTACTATGCACCGCGCGAGAAAGACGGTTACTTTAAGTCGATAGGGAGCGGAAGAGATGGCAATCGCGCCAACAGTATAGCCAGTCAAGAAAAAACAGGCTTACTCAACAAAATGGGACCGGCACCGCCCAAAAGAAATGAAGCTCTCTTGTGGATTATTCGAACACAACTAGCACAAGAGCAATTTGCAGAGGCTGCTGGATTACTTCAAACACTTCGTAACGATCTCGCATTCCCCAAAAGACTAAAAACAGAATTAGAGGAACTGACTGCTTTATCCTTTTACAAGCAGGAACGCTGGGATAGTGCAGCCACACATCTTTCCAAAGCTCTGGAGGGAGCAACTACCTCCAATGAAAAAGCCCGTTGGGAGTTTTTAACCGCTCAACTCTTTGAGCGAGCAGGTAACTACGGGGCAGCAAGTCAGTACTACAACCTGGCCATTCCCCACTCCACAGATTTGATCCTGGAAATTCAAGCACGTATTGCCGCTATTCGAGTTAATCGAACTGAATCTGATTATGCAACCCGTAATGTGCAACGGCTGCTGGAAATGGGAGCAAAAGAAAAATACAGAGCCTATCAGGATATTATTTATTACACGGCTGCACAAATGGATTTAGCAGCAGGAAATAAAACCCGTGCAATTGAATCGTTGTATCAAAGCACAGTCGCGATCACCAACAATACGCTACAAAGAAATAAAGCATTTCTCCAGCTGGCAGAGATCTCTTACGAAGCCGGCTTCT
>Ga0129333_10002461_pt1 | contig 17249 bp, 17 predicted proteins | sample CPB6_08_DNA_FD_94474 | JGI IMG/M metagenome (GOLD analysis project Ga0129333, IMG submission 94474) | Freshwater to marine salinity gradient microbial communities from Chesapeake Bay, USA - CPBay_Sum_0.6_0.8_DNA | ecosystem: Environmental > Aquatic > Marine > Coastal | place: USA: Chesapeake...
ATATGATAGATTAGACTCCGATCTCTCAAGAATTAATAATTTTTTTCCTGACATCTTCTACTAGTTATTTGATTTATATATTATCAACTTATAAAGTTTTTATCCTAAACCCGCCAATGGATCCTCTTCAATGCCATTTGAAGGTTTTTCCGGTTTAAAAAGTTTTTTGTCGGCTCCTAAAAGAATCTTTTCAATATCTTCTTCGGAATATCCTTCGGCCTTTAATACCGAACGTTGCTTGGCTCTTTCATTGGCTTTAAGATCATCTTGTGTAAATCCGCCATATCTCTTAATTAACCAACCAAGGTCAAAATATGGAATTTCTGTCATATTTTCGTCCATTACACTTAATTGGGTTTTCATATTACCAATAAAGTCAACTCGTTTTGTTTGAAGTTCCATCTCCTTCATTTCTTCAAACACGTTATCCTTAATATATCTTAATGCCAAACCGGCTTTAAATGCAACATCGTTTTTAAGCTCCGGATGATTTAAACACATCTGAAGATAAACAGGTTTAATTAGGATTTCCTGGAATATTGATCTTAAGCGATCAATAAATTTAGAAAACTTAATTTCATCTCTTAACATTCCACTTGCATCCATATCATAGGTATTACCACCTTCTTTATCAAAACGCGAAAATGGTATTTTTGATGCAAGTTTTAGTTTATCAGCAAAATATTTTAAAGATTCGGTATCACCTAAATCAGGTCCATCTCCACCGATTGTACTAATTTCGGGTTGTTCGCCATCCTTAGAAGGTAACCAATATTCCTTACTAAACGGCATCATTGGTTTACCGTTTGTTTGGATTTCTCCACTCTCATAATTAAAGTCCACCACTTCACGGTATGAATTCATTAATTGTGCAAGAGATTGTTTTGCCCTTGTTTTAGATTTACCACCAACCGGAATAATAAACTGGGTCTTAAATGAAGCATTGGTAACAGACCAAATAATTCTGGTAGTTTCCATGATTCTTAATAAGTTAAAAGAACGTATAAGTCTTTCAACATATGAAATCCTTTGTGGCGAATTTACTTGTGAATATGAAAGGTAAATAATTTGAGAGTCCCAAAGTTTTCTTTCCTTAGGTCCACCACCTTTATACTGAACCCATTGTTTCTTTCCTGTTTCAGCATCAAGGCCAGGCATTAAGGATATAGGATCCAATTCCTTAAACCCAATAATCTCTGTTTGCTTATCATTATAAACAATTTCAAATGCAAGGAATCCGTCTACCAACCATTTTCTAAAATAGTTCCAAGGTTGTACAGCATCATTAAAGCCAAAGTAATTATAAATGTTATTATAGATATCTCCGATCTCTTCTTCAATAGAATTACTTATTTCTCCATTAAATTCTGCATAAGCAAAATAATTACTCTTGTCAAATACTATTGCTTCATCCGTAACAACATCTAGGATATCTTCAATTTCATCTTGTACTGCAAAGGTTCTAAGTTGATCTCTTTTCTTTTCATAACCCCTATCAAAGAATGAAATATTCTTTTTAAGACTAGTATCGGTTAATGACAAGGCAGCAAATGCAGCATACATGTCATCTCCATCTGATCCCATGGGATTCATTGTATATCCCATTTTGTTCTCTGTAAACCCAACCGCTCTTGAATTACGAATGATCATATCATCATATGCCATTCCTAAATTTGAAAGATCTTTAAGAATCTTTCTTACCGGGTTAGAATCTGTAAGAGGACCTCGCCTGTTTGTAAATCCAGCCATCTTTTATTGTTTATTGTTTTATATATTTTTGTAGTAAAGGTCTTGGGCTTCTTGAATAGATCCACCAAAGAAAAAACTGTCATCATTGATTGCTCCCATATACCAATCTTCATATCCTATGATTTTAGGATCCTTCATTCGATCTAACCTATACTGTCTAATTGCATATGTTAAGTTATATTTTCTACCTAATGATTTTTTAACAGCCTCATAAGTAAAGTTTTTATTATATGATTGTTTTGCTATTTCCCCAGCAAAATCAAATTGAGCCTCAAAGAAAGATCCAAATGATTTTATGATATCTTCTATAAATGGTATTCTTGCATCATACGGCATATAATGAAGATTAATTCCAAGTTGATTTGTTCTTGAACCCGGAACCGCTCCTAAACCAATTACAATTGGAAATGTATCGTAAAATGTTTCATCCTCGGTAAAATATCTAAATGTATACATTCTGCCTTGTTCTAAAACACCAGTGCCTTTTATTCCTGCCGTTAATAAATCCTTAGATGATGCCTTAGAAGCACGAGATTGACCTTTATTCTCTGCAATGTATAAATCTAAATCATCTGTGAAATTACCTATTATCATATTAGAATAAGTTTGAATCCTCCGTTAATAACATAACTTTAAAATTTCTCTGGGCAGCTGCTTTGGTAAGAGCATCAGTTTTACATAAATTCCTTACATACATTTCATAGACATACTTAAAGTTTTCAATAGCTTTTTTTGTATTTCTTTTTGGTGGAGAAGGTTTCTTTAATTGTTCTTTTGGTTTTATTTCTACTACATACTCTTCAACTATACCGTCCTTATTCATCTTAATGTAAAAGTCTGGATAATAGTTATGAAACTTTTTATCTAAAATGTTATAATACTTTATTGAAAATGGTTCAGATACCCAACTGATTACATTTTCATTATGATCACACCAATGGCAAAATTTTCTTTCCCATGAGCTTCTATAAATGATAGGCCCTGGCCCTATGTACTTTTCAGGATTATGAGGTTTATAATAACCTTGCTTAAATCCTGACTTTACGGTCGGCTTAACATTTTTTATACTCATAGGTATAATCTAAATTGTATAAATTCCTTCACTATCTGCACTACCGTCTATTGAAACCGTACCTGCATATTTCTTTGGATGTAATTTATTCCAGCCTTTTGCAAATCCTCGTTTTGCAATTTCAGTAAAATATGCAAATGCATTTTCACTTTTATCTGGATCAAAATTTCTCCAATAACGATAAAGATCCATATATGCAAATGCAATACAGTCTTCCCTATCGGCAGGATCACGATATGTTAATTTAGTAGAACATTTATCGGCTAACAGCATTAAAAACTCTAAAGCCTTTGGGGTTAATTCATCAATTTGTTTTGATTTACGAATCTCCTCCAAAAGATCTTTATTATTTAAGTAATTTCTTTTCCTTGGCATAATCTTATTATTTTTTATTATATGCAAAAAAAGCCGACAGTTTTACCTGTCAGCTTTTTATAAAAATGTCAAGGATTAGATTTGGACCGCGATATCCTTTTTCTTTGCAATGTATTCCTTTTCGTTTTTAGGATCAACGAATGTTATAAGATCGTTATCACCCATAGAAGAATACTCTTCAGCATTTACGTAAACCTCTGTACCAGACTTAAACCCAGATACAGGATTCTTAATAGATGCTTCAACGAAACCCTTATCTAAAAATTGGTTTTTACTTTTTTTTTCAACAACGGAATAAGTTTCCTGGAGTTCCTTTTCAAATTTATTGATCTCTCCATTAACCAATTTTAGAGCTTCTTGTAATTCTTCAGAATCACCTAGCTTATTGATCGCCTCGGTAATTTTATTCTTCTTTTCTTCCAAGAAAGAAATCATATCATTAATTTCTGTTCTCTTCTTATTAGTAATAGCCTTTTCATTTCCTTCAGATACTAATCTTTCGGATAAGATAGAAGAAGCATCATAATTAATAAATTCTTTAATGGCTTTAACCGCTTCGGTTGCAGATGAATAGAATTTCATTTCATTAACCTGCATTCCAAAATTAACTTTATTAATCCAAACTCCTTCTTCAACAGCAATAACTGTTAAGAAAAGATTTAAGAATTCGGTAGAAGTGATTCCTGTAAAATTATCCATCTCATGTAAAAGATCTACATTTTCAAAGAATTTACATACCGTATCAGATTTCCATTGATCTCTATATCCAAAGAATCTTGTAGCAATAAGAGATTCTTTTAATTCTACAATACTTGCATTGGTAAGATCAACACCGCCTAAATTCAATGTTCCTTCTACTAAGTTATATTCTAAGATTTTTCCATTTTCAGAAAAGGTAACTAAAGAATCACCGTCAAGCTTAAACATTTTTAATCCTTCTAATACATCATAGAATCGAGGATCTTCAACTTTAGCTTCAGTAATTTGTCCATTTCCAAAAGTGTAATTCTTTCCGTGTAAGTGGAATGTTAAACCTTCCTCTGATTCTAAAACTGGAGAAAGAATTTTTCCAACCTTACCACCATTGTTTGAATATGCCTTTTTATTATCAGAAGCCATTTCATTTAGAATATTCTTACATTCAGCAGACCATGGGTTCTTATTTGCAATAACAGCAAATTTAGATTTAATATCTTCAGAAGATTCTTTTAAAAGAGATTCTAATTGATTAGCTAGTCCTTCGTATAATTTTCCAGATTTTGAAGAACTTATTTCAACCGCCTCAGCAATTCTAAATGACCATTTAGAAGAATCATAAGCAGCCATAATATAACTTCTTAATTCTCTAACTGGATTTAACCACTCAGAAGAAGAAAGATCTCTGTGGAGAGTCTTTGCAATCTTAAACTTAAGAGAAGGATTAACATTATTTTCAATTTCTTCACTGATAATTGAAATATCTCCACTGGAGAATCTCATTGGAAAATATCCTAGAGAAGATTCTAAAATATTAATTGCATTTTTTGCAGAATAGGAAACTCTTGATTTGTCATCCCCCATACTGTTTAATGCATTGATGGCTTTCATAACGTTTTCATACAAGCCTACAAGTGTAAATTTCATATTATTATGATTTTTTTGTGTATTTTCTGTAGTGTACATTTGAGTAGCGACTTTATATGCATTAATACCAGATAATGCCAATTGCTGCGGAGTACCCATTCCTACCAAAATGGCTAAAACTTGACTATCAGATTTACCGCTTTTATAAAAAGCTCCAATAAGGTCAAGCAGCTGTTTTGGAGGATTATTAAGATATGGGGCATTAGTATTTACACCGTATTGTGGTTCAATACTACCATCCATGTAAACCTGAGTTTGTCCTTCATTAACTACTTTACTCATATTTGATGATTATATTTGTTTTATATATTCTAAGATCCTAAAGTTATTATCCTTCATCATCCTGTGCATTTCTGTATTCTTTACTTTCCTCGGTCTCCTTATTAATGTATTCTTTTGTGTTTGGATCAAAGTCAGCAGATGTTGTTTCAGACTCCAAATAAGGACCGCCTCGATTAATATCATCAGGATTAACATATTGCTTATTTGACAACATATTTTCTGGTGCTATCTTTGCAAGATTATCAACAGTGTATTCGAATTTTTGGAAAACTCCGCCAAAGGCGATTCCTAATTCCCCGCATGAATTGGTTCGGAACAAACCTACACCTTCTGCATTAGGATTATTCTGAAGACATTTCTTAGTTAAGTTATCAATCTCTGAAAGAAGAATTCCGTTTTCAAATGCTGGAATAAATGATTTAACTTCAATGTCAAACGTTACATTAAATTCTTTCTTGTCATTAAGACCAAATTCAAACAAACGATCTTGGCTATAATCCTCGGGTACAGACATACCGGCCTGAACTCTGGTCATTCCTAAATCAACACTATAGATGGTTGTCTTATAAAGTTTAGATAAGACAGATTCTGTAACCTTTAACATTTCAAGATTATTGGAACAAACCACAGTAACCCCAAATGTCATTGTTAGTGGTAAGAAATTTGTTTCTAGCGAAAATGTTTTTAGAACACCATTCCACTCTTTAACAAATTCACCTCTTACAAATTTATTGGTTTGTGCTCCTGAATCAATTGATAGAGAACTTAATTGAAGTATTCCTCGTGGAACCACTTCATAGTCTCCGATTGCTTTACCGTCAGCAATTGCATCATATAAAAAATTATCAGCAAGAAATCTTTCGTTTCCAGTAATTGAATAATAAAAAGGTACATTAACTTTTTGTAAAGTATCTTCATCTACCTGATTATAATAGTAAACTTTATTCCTTAACTCCGCAAGAGTTGCCACTATTACATATCGCAGTATGGTGTTATCTTTATTGTATTCTTGATTATATGCAGACATTTAGAATTCTTATTTATATGTGTAGAGTTTACTCTTCCACTTATCTATTTGGGTTTGACAAAACCACTTACCTATCCAACTACTAGCTTTAGCGTATCTCCTTTCCCATTTTTCTATTTTTCTAAAAATAGGAGCATTTGCTTTATTTATGATGTCAATATCATAATAACTATTATTCTCTAACATTGGATCGGTATTCATATCTATTTATTTATTTAATACTTTCAATTGTAAATTCCGAAAAGCCAGCATCTTTAGTGATTTCCAACTTCTTATCAAAATATTCGCTTGGAAGAACCGTATGATTAATAACAAAGGTGTTAAGACCTATCTCTTGAATGGTTTCGTGGAGAATATTAATAATATGATAAACACCATCCGAATCAATTGAAGAAAAGATCTCATCCAAGAAAAGGATATTAAGACTGGAAAATCTAACCTTAATCATTTTAATTAAAGCCATGATAATAACAAAATCAACTTTTTTCTTTTCTCCTGTACTTAAAGTCTTTGGACTGATCTCTTGACCTAAATGATGGATTGTACAATTAAATTTATCATCAAACTTAATACCAAATGGAATTCCCATTTCTTTGGCCATTAAAAGTATGTTATTATTAAATGATGGAAGAATAGATCTTACCGCCAGATTTTTAATTCCATCATCTCCCATAAGGGTTTCAAGAATACTTAAGTAATAGTCTTCCCCTTCACTTTTAAGTTTTACTTGGCCCTTTTCTTCTTTCTTTTCCTTAAATTCTTTTATTAAGTCTTTAAGATGAGAAGAAGATTCATCGTCCTTTTCTGCTAATTCAATGAGTTCATTTTTTAATGAATTCATTTGACTTTCCAATTGACCAACCTTAACATGTATTTGCTTCCCCTGTTCGCGTAATGCAACTAAGGCTTCATCAATTTTTGAAACCTCGGATTGTATCTTTTCATATTTAGTATTTAAGGTTTCTAAAAGATCCTCTTTTTCCTTTTTGATGTGTTGATGAAATTCCGAATCCAATGGAGAATTACATGTTGGACATGTATTGTTTTCATATAATGCTAATCCGTTTTTAATAACAGTAATTTCAGATCTTAATTCAGTCTCCTTTGAAGATTTGGTTTTGTATTTTTTATCATTTTCATCAATCTTTGTTTTGGTTTTATCGTTTGCCTCTTTTAACTTTTTTCTAGTTTCATTAAGATCAATTAACTTCTTTTTAAGTTCTGCTGTTTTACTTGCATCCTTTTCTTTTGAGGCTTCTTCATACTGTTCTATCTTGGCAAGAACAGATTGTATTGATTCATCAAGAGTACGAATCTCATCGTCAAATGTACGAATCTCATCGATGATAAGTCTTCTTTTACTCTTTACTAATTCTCGCATTTGATTGATTACAGAGAATCCAAAGATTCTATCAATAATCTGTTTCTTATCAAAAGGAGACATTGTAATAAATGACTTAAAGTCGTTTACGGATAAGATGATAACATTCTTAAACACATGGTAAGGGATTTCATAGATTTCAGATTCTAAGAATTCCTGAAGATTTGATTTTCCTGCAACATCATATTCTGTACCATTTATTGATACATTAAAAATACCTGGTGAAACACCTCGCTCTACTTCAATTTGGTTGCCTTTACTTTCCATCCAAATTTTACCCCAAAGATTTCCATTAACGCGGTTAGGAAGATCTTTTAGATTTGCTCCTTCAACTCTTCCGTAACAAAGATATGTTATGACTTTAGCCAATGTACTTTTACCTGCACCATTGCCTCCTAATACTAGATAAAGATCACTTTGTTCCTTATCAAATTCAATTACTTGCTTTCTATTTCCATAGCTTGCAAAGTTTCTAAATTCTACTTTAAGAATCCTCATAAGAAGGTGTTAACGTTTCTTTATACAATTCCGACACCGATTTAACCAGTCTTTCTTTAAGATCATCGTCATAATTAAGACTGCCAATAAATTCAGCTGCAATTGTCATTAAATTAAATTCTCCACTAAAATCAGAAGACTGTACATCGTCATCTAATTCAATTGGATTTTCTTCATCATAAATCTTAGGCTCTAATTTCTTAGCATAACCATCAAGAAAATCCATAAACTTATTAATATTATACTTGCCTAAAACATTAGATGGAATGTTAATATCAACAAAATTATCTTTAATTTCATTAAGTATATCCTCCATTCTCCTCTCTAAAATATCATTAATATAATACCGAATAAAGATAGGTGATCTCCCATTCTGGATAAATTCATGATTACCAGTCTTAAGATCTAATAGATAAATTCCTTTTATATTTCCACGGTCAGATCTCGTCATTTGATATGGATTTCCAACTAGAATAAAGTTTTCCTTTTCTTGTCTAAAATGAATGTGTCCTGAATAAACTCTCTTAAATCTTTTAAAGGTACTTAAATCATTTCCGCCTTCGTGAAGATGTTTTGTACTAGGACTGGTCTGTACTCCTTGCGTTTCGGTATGACAAAATAGATAGTCAACATTTTTCTTAATTGAAGAAAGCGTTTCTTTTTCATGTTCAGCATTTCTTCTCCAAGGCATTAGTAAACAAGAAACTCCGTCATATTCCAAAATCTTAGGCTCCTTATGAACGGTAACATTAGGTATATACTTAAGACAGTCAACTGATGATATATCATTTGAATTCTTTCTCATAATATCATGATTGCCTACAATAACATGAATCTCTGGAAATATTTTTGATAGTTCTTCAAATACTCGTATGCCTAAATCCTGTGCAGCCAAATTCAAACTTTGACGATTATCAAAAACATCACCTAAATGAAAAAGTACATCTCCTTTTTTATACTCCTTTTTTACTAAAGGAATAAAAAAGTTAAAGAAATAATCCTCAATGATACTTAGCCAAAGAACAGAGTTTGATCTGCAGCCTAAATGTGTATCACTAATCATCCAAACCCTACTCATATTAAAAAAGTTTTCTAATCTTTCGTTTTTCTAAAATATTATACTTATCATCAAGTTCCTTGATTAATTCATCTTTAAATTTATTTGATAATGAATTATAGAACTTATTTGGAAACACATCAAAATAATCTGATATGACACTAAACAAATCAATTCTAGTATAAGCAGATCCTAAATGTTCAATAACATAAAAGTAAATTTTATTGATTTGAACTTTATTTAATTTTTTAATTACACCGTCTTTTGTAACCATGTTAAGGTGTTCAAATTCACTACCGCGAATAAGAGCATCTATTTTTGAAAAGAGCATATTATAATGCATCTTATCATCATGATCCATATTATCACCGTATGTATTGGAAACATTAAATGATATCTTATTTTCGGAAGGATCTTGTTCTCCGTATGAATTATTGAAAATCTTATCTCTTTGCATAGTTGTTTAGTGTGTTATGTCATCAGTTTCAGTAAGCCTCATATTATCATAGTTTATATTAAATCTACAACGGCTTCCCTTACCTTGACCGTCCCTAATTTTTAGAACCTTTAACCAATACTCACGATTTGCATGCATTAGACTGTCTTGAATTAATGCATACATTACATCGGCTGTATGCGCAAGACCCGCAGATTCAGCAATGTTTTCCATTTTAATTTCAGTAGAATCCCAGGCACCACGGTTAAGCTGTGTAGCAGATATTACTAACATATCTCTCTTTACCGCCAATGCCCTAAGATCTTCGGCAATTTGTTTAATCTTCATATAAGTATTTTCAGTATTAGGATTACGATAATTTGATAAGATATTAATATAATCCACTACAAGTACATTAACCTTATGATCTTGTGATTCTTCTAGTTCTTTAAGATAGCCTTCAATATCAAGTACTGATCCTTGTGATGTTGGAAACTCCTTAATAAAAAGTTTTCCTGGTGGTAATAAGCCTCTTGAGATCTTTTCTAACCTACGTTTCATAAAGTCACGGTTAACAGACTTTTGATCATATTCCATCATTGGAATATCCAATAAGTTAGAACCAATTCTTTTAAGAACCTTTTGTGCAGACATCTCAGCGGTAATGAATACTACATTATGACCCATTCTTACAAAATTGGCTGCATCATTTGCTAACCAAATTGATTTACCTACGTTCTGTTCACCTGCATATATTACCAATGATTTAGGATCATATCCACCACCCGATACATTATCAATAAATGTCCATCCAGTTTCAAGTTTTTTATTCTTTCTTTGTATGTGGTGTTCAGGGTTAAAGAAATCTAAACCTACATCAGAATCAAAATTTAATGAACCTTCCGAAGAAATCATTCCAATTGCTCTGGTAACAATATCTTCAACATTATCAGGTGATACATCTTGTGTCTTTACATATTCAATTGTTTTAACCAATTGCTTATCAAAATGTTTCCACTTAATCCAAGATTCACTAGTTCTTTTTAACCAATCTTGATCATATTCATTAATGTTTATTGAATAAATTGCAGAAACAATATCATCGGAGATTTCATTTGGATCATCTTTAACTAAAGCTTTCATTTGATCCTTTGTTGGTGTTTCACCAAATTTAGTATGAAAGTCTTTTGCTAATTTTGCAATATGATCTACATCACTATTAGAAAAGAAGCCTGGCTTTACCGACTTAAGGTAATGAGGCTTCTTTATAAAATAGTTAAAGAATATTTTTTCGTGATCTACTCCTGAATACATGTTTATTTTTTTATGAAAAAAGTTGACTTAGTTTATTCATAAGGATTTCTAACCACTTCATATGTTACATATGCAGATGTTGAATTGATTTCCTTTAGAATTTTATCTTCAACTAATCTATCTGTTATTTTTAACGACTGCTCTTCGGTTAAGTTATATTTTTTCTGCAAAGAAACATTAGTAAATTTAATTTCTTTTGCAACCTTACCACAATAATCTCTAATTAATTCAAAGATTACATCTTCAGCATCAGGATATCCAGGTAAAGAAGTGTGGTTGCCTAATACATACTTAACTTTAAGCTTAGCGGTATTAAGCGACTTCTTCAGCATTATCGGAGAGTATTTCTGTTAAGTTACCTAAATCTAAATCTGTATCATCAGTTCCATAACAGAACTTAGCATTAACGATAGGCTCCAAACGATCAAGTATTTCTTGTGTAATTACTCTCGGTGTAAATAACTCATTAAGTTCTACAAGATCATTTAAGTGAGCGACCGCTAATTTACGAGCAGTTGCAGAAGGTTGAAAATAAACAGTTATTTCCTTCCCTTCCTTATGATAAACATGTTGGCGACATTCTGCTTTACCTACTTCATTCAATTTTTCATATTGACCTTCTGTGATAAAACGGCCTTTCTCAATACCACAATTATCCCAACTAATATACTCTTCTAATCCAATATAAGGATTCATTCCTTTATTAAATGAAATGTGGAATTTAATTGGAGAAGGTTTTGCAAAACGATTCTTATTAGGTTTTGCAGTTACCACAATACCGGTTTGTTCTGTTCCTTCTTTTAATTTTGCTTTACTTAAAAATAAAATAATTGAGGCTGCATATTCAGGACCGGTTCCACCACCCGAAACGGTTTGTGAAAATAGATCTTGTGTTTGATATGTATGGTTAGTAAAGATAAAAGGAATCTTACAGATACCTAATTTAGTCATAAGAATACGAAATGCAGATTTCAAAAGTTTAGCACGAGTCATATCTGCTTTATCGGATCCACTCTTAGCATCATCGATTTCTTTTTGTGTAGCAAGGTTACCTGCAGAATCTAATGCGATTAAGATCTTAGGTAATTCAACACCTTTATTCTTTTGTTCAATTAAAAGATCAGTTAAAGCAGTAACAGAACTTCTAAATTCTTGAACTGTATTACATGGTTCATAGCGGAATTTTTTAGGATCAATTCCAAACTTTTCAACCAGGTCACGATCTACAGCATTTTCAGAATCATAAAATACGATACTATAACCTAATAATTGAGCTTGCTTAATTGCATTAAGTAAAAGAAAGGTTTTACCAGTCCCAGAAGGACCTGCCAAAGCAACGGCACGGTTATTAGGATACCCTCCACTGAAAGAACCTGTTAAACATGCATTAAGATTAAAATTACCAGTTGGAATAAAATGATCAATTTCCGATACAGTTGATTTATCTAATGTATCTCCATACTGAGAGTGTTTTGACATTTCTTTATTTAGATCGTCAAATGAAAATTCTTTACTCATATTCTTTTATTTTTATATGCAATTTACTTACTATTGTTTAATGATAACTTCTGTGTAAACATAGGTAACCAATACTTATCAATCACAGATGGCCAATTAAGTTCGTTACTCAATTCTTTATAAACATCTTCAATATATTCTTGAAGTTTTTCTGGATTTTCATTAAGATTTTTTATTATCTTAACTGCTTCTTCGGCGGTTTCAAATGTTTTTATACTATTAAATTTAGTAGCAAATCCGGTTTTCGTTGATAGAACAGGAATTTTACAAAAAGCTGCTTCTGCTATACCGTATGGTCCTCTATCATTTGTACTAGTACATATGTACATATCAATATCATCATACATACGATGTGCTTCTGTTAATTCTTTACTATGAATAAAAACAGGTTCACCGCCTATCCCTTTTGCAATATCAATTAACATATGAGGTCTTTTTACCTCATCCCAGCCTGGGTTAACAAAAGGAACACCATTAAGACCTAATTTTTTGATTTGTGTTATCTTTCGTGTAGGATAGAATAAATCAGAACTAACACCGGCAATAACTAACGATGAATCTATGTTATGCTTTTCCTTAAGATATTTTTGTACGTCTTCACCTGCAGATGCCCAGGTTATCCCTTTTACCGGGTTAATTATTTCTCTAAAATGAGAACTTAATTTAGGCATTGCCCATAAACAGCATATCATTTTTGAATATGCTTCTGTAGGAAGACCTTGTATTTCGGATAATGTTCCGTTACCCAGTATAAAATCAAATTCTCTCCAGCCTTCATCACGCCAGAGATAATTAACATGATCAGGATTATACCAATTAAAATGGACGAATTCATACCTATCTGATAAAGCATTACCAAGACCTGTATGAATTCGTCCTATAGCCCAGCCGGGTTCATTATATGTTGCTATTCTGGTTTTTTTTTCTCTGTCTTTGCCTTTTCAGATGGCCTAGCCATTTTATCTAACCATTCCTGTGTATATAGTTCAGGATTTTCAATTGTATACCATCCTTTATTTTGAGTCACATATAATGCTTCTCTAAAATATTTTTCATATTTTGGTGCAATTGCTTCAAGTGAAAAGTTTTCTCCATGTTTTCTACAATCAATAGGCTTAATTTTTCCTGCCTGACAATCTCTTGCGGCTCTAACAAAATCTTCAAATGAGCGGCAACGATATCCAGTTAAACCATGTATATTATTTTCTGCAAATGCTCCCCAGTCAGTTGTAATAGTTGGTGTACCACATAAAAGGTTTTCAATTTGAACACCGCCAAATGGTTCAACATACATAGAAGGTAGGAATGATGCAACCGCACCTTTCATTAAATTCTTTCTCTGCTCGGCATCTACATAACCAATAAATTCAACATGCTTTGGCCAAGGATTCTTTTGATAAAACTCATCTCCAATTTGTCCTGCAATTTTAAGTTTTGCACCAATTGCTTCGGTTGCCTGAATTGCAATATTAACACCTTTACCGTCATACACACGACCTACATAAAGAAAATAATCTTCTTTCTTAGGAGAATATTCAAATTCGTCAAGATCAAAATAATTAGGAATAACCTGATCATACCAACTCTGACGACACATACTAACATTACCTAATCCGCAATATGCATGATAAATTGCATATGATTCAAATATTTTGAATACTGACCACATACCACCTGCATAACCGATGCCAGGTTCAATAATACAAAGATCAGGGTGAGCATCACAAATAGGACGAACACCTGATCCCCAGAACGGAAGAATAATATCTCCAGGTTGTTTACGTTTTTCTATTTCTGCAATCGCATTTTTATAAAAAGTTTGATATGCTTCATCCTGAGTATCATACCTAAATAAATGGGTCTTATAATCATGACTACCATAAACTTTATTCCAAACCTCATTTGTGATTACTGTGATGTTTTCATTTGCATCTGGGTTAGAATCTTCATGGCCATAATGCATAATATAATGACCTCGGCCTTTCATCATTTTACAGAATTTCCATGCTTTTTGAGTATATGCGCATGCCGTAAAATCTTTAGTTGTTTTAGTATGAGGTAAACCTAAAACATGTATTCTGAACGTTTTGTTTGTTTCCATATTTTTATATATTTGTTTAAAATAGGCTAGTAGTATAAATAAGATTTCTATTAAATCCTTTGAATCCCATTGCAGTTACCACTCTATTTATTGGATCTAAAATTGTCTTTTCAAATTGAACATCGTAATCTACCTGAGGAGCAAATTCATAAGGATATTCACCTGGTGCATATGCAAATACTTCACAAGATTTGTCAGTTGAGAAATACATTTTTAATTTTTCTCCGTTTCCTAAAGGTTTATATTTTCCTTTAAGCTTACTGTTGTTAAGAAGATAGTTATGATACCCTGCTGCTCTTACACCGATTGGGCATTTAGAACCTATTTCAAATTGGTCATAATCATTTATGATATAGTTTTGATAATTATTAACCTTCTTTGAAAAACTAATTTGATCAATATTTGCAAGTTTAAACTGTCTCTTTATATCTTTTAAAAGATTTGCAAATTCTTTCATATTTAATTCCTTATTGGAAAAAATATAAGTTATCAGTTCTTTTAATTTTTCCCTAGCAAACTGTGGAGTTGATGATTGGATAATTTCAAAACCTTTTGCACTAATTTTAGTTAACTCATCATAATGAATATCCGGATCTTTCCAAACAATATTTTGCATATACTTTTTCTTGGCAAGCCATATTGCATTTTTGGCAATACTTTCCAATTCAAAGCTTAAGAAATTTTCGGCATTATTATCATCTGCATATTTTTGAAGAATCTTTTCAATGTAATCGGCTAAGCGAGTCTTATAGAGATTAAGAATGAATTCTTTTTCATTACCCTTCCAATCAGATTTTTTGATTACTTCATCAAACTTAACATAAATAGAGTCAGTATCAATATAAATACCTACCGGGTTTTCAATTTTACCGGTTACAGTGATACCCATCTGTTTATGGGTTTCTAAATCTTTATGCCAAAATTCTTTAAAATACTTATTGATTAATTTTTCAGTATAGAGAATAGCATCCTTACCTTGAAGAGTAATTGTTTCTGCAATATCAACATTAAAGAAATAAAAGTAAGGATTACCGAATGCTCCATAGATAGAGTTAAGCATTAACTTAACTGCTTGTTCATAATTATAATACTTGGATGCCTCCTCTTTTATCTTAATAAGCTCTTCGGTCATATTTTATTTTTATATAGAAACCTCTTAAAAGGTTTACTTATCATAAACTCTGGCAGAGGTTTTCTGCCAGAGTACTTATTTATAAAATGATATCAATCTTCATCGGTAATTGCAACAGCAACAGTGAGATGCGTATTTGTATCTAAAGAACGAAATACTACTTTATTATCGCAAACCATAACTTTATAATTTTCTTTATCCAAAAGATTGATGTATTTTTTATAAATTACAACCTTTGCACCAGCATCAACCTTTGATTCGTATGTATGACATAAAGTAGCATCATATGAAGATCCTTTAATTCCAATACCATCTGTTTTAAGATAAACCGTAAAAGTATCTTCATCTTTATCTAGATTAAACAATGATTTCATTCTATCCACATGAGTGGTTAAAAGATCAAATTCAAACATTTTATTATCGGTACCAAACGCACGATCGGTTTCTTCCTTACTCATTTCCATAAAAGAAAGAGAAGGATCAGTACATGCAAGACTAATCTTAAGATCATTATTCTCTAGGATAAAATCGCTGGCCATTAATTCACCATCATACTCAGTATAACGAATACGACCTTTTACTTCGCCTCCACTGAAATGAGATAGAGCATCAATTACTTTACTCCCGTTATAAAAACTTACTTTAAGCGGTGAAGTAATCTCCGCATCAAAGATATCTTTAGTTGGAGTGTTAACTAATTTAACCGCATCTCGCTCAGGAAAATAGACCGATGAAACAGTTCCTTCCTTACCGATTTTCATAAAGATAAATTTATCAATCGGAAGAAGTTTCTTAACAAACGAACTAAGTTCGTATGCGTCGATTTTTTTGATTGTAGTTTCCATTATTTGTTTTTTTATTATATTGATTGTTTATTACTTGGTTTAAAAGACAGAAGAAACTTTTAAAGATTTTTTCATCTTACTCTGAACTTCTTTAAATGCAGGAGGTTGCCATGTTTCATCATATAAAATATCCTTAAGTTCATACTTAGGTTGGTATTCAAAACCAAATTTCCATTCTATGCCTCTTAAAAATTGACGAAGAAATATAGGTTTCTTAGTACCGATTGGATAATGTAATAGAGAGGGTGTAACCTGCTTAAGATAGAGCGGTTGTATATTATTTGCCAAAGCTTCTTTATCTATATTTTGCATAAGACGAAGATCCTTACTCTTTAATAAATCAACGGTTCTACCTTCTTTAATAAGTCTATGAAAATTAAAGTGATGAAACCTCTGTTCAACGGTCCAACTGGTATATCCTTCAAAATCAAAGAATAGGTGATGAACCATTTTATGATTCATAAATCTCTTAAAGTAATATTCCATCTTAGGGTCATGACCATAGATAACATTTCCTGCATTTATTGATAAAGCATTCATTTCTTCAAGAGTAAAATTACTTTCAAAGATTTCATTAAATGCTGCAAGTACTTCATACTTATCGGCATTTCTTAGATTAAATAAGTTCTCCTTCTTATATCCAAATTCTTGGTATTCGGTGAACATATAACTAAGATCATTAAAGATAAATACATCATCATCAGAAACATAGGTTCTTTTAACACCGTACTTATCTAACAGGTACATTGGCATTAAAGCCTTAAATAAACAACCATGATTATATAAGAACTCTTTAGCCTTTCCTTCATAACCATGTTTCTCTACATAATAATCGTATA
>Ga0129333_10002462_pt1 | contig 17242 bp, 17 predicted proteins | sample CPB6_08_DNA_FD_94474 | JGI IMG/M metagenome (GOLD analysis project Ga0129333, IMG submission 94474) | Freshwater to marine salinity gradient microbial communities from Chesapeake Bay, USA - CPBay_Sum_0.6_0.8_DNA | ecosystem: Environmental > Aquatic > Marine > Coastal | place: USA: Chesapeake...
CCATGGAGTGGGTCAAAACCCTGAAAAAACCGCAAGATGGCCTGGAGATCGAATACTTTGACGACATGGCCCACTCGGCTTTTTATGGGCCCCTAGTACAAAGGCGTGCCACCTGGGGCAGCGGCGAAACGCTAGGCGCCTCTTTGGGGGCGACTGAGGCTGCGCGACAAAAATTTCTGCAGCGCATGCTGGACTTTATTGCACGCCATCCCTAGCCACCAGTGATCGGGTGGACCAGGTGGTCAGCAATTCACAGCCTATTCCTTGACCGATCCTGTCATGCCCGAGACGTAGTACTCGACAAAGAAGGAATAGACGAAAGCCACGGGCAGAGAGCCTAACAAGGCCCCTGCCATCAGGGATCCCCAGTGGTAGACATCGCCCTCCACCAGTTCTGTCACCACCCCGACCGGGATGGTCTTGATTTCGCTGGAGGAGACAAAGGTCAGGGCGTAGATGAATTCATTCCAGGACAGGGTGAAGGCGAAAATCCCAGCCGAGATCAGGCCGGGCACCGCCAGCGGCAGGATGATTCTGGTCAGGATTTGCCAACGGGTCGCCCCGTCGATCAGGGCGCACTCTTCCAGTTCGTAGGGAATGGAGCGGAAGTAGCCCATCAGCAGCCAGGTGCAGAAGGGAATCAGAAAAGTCGGATAGGTCAGGATCAGGGCCCAGCGGGTATCAAACAGCCCCAGCTGGAACACCACCGAGGCCAGCGGAATGAACAGGATGGAGGGTGGCACCAGATAGGCCAGGAAGATGGCCAGGCCCACATGACGCGCCCCCTTGAAGCGCAAGCGCTCGATGGCATAGGCTGCCAGTACCGCGGCGGTCAGGGAGGCAAAGGTGGAAACCACCGACACCAGCATGGTGTTCCACATCCATTCGGGGTAGGAGGTATCGAACAACAACTTTTTCACATGCGCCAGGGTGGGCTCGATGACCCAGAACGGATTGCCTTCACGCGAGAGCAACTCGTTGTTGGGCTTGAAGCTGGTGATGCCCATCCAGTAGAACGGGAACAACAACACAAAAAGAAAGATAGCCAATGGCAGGTAGACCGTCACCAGCTTGCGCGGCGCAGACTCCAGATAGCTCATGCCTGCAGTGTCGACAGCTTGTTCCTGGCTCATTTGTCACCTCCGCCCTGTTGCCAGGCTCTTCGTTGCAGACCAAAGTAGCTCACCATGATGGCGGCCAGCAGGAAGGGCACCATGGCGATTGAAATGGCAGCGCCTTCACCCAGGGCGCCGCCCGAGATGGCGCGCTGGAAGGACAGCGTGGCCATGAGATGGGTCGCGTTGAGCGGCCCGCCACGGGTGATGACATAGATGAGCTGGAAATCGGTGAAGGTGAAGAGCACAGAAAAGGTCATCACCACCGCGATGATAGGCGTCAGCAGGGGGAGCGTCACATGGCGAAATTGCTGCCAGGGCGTCGCGCCATCAATCGCCGATGCTTCGTAATAGGATGGCGATATGGTTTGCAGTCCAGCCAGCAGGGTGATGGCGACAAAGGGAACGCCTCGCCAGACGTTGGCGGCAATGACCGACCAACGTGCATTCCAGGGCTCGCCCAGAAAATCGATGTAGGCATTGATCAGGCCCATCTTGGTCAGGGCCCAGCTGATGATGGAAAACTGCGAATCGAAGATCCACCAGAAGGCAATGGCTGAAAGCGCGGTGGGAACGATATAGGGCAACAGGATAACCGCACGAAAGAAGGTCTTGAAACGCAGATTGCGGTTGAGCAGCAGGGCCAGCCAAAGACCCAGAAAAAACTTCAAAACGCTGGCAATGGTGGTGTAGAACAGGGTGTTGAACAGCGCAAGTCGGGTCACCTGATCTTCCAGCAAAAATGCATAGTTCTCCAGTCCGACCCATTGACCTGGACGACCCACCTTGGTGTCGGTGAAGCCCAGCCAGACACCGAGGCCCAGTGGATAGGTGAGAAAAAGCAGCAGCAGAACCGCCGCAGGCAGCATAAAGACCAGGCCCAGCGCATTGCGGTTGTTTTGCAGTTTGTCGAGCATGGGCAATGGACTATTCTTTTGGGGTCTGGTGAATCAGTTGGGGTCAGTCTGATCAGTTGAGGTCAGAGCACATCGCCAAAGCGAGTGGTCTGACCCCAGGGCTCATGCTTATCGCCAGTGGTCTGACCCCAGTTTAATCAGTTGAGGTCAGAGCACATTGCTTCACAGGTGGCCTGACCCCAGTTTAATCAGTTGAGGTCAGAGCACATTGCTGCGCAAGTGGTCTGACCCCAAGGCTTCAGACTTTGTAATAGCGTTCGGCGCGTTTCTGGGCGCGCTCGGCAGCTTCTTGTGGCGTCTTGGCGCCGCTGGCTGCTTCGGCCACCATATTGGTGACGATGAAGTCGGCGCCAGCACCGGCCGAAGCGTAGCCCAATCTTCCTTCCCAACCGGCCGGCCGCATGTTTTTCACGCAGTCGCGATAAGGGGTGTGCTTGGGGTCCGAGGTCCAGATGGCTGCTTTTGAGTAAGCATCCAGCGGAGGCGCCACATAGCCGCTGGCACCGGTCAACCAGGGCTCAAACTGCTCCTGCTCCATCATGAAGCGCAGGAACTCCTTGGCGGCGTTCGGAAACTTGGTGTACCTCATGATCATCTGGTTGAAGAACAGATGCGATTCGGTGGGAACCCCCACTGGGCCCACCGGGTAGGGTGAGTGATGCACATCCTCCTGCAAGGCCTTGACCTTGGGGTCGGTCGCATTTTTGGTGGCGTAATAGATTGAAATGCCGTTATTGGTCAGGCTGCATTGACCGTCAAGAAATGCCTTGTTGTTGTGCGGGTCGAGCCAGGACAGGGTGCCCGGCGCAAAGGTCGAATACATCTCCTTGGCATATTCCAGCGCCTTGATGGTCTCCGCACTGTTGATCACCACCTTGTTGTTCTTGTCCACCAGCTTGCCGCCATGCGACCAGAGCAGCCAATTGGTCCACAGGCCATCCCCAGTGGCATTGCCCAGGGCGAAGCCAGAGGGCGTGCCCTTGGCGTGCATGGCCTTGAGCAGCTTGAGGAAATTGCCGGTGTCGCGAGGAAAGGTGTCAAAGCCCGCGGCCTTGACATGGCTCTGACGGTAGACCAGCATGGCACCGGCTGCACCCAGGGCGATGCCGATCCACTTCTTGCCGTCAGGTCGCAAATAGGCCTCGCAGGCTGGATACCAGCCGCCATACTTCTTGCCCAGGTAGTTGGCCAGGTCGGTGACGTCCAGCAGTTTTTCCGGATAGAGGTTGGCATCGTCATTGGTGGACAAAATAATGTCCGGGCCAGCGCCGGTATTGGCGGCCACTGCAGCCTTGGGCCGCACATCCTCCCAGCCTTCGTTATCGACCCGCACTTCAACCCCGGTCTTTTCAGTGAATTTCTTCACATTGACCATATAGGCGTCGATATCGCCCTGAACAAATCGGCTCCAGCGCAGCACGCGCAACCTGGCGCCTTTCTCAGGCTTGAAACTCAGATTCTGGGCATGCACAGCGGGTGCCCAAAGGGTACCGCCCACGCCAAGTGAGCCAGCAGCCGCCAAGCCAGCCGAACCCTCCAGGAAACGACGTCGGTTGAACTCTTTCATACAAATCTCCTTTTACAGTGGGACAGGGAACATAAAGCCTAGGAATCGTCTAGCCCAACAGGCGCTGGCCCGACTGGGCATCAAACAGATGGGCTCGCTGAGCGTCGGGCATCAGATGAATGATGCTGCCGGCGACAAATTGGTGGCGCTCGCGAAATACGGCATCAATTTCCGTTCCGGCATGGCGGCAGGCTATAAAAGTGTCCATGCCGGTGGGTTCGAGCACCACAACCTGGGCCGCGATTCCGCCCTCATCGACCAGGGTCAGGTGCTCGGGTCGCGCGCCATAGACCACCGCTTGGCCATCGCTGCCTGCCACCTTGGGTGGGGCGGGCAGGCGTGTGCCATCGGAAAGCTCCACCTCCGCGCCTGCGGGGTGGCGGCGCAGGGTGCCGGGCAGAAAATTCATGGCTGGTGAGCCAATGAAACCGGCCACAAACTGGTTGGCCGGGTTGTCGTACAGCTCCAGTGGGCTGCCGGTTTGCTCAACCACACCATCACGCATCACCACAATTTTGTCGCCCATGGTCATGGCTTCAATCTGGTCATGGGTCACATAAATGGATGTGGTGTTGAGACGCTGATGCAGCTCCTTGATTTCGCTGCGCATGGCCACGCGCAACTTGGCATCCAGGTTGGACAGGGGTTCGTCGAACAGGAACACCTGGGGGTCGCGAACAATGGCACGGCCCATGGCCACACGCTGTCGCTGCCCACCAGATAGCTGACGCGGATAGCGTTCCAGCAAAGCGCCCAAGGCCAGGATGTCGGCTGCACGCCGGACCTGGGCATCTATCGTCGCCTTGTCTTTCTTGGCCAGCTGCAGGGCAAAGGCCATGTTGTCATAGACCGTTTTGTGGGGATAGAGGGCGTAGTTCTGGAACACCATGGCGATATCCCGCTCCTTGGGGGGCACCTGGTTGACCACCCTGCCGCCAATCAGGATTTCGCCATGGGAAATTTCCTCCAGGCCGGCAATCATGCGCAACAGGGTGGATTTGCCGCAACCCGAAGGGCCGACCAGGACGGTGAACTGGCCATCCTCGATATCGATGTCCACCCCACGGATCACCTGGGTCGAACCGAAAAATTTTTGCACGCCTCTAATTTGTACCGATGCCATTTATATTCCTAGCCAATCTCAGTTTTATATGATGAATGGACATTTTGTGCATACCGGGTTTACCCGATGCTTTCCAAATATGGTCTTGAACAAGGAGCGGAGATGAGCCAATTGACCAAACGCCTGCAAGCTTGCTACAGCGGCGCAGTGCATGATGTGCTGCGTGGCATGGGTCGTGAGAATGTGGTCTTGCCACCCGAAATTCGCCCACTTGACCCGACGCTCAAACTGGCTGGACCGGTGTGGACAGTCTCAGGCCATATCGACCGCACCCTCTCGCGCCATGAAACCCTGCTGGGCTGGACCCGTCTGCTGTCCAAGGCGCCGGCTGGCCATGTGGTGGTGTGCCAGCCCCATAACCACGAGGTGGCGCTGATGGGGGAGCTGTCCTCCGAGACGCTCAAGCACAAAGGGGTATTGGGCTATGTGGTCGATGGCGGCTGCCGCGACACCGAATTCATCCTGGAGCAGAAGTTCCCGGTCTATTGTTCCTTCCTGACACCAGCTGACATTGTGGGCCGCTGGATCGCAGACCGCTTTGGCGAGCCGGTCAATATCGGGAGCGTCACCATCTGCAGCGGCGACTACCTGCTGGCTGATCGTGATGGGGTGGTGATCATCCCGGGCGACATTGCCGAGCGGGTGGTGCATGAGACCGAGCAAACCATGCAGACCGAGAACAAGGTGCGTACTGCCATCCTGTCGGGTGTGGATCCGGTGGAGGCCTACGAGCGCTATGGCAAGTTCTAGTCTGGCACAGGCGCTGCAACTCGCGCCCACTGACAATATCGCAGTGGCGCTTGCCGATCTGCCTGCCGGAGCCTCTTTGGAAGTGGGAGGATTTGCGCTGCAGCTCATCGATGCAGTCAAGATGGGTCACAAGTTCGCCTTACGCAGTATCGGACCTGGCGAGCGCATTCTCAAGTACAACTGTCCGATTGGTTTGGCCACTACCACCATCCTGCCCGGGCAGTATGTGCATACGCACAATGTGCGCAGCACTTACCTGGCCAATACCCAGGCTGTGGCGGAGGGCGCATGAGCACCTTAGCGCCGCTTCAGGGTTATCCGCGCATGGATGGCCGAAAGGGTATCCGCAATCTGATGCTGGTGGTCTATCTGGTGGAGTGTGCGCACCATGTGGCGCGCGAGATCGCACGCCGCTTTTCGCCCCAGGAGGTGCAGTGCATTGGCTTTGCCGGCTGCTACCCCAATGCCTACGCGCAGGAGATGCTGCAGGCCTTGTGTACCCACCCCAATGTGGGTGGCGCCCTGCTGGTGTCACTGGGCTGCGAGGGCTTCAACCGGCCGGCCCTGGAACAGGCGGTGCGCGGCAGTGGCCGCCCTGTGCATAGCCTGGTGATCCAGCAATCCGGAGGCACACGTGCCACCCAGCAAGCAGGGGTGGATTGGCTCGAGCAGACCTTGCCAGAGTTGCGCCAACTCCAAGCCGTGCCCATGGGCTGGAGCGAGCTCAGCGTGGGCACCATTTGTGGTGGTTCGGATGCCACCAGTGGCCTGACCGCCAATCCGGCCATGGGTGTGGCCTTCGACCTGCTGATTGCACATGGGGGTACGGCGATCTTTGAGGAGACTGGTGAGCTGATCGGCATGGAAGAGCTGATGGCTGAGCGCGCCCGCACCCCCGAACTGGGGCAGGCTTTGCGCGACAGTGTCGCCAAAGCGGCGCGTTACTACACCACCATGGGCTACCCCAGCTTTGCGCCCGGCAATGCCGATGGCGGCCTCAGCACCATCGAAGAAAAATCCTTGGGCGCCTATGCCAAGAGTGGTCAGTCTCGTATTGACGGCCTGATCAAGCCTGGCACGCGCCCGCCCACTGGCGGGCTGTTCCTGCTCGATGTGGTGCCCGATGGCGAAGTGCGTTTTGGCTTTCCAAATATCAATGACAACGCCGAGATCGCTGAACTCATGGCTTGTGGCTGCCAGCTCATCCTGTTTTCCACCGGGCGCGGTTCGGTGGTCGGCTCAGCGATTGCGCCGGTCATCAAGGTCTGCGCCAACCCGGACACCTACCGTCGCATGCGAGAGGACATGGATGTCGATGCCGGCCGCATCCTCGAAGGCCGGGCCACCTTGCCCGAAGTGGGGCAGGAAATTTTTGATTTGATGGGCCAGGTGGGCAGTGGTGCGCTCACCTGCTCGGAAGCCTTGGGACACCAGGAATTCATTCTTACCTACAAGCGGTTTGAGCCGGCCGGCCCATCCTGTCTGCCGCGCTGAAATCGAACCTAGGAGACTGCCCTTGAAGATCACCGATATCCAGATCCACGTGCTCAAAAGTCCTCTGGCTGAGCCTTTTGCCTTTTCGCAGGGTTGGGTGCGCCAGCGCAGTGCCACACTGGTGGAAGTGATCACCGCTGAGGGCATCAGCGGCTGGGGTGAGGCTTTCGCCCAGGGCCTGGAGCCGCCCGAGATTGCCGCCACGGTGATTGACAAGGCCTTGCGACCCTTGGTCATGGGCGCCAATCCCCTGGACAGCGAGGTGCTGTGGCACCGCATGTACCACCTGACACGTGACTACGGCCGCAAGGGCTCCGTCGTCGCTGGCATCAGTGCGATCGATATGGCGCTGTGGGACATTGCGGGCAAGTTTCATGGCTTGCCGGTGCACCAGCTGCTGGGCGGGGCATTCCGCACCCAGGTGCAGCCCTATGCCACTGGCTTCTACCGCATTCGCGGCCAGGGCGAGGCTTCACGCCTGGCCGAGGAGGCGCTGCGCCACTATGAGGCGGGCTTCACCCTGATGAAGGTCAAGCTGGGCTATGGTGTGGACGATGACATTGCAGTCATGCAGGCCATTGGCCGCGCCATCCAGGGCAAGCCCATCGGGCTGATGATCGACACCAACCATGGCTACGGCCGCGCCGAGGCCCTGCGCCTGGGCCGCGCCCTGGCCGACTACAACTTGCGCTGGTACGAGGAGCCGGTGGCGCCGGAAGATATCCAGGGCTATGTGGAGATGCGCGCCAAGCTGAGCATGCCGATTGCGGGCGGTGAGAACGAACATTCGATGTACGGCTTTCGCGAGTTGCTGGCGGCCGGGGCGATCGACATTGCCCAGCCCGACCTGGGCTCCTGCGGCGGTATCAGTGCAGGGCGCCACATCGCCGCGCTGGCACAGGCCCACGGAGTGCTGGTCAACCCGCATGTCTGGGGCTCGGCCATCGCGCAGGCTGCTTCCCTGCAGTTCATCGCCGCGCTGCCTGTTGCGCATCATTCGCTGTTTGCCCAGCAGCCGGTGCTGGAGTACGACCGCTCATCGCACCCCTTTCGTGAGCAACTGGTGGCCGAGCCCTTGCGCTTGCAGGACGGCAGGGTCGAGATCCCTGCACGGCCCGGCCTCGGGGTGGAAGTGAATCGGGATGTGTTGAAAAAATACCGGGCCTGAAGCCTGTTCAGCCGGGCTGGCAAAGGCGGCGCATCACTGTGGACCGCCATCAATGCGGGTGGTGTCGCCCACAAACTCGATCGGGCAGTACATGCCACCATGAAACTGGGCGGCAATCGGGTCCTCCTTGGGTGAACTGGCCAACACCTCGGTGGCATAGTCCTCGGCATTGTCCTGCGGCCGGTAGCCAATGAACTTGACTGGGGTGTTGTCCCAGCGGTTGCGCAGATTGTTGGAGACGCCGTAGATGGCCACGAAGTGGTAGTTCGGGTGCTCGACGCAACGATACGCCAGTTGCGCCATATCGCGGTGGCTGATCCAGGTCAGCAGGTGACGCGATTCACTGGGCCGGTTGTCAGGGCGAAATGAGCCAATGCGCAGGCAGGCCACAGATAGCCCGTACTTGTCGGCATAGAGCCGACCCACCGCTTCGCCAAACACCTTGGACACGCCATAGCGGCCATCTGGTCGTGTCGCGACATTGGTGTCAATGAAAGTCTCACGCCGATGAAAGCCCACCGCATGGTTGGAGCTGGCAAACACCACCCGTCGCACACCAGCTGACCGGGCCGCCTCAAATACGTTGTAGCAGCCTTCGATATTGAGCGGCAGCACCTTGTCCCAGCTGTCTTCTTCGGGAACACCTGCCAGATGAATGACGCAGTCGATACCCTGCATGCTGCGCTCGACGGCTTGTGCGTCCCGAATATCGACCTGGAGCACTTCCTCGCCTGCTGCGGCCGGCGCCTGCGGCGCGATGTCGGTCAGGCGCAGCAGCGCATAGCGGCCTTTGAGCTGAGCGCGCAGCACACGCCCGATGTTGCCGGCAGCGCCGGTGATGAGCACGCGCAAGTTGGCGGCCTGGTCAAAAGGTGTAGTCATATTGAAATGTCAGAGAAGCATGAAGAGGGCTTGTGGACAACGATGGTCATCGCTGCCCTATTGTGCAGGCCAACAGGGCTGTTTACAAAGCCAGGGCAATGCTATGATGCCGCCGCCCGACGCTGTCACAGTACTAACCCTAGAACCCCCCTGAACGCAAAGCATGACGGTTCTTCTGCTGAACCAACTCGTGCCTCTGCTGGGGCTGATCGGACTGGGCTATGTGGCTGGGCGATGGCTGCAGGTTCAGTCACACACCTTGGCGATGATTGCGATCTATTTTTTGTCGCCAATTGTCAATTTTGGTGGGGTGGCTCAGCTCAAATTTCAGGCCACCTACCTGTTATTGCCTCTGTTGTTATTTGTGATTCCGACGGCGCTGTCTTTTCTGAGCCATCGAATCTCTGGTCATCTTTACCAGGACAACACACGCAACCTGATTGCCATGTCATCTGCCACTGGCAACTCAGGATACTTTGGCACCCCGCTGGCACTGGCACTGCTCGGGCCAGAGTCGGTGGGCATCTACTTCCTGATGAACTTTGGCGTGGCCCTGTGTGAAAGCACGGTCGGTTACTACCACGGCGCACGAGGACAGTTCTCAGTAGGTGACAGTTTGCGCAAGGTGCTGAAGCTGCCATTCATTTACGCAGTGTTGCTGGGCCTGTTGTGGAACGCCAGTGGGGCACCACTGCCAGCAGTGTTCCTGTCCTGGTGGGAGCGCTTCACAGGGGCCTGGGTGATTGTCGGCATGATGCTGATCGGCGTGGCGCTAGGGCAGACTGGCCGCTGGCGGGCCAATCTGCAGCTCACCAGTGTGCTGTTTGCGATCAAGTTCCTGGCCTGGCCGGCCTGCACCTTTGGCCTGGCCCTGCTGGACCGTGCCTTTTTGGGGCTGTTCGACTCGAACGTTCATACCCTGCTGCTGATCATCGGCGTGGTGCCACTGGCGGGCAACACGGTTGCCTTTGCCACCCAGCTGCATCTGCGTCCGGGAGAAATGGCCGCCCTGGTGTTGGAATCGACTGTTTTTGCGGTCTTCTACATTCCCCTGGTCTTCTTCTTGTTGCAGGGATTTTTGTGATCAGGCCTGCGCCGAATAGCCCCCATCCACGGTCAACGCGGTACCGGTGATGAAATCCGAGGCTGGGCTGGAGAGAAAGACGGCGATGCCCTCAAAGTCAGCCGGATCGCCCCACCTTGCAGCAGGCGTACGCGCCAGAATGCGCTCATGCAGGCCGGCCACTTCTTTGCGCGCCTGACGGGTCAGATCGGTGTCAATCCAGCCCGGCAAAATCGCATTGACCTGGATATTGTCCTTGGCCCAGGCGGTAGCCAGTGCCTTGCTCAATTGGACGATGCCGCCCTTGCTGGCGCTATAAGGCATGGCAAAACTTGCACCAAAGATCGAGGTCATTGAGCCGGTGTTGATGATTTTGCCGCCTCCCGCAGCCACCATGGCGGCATAGGCCGCTTTGCTGCAGAGAAAAGCACTGGTCAGGTTGGTGTCCATGACCGTTTTCCACTCCTCCAGGGTGTAATCCTGGGGTGGCTTGCGGATATTGGTGCCGGCATTGTTGATCAGAACGTCCAGCCGACCAAAGCGCTCCAGGGTGGCTTGCACCAGGGCCTTGCAGTCAGCCTCCTGTGTCACATCGGCCGACAAAGTCAAGACCTGGGCACCCAGAGCCTCCAGTTCGCGCGCAGCGGCAGCGTTTTTTTCGAGGTTGCGCCCGGCAATGGCCAGCGTTGCCCCAGCACGCGCCAGGCCGCGCGCCATACCCAGACCGATTCCGGAATTGCCCCCGGTAACCAGGGCCACACGACCCTTTAAATTGAACGTCCACATCAGCGGCTCCTTGTCAAAAAGTACTGGGTGGAGATCATAGGGCGAGGGCGCGCCAGTTAGGCGGAAGCTTGAAAAAATCAAGCCAGCAAGGGTTTATCCCACCTGTGCGAAGCCTCAGGGCTACCTAGAATGGTGCCCATCATTTTTCTAACTGCACCGAACTCTTGAGGAGACATTTATGAGCATCAGCACTTTTGGAATCAAGCGCCGTGTGGCCTTGGCAGCCGCCGCGTTCGCCATCGCCCTTCCCGCCTCGGCCCAGGTCATCACCCTGCACGGGGCTTCCCAGTTCAACAATGATCACGCTTTTACCAAGACCATGGTCAAGTTTGGCGAACTGGTCAAAAGCTACTATGGCAAGCCGATCAATTTTGTCATGCACAACAACAGCGAACTTGGTTTGGAGAAAGACTACTTCGCCTACATGAACCAAGGCAAGGCGGTGGATTTCGCGGTGGTGTCACCCGCTCACATGTCCACTTTTTCCAAGGCAGCGCCTTTTATCGACGCCCCCTTTCTCTTTCGCGATATCAGCCACTGGAACAAGGTGCTGGATTCTGAGGTCTTGAAGCCGATTGCTGACGAGGTTGCACAGAAGGCCGAAGTCATGCTGATCGGTTATGCCGGCGGTGGCACCCGCAATATTTTTGTCAACAAACCAATCCGCAACCTGGCCGAGATGCGTGGCCTGAAGGTGCGGGTACAGGGCGCGCCGATCTGGAGCAAAACCTTTGCCGCAGTTGGCATGTCACCAACCGTGATTGCCTACAACGAGGTCTATAACGCCATCCAGAACGGAGTGATCGCTGCGGGCGAGAACGAGGCGGCCGGCGTGGAGCAGATGAAGTTCTTTGAGGTCGCGCCCAACCTGAGCATGACCCAGCATGCCATTACGGTGCGACCCTTGTGCTTCTCCAAAAAGACTTTTGACAAGCTGCCTGCCGATCTGCAGGCAGCGATCGTCAGGGCTGGCAAGGAAGCTGGCGCCTATGGCCGTCAGATAGAGTCCTCGGAAGATACCGCCAAGCTGGAGGTGCTGGAGAAAGCTGGCAAGCTCAAGCGGATCCCCTTCTCCGACCGTGCTCGCATGCAGCAGCTGGTGGACCCGATCATGGCCTCCTATGCCAAGGAAATTGGCGCAGACACGATCCACGCCAAGATTATGGCGATCAAGTGATTGCAGCCAAGCTTGATCAATTCCTTGCCAGTAATCTTTTAATCCTGCATGGGCCCTGCCAACCCGCACAGGGAGGTGGCGGCCCGATTGTTGATGGGTTTGGGCCCTACTCTGTGACTGCCTGAGCGGGGACTCCAGACGCCTTTTTGCATGAAAAAAATACTTGACGCTTACCACCGCCTGCTGACTGGCTTGCTGATGGCTTGTGTGGCGATCCTGCTCGTGCCAGTGAGCTTGCAGATGCTCTCGCGTTTCACCGACTGGATTCCGCCTTACATCTGGACGGAAGAGCTTTCACGCTTTTTACTGATCTGGATGATCATGATTGGCGCCATGATCGGGGTGCGTGAAGGTACGCACTTTGATGTGGATGTCTGGCCCAAGCTCTCAGCGCGAAGCAATGTGCTGTTGCGCATGGTGTCCCAGCTCTTTGTCTTGTTGTTTGCCTTGGTGTTTGTGATCTGGGGCGTGGAGTTTGTTCGCTTTGGCTGGAACCAGACCTCCGAGCTGGCTGACTTGCCCATGGTCTATATCTTCCTTGCCTGGCCGATCACTGGGCTGACTTGGGTTGTTTTCCTGGGCGAGTCCTTCGTGGCCAATCTGAAGCTGCTTCTCTACAAGGACATCGCATGACCGAGGTCGCATTCACCCCCGGCGTTGCCGCCTTGATGCTGTTTGGCTCATTTTTCCTTTTGCTTGTTCTGCGCGTGCCAGTGGCCTTTGCCCTGGGCCTGGCCTGCTTTCCGCCTCTGTTCTTTGAGGCGCGCCTGTCCCCAATGGTGATCTTCAACGAAGGCTTCAAGTCCTACAACTCCTTCATCCTGCTGGCGGTGCCGTTTTTTCTACTGACTGCCAACCTGATGAATATTGGCGGAGTGAGTGACCGGCTTGTTCGTCTGTCGCGTGCCATGGTGGGTCCCTTGCCTGGCGCGCTGGCGCAGGTCAATGTGGTGTTGTCGGTCTTTTTTGCCGGCATTTCCGGCTCGTCCACCGCCGACGCAGCCAGTCAGGGCAAGTTGTTCATCGAGGCCCAGGTGAAAGAGGGCTATGACAAGTCCTTTTCCATCGCGATCACTGCGGTGTCGGCTGTGCTGGGGGTGATCATTCCGCCCTCGATCCTGATGGTAGTCTGGGGTGGTGTGATTTCCACATCGATTGGTGCGATGTATCTGGCGGGCATCATCCCGGGCCTGCTGATCGCACTGTCGCAGATGGTGACCGTGCATATCTATGCCACGCGCCGCAAGTATCCAGTCTATCCACGTGCGACCCTGAAAGAATTCTTCATCGCAGCACTCGAGTCCGTACCCGCCCTGATGACCCCCTTCATCATTGTCGGCGGCATTCTTCTGGGCTGGTTTACCGCCACCGAGTCGGCGGCGGTAGCGGTCATTTATGCAGCCATCCTGTCGATCTTTTTCTACCGCGAGATGGACATGAAGCAGTTGCGCCAGGCTTTGGCTGAAACCGGCAAGCTGTCTGCGATCACCCTCTTTTGCATCGGCACGGCCTCGGCCTTTGGCTGGATGCTGGCCTACTACAAAATCCCGCAAACCCTGTTGGCCAATGTCACCACCTGGGGGCTGGACCAGACCGGCGTGGGCTTGTTGATCGCGGCTGTGTTTCTGGTGGCGGGCACTTTCCTAGATGCGATACCGGCGATCATCATCATCGGCACCACTCTGGCGCCTTTGGCAGCCAGCGTGGACATGCACCCCATTCAATTTGCCATCATCGGCATTGTGTCGCTGGCCTTTGGCCTGGTGACCCCGCCCTACGGCCTGTGCCTGTTGATTTCATGTGCGGTGGCCAAAGTCAACCTGTCCTACGCGATCAAGGACACCATGATCATGCTCATACCCATGTTGCTGGTGCTGATAGGCCTGGTCTTCATTCCTGAGATCGCGCTGTTCCTGCCCAAGCTGATTTCGCCCGAGCTGGTGAAGTAACAGGCCGGCCAGGGGCGTCTACTCGGCCGTCTCGACCGATTGGAAAAAGGGCGCCAGGCCTTAGTCCCCGCGCACAAACAGGGTGACCAGTGGCTCCTCGCCCACCTGGCGGCTCCAGTGGCCGTGCAAGGCAGGATCGAAACTGACGCCCGGTGGCAAGGTGTCTGCCGAGTAAAAATGCTCGCCAGGATGAAAAACCCGAGAGCTGCCATCCTGCAACCCAATTTCCATTTGACCCTGCAGGATGAACACCCATTGCGGTGTGGTGGTGCAGTGAAACTGACTGCGAAAACCAACTGGGCTTTCACGCAGCTGGTATCCGCCTGAGGCGTGGAGCGCGGTCAGCCGCGATTGTGGTGTTCCTTCGCTCAAGGGCAGCGTCTCCTCGCCAAAGTGTGCGCGGCCATCGGTGCCAGTGTAGAGAATGACTTTGCGAAAGTTTGACATGGTGTATCCGGGTGGAGGCAATCTGAGTTCTGCTCACATGCTGGCGGTCAACCCACCATCGACATAGAGGATGTGGCCGTTGACGAAGCTGGCTGCATCGCTGGCCAGGAAAACCGCTGCGCCGGTGAGATCTTGCACTTCACCCCAACGCCGCGCAGGGGTGCGCCCGATCAGCCAAGTGGAAAAGGTCGGGTCATCAACCAGCGCCTGGGTCAGCTCGGTCTTGATATAGCCCGGCCCGATGCCGTTGACCGTGATGCCGTAGGGGCCGAGTTCAGCAGCCATGCCTTTGGTGAGCATCTTGAGCGCCCCCTTGCTGGCGGTGTAGGCGATGATCCCAGGGCGAGCCAGCTCGCTGAGGATCGAGCAGATATTGATGATGCGGCCCCGCTGACGAGCGATCATGTGGCGCGCCACTGCCTGACCCACATAGAACACACTGTCCAGATTGGTGTTGATCACTTCACGCCACTGTGCATGTGGAAATTCCGGAAAGGCAAAGCGGCGCTGTATGCCAGCGTTGTTGATCAGGATATCAATCGATCCAATTTCTTTTTCAATTGCATCAACAGCTGCTTGCGATGCGGCAGCATCGGTAACATCAAAAGAACGGGCATGTACGCTCAGTCCCTCGCCCGACAATTGGGCGCGTGCTTGTTCAAGCCGCGCCGGGTCGCGCCCATTGAGAACCACCGTGGCTCCGGCCTGTGCCAGGCCTTGCGCCAATGCCTTGCCAATACCTGCCGAAGACCCTGTGACAAGAGCCAACCGCCTATCAAGGCGAAAGTTGTTGATGCTCATGCTGATCCTTTCAATTCAGGCGCAGGCCTGAGTTTCCATCAAAGACATGTGCCTTGTTGCCATTGATGCGCAGGTGCACAATGTCATCCGGTTTCACGTTGGTGCGGCCATGCATGACCAGGATCAGCTGGGCGTCGCCGACCTGTAGCAATAACTCGGTTTCAGCACCGGTGGGTTCGACCACCACCACTTTGGCTGGAATGCCCGCACTGTCTTGAGCCAGCTCGATATCGCCCGGGCGAATGCCATAGTTCACCACCTGACCATCCTTGCCATTGGGTCGTCCTGCCAAGGGCCAGCGCTGTCCCTGAGTCTGAACATAACACTGCTGTTCATTCAGGTGCAATGTTCCGCTCATGATGTTCATGGCCGGCGAACCAATGAACTGGGCCACGAACAAATTGCATGGCTGGTCGTACAACTCCAGCGGCGTGCCGATCTGCTCAATCCGGCCTTCGTTCATCACCACAATCCGGTCGGCCATGGTCATGGCTTCAATCTGGTCGTGGGTGACGTAGACAGTGGTGGTCTTGAGCCGCTGGTGCAGGGCCTTGATCTCCGCACGCATGGCCACCCGCAATTTGGCATCGAGATTGGACAGCGGCTCATCGAAAAGAAAGACCTTGGGGTCCCGAACAATGGCGCGCCCCATGGCAACGCGCTGACGCTGCCCGCCAGAGAGCTCACGCGGGTAGCGATGCAGCAAGGTGTCAAGATTCAGAATCTGGGCTGCATGGTTGACCCGCTCCTCAATCAACGATCGGCTGGCATTGCGTAGCCGCAGGCTAAAGCCCATGTTGTCGCGCACTGTCATGTGGGGATAAAGCGCATAACTCTGGAACACCATGGCGATGTCGCGTTCCTTGGCTTCGATGTCGTTGACCACGCGCTGATCAATACTCAGTTCGCCCCCAGTGATTTCCTCCAGCCCAGCCAGCATGCGCAGCAGGGTGGATTTGCCACAGCCTGATGGGCCGACCAGCACGACAAATTCGCTGTCGTTGATGTCAAAACTGATCCCGTGAAGAATTTCGACCTTGCCAAAGGATTTTTTGATGTCTTTGAACGAAACGGATGCCATATCAGTTTTCCTGGATGAATTCAGCTTTTGACAGCGCCAGCAGTGAGTCCGCCCACCATATAGCGTTTGAAAACGTAGTAGATGGCCGCAGGCGGCAATGCATAAATCAGACCGGTGGCCATCAACAGCTCCCAGGGCGAATCGTCTGCTGACAGGAAGTGGCCCAGTGCAACCGCCAGGGTCACATCCTTGTCGTTGGAGAGCAGCAAGAAGGCGTAGAGGTATTCGTTCCAGGCCAGTAGCAAGGCATAAGTACCCACAGCCACCAGAGACGGCGTCATCAGGGGCAAGTACACCAGCCTGAACAATTGCAGGGCGGAGGCGCCATCGATGCGAGCCGCTTCATCCAGCTCCCAGGGCAACTTGTCACTGGCCTGTTTCAGCACCCAGATGCAATAAGGCGAGGCGATGGTGACCATGGCCAGGATCAGCGCCCACTGGTTGTTCAGCAGGCCATACACGCCCATGGTCTTGTACATGGGCACAGCCAAAAAGGCGGCGGGAATAAAATAGGTGAACAGCGCCAGATTGAGCACCGTGCGCCCGCCTTTGACCTTGAGTCGGCTGATGGCAAAGGCTGACAAAGTAGCCACCAACAGCGTGATGGCCGCGACCGTCAGCGCAATGAAGATTGAATTTCCCAACTGCGTCCAAAAGTGATCAAGATAGAAATGTTTCTGATTGAAGACGAAGTCAAAATTCTGCAGGGTCGGTTCCTTCGGCCAGAGCCGACCCGAGGTGGCAGAGTCTTTGGATGAAATGGAGAAAAGAAAGAGGTGGTAGACGGGAATCACCGTCCAGAGGAAGACGGGGATACCAATCAACAGCAACTTGGCTTCAGTGGTGACATTGCGCCAGGTCCATCGTTTGGGGCTCATTTCGACAACCTTTTCATCATGAAATACACCAAGGGCAGCACCAG
>Ga0129333_10002463_pt1 | contig 17240 bp, 14 predicted proteins | sample CPB6_08_DNA_FD_94474 | JGI IMG/M metagenome (GOLD analysis project Ga0129333, IMG submission 94474) | Freshwater to marine salinity gradient microbial communities from Chesapeake Bay, USA - CPBay_Sum_0.6_0.8_DNA | ecosystem: Environmental > Aquatic > Marine > Coastal | place: USA: Chesapeake...
ATTGATCATTATGAAAAATGTACCCATCTTTTTAAAGATTTTGTCCGTCAGTGGCTACGATTGAAGATCTTGGCTGGTAAATGTCCAGGGGCGGAGTCATTTGAGGCGTACCGTACGGAGTTGCAGCGCAGGCTAGGTATCCAAGTCCAGAAAGACGAATTTAAACCGAACCCGGCGCTACGCACGTTCAGCAAGATGGTACTAAATTCGTTGTGGGGTAAGTTTGGGCAGCGAGATGCATTGACCATGACGACAGTGCTGCAGACATCTGCTGAACGATACAAATTTGCCGACCGATGTATCCGAGGGAAATGCGAAGAGAAGTCCACCCGTCGGTTTGGTGATTTTTACGAACTGAAGACGTTTCAGAAAACCACAGGATTCAGCAATAAAAATGTGGCTGTTGCTTCTTTTGTCACAGCGCACGCCCGATTACGGCTTTGGAGAGTGCTGCATGCTTTGTGGGACAGGGTGTATTATCACGATACGGATTCGGTGATTTATTATTACGATCCGCAGGCAAAGTACAATGTCCCGGAAGGTTTATTTTTGGGGGACTGGGAATCAGAAACGGGGGATCATTTAATCACTGAGTTTGTTGGTTTAGCTCCAAAAACGTACGCCTACAGGTACACAGATGGTCAAGGAAAAGTAGTTGAACATGTCAAGGCAAAAGGGTTTAAACTGGATGGAATTGGTAAACAACAACTGAATTTCGGCAACTATACCGCGCTGCTACGCGAAACGTTGACCTCAGATCTGACCCAGTGTACACCGACGATTCAAGTACCGACCCTGACCTTTTTGCACGTCCAGCAACCAGAAGCCTCTATGCTGACCTTAACCACCCTCAAGAAGATGATATTAGCTTACAAAAAAGGTATTGTAGATCGGTATAGTCTCATCATCTACCCTTTTGGCTACGAATCGTTTCTTCCGGCAAAAACTGTCCGACCTTTGATTCATCCAGGTTTCTTGTACCAGAATTGGGAATCCAATCAGCGCAAAAACGACGAAGAGATGAATGATGCTGTTAACCGGGTCCTGGGAGGCGGCGATCCTGAAGCGGCTAGACGGGTTTTTGAACCTGATATGAGTCATTTTTCGTATTTAGGGGACGACATAAAGAAAGCGCAACAGACACTTCATCGGGATGAATCCTCAGAAACGTGCCAAAAGCGGATGCAGGAAACATTTGAGTTGATGTTAGCAGAAGCAGAAACAGCGTCCAAAGAAGAGGAAGTCGCTTTTCTCGAAAAAGTGCTCGGAAATGTGGAAGCATTACAGAATCCAATACGCTGCAATGAACTACTTTTATTTTATAAATGGGCGCAATTACAGCGCGATCAATAAAAAACAAAAAAAAATCACCCTTGTACTGGTTCCGATTCCGATTTCTTTTTGCCATGATGATCATGATGATGATCATGATGATGATGATGATGAATCTCACTATCGTGGTGAAAGGATTGACGCCGAAGCCACATATCTTGATCTTCTTCATAAGCGGGAAGTGGAATGGGTTCGTCAAAGTTCTTGATAATGCGGTGGTCAGGATTCGACGTCTGAAGATTAATCATCATGAAATGATAAGGTTCACGAGTACAGTATTTGTAAACGCTCAACCAAACGTGGGGTTTCAGCCCACAAGGGAAATCTTTGTAAATGGCAGACAATTCTTCATCACTCTCAATACGAAATAGGATATAAATGTTGGTGTTGTTACGACTTGTCTTGGGGAACTCTTTATATGCTTGGACTACTCCGATGACACTCGAGCAAAAATGACGGCGACGCACTGTCAGCCGTTTAAACGCATTGTTCCGCTTTTGATTAAACAACCCACTACCTACCATATCGTCGAATACAAAACATAAATGATCCGCATCGGTCATTTCTTTACCCATATTGGTCAAATGATTCACAATTTTATCCTGGTTTTTCATTAACGTATCGAGTGTTTCCTCGTCATACTCTTCAAACAGACGTTCGGGATTGACCCTCGTTTTTTTATGCTTTTTTAAAGTGCCATGTCTACTTGCGACAGCGTCGGTATTGCTACCTGGGTTGATGTCTTGTTCGTCATCTATATGTTGACGGTGACCTGCTTCTTCATATTGACCCTCATGATAGGGTGTTGTTTTGTCATTCCTAGCACCCCTCGGTATGTTCGAAAAAGGATAAACCGTAGTCCGCCGTCGACGGAGTCGCTCCGAATGAATGGATGGGGTGGTAGTGAGAGCTCTGCTTCCACCAGCAAACAAGGCTCCGGAAGCACCACCCCCACATACACCTCCAATGTGATGTTGCGTCCCATGAGCGAGAGGTGTGTAGTTGACGTGAAAACGGGGCCGGATCAAGTTCGACCCATGAGCGGCGTCATTAGCACCAACGTCTTGAATGATGAAGTCGCTGCTATCATCGGGGAGTACCAAACCAATGTTAGGTTGAAGACCTAGTAATTGTTGAAATTGGCGCATTTCATGGGCGAGTTTTGGGGGTGTAGGCGGAGCAATGACCATACTGATACCGTGAATGCGCTTCTTTTCCTGGAGTAATCGTTGCGTGCTTTGTGGAGCCCCAAACCGGTGCTCCTGTGATTGATGCATGTTTTGCCATCGTTTCCATTGTTCTAAATAGGCCTTACCCATCTTCTTTTCTTTAACGACAGCCCGGTTTTTATTTTTCCCCTTGGGTTTCTTGAATGTTTCAAATAAAAAGGTGTCTGGTGTTGTATTCAACATTTGCTGTATTTCAGGAGTCCACTCATTGAATCCGGACTCCATCTTATTGTCGTCGCCTTTGCCACATTCGGTAGAGGCATTCACATTTTTTAATTTAACTTTACCCTCCCACAGATGGCAATGGGGGTTAGGTCGCAACACATCGGATTGTTCTGTCAAATGTTTCCATTTCTGGTCATTGTGTATGGTGGGTGAAAAGACAATGATATCGTTAAAATACTGCCTATAAATACGCAACAATAAATTTAATATCAATGTTGTCTTACCACATCCCGCAGGTGCCACAATCAACATAAAAAACTCATGTTTTGGCATGTAATCGGGGAGATGAATTCCTTCTGGGTGACGTTGCGATCGATCATCAAATCCGACAATATTTAAAGGTCGGGTTTTACCGCATTTGGTTAATTTTTTTGTATCTGTACATTCGGTCATTGTTCTTCTGTGCTTAGTTTTGTGATAGACAAAAAAATTTAGAGTATGTTTATGCTATGGCTTACGATAATGATAATGATGAATCGTTGGCAGAACGCATCATGTACTATTTACCCTACCCATGGTATGAATATACTAGGAAACCAGATGAAGCCATCTATGTTCACACTTGCAGACATTCACGGGTATTACGAAAGACCAGCACCGTCACCTCGCTGCTGTTGCCGAACGAGATATTAGACAAAATTCGATTGCATATTGACGATGCAGAAACATTGTGTGCCTATGATAAAGCGCTGCGGATCCCACGTTGTCGACATATGTTCTGCTTAAGGTTGGGGGAACAGCATCTTATGGAATCTCGCTATGATACATTAAGTTTCGGAGAAGTGGAGCATAACAAAGTGATTTATCAACCACACACTTTATTTCGCAACGACCCTCCCTTCTATGTGCTTCAGTTTGCTAACGACAGCATTCGCGTATACGCACTAAAACGACATCAACGAGGATACTTATTCAATAATGCGGATCCCATTTTTACGGATCCTGTATCTTTATCGCAATCGTTTTCAACCTTTACTATGTATATTGCTTACGATCCTGCGGTCATGACCGGACCATTACAAATCACCAAAGAAACCAAACGTCTCATGTCGCCTGTCTATCGCAGAGTTTACAGGGCGATTCAAAAATGGATAAGCAAACCAGAAGAGGTACACTATGCTTATCCAGGGTATGAAGGTTTCGGACTCCAACACCGAGGACGGATATGGATCTACCCTTCTAGTCGATGCTACCAACCAACGTTCGGTCTGTCTTTTTCAGAACATATTCAGACACCCTGTCGTGAATGGGTAGAGTATTTGTACTTACTTAGTAAATTTCAGAAGAAGCACTCCACTATATTAAAAAAATTATATTTGGTGAGTTGAAAAAAAGACACTTTTTTTATTATTTATCTTAGTCTTCGCTGTCGGCCCATGATTTGGTCTAATTTACTGTTGGTAGTGGGAGCAGATGCAGTCGGCATGGGAACCTGGTGAGCGACCGATCCCGTACTTGAATGATCCTGAGTCCCCGACGACGTAGTAGTAGTAGGATGGTCTGCTTCATAATCGTCATCATATTGGTTATTTCCTACACCATCTTCGTAATCTAAATGATTTCGTTGAGCAGTAAAACCAGACTGTCGTGGCTGGTATTGTAATTGAGCATCGGAATAAAGACGATGGCTGTACTTGTCTAAATAATGTTGAACGTATTTTTTCACTTTTTGTTTCATGATATACTTGTCGATTTTTGGGTCATAATAGTTTGAGCTTACGGGTGGTGTTTGGACCGTTTTCAACGAAGTATTGGATTCATAACTAGACAATGTCTGTTGTGGGTACTTACGGGGACGTCCTGGTCCCCTTTTGGGTTGTATTTCAGAATTCGTTGTCTGCATAGGTATCATGCGTGAAGTAGAACTTGTTCCACCTACTTGCTTATCCCCAGAAGATGCCCCTTCTGCTGACTCGTTGTTCGCATAATTATAGTTATTATTAGAATCAGTGTTTAAATTAGAGGAAGATTCGGTCGAGGTATTTGAATCCATAATGCTATTCCTTTTCAAGGTTTTATTATATAAAAAATGACAAAGATAAAAAAAATAAAACAAAAGAAATCAAAAAATAAAGAGCAAGACTGTTTTTTTTCAACAACATAATATAGAGGAATATTAACTGTTCTTCTTGTTCCCTCTGGCCTTTGATCTTGTCACCCTACCAGATGAAGTAGACGCAATGACCGCCGATTGTTGTGCAGCGATTGCGCGGTCAGCTGTTTGACGTTGCTGCCTTGGTGCATCGTTGATGGTGGGGGTGTTCGACACCGATGGTGCAATTGCGGAAGCAGCTTGGGAACGTCGTGTTTGAACTCCTAATGTTGGAGATCCTATAATTGCACTCGCTTGATTCACAATAGATTGATCAGCCGTTTGTCGTGCACCTGCAGGACCAGCAATGACCGTCTGTGGTGCCCCTGCAGAAGCCGAGCGGGTTTGCACACCGGAATTGAGTGAACCAATTACTAAATCTTGTTGAATGATCTCTGCATCTGCCGTCATACGCCCCGACCGACTCGCAGAAGATGGCGGTGTGACATAAATGGATGAACCACTACTCGAACTCGAATCAGCACTCGCTAAAGCGGTTTCAATTGTACCGATGGACGACCTGGTTTGCACACCAGACGACACCGGTCCACGTATTAAATTAGTTTGTTCTGCTATTGAACGGTCTGCATTGAGTCGGCGACGACGAGGCGGTCTTGATATAGTGTCATTCGATAAACGGCGTCGGGATCTCCCTCTTGATGCATCGATAGACCTCGCTTCTTGTAGATCACGGGCCTCGGAGAAATTGATGGGAATGGTTGGAGGTGTTGGCATTATACGTCTGTTACCTGATCGCAATCTAGTAGGCAGCACCAGATGTTGCTGGGACGCAATAGATTGGTCTGCAGTAATGTACATACCTCTATTACTGGGTGGAATATAATCATCTACAGGTTGTTGGGGTAGGGGTAAAGGAGGGGATGAACGGCGTCGTTGTAATTCTTGCACAGGAGGAACCTCCGATTTTATCGTAGTAGGAGTCGAAGGCGAGGTGCGACGTGTGATGATGGGTGCTGGTGCGTTTTCCCGCTTTAGCCCTCGCTGTTGTTGTTGTTCGCTTTTCATGCTGGAAGGGATTGAAGGCGAACTAGAACCGCTAGAGTCAATGACCATGGGTTCCTTGCTACTCATTTGACGCCATAAATCAAATATAATGGATGCATCGGGTCCGCGGGGTGACATGCTCGTTGAGCTGTCTAGAAATTGTCTAGGGGACATGCTGGTTGATCTACCCCTAACTTCTCTACGGGGCATGCTTGTCGAGCTGTCCATAACTTGCCTAGGGGACACCTGGGTCTCCTGCGACCTTAAAGTAGTTGGGGGTTTTTGCTGACGACCTAATGAATATATTATTATTATTATACAATATTTATTCGTGTTTTATGTCTGATGATGTTGTTTTAAGTAAAGTGCTTAATAACTTGTGCGGTAGTGGCGAATGCTTTCTCGGTTAACCGTGATACTGTGGAAAACAAGCCTGGTTGTTTAGCGCTGCAATTGCGTCCCGTAAATTGGTTCAGACCATGGGCTGATACCGATCCTGCGCATTTACTTGAACGCGTTCGATACCTGTTTCTGCCCCCTGCGCTGATAATATCACCTTTGATTCTCTGTCGCTTGATGTTCTCACATCCAGGACCCAAACACCGATCGTCTGCAATCGGTGACGTACCTTCGTTAAAGGTATATGTTTGCAGAACATTTTTCAGCCGTGGATCTTCCTTGATCAGGGTTTCAGTGATTTTGGACACGAGTGTACCTCCCAAAGAATGACCTCCTAGAACCACTGACGTTTTCCCTTCGTCGATAGCGTCATAGACTAGTTTGCGTACATTTTCATAGTCCCGCTTGAACCGCTGGGAAGATGATAACGTCCCCACAACGATGTTAACATCGGTCAAGACGTCAGCAGCACTGGCAGTACCCCGAATACCGATGATGCGTTGCTCATCCCGGTCAATAACGGCTGTCGTTTCATTGCTTTTACTTGGTTGATAACCGGCGATATCTGTGCGGTTAGCGATATTTTTGTAAGCGACTTCAGAGGCCCGTAGAGCACTATCTTCCATCTTTTCGTCTCTAGTTACCGCAGACTTGACTGCTTCCACTATTGGCTTACCTAGTAATCGATCTATGCGTCGAGCTGTGGTATCTTCTTCTTCTTCTCTTTTTACTTCGTCTTCATCTTTTACAGGCGGTTCCGATGATGGGAGACCACTAGAGGGACCTCCTGTGCTGGGTGTAGGAGGTTGGCGACCTTCGTCAACACCTCTTGGTTCTTTTTGAAAGGCAGGGTAGGTAGGCGGTAAAACACCATCATCACCGTTTTCTACATCCGCAATTCTTGGAAGACTACCGGATCGCGGTGTGAATTTTAACGATTTGGTGTCCGCATTTAAATTATACCCTATATTGCGAATAGGTAATGAAAACGGTGCGGCGTCGTTGATCGCTGCAGGACGTGCCAATTGAACAGGCGTAGTTACCTTTGAAAAAGGTCTTTGGTACGCTACCCGACGAATATACTTTGCATCACCGGTTAACCTGTTAATGGGTGACGGTTGTCTATTATAAATGTTAATGGTTACATTTTGTCTCCGGGAACGTCGATATCGGTTTTCCATGATGGAGTAATGAGAAAGGAGTTAAATGGAACGTTGTTCGAATTACAATACGAGAAAAAACGAAATTGTTTATTGATTGTTTTTTATGTTACAATCATAAAAAAAATGAACAAAAAAAAATTACGTTGTCTACCGTTGAAGCGAACGGACATTGCGGTTGCCACGACGGAAACTCATCCCTTGATCATGACTGTAGCCCGCTAGTTTAATTTGGAACGTTTCACCGTTGAAATCGACGATTTCTTCTCGTTGCCCCAAGGTAAAATAAAATTCAATGGTTTTCGATGATGTGTCGAACCATTCAAAAAAACGTAGGGGAATGGAGCTATAAAAAATGACTGAATTTCTATTTGCTTCGACGGGTATGATAACAAATCGATCCTCCTTCGATACTTCCTTCTGGGCTTTACTAAAATAAATGGAGCTGTTATTGAACACACTGGCTATGCGGGAATGCAACACCAGGTAGTTAGGTCCGGAAAACTTGATGACATTGGTGGACGTTAATGTAGTGGTGCCGTTGGTATTACTCCCCGCATTAAAACCAAGTAGTTCCCACGCTTTCTGGCTGTTTGAAAAGGTAATAGTGATAGGAGAGGTGTGTGTAAATGTTAGTTTATTGGTAACAGGCGAGTACGCCACGTCCGCACCAACAGGAAGCAATGGCTGAACAACCGCAATCCATTCCGCTGGGGTATAATTTCCAGCAGGCCATGCGATACCGACACCGTTGAAGGTCATTGATACGTAGGAAGGACTACTGAATACATAATAAGTGGTCGGTACTATCACTCGAGTTGGTTTCATATAATCGAAATCATCTATAAAAGAATCAAAATAAAAAGTAGGTTGGTTAATGGAGCCAATCCGAAAATCAGCGCTGTCTAAAGTCACTTCTTTGTAAAACTCTTCGCTACTCATATTACTCTTGTATATATATGTATGTATATTGACAGTAGAAAAATTAGTTCACCAAAACTAAATTGTTGTTTTCACCAAGAATCATCACATTATCGTAGCACACAGCCACTCTCAATGTTTTTGCAGTACCACCGCCACCATTGAACTTCATAATCAACATCATATCGTTTTGTTCTTCAGCATTAATGCCTCCGATAACATCGCCACGATCTGTCATGAAATCACAGGCCAAAATGAAGCCCCCAGTTTCCACATCCGAATTATCGCGAACAGAGGCAAACGGATAACCAGCAAAACTACCGTTGCTGTACCGTTTTACGAACTGATTATCGAATACTTTCATTAATTCCATGTATGCCTCTACTGGGGGATCTGCATAATTAGCATCCGTATCTGTAGTTAAAGCAGTGCCTCCAAAACATGCCACGGGTTGCGATGGATAGTAGACGCCACCCAAACGCCATTGGAAGCTTTCAATTAACTGCTCATTAGCCGATCGGTTAGCACCAAAGAGGGGATTCAGCTCGCCCCCTGTAAATGTATGCAGATTGCTGCCCCAACCACAAAAGAAGGCGTGGGTATCACGACTCAGAACACGATTACCATCATCAGTTAGACCCGCTAATGCATAACGCACCGATCGAGACGATTCCTGGATATTGACCTGAACATTGATGTTAGGTGATAGATTATAAGAGGTCATATGCCAACTCTGGAACGGAATCGCTAAACCTTGCTTCAATCCTTGAAATACGGCTTGATCAAACTCTGCGTCGAACTCTAACAATTCAGCGACAATTTCCGGTAACCCAACAACAGTTCTCACACTATTTGGAACAGTCGGTGTTGGTGGATCGACTGTATTGGTTCCCCTGATCCAATGTTGACAATCAACACCATCTGCCAATTCAAACTCGATTTGTAACTGACTAGACATAAACTTAAGTGGCAATAACCTCTTTTGTTGGAAAACACCCGTGTTAATAGGAATACAGTAACGTCGGGCAATTGATCCGGGAGTTCCTGTGAGGGTCGTTCCATCATTGGACGTGATCTGCGAATGATAATTGAAACGAGCAAATTTGTACCCAGCGGAAAATGGTCCATTGAAAATAGTTGCTTGGGATTGTTGGTAATTAGACAACGGACCAATGCCTTGGTATTGCGAAGAATTACTACAAGTCGTTCCGGACGATTGCAGCACTTCAGTAAACATGCGTTGGAGAATGTTGTAGTCCTGAATGTCTTCAAGGACCAAACTGCCGTACAAAACACGAACACGTCTAAAGATAGAAGCAATGTTGTTTTGAAATGCCATTCCTCCTGGGAGTAGCGTGCCCGGGGTCCAGGTACTACCGGTGTTGACCTCGGCTTTACAGTTAAAAGCTAGGTAGGTAGTGTTTGGGTTTAAATAACCCGATGCGGGAAATTCGAAGCGAATGGTGCTTCCACTCACATAGGTTGCGCTGCTATTTTTTGGGGTCATTTTGATCGTACGTTTGGTGGATCTTGTTGCCTGAGACGGGAACTCATAAACGGCATTGTAAGGAACCACCTCGTTCATGAGGGGATGAAACAAAAAGGTTGATGCAGCCATTGTATAACACTTGAATATTTTTAATAGGAGAAAAAACATTTTATTCATTAGGCATCCAGCATGATATCGCCAGTGTCGCTGATTTCCAAACGTGTGTCGTAAGCTACAAACACATCACAGTACGGTTTCCAAGTCGTTGTATTGAACGAATTAGCGACATAACCGTTATTAAATTCAAGATTGAGAACTAATTTGTCGTTATTGCCTTTTCCGTCCAAATATTCCACTGCGCCGTCAGCTGTCTCGTTAAAGAATTTACCAGCCATCACAAAAAAGGACGTATACGCACGGAGTTCATTGGTGGCAGGCACACCGGAATTGTAGGTGGTAGTCACGTTCAGTTTGTTACTGAAAATGGGCGTATCACGGTCTGCTATATCTCCCGAGACACCCGTCTCGTGGTACCCCCACGGGAATTCTTGATTATAACTCAGCGAACCATTCGTCTTCCCAATGACCCGAAGCAAGTGATAAAACGCTTCGGTGGCTTGACCGGTATAGCCCATTTCAGGGTTTGTCTTATCGTCATAGGGTAGACGGTCAATCTCCACTACTTTGACGGGTCTGTCCGGACTGACAAATTGGTTACCGAGTGACCACTGGTAGCTTTTAAGCGCTGTTCTAACAGCAATGGTGCTTTCATAATACGTAGTACCACCCGAGCCTGTATTACCTGTACGCGGATCGAGGGACAGATACGTGTTAGTACTATCTGAAACTGTGTTTTCAAGATCATTGCCCGAACGTAAGATGGCTAAAGCGTACTTCAATCGCCTTCTAAACGTGGGGATGACTAAACGATGCCGTGCAAGATTGACGTTCAATGGAAACTGTCGATGGTCCCATGAAATATAATGGTATTTCAATTTCCTAGAAGCCATCAGTGCAGCCCATTCTTGGTTTTCCATAAACGAAGAGGATTGAAACGTTAGTTGTAATTCAGGATTCGTCACCACAATTTCACCGCCCGTGATAGGGGTATCCCCAGCACTCGTGTTAAAATAAATAATCTCGAGCATTTTACCGATAGTCAACTCCAAGATCAACGGTTGTTTCAACAAATGTAGAGGAATATAACTCGCTTGATTAAACAAACCTAAATTGAGTTCGCCCATGTACCGTCGGGGAACAACACCGAATTGATCTACACCACTAACAGATTTGAATTCATAGTTGTGGTAGTTTAGTCTAGACCGTGTTCCGGGTAACAAATTAGTCAGACCGCTTTCCGTCTGAATACCACGCAAGGTGGAATCGGATGAAAAATAATCGCTAACATCGCTATACATTAATGTCACTAATTTACAGAGCATACCATATTCGTTGATATCCTGCAGGATAGTGGTTCTCCCTAACAAAAGCCGGGCACGAGTGAAAATGGTCCGAAAATCCAATGGAAGTTGCAAGGATCGCCCTGCTGGTAAAGTCTTAATTCGAACGCTTATCGTCACCGCGAGACGTGTAGAACGGGGTTCCAATAAACCAAGAGGCGGAATTTCAAATCTTATGACTTCGTCGGATTCGTATCGTCGTTTCCCAGCCTCTATTTTGACGTTCCTCTCACTGAGTTTGTTCACCAGTCGGACGGGAGGGGGTTCTTCGAATGGTAAACCAGCCCTGTGACGATTGCCATTTAACAGCTCTTCCTTGTCATGACACATTTTTAATTTTTGTATACTTGTTTTACTTGTTTACTTTATTTAAAAGATAATTTTTTTCATACAAATTGCTTTCCGACGCCAACCGTCATTGATGGGTTCATCAGTACGCCACCATTATTCATAATATTGCGGTAATTTTTTATGTTCGCCACCGGCTTGTCTCGTCTGTCTAAAAATTGTTTCTGTGCACGTTCCAACATAGGTGTATCGGCCGCATCGGGGTCTTTCAATATGTATCGTGAAAACAATGCTAATTCACGTTGTTGATGCGGAGGTATGATGTATGTATTTAGGCCACGACCATCAAAGCCATGGTACTCGTTGTAATTCCAGTTGTTCGAAGGTGCTGCGGGAATAACAGGTCGTGTTGTTTTTGGGAACATGGGTCTACCCGGATGGTCTTGCACCGTCCCGACCGATTGTACGGTATCTCTTCGACGGTAGAGTTGTTCTGCTGTCATGGGAATCATTTTTTTATGTCTTTTTTTTAATAAGTAAAAAACAAAGAAAAATGCCACGTTATAGTATGGATGATTACGAGGACGGGGCCAATCCGTTTTCAGAGATTGGGTCGTTTGACGTCCACTACGCTTCCACCAAAATTAACCCTTTCAATACCCAGTCAAAATGGTTTAGTCACCACAATTCGTACCTCGGGAGACTAAACATCAATCAATCTTGGACCGGACATCCAGATCAAGTATCCCAATGGGACTGGGTTCGAATTCAATTTTCAGATGTGGTTGGTCTTGCGGATATTTATTATGAATTGTCAATGGATGGAGGTGAAACCTACCCTTTCCGAACTACTTTTCAACCAGATCAAAAGCAGCACTCGTTCCCCATCATGGGGCAAATGGGTCGTTTGACAGTTATCACCAGCAGCACTTATGTGGCAACGAAAACGATTCAATGGGCTACTATGTATTTTCGAGGCGCATCGTCAGGAAACGTGAACGAAACGTATTCATTGAGCAACGGCTATGATGTTATTCCATCGTCTACGCGGGGTATCAACGTCCGTGTCATCAATGATTGGTTTGACGATTATCTGCGGGGGTTAGTGGCTGGACGGTCCACAGGATTCCTTGCAGGTTATAGTGATAACATTGATACCAGTTTCATGACCGTGACCAACATCACATCTGGTTATTTACCACATCCCCCAACTGCGGGGGTCTCTAATTTGTTTATTGCTTCTTCGTCTGTACAGGATGCACTCACAGGAACCGGTATCATCGCTTACTTTGTGGTCACCATGAATACGTCGTATGAGTTAGAGTTTCAAATCTGCGTTCTAAGTGGAACATCACCTGTCCCTGTGTTGGGGACCGTGTATCGTATTATTGCCGCCTTTGCCATTGCTGGTAGCCCCGCCTACAACCCAAATGTTATTGGAAGTAATATCGGGGTCATTTATATGGGAACAGGGGCGTTTTCTACTACCAGCGGATTTACCACTAACTACGCAGTGAACCGGATTGGTGATGGAACAGTGGTCGTGCCTACCTATACCGTACCAAAAGGCAAGAGGGCCACTTTGTTCGAATTAAAGTATGGAACAGACGGTATTAATGCTGTCCTGTTTCGAACCTACGGGAAGGATAGCAGCACAGCGCCATGGCAGTTGATCATTGAAGATGCTGTGGTCAGTACCATCCAACCTAGACGCAGTTTGGTGGGTGGATTTAAACTACCAGGAGCCGAATGGCGAGTGGTTGCCCGGAGGCGTGGAGGGACAAGTGCCATTGGTAATGTCATTGGTACCATCATTGAAATTGACGAGGATTTGTTCCAGTCAGCGCCCGGGGTACCGTGATCCGTTTTTTTCGGAATATCAGGCATGACCGTGTGAAATGCACATTGTATCTAACTGTTTTCGTCGTTTTGTACATGTGTATTCTAAGCCACCCCTATTTGTATATAAAAAAGACACTCGTCAGCTTGTTTTTTGTTCAAAAAAAAAATTATGTCTATGGTAGGTTCTAAATTATTCACTCCCGGTACTCAGTCGCCCCCTCAATCTCCGCCTTTGGTACATAAACGCGCACGCCCCAGCAAACGTTTGTTAAACATACCCAACGATTCTCAGCGTGTTCCGGAATATGATTTTGCGTATACAGAAACAACGACAGAACAGAAGACACAACGTCGGGAAGGCATGTACGATCCCTGGTTGGAAATGGTGGTCAATGGGAAATCCGTGCAAGTCATCCGACGTATCGATTTTCAGTACGGTTGCGATAAGTTTGGGATGTACGACGATGGGTCTTTTCAGTTTGACAAAGTCTTTGTTTCCATGAATAAGAGGAGCGATATCGATCGCGTGAACTTGGTGAAATTAGACGAGATGAATCATTTTTTTCAAACGTACATGGCACGCTATTTATTGGTGGAGATGTATCAAAAACGACCTATACATTACTACTTGCAGAAATACAAACGAAATCAGCTTATTTGGGTCAAGTTGGCGTATTGCTCGTTCCCGGAGAATGATTTGGGCCGCGATCCAACGGTGATGATGTCCCTACCGGTTTTCGATATAACGACGTATTATCACGAGCGGCGAGAAATCGGTCCAGAAGTCGTGAACGGCTGTTTGTATAAACATCATCCATCCCAGATATATGAAAAAACGGATTAGATTTCTGAGGAGTTGGGGGTAATGGTTTGGTCGACATCTGTGGGGGGTAGACGATAAAAAAGTTTTTCAGGTTTTTATATACAATAAAAGGTTACACAACTTACTTCCTTCTTTTTGTGTATATAAACAGTACAAAAAAACTTTTTCTCGAGCGCCACGGAACCATGTCGTTGGAAACACTAGCTCCTTACATGGAGTGTTTCAATGATACCTTTGGCTTTTATCCGTCGGACGAATATACGGATTACAAACGGGAAAGGTATGAACAAGAGTTTGGTCAGCGCATTTATCGCGTGAGTTATCCAGAACATTTTTACATTCCTACTTCACGGTTCGAGAAAGCGAGTTCGAACGTATCAATCTGGAAATCCATGCGCTATACACCCTACAAACGAATCAGCCATTTTCGAGAACACATTAATCGACTCCAATACTGCCAGAGCGTCACCATACCTCCCAACGTATTGGCATCCGTCAAGCGACTGTTCCAGGAAGAACTCAACCACACAGATTCCACGATAAAGTACTGCTACCTAAAAGTAAAGCAGCATTTGCGACAACAGCGCTGGTCTCACTTGAACGAGCATATTCATTACCTGATCAGTCAAAATACCGACAGGTTTATATGTATCAGCTATGACGATCATCGGCTAATGTGTACATTGTTCACTCAGCTAGAGCATGCATTCAAACAGACCCAGCGTTCCAAAACTCATGATCGCAAAAACATCTTCTCCTATTACCTGATCGTTCAACTGATTCTCTATTTATTTCATTACCACCCCCACTACCATTTGCCAACATTATACGATCATCATAAGCGACATCTCTACTACGAATATCTCCTCACGTTGATTCAGAAAGTACCCGTCTTCGAACAGATTATGTTTATTCACTTCAAACGAAAAAGGGATTGCCAGGCCTGCCAGCAACAACAAGTCTATTTTGACGAAGATTTGACGCATTTTATTTAATCCTGTTTTCCGTACATGTACTTGTTCATCAAGTCAACGGCCACGGGGATATCTTCCGAAGGATGGACGCGTAGCAACAAAATAAACCATTTGTCTTGAAACAGATCGTAATTACACACAGTGGTCACGACTTTCCCCACTAAAGACTGCTTGTCCTTTTTCTTTTTGGCGGTAACGTCTTCTAACATCGTGTCGAAAAAACTTGTGGTTGCTTGGAAAGACAAAGTCATACTTCGGCTCGGTTCTTTTGTTTTGGCCACTGATATCAATTCACCGTAATTGCGTAGCATGGTTTTCGATGGTTCTTTCTGCTTGGCGATCAAAATATCACGTACTCCGTGGAGTAACTCGTAGGCAGTCACGTTGCTGTCTCCATATCCGCAACCCATCCCGTCCCCGTGGTACGTGCTTCGGTCCGACAACGGGCTCACAATACATTCGTCTAACCAAATATCGACTTTCTCCACCAAGGCTGTCATCAAGATGTACACGGGTCGAATCATTGCGTCGTTATTTCGCTGACACATTATTCCCAGCAAGGATTGGGTCGATTCTCCTCGTTTGGCCACATAACGATGAAATGGAGGAACAATAGTATGATAAGTGTACATGTACCCATCACGCGTTAATTGATCGATTTGTTGGTTATAATGCTGCTTGAGGGAAAGCGAATGTTGGCTGTCTAAAACGGTTTTACAATTGGGACACTGATAACTCATGGTGTTTGGGAAAGTATATATTTAGGCTCTGCTGATGAAAAAATACAATATATACGTCTTCTTCTTCCCCCTAAAAAAACGCCAACATCGCATTTTATTTATAGTTTTTTTGAGACCGGTTGCACGAACTTTGAAAACAGCGAATGACGACCCCTGTGTATTTGCCCTATGAAAGACCGTCATCAGAATTCGGTGTGATAACTGATCTCGCTCGGTATTTCACAACGCTTAATTTCGACGATTCGTTGCTCGTTCCCTTGGTATTCTCGATTCACCGCACTTTTTGTTCCCTAAAAGAGGATCCTATCCAGTTCGCCAATACGTTTCAGTTATTCACACCAGTTGATCGTCGCGAGCATTGGAACAATGTGATGTGGTTTAAATACCATATCGCGAACATTTATTATTACCACGAAGAAGCACCTACACACCATACTTTGATTCATTTGGTGCATGATTATTACGAGATGTCGCAAACTCATTTCCAATATATTTGGGATAAACCCATTGGTTTTTGCACGGAACATGACCCCTGTGATGATTTACCCCCGGCAGCTTAAACTTTTTACAATAAAGTTTTTTATGCCCCCCTGCCGTTCGGGTTTTTTCCTTCTTTTTCTTTTTTGCGCCATGACGGATCATGTTGAAGTGTGGGCCGAGGTATACCTTCATTTATCCATCCATCCATCCATTTGCTTCGTATTTGATATTTCATTCCATCCATCCATTTATTTATGCGTGCTTTTCTTTGTCGTTTGTAGTTTTTGGGTTCTTTCCTTCCTTTGATTCATCATTGCTCCGCAGGTCGCTACCGTTCCGTTGAAATTATACTTCGCGATTTCTTTGCGTTCCAGAGAGACACATTTCGTTATTGGTATTTAGATGGGGAAGATACACCAGACCCTCTTGTTGCATTGTTGTTGGATACAAAGGAAGTTCCTCCTTTATATTGTATGTTGGATACCTTGGCCTCTATGCAAAACAAATAAATTCCCCATTATACCCTAGACTAGCCTGGCACACTGGCCAGAGGCGTCCCCCCGCACACGCACGGCGCACGATCGAGCCTCACCGCTCGCTCTTCTCTTTTCCCCTAGGGCCTTCTAGCCGCTCTCGGCCGCCCTTGCCCTCAAAAGGCAACGCCCCGTCTCGTGATGCTCGCCTCTTGCCTTATTAGGCAGTCCCCTGGCACGTAATTTAAACTTAAATTACGAAAAGGGGATTTTACGCCTATGTGCCCGCGCTAGATATATAAACACTG
>Ga0129333_10002464_pt1 | contig 17232 bp, 18 predicted proteins | sample CPB6_08_DNA_FD_94474 | JGI IMG/M metagenome (GOLD analysis project Ga0129333, IMG submission 94474) | Freshwater to marine salinity gradient microbial communities from Chesapeake Bay, USA - CPBay_Sum_0.6_0.8_DNA | ecosystem: Environmental > Aquatic > Marine > Coastal | place: USA: Chesapeake...
GGACGCCACCAGCTTTCGCAGCCTGATCTATTACGCCGTGCTGATTGCCGCAGCGCGTCTGCAGGGCAAGCCGGTGCTGCTGTGGGCCCAGGGTCTGGGTCCCCTGCGGCGTCGGCCCAGCCGCCGGCTGGTACGTCTGTTGCTCGGGGCGGTCAGCGGCTGCAGCTGGCGTGATCCGGAATCAGCGCAGCTGGCGGCGCGGCTCGGGCGGCGAGCTCCCCACGGGGGTGATGCAGTCTGGACTCTGCCACCCGGTTGCTGGCGGGGCCGGGGCGGGCCGATCGTGCTCTGCTGGCGGCCCACACCGCTGCTGCAGGGTCAGGCCTGGCGTCCCTATCTGCAGGCCATCGCCGCATTGGCGCAGCAGCACGATCGCATCGTGCTCTGGCTGCCGTTCCATGGCGACCAGGATCGTGGCCTGCTCGAGAGCCTGCGGGATCAGGGCCTGATCAGCGATGGTCTGTTGCGTCGCAGCCGCCTGGTGGAGGTGGAGCGTCCCCAGCAGGCCCTGGCCCTGTTCGAAACGGCCGGCCTGGTGGTGGCGATGCGCCTGCACGCCCTGATCCTTGCGGGCCTGGCTGGAGCACCCGTTGCCGCTCTCAGCTACGACCCGAAGGTGCAGGCCTGTGCCACCGGCCTGACCTGCCCCAGCCACGACCTGGCCGATCCTGCGGATCCAGAGCAGCTGTTGGCCACCTGGCAGGGCTGCCTTGATCATCCGCCTGCAGCCGCTGTGATCGCGGCGCAGCGTGACAGCGCCGCTGTGCACGCTGAGCTTCTGCGCCGACTGGAGTGCTGAGCATGGAGCCCAGCCGCTCGACCAAAGCCCGATGGGCATCGGCACGCTCGTGTGCGAGGGATGGCCAAGCCAGTCCGTGCCCTGGTCAGTCGGCTGTGTTCGCCTGCAGTTGGCGCAGCGTGGCCAGCACCTCCTGGCTGTGTCCCAGCGGCCGCACGGCCGTCCAGCGGGCGCGCAACTGCCCCTGCGGATCGATCAGGAAGGTGTGGCGCTGTGAGAAGGGAGCGATCCAGCTGCCGTAGGTCCTGCTGGTGCGGCCACCGGGATCGGAGAGCAGAGGAAAGGCGAGCGCTTCACTGCCGCAGAAGCGGGCATGGGAGTCAGCGTCATCGGCGCTGACTCCCACCACGGCGGCGCCGGCAGCGTTGAAGGCCTGCAGATCGCGCTGGAAGCCACGGGCCTCAAGTGTGCACCCTTCGGTGAAATCGCGTGGATAGAAGTAGAGCACCAGCCATTGGCCATGGAAGTCGGCCAGGCTTCGCTGCGCCTGCTGGGCTTCGCCCTCCAGGCCAGGCACGAAACCAGGTAAGGAGAAGTCCGGCGCGGGACGATCCAGCTCAGGCAGGGTCCCACCGATGGCCAGGGCGTGGTCGGGCTTCACCAACAGGCCAAGGGCGCTGAGGCCGAGCCCATGCAGAAGCTGACGGCGGTTCATGGGAGGACCCAACAGACCTGCAGGACAGAAAAAACCCGGGCTGTTGGCCCGGGCGGATCAGAGCTCGATCAGCTCTGTGGTGTGGAGTCCGGACCGACATCCAGGTCTTGGCTCGGCTCGGTGGCTCAGATCTTGGCCAGATTGATGCCGAGCTCTTTGGCGTAGGCACCCAGACCTTTCTTCTGAATGGTCTTGAGGGCGCGCGTGGACACGCGGAGCTTGATGAAGCGGTTGCCCTCAGCCCACCAAAGGCGGCGCTCCTGAAGGTTGACCTGCTGGAGCTTCTTGGTGCGCACGTGGGAGTGCGAGACGGCCATGCCGTTGTTGGCGCGCTTGCCGGTGAGTTGGCAGACCCGGGACATGACCTTTAACCGAATACGAAACAGTTGTGGAGCGTCGCCCACTTGTTGATCCTATCAAACCGGTTGCAGGCACCGCTCCGAAGCCGGAGCAGCTGGAGCAGCTGTTCCGGCCCGGGGTGATCCCTGCGATCCGGCCATTCAGAGGCCGCGATCCATCAGTTGACCCATCAGATCACAGCTGCGCTGCTGGAACCCGGCCAGTTGGTTCGGCTCGAGGCCACCCACCGCCAGTCGCGCCATCTCATAGAGGTGGCGGCTGAGGTCATCGGCCAGCCGCTGGCTGGGGGAACCTCCTTCGGCGCCGGTGATCACCGAACCGGCCGAGAGCCTGAGCAGGCCCTCGACCAGGCGGTGCCGGCGGTTGACCAGCAGCACATGGTGATCCGGGAGTCCCGGCAGGCGCTGCTCCATCAGCGCCCCCATGTCGTTAATGCGACGCATCTGTTCCGGCAGCAGGATCAGGGCGGCGGGGGCGTTGTCCCCCTTGAGGGCCTGCACCTGGATCGTCACCTTGTCGTTGGCCAGGGCGGTCCTGAACAGCTCACGCAGCTTCTCGGAGTTGTCCTTGCCGTCGGCATCGCTGAGCTCGCTCTCCTTCTCCTGCAGGGAGTCGTCGAGTTCGCTGTCGACCCGTTGGAACTTCAGCTCCTCGTGCCGGTATTCGAGCCAGGGGATGAACTGGGTGTCGATGAAGGTGTCCGCCAGCAGCACCTCAGCCCCCTGGCTCTTCCACAGAGCCAGGGCACCGGCCTGGCCGGCTTCATCGGTGCAGTACAGGATTCGCTTGTCGTTGTCGGTGTCGAGGCGGCCGCGGTAACCCGCCAGAGTGGTGAAGGCCTTGCCGTCGGCACCGGGAATCGGGTCGAAGTTCTGGTTCTCAGCCGCTCCTTCGTCCGCGCCGCCCGGTTGATCCTGGGCTGGTGCCGTCGTGCCGAACAGCACCAGGTCAGCCACCTGTTCGGCGAATTTCTCGTCCTCCATGGCGCCGATCTTGATGAATGGCGCCAACGCCTCCCAGATCTCGGCGTAACGCTTCGGTTCATCGCGGTGCAGCTGCTTGAGGCGATCGGCCACCTTCTTGGCCACGAAGCCGCCGATCGAACGCACGCGCCGATCGGTCTGCAGGGCCGATCGGCTGACGTTGAGCGGGATGTCCGGCGAGTCGATCACGCCGCGCAGGGGCAGCAGGTAGCGGGGCACCACCTCCTTGATCGAGTCGCTGACGAAGACGTTGTTGCAGTAGAGCCTGATCTCACCCTTCTCCCAGTCGGCCCGGCCGGTGGAACGGGGGAAGTAGAGGATGCCCTGCAGGTTGTAGGGGTAGTCGGTGTTGAGGTGTACCCACAGCAGCGGATCCCCCTGGAAGGGGTAGAGGTAGCGGTAGAGCGCGATGTAGTCGTCGTCGCTGAGTTCGCGGGGGCTCTTGCGCCAGGGTGCTTCGCGCTTGTTCACCGTTTCGCCGTCGAGCTGCACCTCAACCGGCATGAAGTCGCAGTAGGTGGTGATCAGCGTGCGGATGCGCGAGGGCTCGATGTATTCGAGCTCCTCCTCCATCAGGTGCAGAATCACATCCGTTCCCGGTTCGCTGCGCTCGGCGGCCTCCAGGCTGAAATTGGGGGACCCATCGCAGCTCCAGCGCACCGCTTCGCTTCCCTCCCGCGCCGAGAGGCTGATCAGCTCCACCTGAGCGGCCACCATGAAACTGGAGTAGAAGCCCAGGCCGAAGTGGCCGATAATCGCGTCGCTTTCCTGCTTGTACTTCTCCAGGAAGTCCTCGGCACTGGAGAAGGCCACCTGGTTGATGTACCGCTTGACCTCATCAGCGCTCATGCCGATGCCGTTGTCGGAGATGGTCAGCGTCTTCGCCTCGCGGTCGATGCGGATCGAGATCCGTCCCTCCGGGCCCTCGCTGCAGTCACCCGCCATGGCGGCCATGCGCCGCTTGCTGATGGCGTCGACGCCATTGCTCACCAGCTCGCGCAGGAACACCTCGTGGCCGCTGTAGACGGCCTTCTTGATGATCGGGAAGATGTTCTCGGTGTGGATCTGGATCTGACCCTGTTCCGCTTGCAGCACCACGGCTGGTCGATGCGATGTGTGGCCAGATTCCCCCGAGCCGGGTGCTGGCGCCAAGGGGACCTGATGGGCAGGAAACCGACCCCCTTCCGCTCAGGTGCGGGCGTAGTCAGGCTCCAGCCAGCAGAGCGGCAGCGCTTCCCCCGAGGGGAACACCAGCTCGTTCTTGGCGATGCTGGCTGGATCCTGGATCTCCTCGCCGGCGTGCAGACGCCCCTCCACCACCCGGGCGAAGGGATCCATCAGCTGCCGCACGTTCAACACCTCCAGCAGGGAGCCGTCCTCACGGGTCTTGAGAAACATGGTGATCGCTCGCTCGCGCACCGTCTGTCTAGGCATGACGGCGGGGCCTGGCGGGTCGGCCACGCGTTCCTGCCGGTGCGCGCCAGGATGCGCGCAGCGATCCAGGACGCATGACCAGTCAGTGGCAGAACTTCCTGCGCAATCTCGGTGAATGGCACGGCACGTTCGCCTCCCTGGATGCCAACGGCACGATCCAGGACACGACCGCCTCGATCCTCACGCTGGAGGCCGAGGAGGACGACCGTCTGGTGCGCTTCCGCCTGCGCCGTTTCGCTGATGGCGACGTCAACGGCACCCCAAGCCGTGACGTCAGCGAGGACTACCGCAGCCTCGGTCGCCAGGTGGTCTTCTTCGCCAATGGCACCTTCTGCAAGGGCACGCTTCAGGTCGCACCCGGCATCGCCTTCGGCGGAGAGTTCGGCTTCGTCGATGGCGATCGACGGCATCGTCTCGTCCAGTTGCACGACAGCGCGGGTGCCCTGAACGGACTGGTGCTGATCCGCGAATTCCGGGCCGGCTCGGTGGCGGTGGAGCAACCGCCGCTGCAGGCCGCGTCATTGCTGGGGGACTGGCGCGGGGAGGCCGCCACCATCAACGCCGACTGGCCTGAGCCCGACAGCGCCCCGGCTGCCATCCAGGTCCAGTCTGCAGCTGGTGGGGAGCTGAGCCTCCAGATCACGATCGGCCTGCACAGCGAACAGGCCCAGGGTCGCCTGTTGCTGCTGCCGGATGGTGGCTATCACCTCTCACCCCTGCAGGTGAGCCATCGGCAGCCCTTCAGCGTCCAGGCTGGCTGGCTGGCCTCGCCAGGCCGCCTGCAGTGTCTGATCCGCCGCTTTGATGGCAGCGGCGCCTGGCAGTCCTCGACCCAGCTGCGCCTGCAGCGGCCCTGAGCGATTCCGGGTTCAGGCGGCCCGCTGCAGATCGGGCCGCTCCTCGGCAAGGATCGCCCCTTCAACCGGGCAGACCTGCAGGCAGATCCCGCAGTCGATGCAGGTGTCGAAGTCGATCCAGTAGTAGCTGTTGCCCCGGGCATTGGGCTTGTTGCCGGGGTTGATGCAGGCCACCGGGCACGCGTCCACGCAATCGGCCACCCCGGTGCAGACATCGGTGACGATCGTGTGAGCCATGAAACGCGGCACAGGGTTGGAGCGATCCTAGGCAGCCCGCTGACCTGATCCGGCCCTCAGCCCAGCCAGCGCACGCCGCCGCAACCGCGATCGCTGGCGATCAGCGCCGCTTCCTCCTCACTTGGGCAGGGTTGGTGCAGCAGTTCCGCACGCTCACCCGCCGCGTGGCAGCGCTCCAGCAGTTGGAGAGCCTCCGCCAGCTGGGTGGTCGTCCGGTAAGCCACGAGCAGGGCCTGCGCTCGCTCGGGCGCGGTGGCCTCGGTGCCGAGCAGCTCGCGGATCGCCTCCACGTCAAAACTGAAGCCCAGACCTGCGTCCGTCTCGCCGAACCGCTTGACCAGGCCGTCGTAGCGGCCGCCGCTGGCGATCGCCACGGGAGCCTCCGCTCCCTGACACACCAGCTTGAGCACCAGACCGTCGTAGAGGTCGTAGTGGGGTTGGAAACTGGGATCGAGCTGCAATCGCACCCCCTGGGCCATGGCCGCCGGAGCCACCACCTTCAGGGTCTCGGCCAGCTGGTCCAGCAAGGGGACCGGACCCAGCTGCTGCTCCAGTTGGTAGAGCACCGCCTCCGGTTCGCCGCGCAGGCGCATCAGTTGCTGAAGTCCCTGGCGCTGATGGCCCGGCAGATCCAGGCTCGCCAGGGAGAGGGGGTCGTAGTTGATCAGCGCCTGGCGGGTGGCCGTGCGCTGTTCGCCAGGCACCTGATCCAACAGGGCGGTGAGTACACCATGGTGGCCCAGCAACAGGGTTGGTCGGTGCTGGCTGCCGATCTCCAGCCGTCGCAGGCAGGCCAGCAGCAGGCGCAGCAGTTCGGTATCGGCGGCGCTGACCGGTTCGGCCAGGGCCGCCAACAGCTCGACGCCGCTCTGCAGGCGCTCCTCCAGCCGGTGTTGCCCCGAATCGCTCGTGCCTGAGCGGAACACCGTGCCGCTGCTCCACAGGCGCAGCGGCCTGGGCCGAGTCGCCAGGCGTGTGCAGGCGGCACGGGCGATCGAGGCGGTCATCTCCGGCCGCAGACCGAGCGGCTCATCGGCCGCGAGGCGCACCACCTCGCGGTCGTCGATGCCACCCCCCGCTTCAAGGGTCTCCAGCCGCTCCACCAGTGGCGGCGCTACCTCGGCATAGCCCCACTGCCGATACACGCTCGCCAGCTGATCACACAGCCAGCGGTTGCCTTCCACTTCCCGCGGATTGAGATCCCTGGCGCCGGCGGCGGGTTGCAGGGCCATTGATCGTTCCAGGGCGGACTGGCGCTGATCCTATGGAGTGGGGTTCGGGGCGGCGCCATCCAGCTCGGGGGCCCCGAAGCTGGCACCGCTGAGCGGTGAGCAGGCGGCAAGCCCCTCGATCAACGCCCGCCGGATGGCCGGGCTGCAGGCGATCACCCTGCCGCTCTCCAGCCTGGCCGGGCCACCGTCGTACGCGCACACCACCCCGCCGGCCTGCTCAACCAGCACCAGGCCGGCCGCCAGATCCCAGGGGGAGAGGCCCCGCTCCCAGTACCCATCCAGGCGTCCATCGGCGACGAAGGCCAGGTCCACGGCGGCGGCACCGCCCCGGCGGACCCCACGGGTGCGGTGGGTGAACCAGGCGAATTCGGCGTAGTTGTTGTCGAGGCGGGTGTGGCGGTCGTAGGCGAATCCGGTCACCAGCAGCGAGCTGGCGAGGTCCTGGCAGTCGCTGACCCGGATCGGCTTGTCGTTGCACCAGGCGCCGAGGCCTGGTGCCGCCCAGTAAAGGCTGTCCAGGGCGGGGACGGCCAGGGCCCCGAGCAGCGGAGCGCCCTGGTGGGTCAGGCCGATCGAGGTGCCGAAGAAGGGATAGCGGTGCGCGTAGTTGGTGGTGCCGTCCAGGGGGTCAACACACCACTCCAGATCCGACCCCTCACCGCTGCGCCGGCCGCTCTCCTCGGCCAGTACGCCCAGGGCCGGGGTTTCTGCGCTCAGGACCGCCAGCACGGCCTGTTCGGCGGCCAGATCGGCCTCGGTGACCAGATCACCGGCCCGCCCCTTCTCCCGCACCCGCTCGAGCTGGCCGAAGTGGCGCCGCAGCTGCTCAGCACCGGCTTCGGCGGCCCGGCGGGCCACCGCCGCCAGATGCTGCAGTTCGCGGTCGCTCAGGCCGCTTCGGCGCAGGCTGGTGTCAGAGAGGCGGCAGGGGTCACTCATTCGTCGTCGAGGGGGATGCCGGGTCGCACCTTGCCACGGCCGAAGTGGCGGCCGAACTGGAGCTCGTAGACCTCATCCTCATCCTGGGTCTCCACCTCCAGGGGGCCGAGGGCACGGGCCACGCACAGCAGCCCATACCCCTTGCTGCGCACCTCCCTGGAGAGGCCGAGGGCTTCGCGCTGGTCGATCGTGCCGCTGATCACACGCACCGCGCAGGCCGTGCAGCAGCCATTGCGGCAGCTGAAGGGCAACGGTTCCCCCTGCTGCTCGAAGCTGCGCAGGATGTACTCACCCTCGGGCACCTGCAGCCGGATCGTGCGCTGCTCCTGGCGCCAGTGCACCGTGATCGGATGACTTCGCATGGCAGGACTTCGGCGCACGGCAGGGAGACTGCTACATTCTCACCGTTGCCCCGCGCAGCCGCGCTCGCTCCAGCCTCAGGGTTTCGATCCTGGCCAGGATTTCGGTTCTGACCAGCCCTCAACACCCTGAATGCCAGAACGAACGCAGCGAAAAGCCCCTCGCGGAGAGGTGGCCGAGTGGTCGAAGGCGCAGCACTGGAAATGCTGTATAGGGGCAACTCTATCGAGGGTTCGAATCCCTCCCTCTCCGTTTCAGAAAGCCGTCCGCAAGGGCGGCTTTTTTGTGCTCACCCTCAAGCGCGAATCTGTAGTCATTGATCTGCCGATCTGCGCATGTTGCCGCGCTGTTCTGAACTCTGGGCTGAGCCTGATCCCTGGGACGCCACTTGTCTCGCTTGCGCTGGGCGGGGGACTCAGCCGAACCGCCCGGAGACGTAATCCAGGGTGGCCTGCTGCCGCGGAGCATTGAAGATCGCCTCGGTGTCAGCGAATTCCTCAAGGCAGCCCACCTTTCGATCAGAATCCGGGTGGGCGGTGACGTTGAAGAAGCCGGTCATGTCACTGACCCGCACCGCCTGCTGCATGTTGTGAGTGACGATCACAATCGTGTAACTCTTCTTGAGTTCGTGCATCATCTCCTCGATCTTCAATGTGGAGATCGGATCCAGGGCTGAACAGGGTTCATCCATCAGAATCACCTCCGGTTCAATCGCAATCGCCCGGGCGATGCAGAGCCGTTGCTGCTGACCACCGGAGAGGGCGTAGCCGCTCTCGCTCAACTTGTCCTTGGTCTCCTCCCACAAGGCAGCCTTGCGCAGGGACCGCTCCACCAGCTCGTCCATGTCGCCGCGGTAGCCATTGATACGGGCTCCGAAGGCGATGTTCTCGTAGATGCTCTTGGGGAAGGGGTTCGGCTTCTGAAACACCATGCCGATGCGACGCCGCACCTCCACGGGATCGACGTTGCGGGCGTAGAGGTCCTGGCCATCGAACAGCACCCGGCCGCGCAGGCTGCAGCCCTCGATCAGGTCGTTCATGCGGTTCAGCGCCCGCAGCACGGTGCTCTTGCCGCAGCCGGACGGGCCGATGAAGGCGGTCACCTTGCCGCGGGGAATCTCCATGTAGACCCCGCGCACGGCCTCATGGTCGCCGTAGCTGATGCTCACGTCCTGGAGCGAGAGACAGGTGGCGGTGGCCGCTGTGGCGGTGCTGCTGGCGGAGACGGTCATCACAGGAAAGACGTGGTGAGAGGGTGTTCAGCTGTGGGTGAGACGGCCGAGCCAGCGCGCCAGCAGGTTGGCGGCCAGGATCATCACGACAAGGACAAAGGAGGCTGCCCAGGCCAGGGAGATCTGAGCTTCGTAGGGCATGATCGCGAAGTTGTAGATCAGCACCGACATCGATGCGATCGGCTTCAGCAGCCCGTCCGGCCAGAAGGAGGAGAACAGGGCGGTGAAGATCAGTGGGGCTGTTTCACCGGCGCCCCTGGCAATCGACAGGACGACGCCGGTGGCGATCGGTGAGAAGGCGGCGGGCAGCGTGATGCGGGTCACGGTCACGAACCGCGAGGCGCCGATGCCCATCGCTCCCAGCCGCAGTTCGTTGGGGACGAGCTTCAGGCCTTCGTCGGTGGTCTTGATCACGGTCGGGATCATCAGGACCGCCAGGGCGATACCACCCGCCAGGGCGCTGTAGCTCTCACCGAACAGGATGCGGCTGCTGACAATCAGACCGTAGACGAACACCCCGCAGATGATCGATGGCACTCCCGCCAGGACATTGGTGCCGAAGCGAACAAAACGGGAAAATGCACCGCCCCGTGAATATTCCGCCAGATAGATGCCTGCCCCAACGCCGATCGGAATCGCCAACAGACTGGCGATCAAGGTGACGATCACGGTGCCCAGAATCGCGTTGCCGATCCCGCCTTCCTCCAGTCCAGGGGCCGGCGGCAGACCCGTGAGCAGGCCCACGCTCAGCAGCGAGCCACCCTTGATCAGCACATAGGCGAGCACCAGGACCAGCGGCAGCACGGCGATGGTTGTGAACAGGGCCGCCACCAGCGTCAGCAGCTGGTTCCAGCGGTTGCGGGCCAGGCCGGGCCGGAGCAGCAGGGATCCGCGTTTGAAGGTCGCCATGGCTGCTCAGTAACGCAGGCTGAGACGGCGCACCACCCACTGCGCCAGGACGTTCACCACCAGCGTGAGCAGCATCAGCACCAGAGCCGCGTACATCAGGGCCGAAACCTGAAGGCCATCGGCCTCACCGAACTGGTTGGCGAGCATCGAGGAGATCGTGTTGCCGGGTGCCAGAAGGCTCCAGCTGAAGTTGGTGGAGTTGCCGATGATCATCGTGACGGCCATCGTTTCGCCCATGGCCCGGCCCAGGGCCAGCATCACACCGCCGGTGATGCCGGACACCGCCGCCGGCAGGATGACGTGCAGGATCGCCCCCCAGCGGGTGGTGCCCACTCCGTAGGCCGCCTGACGGAGTTCGGCCGGCACCTGCAACAGCGAATCGCGGGCAATGGCCGTGATGATCGGCAGGATCATCACTACCAGGATCAGGATCGCCGGCGCCATGCCCGGTCCCTGCGGTTCGCTGCTGAACAGGGGCAACCAGCCCAGCAGGTTGTGCAGGCCCATCAAGGTCGGGCGCAGGAAGGGCTCCATCACGAAGATCGCCCAGAGCCCGAGGACCACGGACGGGATCGCCGCCAACAGCTCCACCATCACCCCCAACACCTGGCGCAGGCGCAGGGGAATGATCGTTTCGGTCAGAAAGATCGCCGTGCCGACCCCGAGGGGCACGGCGATCAGCAGGGCCGCCACCGATGTGGCCAGCGTGCCGTAGATCGCCGTGAAGGCGCCGTACTGCTCGCTGACCGGATCCCAGTTGGAGGTGGTGAGGAAGCTCAGGCCGAAGCGGCTGAGCGCTTCGCGGGAGCCACCCACGACGGTCAGCAGGATGCCGAGCAGCAGCAGGCCGACGACGGAGGCCAGGCCGACCGTGAGCCTGTGAAAGCCCTGATCGAGAAGCTTTTCCCCGAGGGGCCGACGCCGCAGGGCAAAGAGTTCAGGGCGGGGACCCGTGGCCATGGGGTTCTTGGTCTGTTGGCAATCTACGGGGCGACCCCGTGACCATCCTGGTGACGCATCCCGGCCTGGTGGAATCACCTGGGGCCGTTAGCGTTGGGCCGCAGCCATCAGTGGGGCAGGCGAGGCCAGCGTGCAGGCAATCGGGTGTGAGCGCGGGGCCGGCGGCGGCTCCAGACGGGACGAGCGAGGCCGCTCCCGAGGCAAGGGGCTGGACTGATGGCTCGCATCGTCGGTATTGACCTCGGTACCACCAATTCGGTGGTGGCCGTCCTGGAGGGTGGCAGGCCCCAGGTGATCGCCAGCGCCGAAGGCGGGCGCACCACCCCATCGGTGGTGGGCTTCAGCAAGGATCGTGAACTGCTGGTGGGCCAGCTGGCGCGGCGTCAGCTGGTGCTCAACCCGCGCAACACCTTCGCCAACCTCAAGCGCTTCGTCGGCCGTCAGTGGGATGAGCTCGATGACGGCAGCCTGTCGGTGCCCTACACGGTGCGGGCCAATGACCAGGGCAACGTCCGCGTCGTCTGCCCCGCCACCGAGCGCGAGTACGCCTCCGAGGAGCTGGTGGCGAGCATCCTGCGCAAGCTCGTCGACGACGCCAGCACCTATCTGGGCGAGCCGGTTGAGGCGGCGGTGATCACCGTTCCCGCCTATTTCAATGACGCCCAGCGCCAGGCCACCCGCGACGCCGGTCGCCTGGCCGGCATCAGCGTTGAGCGCATCCTCAATGAACCCACGGCGGCGGCCCTGGCCTACGGCTTTGATCGCAGCACCGTCAAGCGGGTGCTGGTGTTCGATCTGGGTGGCGGCACCTTCGATGTGTCCGTGCTGCGGGTGGCCCAGGGCGTGTTCGATGTCAAGGCCACCAGCGGTGATACCCAGCTGGGAGGGAACGACTGGGATCGCCGCATCGTCGACTGGCTGGCCGACGCCTTCCAAGAGGAGCACGGCGTCGACCTGCGCCGCGATCGGCAGGCCCTGCAGCGGCTCACCGAGGCCGCTGAGAAGGCCAAGATCGAACTGAGCGGCGTGCAGAGCACTCCGATCTCCCTGCCCTTCATCGCCACGGCGGAAGCGGGTCCGCTGCACATCGAGACCACCCTCGAGCGCGGCACGTTTGAAGGCCTCTGCCCGGATCTGCTCGATCGACTGCTGCGGCCGGTGCAGCGGGCTCTGCGCGATTCCGGCCTGGCGGCCGAGGACATCGACGACGTGGTGCTGGTGGGCGGCTCCACGCGCATGCCGATGGTGCAGGCGATGGTTCGCACCCTGATTCCGCTTGAGCCCTGCCAGTCGGTCAACCCGGACGAGGTGGTGGCGATCGGCGCCGCCGTGCAGGCCGGCATCCTCACCGGCGAGCTGCGCGACCTGATGCTCAACGACGTCACGCCTCTCTCCCTGGGGCTGGAGACGATCGGCGGCGTGATGAAGGTGCTGATCCCGCGCAACACGCCGATCCCGGTGCGCAAGAGCGATGTGTTCAGCACCTCCGAGGCCAACCAGAGCTCGGTGGAGATCCATGTGCTCCAGGGTGAGCGGCAGATGGCGGAGGGCAACAAGAGCCTGGGGCGCTTCCGCCTCTCGGGCATTCCGCCCGCTCCCCGCGGCGTGCCCCAGGTGCAGGTGTCGTTCGACATCGATGCCAATGGCCTGCTCCAGGTGTCGGCCACCGATCGCACCACCGGCCGCCAGCAGAGCGTGAGCATCCAGGGGGGCTCCAACCTCAGCGAGGAGGAGATCACCCGCCTGATCGAAGAGGCGGAACGGAAGGCCACGGAGGACCGCCGACGTAAGGCCGAGATTGATCGCCGCAACCGCGCCCAGACCCTGGTGGCCCAGGCGGAGCGGCGCCTGCGCGACGCCGCCCTTGAACTGGGTCCCTACGGCGCCGAACGCCAGCAGCGGGCCGTGGAGATCGCCATGCGCGATGTGCAGGACCAACTGGCGGCTGGCGATCCGGCCGATCTGGATCTGAGCGTCAGCCAGCTGCAGGAAGCCCTGTTCGGTCTCAATCGCCGCCTGGCCAGCGAGCGCCGCCAGGACATCAATCCCCTGCAGGGTCTCAGGAACACGCTCGGCTCGATCAAGGACGAGCTCTTCGCCGACGACGACTGGGATGAGTGGGAGCGGAGCCGCAGTCGCGATCCATGGATGGAGCCCTCCTGGTCCGCCGTTCGTGGCCCTGAGAGCTGGGATCGCGACCTGCCGCGCGACCGGGATCTGGATCGGGTCCCCACCAGCGATCGTGGCCGGCAGGTCGATCGCGATGCGGACAGGTCTGCCTCCTGGCGTGACCGCTTCGCCGACACGGATCCCGCTGATCAGTCCCTCTCCTACCGGGAGCGGCGCCCTGATGCTGAACCCGTGCTTCCTCGGCGGCCTTCGAGGCGCGACGACGACCCCTGGAACGAGGACTGAGCTGTGAGCACCAGCCTCAGCCGCTCTGCCGCCGTGAACCACTGGGCCGTGCTCGGCCTGGAGCCGGGGGCGGATGCCGCCACCCTCAAGCGTGCCTTCCGTTCCCTGGCGCGGCGTTGGCATCCGGATCTCAATGGCAACGATCCCCATGCCGAAGAGCAGTTCAAGGCCGTCAACGAGGCCTATGCGGTGCTCAGCGATCCGCTGCGGCGCCAGCAGTGGGAGGCCGGTCTCGACGAGGCCGATGCCGCAGCGGTGGGCCTGGATCCGTTTGCCAGCGGCTTTCCCGACTTCGACGACTACGTCGCCGCCCTGTTCGGCCGCCAGCGGCGGGCTCCGCTCGACCGCCAGGCCCCGCAGGAGCGCCGGGCTGATCCGGCCGAGCCTGAAGATCCCCTGCCCCGCCCGCCCGCCGGCTCACCCCGGCGCGGCGATGTGACCCCGGCGCCGCCACCGCCGCCGCCGGTGACCACCACGGGCGACAGTGAAACCCTGGTTGACCTCAGTCCCGAGCAGGCCCTGCAGGGGGAACGGCTCGAGTTGGAGCTTGGCGACGGCACCACGGTGGAGGTCTGGACCCCGCCCCTGGCCGGTGATGGCTGGCGCCTGCGCCTGGCCGGTCTGGCCCCTGGCGGCGCTGATCACTTCCTGCAGCTGCGGGTGCGTACGGCCGAGGGCCTGCGGATTGATGGCCTGCGCGTGCTCTACCAGCTGGACATCGCGCCGGCTGATGGTGCCCTCGGCTGCACGGTGGCGGTGCCGACCCTGGAGGGTCCGGTCCATCTGCGTGTGCCTCCCGGCTCCTCCAGCGGTCGGCTGCTGCGGCTACGCGGCCGGGGCCTCGAGCGCGGCGGTGTGAGGGGTGATCAGCTGGTGGAGATCCGCCTGGTGGTCCCCCAGGCCCTCACGGAGGCCGAGGAAGCCCTCTACGGCCGTCTGCAGCAGCTGGCCGCTGAGATCGACGCCGGCGCTGCCTGAGCCGGTGATCGGTGATCAGTGAGACACTGAGGCCGGACCAAGCCTCAGACCATGGCGGTGCACGTGCTGCTCTTCGATGCGGGGAGCGAGAACGAGGGCATTCACTCCCTTGAGCTTCAGGGCTCCACGGTGGTGCTGCTGTTCGAGGACCGCGATGATGCCGAGCGGTATGCCGGTCTGCTGGAGGCTCAGGATTTCCCGATGCCCAGCGTCGAGGCGATCGAGCGGCGTGAGATGGAGGAGTTCTGCGCCAATGCCGGCTATGAGGCCCGGTTCGTGCCGGCTGGCTTTCTCCCCCAGACCGCTGAGGAGCGCCTGCTGATCGCCCCGCCCGAGAACAACATGGACGTTTCCGGGTGGCGCGAGCAGCCCGATGGGGCGACCGGCGAGGGCGGTGACACCCCGGAACCGATCAGCAGTGGTAATGCCGAGCTGGAGGCCTTCCGCCGCCGCCTTGAGGGCCTGCTGTGAGTGATCTCTCCGCCGAGCTGAACCGCGGCCATCTGCTCACCGAGCAGGCCAATCCTCGCAGCAGCGTCCTCGATCAACTCAGCACAGCGGCCCTGGTGCAGCTGTTCTGTGAGGAGGACCTGCGTCCTCAGCAGGCCGTTGCCGCGGCTGCCCCCGCCCTGGCCGCCGCCGTTGACGCCATCGCTGATCGCCTGGGCCAGGGTGGCCGCCTCTTCTACCTGGGGGCTGGTACGTCGGGGCGCCTGGGGGTGCTGGATGCAGCGGAGTGTCCGCCCACCTTCTGCAGCGACCCGCAGCTGGTGCAGGGTGTTCTGGCCGGAGGTGCGCCCGCGTTGCTCCGCAGCTCCGAAGGTCTGGAGGATCTGCACGACGCTGGCCGCCAGGACCTTGAACAGCGCGGCTTCAGCGCTGGTGATGCCCTGGTCGGGATTGCCGCCGGCGGCACCACCCCCTATGTGCACGGGGGCCTGGCTCATGCCCGCACCCTTGGTGCCCTGACGATCGCCATCGCCTGCGTGCCGGCTGATCAGGTGCCGATCGCCTGCGACATCGACATCCGCCTGTTGACCGGCCCTGAGCTCCTGGCCGGTTCGACACGCCTCAAGGCCGGCACCGCCACCAAAATGGCCCTCAACATCCTCAGCACCGGCGTGATGGTGCGCCTGGGCAAGGTGCACGGCAACCGCATGGTCGATGTGGCCGTCACCAACAGCAAGCTCGAGGACCGGGCCCTGCGCATCCTTGAGGATCTGGGCGGTATCGGGCGCAGCCAGGGTCGTGCCCTGCTGGAGCGCAGCGGCGGCTCCGTCAAGCTGGCGCTGTTGATGCACGCCCGCGGCTGCGACCTCGAGCAGGCCCGCAGCCGGCTGGCCCTGTGCGGCAACCAACTGCGGGCGGCGCTGGCGGGCTGATCGGCCGCAGCCCTCAGCCCTGGAATGGGCCCCAGTAGGGGCTGGTGAACAGATCCAGCTTCTGCCGGGTGGCAGCAGGCACCTGGTCCTTCGGCGTCATCAGGGCATCGCGCAGGGCGGTGTGGGCGACGCTGCTGGGGCGCAGGGCGGCGATGCGTTCAGCCGTGGTGCGCACGATCTGGGTGGCGAGTGCTGCGTTGGCGCGCAGGTTGCCGATCACCATCTCGACCGTGACGCTCTCGTGGTCGGCGTACCAGCAGTCGTAATCGGTGGCCATCGCCAGGGTGGCGTAGGCGATCTCGGCCTCCCGGGCCAGGCGCGCCTCGGTGTGGTTCGTCATGCCGATCACCGTGCAACCCCAGCTGCGGTAGAGGTTGGATTCCGCCCGGGTGGAGAAGGCCGGACCCTCCATGCAGAGGTAGGTGCCGCCGCGGTGCAGCGTGCGTCCCTCGGGCATCAGACTGTCGGCCACATCCGCCAGCAGGCGGCTCAGGCCGGGGCAGAAGGGATCCGCCAGTGTCACGTGTGCCACGGCGCCTTCACCGAAGAAGCTCAGCGCCCGTTGGTGCGTGCGGTCGATGAACTGATCCGGTACCACCATGTCCAGCGGGCGTACCGCCTCCTGAAGCGAGCCCACCGCCGAGGGCGAGAGGATCCAGCGGACTCCCAGGGAGCGCATCGCCCAGATGTTGGCGCGGTAGGGCACCTCGGTGGGCAGAAAGCTGTGGTGGCGTCCGTGGCGGGCCAGGAACACCACTTCCATACCGCCGAGACGCCCCAGGCGCAGGCTGTCGGAAGGTGCGCCGAAGGGGGTGTCGACCCGGATCTCCTGGACATCCTCCAGACCCTCCATGGCGTAGAGGCCACTGCCCCCGAGCACGCCCAGGCGGGCTCCCGTCAGGTTCACCATGCCGCTGGCGGCCATCACTTCATTGCTGCTCCACCCCTTCTACCGGAGAGCGCATACTGGCCAGGTCTGAACCCTTGCCTTCCAGCGCTGTGACCAAAGCCGTGATGGACACCGACGCCGGCACGATCGAACTGGAGTTGTTCGATGCCGACGCCCCCAACACCGTGGCCAACTTCGTGAAGCTGGCCAGGGAGGGCTTCTACGACGGCCTGGCCTTCCACCGCGTCATCCCCGGCTTCATGGCTCAGGGCGGTTGCCCCAACAGCCGTGAGGGCGCGCGCGGCATGGCCGGCACCGGCGGCCCCGGCTACAAGATCGACTGTGAGATCAACAGCCAGAAGCACCAGGCTGGCACCCTGGCCATGGCCCACGCCGGTCGCAACACCGGTGGCTCGCAGTTCTACATCTGCCATGAGGCCCAGCCCCACCTCGATGGTCAGCACACGGTCTTCGGTCACACCGGCGACATGGCTGTGGTGCTCGCGCTGAAGAACGGCAGCCGCATCAACAAGGTGACGATTCAGGACTGATCAACCCGAGAGCCGCATTGACCTGTGCGTCAGCCCAGAGCAATGCGGCTCCATCTCAGCA
>Ga0129333_10002465_pt1 | contig 17231 bp, 15 predicted proteins | sample CPB6_08_DNA_FD_94474 | JGI IMG/M metagenome (GOLD analysis project Ga0129333, IMG submission 94474) | Freshwater to marine salinity gradient microbial communities from Chesapeake Bay, USA - CPBay_Sum_0.6_0.8_DNA | ecosystem: Environmental > Aquatic > Marine > Coastal | place: USA: Chesapeake...
AGATAATACGGGTGACAGGTCCTAAGAAAGGCCTGTCACCCGTCTTCACTTTGTCAGAGCGGTTCAGTTTACATCTATTTTGGCAGGGATTCTTCTAGAATGCGCCGTAAATTAGCATTGATCTGGGCTGTGATGATAACCACGCCAGCCCTAGCTGTAGATCCAACAGGTATCGCTCAGTGTGACGCTTTTTTGAAACGTTACGAACATTGTTCAAGTCAGCTGAACGCAAAGCAAATCCACGCCGCACAAAAAGAATTATTAGAAAGCGCAATGAGCATGCGCGCTGCAGCTAACAATCCTGCCGTTCGGGCTGACCTCGAGCGTTTTTGTCAAGACAGATTTAATCAGATGAAAGCTAAGAGTGATATCGCCGAGTGTATGGCTAAGCTGGATTAGCGAAGCGTGACAAAAAATCATCAAGATAATTCTGAGTTCGCATCTCCGATAGCCTAGAAATTGTTCGCTTATATTCTTTTGACTCGATGCCATGACTTGCCGCATAGAGTTTCTCTGGCTCCGCTGCCGCTGAAATGGCTAATAATGATCTTCTTTCATATAAAACGTCAATTAACGTAATTAGTCTGCGAGCTTCATTTTTTTGATCAGCTTTTAACACTTCAATATTATCAATTAAGATCGCGTTGAATTTTTCTGTGATTGCGAGATAGTCTTGAGCAGAGAGAGGCTGTTCAATGATGTCCCTAAACTGAAATCGGGCTATTGTTTTGTAAGCTATAGGTACGTGGACAATGCGCCCTTTGATCTCTATAGAGCTAGATGTTCCTTGGTTATTTTCAGTTAAAAAATAAAATAAACTATCAAGAGATTCTTTTGCAAATTGATCTGCTGGAATAAAAAATATCTGACTAATAGTGTTGTGCTTCATTCTATAATCATCAGTGCCGTCTATTTTTATTACTTGCGTATTTTTAATCAAAACATCAATAAAAGGAATAAATTGGTCTCTATTTCTTCCACCATCATATAATTTTTCTGGCTTTACATTAGAGGTGGAGACAATGACGACGCCCAATGAATAAAGGTATGAAAATAGTCGAGCTAAAATTGTCGCATCAGCAATATCATTGACTGCGAATTCATCGAAGCAGAGCAGCTTTGTCTCTGAAGCTATTGCTTCTGCAACGAGTTTTATTGGTTCTTGGTTCGATATATTTGAATTGCGAATTTTAAATAGTCTTTCATGAGTCTCAGCCATGAAATTATGAAAATGAACTCTTCTTTTGTTCTTAACTGGCGCTATTTGGTAAAATAAATCCATAAGCATTGTTTTACCGCGGCCGACATCTCCGTATAAATATATTCCCTTAGGCTGATCGTTTGGGATGCGCAAAAAATTAAAAAAATTAAATAAGTTTTTCTTTGCCGGGACGGTGTTGCTCCTGAGCTGTTCAATAAGCGTTTGGAGCCGTGCGATGGCTAATATTTGCGAGTCATTTCTTGATAAAGCCCCGTCTTTAATTAGGGTCTGATATCTTTCTAACATTTCTGGAAAATAGGCAGATTCTGTCATTTGCAGCGCATTCTGCCGATTGTTGCGTTCAGCGCACCCTCTATCAACTCACAGTAGAGCAAGCGATCAGGATCCACGGGGCCAGGCATGGTAATTTGTCGTTTCGGCACTTTGCTGAAACCCATCCTGGAGTAATATTCCTCATCTCCAACAAGAAATACCAGGCTATGTCCAGCGGCCCGCGCTGCATCAAGAGAATGTTTCACCAGTGCTTCACCAACGCCTTGCGAGCGAAAAGCTGGCTCAACTGTCAAGGGACCAAGCAATAGAACATCCGTAGATTCTACCAAAATTGGCGTCATTCGGTTGGCGCCGATCAGTAGCGTGCCAATGCGCGCAACAAATGAGAGCGATAAATCTGCTTTGGTATATTCTCTCAGGCGATAGGCGGTGCGCGCAAAGCGTCCAGGACCGAAAGCGCGTTCGTCGAGTTTTTCTATTTGAGGTTCGTCGGCCGCGGTAAGCGGGAGAAATTTTATCGCCAGATCAATCATTATGGCTCTTTTAAATCAATATATTAGCAATGTTGCAAGCCTGAGGGGCTTATCTTTTTGTGGTCTAGGGCGATCAAATTAGATAAACCGATGTTTAATTGACGTAAACGATCTCCCCCTATGGATCGATCCGGTATCAGGCTCTCGGCTCAAGGTTGTAGTGATTTTATCGAGCCGTTCTTTTTTATCCTCACCAGTATGGCGACATTTCAATATTGTTTAAAACTTCATCTATGCGTCTCTGCGTTGCTGGCGTGGCGTCATCTGGTAATTGATCAACTGGGAAGTATTTGACTTCAGCGATTTCTTTATCAGGTAAACGTGGGCCTTCATCGCAGAAATTGCGAATGACGAATAGAGCAACGTGATCCCGAGATGAGGATCTCTTATTTAAGTAAATGTTGTAGAGAAGGGGAGGTGATTTCAGGCTTACTGCGCATTCCTCAAATAATTCTCGCTCTAAGGCTTGCAAAATGGTCTCGCCAGTTTCAACCCCGCCGCCGGGTAGATAAAAACCGGATACATAGGTGTGTTTAACCAGTAAGACTCTGTCATCTTTATCAATAATCAATCCGCGAACCCCAAGTGTCATTGGTCTTTGAAATAAGGCTCCAAAGGTAATGAGCTGATGAACTAGGCGCGTTCTTATTGAAGGTGTATGGGACATCTGTTTAGTATAATGCGTCGGTCTTATCGATGAAATCATTGTTTCATGTTAGGGGAGTGGTTTTTGAGCTTTATTCTAGCCCATTTATCTGATGCGCATATTGGGCCTATTCCGAGACCAAATTTCTCGCAGCTGCTTAATAAACGCTTAACGGGCTATATGAATTGGCTCTATAAGCGGGCAGATCAGCATGCAATGAGCGTCCTCATCGATATCGTTGACGATTTAAAAAGTCAGGGGCCAGATCATATTTTAATGACTGGCGATATCGTTAATATTGGCCTTCCAGCTGAGTTGCAGATCGCTGAGGAATGGTTGCTATCTCTTGGATCCCCAAATCTCGTCAGTTTTACGCCAGGCAATCATGATGCTTATGTCGCAGGCGTAACAAAGCTTATTGAAGACAACTTTGCCCCATGGACGACGACTGATGAAACTGTGCCTGGATTTCCATATCTGCGTCGCAGGGATAAGCTTGCGTTGATTGGTTTAAACTCAGGCGTTCCTACAGCGCCATTCGTCGCGTCTGGCCGTCTCGGACCGCAACAGCTCGAGCGCCTGTCAGAACAATTGGCGCGAATGAAACAAGAAGGGCTAATTCGGGTGGTTTTTCTGCATCACCCGCCCAATGTCGGAGGCGCTAGTCTGCTGCGCGGTTTAGAAGATGCGGTCGCCTTTGAGGAGGTAATTGAGCGCCAGGGCGCAGAGTTAATTTTACACGGGCATAATCATAGGCCCAGCGTCGCCTATATTCGTGGGCCGAGCAAGGCTGTTCCGGTAGTGGGCGTTGCATCCGCTTCAGCTCGAAAGGAAGGGCATCGACCGTCGGCTTCTTACCACATCTATCGCTTTAGCCATGTTGATAAAGAATTAAAAATCAATGTGATAAGAAGAGGACTTAATAATAAAGGTGAGATTACGGAACTGGCTAATTTTGATATCTAAGTCAGTCTGAAGCGTCAGTTCGCGCCAGAGGCTCGATAAAACCATAGCCCAATGATGATAAGCAAAAGCAGAAAACAGCTCGCGCTTAAAAGCTCACAAAGCTGAAGATAAATCTTCCAAACCGCACCCTCAGTTTTGTTGTCTTTGATCTGTGAGGATCGAGCCTTTAAGAGCGCGTAGCCGCCGCTGGCATAATCGATTGATAAAGCTTTTTCTCGCTCAACAAGTCGGTGGGCGACATAATCGGTGACGGCGGCGACGATTGGATCCACTCGATCGCTTTCACAGATTTTGATCCGGCCGTATCGGGTGTCTTGTAGAAAGCAATAGACTCGTTTGTCATGATGCATCTCGATAAAGCCGAGATAATCTATAAAGAGGCGCGGATGTTCTCCCGGAGAGATCGCGAGATCAAAGATATCGCACTCTTTTGGGATCTGTTGAAAAAGATCCCCAAGCGCTTCTTGAACGATCTCGAGACGCGTAACTTCAGCAAGCCGAAGATCAATCAACGCCGCAGACTGCTCGGCGTTATCTAGTCGCGCGCGACGAACTGCCCGAGCAAGCGTATGCACGCGGCCGTCAAGAGAATGGGGTGGTATGCTCGTGGGATCTGGCTCATCCTCATGGGAGAGATTTGGACTGTTATCTTCCATGAGCCCATCATTAATTTTTACGCTGGGTGGAGTGTGAGGGAAAGAATCATCCATAGAATTTCAGGTCTTGCCCCTGTTCGGCTAAGCAAAAATTTGGTTAATAATAGCCTAATTTGCCGCCAAAGCGAAGCGGCCTCAAACCTATAAAATTCCTCGGGGTCGACTTTTTAGCTGCGCTCCTGCATTTGAAACTAATTGATATAAATCTGATTCCATGAAAACGGCTTATTGTGCGTCGTTGCTTATCCAGACGGAGAAGAAACTCAATGGCGGCCAACCACGGCGAAGCAGCTCAGGGCTTATTGCGTGTTGACTGGTTATTGTTGAGCCTGGGTCTCTTTATCATTGCAGCAATTCAAACAGCTCATGGCCCTTCAGGCGCAATTTTAGCTGGGCTCTCAGCCGCAGGCGCCATTTATCTGATTCGTTTTCAGGCTGACCTTAAGCTGTCAGCTCAACTCTTCGCAGTTGATTTTGTCGCCGTCGCGCTCTTTGCCAGCCTCGTTGATGGCGATGGGATTTTGTGGCGCGTCCCTGCGACCTTATTAAATTTGTGCCAATTTTCCCCGATTGGCGGTGTGTCATCGCTTCTCGTCTATTTCTTTGGGATCATTGTGCTCAGAGCGCGGTCGCAATTAGCTTTAAGATTTGGCCTGGCGCTTATCCCCTTCCTATTTAGTCTTTTAATTTCGCTGGGTGCGCCGCCCATCAGTCAATTGGGACAGATATTTTTTCTAGGATTCAACGCTCCAGAGGGAATAGCCAGTCTTATTGGCCGCACCCTGGTTTTATTTCTATTAAATGAAGCAGTCGTTATTGGCGTTCCCTTAGCGCTTGGACGTTTTCAGCCTCAGGAGTGGCGTCCACATGGCATCTTGCTTTTGTCCGCCTTTCTCGCGTCACTGACCCCTCTTATCGCAAGCGCAGAAACCCTTTTTGTGACGCAATTTCTGCCATATCCGCTTACAGCTCTTCTTGCTGTGGGATTGGGTGCATTAGCCCAAGCGGGGCTATGGGGCCAAACTTATCTCGTAACGCAGGCGTTGGCAGGTTTATTGCGCGCAACGCCTTCTTTGTCAGTTGTTGTTTTTAATGATTGGCGGATCGGGGCGGAGAAAGGCGCTGTCTACGGCCTGGTATTTATGGCCGTTGTGCTGGGCATAGGATTTATTGTGCGTCACCCCGAGATCGTCACGCTCATTAAAATATGCGGGCCTGTTGGAGCCGCTTTTATTGGCGCGGCAAGTTATCCACTTGCACGAGTCATCATGGAGAGCACGGACTCAACGCCCCTTTTTTTTGCGCGGTTAAAGGAGGCTTACCTTAGACCGGTTAATTTTGCGCGCGGGTCGATTATTGGTGCTGCTGTCGCTATCGCTGTCACGGGCGGCTTACCTGCAGCCGATCCCTTGTACAGATTTTTATTTGGCGCTCTCACAGGAGCCTTTGCATATGCTGGCGTAGATGCCGCATTCGATGTGGCTGCCTTATTACAAAACCGCAGGCAGCATCTTCGGAGCTGGCGTGTTTATACCCTAGGGGCTGTTCTAGGCGGTTGCGTGGCTGGCGCCATCGCTTGGTATCTCGATCTGGGTCAGTTCGAGACAATCATTCAAAAATTTCACGCTTATGAATCGCTTGATTATCGCGCTGATGGACGCAGCATTAACGCCTATATCATCCGTCCGTTATTTTCAAAATGGGGCGCAACTGATCTCGGCTATGTCGATGGTTCGGTTCGCTTGCTTTATGATGAATCCTTATCTGGCGTAATTCAATGGGTATTCGCCGCCCCATTATTCTCTATAAATCTTTTTTTTCTCACTGCAGTTATGCAACGTAGTCTAAAGCCATTGCGTCAACTCGCCAGCCTTGAGGGGTTGGATCTGCTCATCGAAAATGCAGTTCGTGTCCTGAGATGGGGACTTTGGATGGCTCCCGTCATCTATTCTTTTCTTAAAGCTGCCCCAGATCCAACCTGGTACAATCAAGACGGTTTAATCAGAACAGCCGTTGCTAGTTGGATGAGCTATTTCCTTCCCGATAATGAGTTTCGGGCTTGGAGTCTCGATATCTTCACAGCATTGTTGGCCTATGACGTATTACGTGTGCTCATTTGGTTTGATCACATGGGCTTGCGCGTAGCTACTTTGGTTAACCTCTCCTTTGTTGGCGGGGATATGCTTGACGAGAAGGCGGCGGTCTTTCTTGGCAAGGAACAAACAAGCCGCGCAATTCCAGAGGGTATTCGCCGTTTTGGCACCTGGGCTCCCTTGCTTCTTCCATTTTATATTCCACGAGGCGATCAGTGGGACAAAGCCTGGAGCGCAGCAGAACAACTCAGTCAAACACGCCCCCCTTCCTATGCGTATCTCTTTGGCGGGTATCTGATTTATGCGGCTATTTTATCATTATCTTTAATTGGCTTCTTATTACTGCGTCTAGCGCGCGCGCAAAAATCATCTTCAAACGAGATCACAGGATCAGGCGGCGTTCCAGGCTCCACGCCGTTAAAACTCACGAATGGATTGATGACGAGCGAATGGTTTCAAGATGGGCAAGGAACTATCCGAATTGAAGGAGTTGCTCGTGGAGGCCCAGCTATAGACTTAACGCGGCGTCCTGATGACCCGGCGCATCCGCGCGGTCGTTTTCTGTTTCTCAAAGAAGAGTCGGAAGCATTATGGTCTCTTGGTCAAGCGCCTACACATCAAGGGGCCTATGAATCTTCATTATCGGATATCGGCGAGAACTGCCTCCTGTTAAAAGCTAAACATAACGGCTTAGCTCTTGAGGCGCGCATTTCCCTGATTGCCGATGAAGCGGTTGAAATTACTAATTTAAAAATTATCAACCTAGAAAATCGTCCTCGTAAGATTTTGATCGCAACTCTGCGCGAGTGGGTTTTAAATGAAACCGGCGTTGAACTCCGTGACGCCTCATACAATGCGCTTCACGTTGGCACATGGTATGTGCATGCATTAAACGCTATTTTTGCGCAAAATCGTTTATTGAAGGGTGGAGCAAGGCGTGGAAAAGATCGACGACTCTCGCCTGAAATAGGATTTCACGCCATCGGCGCGCATGATCGCGCAATCGTGAAAATATTGGGCTATGAAGATGTAAAATCCCGTTTCTATGGCATGGGCGCTCTACATGCACCAGATAGTTTATTAGGTCTTATTTCGCCACGTAAACCAGAAGATGAGGGTTTGCTATATGGATTTGAACCTTGCGCCAGTATTCAGATTGAAGTTACGCTGGCGGCCTCAAGTCATAGCGAATTGACCATTCTTGATGGTTGGGCCCGCAATATGGGTTTGGCTACGGATGCAGTAACAAAATATTTAGCAAAAGATACAATCTCTCCTGAAACGCTCAATCAAGCGCTCTCTCGGCAACGCAACTTAATCATGCCGACAATACCGAGAGATTATCGGTATCAATTTGCTAACGATGGTCGAAGTCTGAGCGTAGATATAGGGACGCCTCGGCCTTACGCTCATGTGATCGCTAATTCCCTCGGGCAGGGAGCGGTGATGACGAATGATGGCGATATATTTTCTTTTCATGGCAATTCGCGGCTCAATAGTTTTAGTCCGTTTCGGATGGGAGAAGGACGCTCAGCGCCAGCTGGACAAATGGTCTATGTTTATGATCTTGCAAAAGGCGTTGCTTATAGTCCTTCCTTCACGCCATTGCGTCAACGTGATAGCGAATATGATGTAACTTTCTCGCCGGGTAAGGCTTGTTACCGTTCCAATAAAGATGAATTAGAAATAGAGCTATCGGTCTTTGTTGCGCCAATTGACCCAATTGAATTCAAACTACTAAGAATTCGCAACAATTCTAACATTGCACGCTTACTCCAAATTGTTCCCGCTATTGAAATTGTTCTAGCGGAAACTCCTAGCGAGAGCCTTGGCGCAATTAATTCAAAAGTTGCGGATGATCTTAAAGCGATTTATTTCCAAAATCCTTCAAATAAATTCGTGAATGGATGGGCATTTGTCGCCACATCGCTATCTGCAGAACACGCAGAAACGTCAAGGCGACGATTTCTTGGGCATGAAAATCGTACTTCTCATATCCCGTATATGGTTGAGCATGGTCATCCAGATGCAGGCGCTCCAGAGCAACAACGTAAGATTGCTGCGTTTTGTGGCGTTATAGATGCTTTGCCGGGTCAGGATTATTATATCGTTATTGCACTTGGGCAAACCGCAACCTATGAGCAAGCTCAAGAATTGGCGTTGCGCGCAAAAAACACTGATTATGCGCAAAAAATCTTAAAAGAATCTCAGGCAGCTTGGGACGAACAACTTTCTGTTTTACGAATTAAAACAAATCAACCAGCCTTTGATCGGCTCGTGAATGATTGGTTGCCCTATCAATTGTTTGCAGCCCGTCTATGGGGAAGGACAGGGCCTTCACAACGTTCAGGCGCTACCGGTTATCGGGATCAACTACAAGACGTCTTACCACTAGTCGCTCTCTCTCCAGAGCGGGCAAAGGCGCAAATATTATTACATGCCCGTCATCAATATTTAGAGGGAGATGCCTGTAAATGGTGGCATCGTGCGCCAAATGGCGGCACTGGCCTCGCTGATCGAACGCATTCGTCAGATCCTCACCTCTGGCTTCCTTACGTTACACTCAAATACATTCAAGGCACAGGAGATCATGGTATATTAAATGAAATTGAGCCATTCCTTGAAGCGAACCAAGTGCCATTTGGTCAGGAAGGAGAGGCGACCGTACCACTCATTTCACGCGATCGGGATACATTACTTGGGCATTGCATCAGAGCAATCGATTATTCTTTAGCTAGATTTGGAAGCCATGACTTACCGCTCGTAGGCTCAGGCGATTGGGATGATGGAATGCATCTTGTTGGAGCTGAAGGGAAAGGGGAGAGTGTTTGGCTTGGATTTTTCTTACACGGTATTTTATTGGATATTGCTCCGATAATAGAAGCCAAAGGAGATCAACAACGTGCAAGACGCTACATCGATAGAGCTCGGAAACTTCGTTTAGCCCTTGAAAAATGTTGGACAGGCGATCGTTATATTCGTGATTTTGCAGATAATGGACGCGCAATAAATCCTATGAGCGCTATGACTAGCTCATGGCCTGTTTTAAGCAATGCGGTAGATTCATCTCGAGGCATTGAGACAATTAATAATGCTTTGTCTGTTTTGGGACGGGCTAACCGGATATTGCTGGTTTCTCCAGCGTATAATGAACATTCTGATCCTTATCCTGGACGAAGTGCTGAATATCCGCCAGGCGTTAGAGAAAATGGCGGTCAATATTCGCATGGCGTCTCCTGGTTTGTTGACGCCCTGTCTAAACTTGCCGTTGACGCCCGAGAGAAGGGAGAATTGGAAAGATCAAGCCAATTATTCAGCCAAGCTTATGAAACATGGGTTGCCATTTCTCCTTTATCTAAATTTAACTCTCCAGCCGAAGCGGATATTTATGGTCTACCGCCCCATCAGCAAGCTGCAGATATTTATGAAGGTCCTGGATATGAGGGACATGGCGGTTGGAGTTGGTATACTGGAGCTGCCGCGCGCATGCTGTCGGCTGCATACGCATTATTAGGGCTTGAAGTAATTAATGGCGAACTGCAACCTCGCGCAGATTCTTTTGATCCGAAGGGTGGCTTGAAGCTTGAAAGCGTTGACTTCAAAGGTAAGCGATTTTCAGCGTGAGGAGATTGTCGTCTCAACTAGAATAAAAAACGAGGACTGCACGTGGCGAGTTTGAAATCTTCCAAGCCAATATTGGTCACAGGAGGAGCTAAACGCATTGGACTTGCAATCGCTCAGCGCTTTGCTCGCCTGGGTCATCCAGTCATTATCCATGCTTCTCCACGAACAGCAGAAGCAGCCGAAGCAGAGACAATGTGTCTCGTCAAATCCGGGTTTATCGCCAGATGTATAATTGCCGACCTGTCCAAAATTGAAGAAACAGCAGGCCTTATCGAGCAGGCATCTGAAATCTATGGACCATTGGAAACTCTAGTGAACAATGCTTCGGTTTTTGAAGTCGATGCAGCAGAAAATTTTGATCTTAATCTCTATGAAATGCATATGGCTGTTAATCTAAGAGCCCCGGTTCTGCTCGCGAGCGATTTTTATAGATCTGTTCCAAAAGATTATAATAGCTCAATTATAAATATTATTGATCAAAGAGTTTGGCGGCTTAATCCACAATATTTTTCTTATACCCTTGCTAAGTCAGCGCTTTGGACGGCAACGCAAACGATGGCGCAGGCTTTTGCGCCACATGTTCGGGTTAATGCCGTTGGTCCCGGGCCTGTCTTTCCAAATGCTGCGCTTGGAGAAAAAGAGTTTATAAAAGAGTATCAGGCGATTCCACTTGCCCAATCAGTAGACGTTGCGAGTATTGTTGATGCTGTAATTTATCTTTTTAACGCCAAAAGCGTGACAGGACAAATGATAGCCGTTGATGGCGGCCAACACCTTTCATGGCAAACGCCAGACATCCTGTAAGGAGAAAATTCATGCGGGTGCTCGGCATTGAAACAACATGTGACGAAACAGCCGTTGCTATTGTCGAAGATCGGGTAAGCGGAGGCGGAGAGGTTCTTTCAAATGAGATTCTTAGTCAAATAGCCCAGCATGCAGCATATGGCGGCGTCGTTCCTGAAATTGCGGCGCGCGCGCATATCGAAACATTATCAAAACTGATTACCCGCGCCTTATCTGTTGCCAAGATTGATATTCATGCAATTGATGCTATCGCTGCAGCCTGCGGTCCTGGGCTTATCGGTGGCGTGTTAGTTGGTATGACAGCCGGCAAAGCCATTGCTCTTGCCGCGAACAAACCTTTCATTGCGATTAATCACTTAGAAGCACATGCGCTCACGGCGCGGTTATTTGAGGATTTAGATTTTCCCTTTGCAGCTTTGTTGATCTCCGGCGGCCATACGCAATTAGTTGCGGTTAGTGGAATTGGTTCATATCAGCGTTTGGGATCAACAGTAGACGACGCAGCAGGGGAAGCTTTCGATAAAGTAGCGAAAATGCTGGGGCTGGCTTACCCTGGTGGACCAGAAATTGAACGTCTGGCGCGAGAAGGAGATTCACAAAGATTTGATTTTCCGCGCCCAATGCTGGGGAGGGAGGGTGCAGATTTTTCGCTTTCTGGCCTAAAAACTGCTGTTAGACTTGAAGTGATAAAACTTGGCGTTTTATCAGAAGTCGATAAGAGAGATATTGCTGCTTCTTTTGAAGCGGCGATCGTTGATGTAATTACAGATCGTGTGCGCAGCGGCATGCGACTGTTCAATGAAAAATTTGGTCGCGCAAATGGCTTGGTTATTGGCGGAGGCGTGGCTTCCAATAGCTCCATCCGTCTTGCCTTAACCCGTCTTTGTGCGGAGATCGGGTTGAGGTTTATATCTCCGCCCCCAAAATTCTGCTCTGATAATGGTGCGATGATTGCTTGGGCGGGATTGGAGCGATACCGTTTAGGGATGATGGATGACTTAGATTTCGCCCCTAAACCTCGATGGCCGCTTGATCAATTAGCCAGTAGTCTTCATCATGGCAAAGCGTAATTGTTAATGTAAGACTTGATACGTTAGTTTTACTAAGAAACAGTGATCCAATTGCCAGAAGAATGCAGTAAGAGGCGTGAAACAGCAAATGGCGCAACATATAGCCGTTTTAGGAGCAGGGGCGTGGGGCGTTGCATTAGCTAATGTCGCAGCGCAAAATCATAATAGTGTATTATTATGGGGAAGAAATTCCACCCATATAGAAATTCTCGCACGAGAAGGTGAGAATCCGCAGAAATTACCTGGATTATTTTTAAATCCAACAATTAACACGACAACTGATCTAGCGCTAATCAGATCAGCCAATATTATTTTAGGGGTTGTGCCAGCGCAATCAATGCGGGCCGTGGCGCGATTGGTAAAACAATTTATTAACAAAGGAACTACATTTATTATTTGTGCCAAAGGATTAGAAATCGGTAGTAAGAAATTTATGAGCGAAATTGTCTCTGAGGAATTGTCAGAGGCCAAGATTGCCGTTTTATCAGGTCCTAGCTTTGCATTAGATGTGTGTAATGGCCTTCCCACAGCTGTAACTCTAGCTTCTTCTGATGAGGATCATGCGCAATTTCTTTGTTCTGAGCTCTCTGTCAAAAATCTTAGATTATATAGAAGTATGGATGTTCGCGGTGTTGAAATTGGCGGCGCTGCTAAAAATGTTTTCGCAATTGCCGCAGGTTTAGCTAGTGGTCGCCTTTTAGGCGCGAGCGCACAAGCCGCTTTAATCGCGCGAAGTTTTGCTGAATTAATGCGCCTCGGCCGTCGTCTTGGGGCTCAACAAGAAACATTAATGGGTCTTTCTGGTCTTGGAGATCTCGTATTGACCTGCGGATCTGCTCAATCTCGAAACTTTGCCTTAGGAGAAGCGCTAGGACGAGGAGTAACTCTATCCGAGGCAAAGAAAGGAAAGCTTGTAGAGGGCGCCTATACAGCAAGTGTGTTAGTTGAATTAGCCCTTGCTAATAATATTGATATGCCAATCGTTAATGCTGTAAATGCGATCCTTACAGAGAAAATGACTATCGATGCGTCAATTGAGACCTTATTGATGCGTCCGTTGCGCTCTGAAATTTAGTCGCTTTAATATATCCCATCATCCCCTAGGATACATATCGCGGTAGATACATTTGAATTTTAGTTCCCTTACCAACCTCTGATACGATCCTAACGTTCCCGCCAGACTGTTTTACGAACCCATGAACTTGTGAAAGGCCTAACCCACTGCCTTTGCCAACCTCTTTTGTCGTATAAAATGGATCAAAAGCTTTAGAGATCACTTCTGGCGGCATACCTTTGCCGGTATCTTCTATTTCTAAGACGACATAGTCGCCCTCAGGTAAATCAACCAATAAAAGATGATCTTGATTGCCTATAATACAATTTTTAGTGGCGATAACTAGATTGCCGCCCTCTGGCATGGCGTCGCGAGCATTAACAGCTAAATTTAGAATCGCATTTTGTAACTCATTAGCATCCACCTTAGTCGGCCAAAGTTTATCATCCAGTTTTACAGTTAGTTTAATACTATCGCCAATTGAGCGGGTGAGCATATCTGACATTTGAGAAACAAATCGATTTGCATCTAATGGTTCAGGCGCTAGGGGTTGAATTCGGGAAAAGGCTAGTAGTCGTCTTATTAATTCTGATGCATTATCTGCGCTTAATAGAGCAGAGTCGATATAAAGTGTGAAATCTCCTTCAATCGTATTTAATTTTCTACGCAGTATATTTAAGCTCGCAACAATTACGCCGAGCATATTATTAAAATCGTGTGCAATTCCGCCTGTAAGTTGACCTAAGGATTCTAGTTTCTGCGATTGCCTTAACTGCGCTTCAACTGATTGACGTTTGTTTGTTTCTTCTAAAAGCTTTTCATAGGCCTCTTTAACAGAGTCCCTTGACTCTTGTAATGCAAGCATTTGACGTTGAGCTTGCCATATTGCAAATATTGTTACGCCCACAACGACAAGTATCATTGAAGCAATCGCATTTTGCAGCTGTTCTACTGCGGTTCTATAACTAAAATCTCTTTGCCTATACGATCTTTCTTCGTCAGCGATCATTGTCCAGATTATACTATCAACTTGGTTCATTAAGCTTCTGTCGGAGCCGCCTTTAATGATATCAATTGCTTTCTCAAATTGACCTGTTTGAATAAACTCCCGTTTTTGGGACAAAAGACGTAATCGTTCGGAAAGAAGCGGTCGCAGCTCTGCTAAGCGAGCGCTTTGAGCCTTATCTGCAGATATAAGAGCAGAGACAATATTCAGATCTTTTACAATTTGATCTATCGCATCTTTATTGAATTCTAAATATCTGGCATCGTGTGTAATTAAATATCCACGCTCATCGCTTTCGATCCCTCTAATCGCGCCATATAATCTATGCAGAGCATTTTCGACAGTTATCGTGTGGCGCAGCGAAGCTCCTGTATCGCGCCTATATTCATCGGCGCGTAACGTTACAAACCCGGCTAAGGCTAGGATTGCAAAAGCGGAGATCAAACTGAGGATCTCTGTAGAGAGATAATTCCGGTTTTGGGGCATTCGTTAGTGGTGAGCCTTCAACTTAGGGAGCTGTCCTTAAGAGAAGTCTAAAGAAATATGACATGAATGTATATATGCTCCAACGAGACAGAGCTTAATCTCATTTCTTTGGATTCGTAATTTCGTTATTCGTAAGGTTCTGATAAAAAATAGATTGGAAAATCTGTGAATTTTAAAGCGTCTCGGTCATAAATTTAGCGCCGGGCCGCGCGTAATTCCTGAGAGACATTTTTTGTGTTTAATTTTAATCAGCAGAATCGCAGGCGAAAGAGGAATCGAGAGCGCAATCATTTGGGGTGAAAAAAAGTAAAAGCAGCTATCTTGAAAAGAGCAAGATAGTCATGCAGCGTGTTGTTTTGCGTTGTCGATCATTCCTACGCTAGGCGGCGTAGACGCATCAATGTGCAGCTTCATTGCTCGAAGGCTTTCACAAAGGGCCAGGCCTTTATTGGCTAATTCCTGATTTGCGCGTTCTAAATTTTCGAGGTTACGAAGAGCGCGTTGATACAATGCCTTGGTGCGTAAGAGTTCAATTTCAGTGTCGCTAGAATGTTGCAACGCATCTTCCCTACGAATTGTGCAGTTCTCTTCAAGCGTATGGATATAATTGGTTAAACCCTCTACCAGGCGAAAGGAAAACTTACCCTTTGCTAGCTCTTCTAGGAGTTTTTGAATCTGTGGATCCTGTGTCATCAAACAAACTCCAGATAGATCTGGTAAAATCTAGTGAAATTTTGCTTAACAGGGCGGCGTTAATTAATTGTTAATTGCGGTTGTTAGGCAGCAAACGAATGATCCAGATCGCTTAATGTGGGTCACTTTAAACGCTGACAAACTGTTTTCTCTGAATAAGTCGCTTCGCCGTTTCCTCCCCAGCCGCCAGATCGGATTTCAAGTTTTGCCGGTAGGCTTGCGTTGGTCGCGCCATAAGACTTGATGCCAAATTCATAAGTTGCGCCATTTACCGAAGCGGTCATAACGGGCAAAGCAGTATTTTGAAGCGGATAGTCGACACCATCAATTTCCACATGCGCTTCGGGATAATCCAGAGATATGATCATTTCAGGCTGGTCTTTGAAATGACACTTAAAAGAGCCCGCTTGGGCCCCTGCCGGTGAGAGCCCCAGGCCAATCATTGTTATGAAGCCAACGATCCTCATGCTACTCATTTGAACCCCTTGAATAAGTTTCGCAGCAATTGATGTTAATTCTGAGCTTTTGGAATTAACCCGCTGAATTGTATGATTTATTATAGTCCGAAACGAATAGCTTTAAAAGCGCTCAGCAGGCAATTTTTCTAAAATTGACTAGTCTTTGACAGTCCTTTCTCAAAACAGTCTACTGCAGTTCATTTTAGACGCTAGTGATGTAAAGACAGAATGAGAGTCGAAGCTCCTTAAATGATAAGTCCGTTGAGTCTTACGGTCACGAGTTTTTGTTCTTTGTAATTCTTGGTTGATTAAACCGATGATTTAACTAGTCGGGCGGCAAATCAATCCTATTACAAGGACAGATTAAAGCCCCAGGAAGGCCGCCTGAGCAATGCCTGCGCCAACTCCAAAGATAAAAAACGCCAGCGACCCATAAATTGTATGCGTGATTGCCTTTCCAATATCGCTCATAAACAATTCTCCATGCTGTTCGTTTGCCGATGCAAAGAATAGAGATGCATAGGATAGAGGTGAGTGCGCTAGCGCACATGGACGTTCGTTATATTCGATCAGTTCCAATTCATCCTGGCTGATAAAATAGGCTATCTCTTTCATTGTTCTGTTCCTTTTTCTGTGATCCAAGACCAATTATTGGCTCGAGGGACAAAAGGAACATAACGTGAACATATATTTTTTCAACATTTAAAATCAATGTCTTTTTGATATGGTGTGTAAATGGTAAATGTGTGCTGCGCTACTTTTTAAGTGCTTCAAAATTTGATAACAGTCTTCAGCATCGGTTCTTGATAAATGTCCAGATCATCCCGACTTATAGATATTAACCTGCGGAATTCTTTGTGAGAATGGCTAGAACCCTTTTCTCGTCGCATTCGGCTCAGCAAATAAAATTAGCTGGGGCCATTGCGTTGCTTGCAGTCATCGCATTCTTAGTTGGTTATTTTATTCAAATACCCAAAACCATCCCTCTTCAGGAAAACCCAGCTAGTCTAGGCGCGATGGAAATACCTCAAGACTAATGTGCGCCGGCGCATATTGAATGATTTTATTATGATCTACGGTAACTCCACTCGATTAGTGGAGATTGGCCATGAATATCATTACGCCATTGGCAGTGTTGAGCTTTGTTATCGCTAGTCTTTATCTCGAAATCTCGGCAGTGTTGCCCAATATCGTAATGGGCATGCTCACTTAAAGATATTCCGAGTTCATACGCCTCTCTTGTTCTTAATGACTGGGAGGCGAAGCTCAAAATTGATGATACAATACAGTCGTTTAATATTTTCATGACGGGCGGCTCTGGCGCATCAAGCATGTGGAGATGAGCCGAGAAGAACTTAGATTATTATCTAAAAACCATTCAATAAACTTCTGTAATTACTATGATTAGGCGGTCGATTGAGGCGAGGCCTACTTTCAAGCTCACCCGTCGAATTTAATCCTTAGCTCTGCTAGCTTTGTACAGGACACCCTGCAGATCGCCAGCAATCAGGGCTTTCCGCAGGTTTCCATACCATTCGATGACATATCTTCGCCAATCGTCTCCAAAGTTTTCGCAGATCCATTTTTCGTCGCGTTGAAAGGCCCTCAACAGGTTATCATACCAAAACACATATTGGTCCGTACAAT
>Ga0129333_10002467_pt1 | contig 17224 bp, 33 predicted proteins | sample CPB6_08_DNA_FD_94474 | JGI IMG/M metagenome (GOLD analysis project Ga0129333, IMG submission 94474) | Freshwater to marine salinity gradient microbial communities from Chesapeake Bay, USA - CPBay_Sum_0.6_0.8_DNA | ecosystem: Environmental > Aquatic > Marine > Coastal | place: USA: Chesapeake...
AACTTTACCGATTTCAACACCGTCACAGAGGTCGTCCTTAGTCTCCGTGACCAAATCGAGTCCGACACCGATTATTTCCGTGAATCAATCATCTGCTGGAATGTGGTTGAGGACAGCTACCTCACACAATTTGAGCGTAGCCAACTTAAGTACGAGGGTCATATCACATACCCCGCAAAAGAATTGGTTCTAGCCTAAGGAGCATATTATGGGATACAGGGTTCTATCAGAATTAGAGCGCAAATGGCAACCTCGGAAAGGACTTGAAGGTCCTTTTTTCTACCCAAGCGGTAGAGTCTTGTATTACGATGTAAAAGAAGGAAAGTACTATGATCCTTCTACTGACTTTTATGTGGATCACGAGGAAGCTTCAATATTAAAAAATCAAGTATTTGATGCACTGAAAGTCTAAATAATTTAACAAAGGAGTTACGATGTTTCAATTTGCTACAATGTGGGATGTGTATGAGTTTAAGCTTTTGTTACTTTTTGTAACGGCAGTATTGGCTGTAGTAGTTGGTAATATAATCCATGACAAAATAAAAAACAATAAATGAGAATTTTGCCAATAGACCATTTTTATCCAAGTGTCTTAAATCGATACAGGTATATGGTTTTCAGCCAGGACACATTAGTTAATAGTATAGGTAGCACTACACTAAACAAAAGCTATCGTGATGTAAATGTTCCTGTCCATGTTCCTGTGCAAGTGCATCCTGCCGCCATTTTAAGCCTTAGTCCTGAAGCATTACAAATTTTAACAAATCCAATTAAATAACATGTTTTCAAATTTTTTATGGTCTATACTAGGCGCACTACTAATGTTACTATTAGGGGCTATATTGGGATTTTGGATAGAAGAATTAACTTATAGTCAATTAACAAAAGGTTTCTATGAATGCAAGTGCTGACAAAAAATGAAAAAAGTTTGTTAAGGATTGAAAATATAGTGGCTGTGCAGGCTGTAGAAGGTAATTGGAGCAAACCAATGGAGTGGTGTTCACAAAATATAAAAAGTACTGACTGGCATTACTTAGGTGAAGGTGTTTTTAAGTTTGAACATAAAATTGATCTTACATATTTTATGCTAGTTTGGTCATGAGACAATTGAAGAAAGAACTATGGCCCTGTAGTGTTAGAGTAAACTTGCTACCCGAGGATATAACACCTGTTGAACTATGGTTAGCATTGCAATTTGGAGCATTAAAGGATAGATGGAATGTAATTTATAGATTCAATCACACAGAGTACTATTTTCGTAATCAAAAGGATGCTAATTGGTTCGCATTGAGGTGGACATGATTGGTTTTTATTTAGAGGATGAACTACGCCATTGCCCCCGACATTGGCAAAACTTTATACGGACCAATCAAAAGGATATTTGGTCGGACATAAGTATACGGACCGTAAACCGACTACTCCGACCTTATAGAGCACGATATGTTGAAGCAGATTATTTGGATCAGGATAAGGTCATATTCGAAGATGAAAAAGAACTAACTTGGTTTATACTACGCTGGTCATGACAATAACTGATTATTTTGTAAAATACCCTACATTATTTGCTAATCACCAAGATTGGTTAGACAGGTTAATTTGGTTAGATACATATATTCAGCCTAATTATTATGGTGATGGTGCGCCATATGATAAAAGCACAACAGGAATGTTTATAGAATGGCGTAGTATAGACAAACAAACATGGATTTACAATATACATGGTTTGCCTGTCACTCTGTCTGTTCGTTTTGCTGATGAAAAACATAAAGTTTTTTACTTACTTAGATGGTCATGATTATTAATAAAAACTGGCATTTTACTGATACTAAATTAAATTTAGCTAGGGTTAACAGAAACAATTTTATAAAATCAAATGCGATATTTGATATATTTGATTGGTCTGACAAAAAATATTACTATGTCCCTTTAGACTTTGGCATTGAATTTGATTTAAAATTTATACCAGAGTATTTTCAAACACAAATTCTTAGTAATAAACTTACTGTAATAATACATAATGAGTTAGAAGCAACATTGCAAGTTCTTGACTTTGTATATGAATATTTTATTTTAAAACATAAAATTTATAATATTATATACTTTAGTAATAACCCAAATGCACATATAAGGTGTGCAGAACTTGCAAAAAAATATAATGCTCCTATTATTAAATGTTATTTAGCAATGGAGTTTGAGTATCATACTGCCAAATACTTCGTTGAAAAAAATTTGATAAATGAAATGACAGATTTTAATGGAAATAAAAAGTTTCTTAATTTAAATAGAGTTTGGCGAACACATAGGCCTACATTAGTAAGTTTATTGTACCTAGAAAATTTATTACAATTTGGTCATGTAAGTTTAGGTGTTAGCGAAAGGCAAAATTTTTGTAATTACGAGTATGCTTTACCGTTAATGATTAAAAGTAACCCTAGTTTACAAGTATATTTTGAAACTAATAAAGAAAAAATATTGTCTATCCCACATATGTATCTAGACCAAAATGACCTTAATGTAAACTGGAATATGCCTTTAGAAGATACAAAAAAATATTACAAAGACTCTTTATGCTCAGTCATAAGTGAAACTTACTTTTATGAAACTGAACTATATCATGGTTTTAGAACGAACCCTCCTGATCCCTGTGTATTCTTAACAGAAAAAACATTTAAACCCATATTAGAGGGACACCCGTTTATAATGGTAAGCAGACCCAATACTTTAAAGTTTTTACACAAATTAGGTTATAAAACTTTCCATCCCTTTATAGATGAATCATACGATAGCATTGAAAATGATACTGAACGAATCATAGAAGTTGTAAGGCAGATTAAAAATTTATGTTATATAGATGGTGCAGACTTTTATAAGTCTATTAAAAACATAGTAATACATAATAGAGACTTAATTTTAAACAAGTTAAACTCACCAAAAACATCATATTGTTATGAATTGCCCTTATGAATATAGTTCCAAATTGTTTGCAATTTAATCTTTTTTGTATTATAATGTTTAAATGAAATCTGAAACTCAACCTTTATTCAGCGTGACAGCACGAGATTGTGAATGGTCATATACCAAAGGTACTGGTGCGGGCGGCCAAAAAAGAAACAAGACTTCCAGTGCTGTTCATTGTAGTCATCGTCCTAGTGGAGCCCATGGTTATAGCGAATCCAGTCGTAGCCAACTTGACAATCGCCGTGACGCATTTAAAAAAATGGGAGAGAGTGCCAAATTTCAAACTTGGGCTAAAATGGAGATGATGAAACGCACTGGTGAGGCACTTGAGATTGAGCGTTGGTTAGAAAAAGAATTACGCAAAGTTAAGATTGAGATAAAGGTAGATGGCATATGGCGTGAAGTAAAAGAGCATATGCTAGTGGATGATCCATATGATTTTAGGATAGAATGGCTGGCAGAAGCACATGGATAAACAACTAAAAGATTTAGACAATACAGGTAACTTTCTAGTAGGTATTTTTCATAGAATAGCATTGTTTGGTATTGGTGGTGCTACTGTTTATGCAGCTGGTTGGGAATTCTTTGCTATGTTTCAAAAACATCACGCAAGTATTCAAGACCTATTACTATTGTTTATTTACTTAGAGATTGGGGCAATGGTCGGCATATACTTTAAGACTAACCATATGCCAGTTCGTTTTCTAATTTATATCGCTATTACTGCTATGACAAGACATTTAGTAGACTTAGTTAGTAATGGTAAAGACCATATGCTTGAAATTTTAGCTATGAGTGGCACAACTTTTGTCTTAGCACTAAGTGTCCTAATTATTCGCATAGCAAGTAATAAATATCCTAGCGACAGAAAGGATGAAGTAGCATGAAAGTAGCACTTATTAGTGATGTTCACTTAGAGTTTGGTGATTGTTTTTTTGAAAATAAAGAAAACGCCGAAGTATTAATATTAGGCGGAGATATTCTTATTGGGCAAGATTTACATGATTTTAAACCTGATGATCCAGGTTTAAATTTACAAGTATTAAGTCATAGACAAAATGCTGTAAAATCATATAGAGAATTTCTTCAAAGATGTAGTGATAGTTTTGAACATGTTATTTATATTGCTGGAAACCATGAGTTTTACAATGGTAAATGGCCATTAGGTATTGATTACCTCCGCGAAGAAATTTCTAATTATGATAACATCTATTTTTTAGAAAATGAAACTAAAGAAATTGATGGTATAACTTTTATTGGTTCTACACTATGGACTGATATGAACAAGGGTGATCCAACAACTATGTTAACGGTTGCAGGACTCATGAATGATTTTAGAATTATTAGAAATAGTGACCATGACTTTACAAAGTTACGGCCTCAACATGTTTTATCGCAACATTTAAAGTCACTTAATTATATTAAAGATGTAGTTGAAAATGATCCTAGCAAAACTTATGTTGTAGTAGGCCATCATGCACCTACCAAGTTATCAGTAAAACCCAAATATGAAAAAGATCATTTTATGAACGGGGCATATAGTAGTGACCTTAGTGAATTTATTATGGATCATCCACAAATCAAACTTTGGACTCATGGTCATACACATGATAAGTTCGATTATTTGGTAGGTAACACCCGTGTTGTATGTAACCCCCGTGGTTATGTAGGGTATGAGGTTAATACAGAAATAGCAGAATTGGTATATATTGATGTTTGATTTACCCGTTTTAGTTGTCAGCAAGTATGATTTGTTGTATACTAATAAAACATTGCGAAAGCAATGAGTTTTTTAAGAGGAACTTTATGACTGAAACTAAACAAACCCGCCTACTTGAGGCACTCCGTAGTGGTGAGCAACTTACTGCTGCTCAAATTCGCCAGCGCTTTGGAATCGCTAATCCTACTGCAACAGTAAGTGATTTGCGCTTGCGTGGTGGATTTGCTATCTATGCTAATCAGCGTAAGGATAGTAATGGCCGTAAAACTACAAAGTACCGTCTAGGTACTCCAAGCCGCGCTGTTGTTGCAGCAGGCTATCGTGCTCTATCATTGGGTATCTAATCTCGGGAGAGATAAGTTTAACGGGCTTCGGCCCGTTTTTTTTATTTTTGTAGCCAATAAGCGTGACAATAAATCAGGTCTGTGCTATAATTTATAAAAGAGGATTTATATGGAAATACTTCATAAGTTAATGGATAAGTTAGGAAGATATAGGCTAATTCTAGACCGTGAGTCAGGTCAAGAATATATGCACAGGTACTATTTGTTTTTAAAAGACAGAAAGAAGTTTCCATTCAATATTACTTTACATAAAATAGTCCGAAGTGATGACCCTATTTTTCATGATCACCCTTGGCCTTACATCACAATTATTTTAAAAGGTGGTTATTGGGAACATACTCCTGTATTTGATAATAAAGGAAAAAAGATTACGGAACTTTCAACATGGCGTGGTCAAGGTAGTATAATTAAGCGGAAAGCACATGAGTTTCATTGGTTAGAACTTGATCCAAAAATTGGCCCTGCTACTACGATATTCGTCATGGGTCCACAACAACGGGAATGGGGATTTTTAGTGAACAACAAAGAAGGTCAAAATTGGATACATTATGAGACATATTTGTCCAACAAGACTAATACAGTAGCATTTACAGAATAAATATAACATGGAATATATAGAATTAATTTTAATGTTTGTACTAGGATTCATGATGGGTAAAAGAATTGGATATGTACAACATAAATTAGAAATTTTTCATAAAGCAAGAATGAATGGAGTTGATTTATCAGATGTTACTGTAAAGGTGTCAAGACAAACTGTACTTGAAACTGAAGTACATGAATCTACTATATTGCTTTACAACAAAGTTGAAAATAAATTCTTGTGTCAAGGGGCTACATTAGATGAAGTTATTGATAATCTTAAAAAATATCATGGCGACATTGAGATAGCAAAAATAAAACATTCTGATAAAGTTTTTACATTACATAACGGAAAGTTGGTAAAAGAATGAAGGTACGACTGGGTAGCTACAAAAAACGAGGCACTAGAAAAATATCGATTGATATTGATCATCATGACACATGGAGCATGGATCATAATTTAGCATTAATTATTTTGCCATTGCTTATTCAACTTAAAGCTACAAAACATGGTATACCTAGCGAGTTTGCTGATGTAGGTGGTGAACCTCATGGCTCACAATCTAGTTTTGATTTTTATACAGAAACTCATAATGAAGCATTTGATCAAGGTGTAAAGCGTTGGGAAGAGGTGCTTGATAAAATGATTTGGGCATTTGAGCAAATAGCTTTTGATAATTATGACGAAAAATATAGACATGGTGAGCCAAAATTTGATTGGATAAAGACTGACAAAAAATTTGCCAATCCTATCTCAGGTAAAATGGAAGATACTTACCAAATGGTAGATAAGAATCCTGATGAGCATTGGTATGATGTTGTAGGGCATCAAATGCATGATGAACGGGTACAAGAAGGGCTAGACTTATTTGGTAAATATTACCGTTCATTGTGGGATTGATATGCAAGATCCTTGGATAAAAATTATCGAATTGTTAGGTTCAGATATTGCAAATGAAGTAAAAACTATTACACATACAGAATTTACTAAATTTGACCAAGAATATGTGTTTGATGCAGTAAAAGGGCAGCGATATGGACAAGCATTCTGTAATAGGTTTAATATTACCGATTTCATATTAATGACCACACAGAATGTTGATTCCTGTAAAAAATATATTAAAAATATCTATATTAGATGAAGCAAAAGTTTATAAAGTATTACATGAGTCTAGCATCCTTGACTAGCCAATTAAGCTATGCAAATAGACTGCAAGTAGGTGCTGTAATAGTAAAGGGCAATCAAATTATTGGAACAGGTTATAATGGTATGCCTACTGGTTGGGATAATAACTGCGAGTATACTGAATTCATGCCTGTTAATGATCCAAATGTTAAACCAGTCGATTATCCTTTAATTGGCAATTTTTGGATAAATGGTTATTCAGTTGAGCGCAGGTATAAATTGACTACTAGACCTGAAGTATTACATGCAGAAAGCAACGCAATAGCAAAAGTGTCCAAATCTACTGAAAGTAGCGATGATGCTACACTTTTTTGTACACATGCTCCTTGTATTGAATGCGCTAAATTAATATTTCAAAGTGGTATATCTACAGTTTATTATAGAACACCTTATAGAGACAATAATGGAATAGAATTCTTAACCAAGAGTGGAGTAAATGTCATCAATTACAACGACTAATAAAGTAGCAATTGAAATAGAATGGGGACATTTACAACAAGTTGTTTCTTGGTGCCAATCAAATTGTGTTGGAAATTGGGCTTATAATCCTGATCTGTTAGCAGGAAAAGAAAAAGGGTCATACTTTTTCTACTTTGAAGATGAATCAGATTACATAAACTTTTTACTTTTTAAAAAATGAATGAAATGAATGCATTATATTTTTACCGAGAGTCTAATAACTTTGATGATATTTTAAGTGACATAAGTGTAAAACCACTTATAAGAACTAAAATAAGGTTTACAAATTATCTGTTGCTTGAATTAAACGATAAAGCAGACGATAAGATTCTAGGTTATATAACTTTAAAATATGGGGATAGCTTTACTCATTTATCTGATAAAGACTATAGCCCCATACCCAATGTTGATTACATTCCAAAGCGTTAAATAGGTAACCACATCCATATAGCTTGACTTACTATTACTGATCCAACTGCTCCAACAATAGTACTTACCCAAAACATTGGCATACTTACAGCTAATATACTAGCAGTTAATAACACAATTGCTATTTGTAATATACTACCGCCCCAAGTAAACCATGGACTACGCTTTTTAGCCTCATCACGCTCTGCTTCAAGTGCTTTAGCTTTTTCCATAATCTCTTTTTTATCATTGTCCATACGCTCTTTTTCAGCCATAAACTTTTCTTTATTAGCTGGAATTTGTGTTTCAGCAGCATTGATTTCGTACAATACACCACGAACATTTTTAGCTTGATACCATGCCCACATATTATTTGCTTGAATTGTGTTGTTTTGTATCTTGCTACTATTACTACCACCAATCATTGTGTTAATAGCAAGTAATGCGGCTAAGAATACAATAACGAATCCTGCTTTGTCTTTAATTTTAGCTTCTTTTTCACTTCTACTTAGGGGTTTCTTTTCTTCAGTCATGATTACTCCTTATAATGGTATGATACTATTTATTTTTTGATAAATACATTTAGTTGGAGATAATATAATGGACTTCCGTGAATATATTGAATTAATTGATAATTTACAAGACGAACCAGAAGTTGGTGATGTGGTTGAAATGGAATTTGGTGGCGTCCTTATTGAAACTACAATATCAGATATACTAGAAGATGGTGTAGCAATTTACATTGATGCTCCTGCACTTAAGTTAATACTTGAAGAAAAAGAACAACTAAACGAAATGATGCGTATGGGTGCTGATACCGATGCCAGTGCTTCAGGAACAATAGTAAGAGAAAAAGACGAAGATTTGGATGAAGCTGAATATCAAGGTAGAAAAGTTCCTTTAGGCAAACCAATGGCAGGGGATGTCAAAAAATCTAAAGTTTATGTCCGTAAACCAAATGGAAAAGTTGTAAAAGTAAATTTTGGTGACAAAAACATGAAAATTAAAAAGTCTAATCCAAAACGCAGAAAATCATTTAGAGCAAGACACAATTGTAAAAACCCTGGACCACGCTGGAAAGCTAGATATTGGTCATGTAGAGCATGGTAATTGGATGAACAATTTAGCAGAATTAATTACAATTAATATAGATACACAAGAATTACAAAGTAACTGGATTGAACAAAAGAAACAACTCCAAAATCATATTTGGGAATGGAGAAACGAGTTTGATTTAAGTGATTTTAATCCTTTTTTTCAAAATTTACTCAAAGATATAGTTTCTATCATTTCTATTAAACCAAAAAATTTCTTAATTCAAATACATGATAAAGAGTTTTCTAAAGACAAATTTGCACTGACATATACACATACTGATTGTGACAGAGCTACTTGTGTAACTATTCCTATTGTATTTGATAAGGTCGAAAAAGTTAGATTTTATAACAGTTGCATCGATTTACCTGCAAGAGGCAGTCCAATTAAATCACCCCCTATTCAAGTTTGGAGTTATTCTAATTTACATCCTACATTAGTAAATGTATCTAATCCACATAATGTTTTTGTAATCGGTTCTGATACTCCTAGAATATTGCTTCAATTGAGCTATGATGAAAGCTTTGAAGAAATTATAGACGCTAATAAAGCTATTTGGAAAATATTATAATATACCCAATAAAATTGATGTTTGTATGAAAGTTATATATACTAAATTATGAGCAAAAAACAAAAAACGAATGATTATGCTCGGTATGAAATCATAAGTCAACAAGACAAAAATGATGATGTACTCATACCTATTCCTCCTGCACTTTTAAATAAGCTAAAATGGAAAGAGGGCGACGATATTCAAATCTCAATTGATGCTCAAGGAAAATTTATATTCACAAAAAAGTCGAAATAATGCTACCAGAACAATTAAAAATTTATGATTTCAATTACTATCGAAATGAACATGACTCTGCTAAAAATATTTATAACTGGTTAAAAAGTAAGAATTTAAGATTTGGTGATATGTTTGCAGCCTTATGTTACGCCCATGGTATAACATACTTAGAATTACAAAATCATTTTAAAGAATATTTCAAAAACAATTACAGTGGAGAATACAAAGAAAATAACATTTCTTTAAAAGATCAATTAAGCTTTGTCTACCATCATAAAAAAAGAACTCCTAAAAAAATTTTAGAAATCGGTGGTGGTAAAGGAGAGTTTACTATTGTCTGTGATTATCTAAATTATGATATAACATGTGTTGAACCAAGTTTAGTAGCTAACCAATGGTTCACACTTACTAGTCAACAATTCTTTGGTAAAAACCATAGAAAGGTTTTACCATTTAATAAACCATTAAGTGACTTTGACTCTGATTTGAGTGAATATGATACCATAGTTTTTATTGAAAGCATTGAACATATTTTAGAAAATGAATTTGAAAAATTTTATGACAAACTAAAAGCCAATTTTAAAGGATATTTGATTATCGTAAATTGGATCGACTTTTGGCCCATACCTATTGGGACATGGAATAGTACAGCACATTTAGATCATTGCAGGTTAATTGACGATGAATTATATGATAGATTTAGTAATGACGCAAAATCTGTCATATTTAGAGAAGGATCACATTTAATATTGGAATTTTAATGACACAAAAAGATTTATTTGATGATAATATAACTATAACTTTAACAGATGATGATATGGGTGGTATCGACTTGTCTAGTACAGGTGCTACAAATACTATGCTAACACACCAAACTTACACATACAATAATATATCAACTTATCCTGGTATTACTGTTTCTGTAAATGGCACAGGTGGCGGTGGCGGCTCAGGAGGTTATTTACAGACAGGTTATTCTACAATAACTAACACTAATCATACCGGCGTGCTTGCCGTAAAAGGTGATGCCGAGTTCGATGGAGACATAAGTATTAAAGGAAAAAAATTAAGTGAAAGACTAGATAAAATTGAAGATAAATTAGCAATCTACTACCCAAATGAAGAATTGGAAGCAAAATGGGAAGAGTTAAGGGATCTATCCCGTAAATACAAAGAATTGGAAAAAGAAATTATGGATAAAGAAAAGATGTGGAATATACTTAAAAAATGAAGGTTGACATTAATTCCATACTGTGCTATACTTGTCAATCTTTGTATACTTTTGGATACCAATTATGACTATGCACTTAGCACACCCCTCACTTAGCACAACAGGTAAGCGTAAGGGTAAGCAAAAATTTGCCTCTGCAGAGGCAAAGCGTAAAGCATTTGAACTAGCTAAAGAGTGGGACCGTAAACAAAAAGAATGGTCTTCTCTTAGCAAACCTGCTAGCAAATCAAGACCACTCACACGGAATTTTCCCAAACTTGCGCCTCCTCCAGGTCGTGAAACTCCTCACTATAAAAGTTTAGATACTTGGGTAACTGGCGCCGTGACCTCTAAAAAATCACAGGTTTACACTGGTGATAAAATTATTGGTATTGGTACCCTACACAAGAGCAATGCTGTGCCCATTTTTACTAATCAAGAGGCACAGGACATTAGTAAAATGCGGCGATAAAACATGTCCAAACAAGAAAATTTTAGGCTAGACGGTAAAGTTACAGAAACTTTACCTAATGCGATGTTCCGTGTCACGATGGAAAATAACCATATCGTTTTGGCTCATATCTCAGGTAAAATGCGACAGAATGATATTAAAATTTTACTAGGTGATAATGTTGAAGTTGAAATGAGTCCCTATGACCTGACAAAAGGAAGGATTGTAAGGCGTAAATAATGGCTTTTAAAGTTTATGATAACGGTTTTTTAGGGTATCACGAAACTAGTATATATGAAAGATTTTCAGGCACTGATACTAAACTTGAATTTTTAAAATCGATAGAAAAATTTGGCAAAGAATGGTACTATGCTGACCTTAGTAAGGTAGGTTATAAAAGAAATGAAAACGGTCATCGGTCGAATAGTTTAAATTCCTTAAACAAAAATAATTATATACTAGTTACTGGTTGCAGTCATACTGAAGGAATAGGTCTTGAAGAAGATAAAAGATATGGAAATTTATTAGCAAATTACCTAGGCACCGATTTTTATAATTTAGCATTAGGAGGGTCAGGACAAGATGCAGTATTTTTTAACTTGTTAAATTGGAAGTTTACAGTTAAAGAAGATCCAAAGCTAATAATATATCAACTTCCAAATGATGCTAGATTTTTAAGACATATTTCTATTCATGAGCGAGAAGTTGATTATGAACCATGTACAATTTCTTCTCAGGATATACACTACCTTGATAAATTTTTATTTTTAGGTGATACGGAGGAAGTTAATTATTGGGAAAGTAAGAAAACTTTAATTATGAGAAACATAAACAAGATGTTTGATTGTCCTATAATAACAATTAACTTTAGACATAACATAAAAAATAAAGCAATTAGTCCACTATTAAGTAAAAATGACTTAACCTGGGACTTCATAGACACAGCTAGGGATGACAGGCATCCTGGCATTAAATCAAACGCTGATATTACACAAAAAATTATAAATTTGTATAAGTCTTTATAACATAAACTTACATTCACTAAATATATGAATGTATGATGTTATTCAGCGAATTGACGAATCCTATAAAAAGAAAATTGAGCTAGACAAGCTTAGTTATTCAGACACGGACTTAAACCCGTCTCTTAGTAAAAAGACAATAGATTATCATTATCATAGCCTAGCTAAAGGCTATGTAGATAGATACAACAAGAATGAAGGTGATCCTACATTTAATTATGCAGGTGCTTTTCTACACAATATCTATTTTAGTCAATTTAGAAAACCCCAAGATAATAATACCCCAAACGGCCCTGTGCTTAACTTAATCAAGCGTAGGTTTGGTTGGTATAAAGATTTTAAAGAAAAATTCAAAGAAGAAGCCATGGGCATACAAGGCTCAGGTTGGATATATCTTACATTTAATGGAGAAATAAAAACCATTGTAAACCATGAAGTCCGTGACGATATACTGATATTGGTAGACTGGTGGGAACACGCTTGGGCCTTAGATTATCAAGCAGATAAGAAACAATACTTAGAAAATACTTGGAAGATTATGAATTGGATAACTATAAATACTCGATGGGGTAAAAACTTATGAAACCAGTTCTTATTTTAGAACATCAAATACCAGAAAATATAGCATACTTAGGTACATGGTTGACAAATAACAAAGTTGATTATGTAGTTTATAATGCTGAAAAAGATAAGATGTTTCCAAATTCAATAGAACCTTACTCAGCATTAGCAGTAATGGGTGGTGCGATGAGCGCAAATGATCCTTTACATACTAATAGACAAGCAGAAATTCTTATTTTACAAGCAATTTTAAATGATATACCTGTGATAGGTCACTGCTTAGGTGGACAACTCATTTCTAAAGCGTTAGGTGGTAGAGTTACCTATAATTCTGTTCCTGAAATTGGCTGGCAAGAAATTCAATATGTAGACAACTTTTTAGTAGAAAAATGGTTTGGACCTGATCCAACTGAATCAGTAATACACTGGCATTATGATTGTTTTACTATACCTAGAGGAGCAACATTACTTGCAAGTACAAAAAATTGCCCTCACCAAGCTTTTGCTTATGGTAAGCATTTGGCTATGCAGTTTCACATAGAAATTGATGAAACAAAGTTAAATTTTTGGGTTACAGACAAAGACGAGAATTGGATAAAAGCACAGAAAAATTTTGCTTCAGTACAAAGTAAAGAACAAATGTTAGAAGGTGCTAAAAGACATTTATTAAAACACCAAAAAACAGCAGATAGAATATATAACACTTGGTTAGAAACTACAGGGTTACTAGGGTAATATTATGCGTTACAAAGAAATAAAACCAAAAAAATTAGTAATATTTGATATTGATGATACATTAGTAAATACCAGTACTAAGGTGAATGTTATTAAAGATGGTAAAGTAATAAAAAAATTAAACAGTCATGATTTTACGCATTACAAATTAGAACCTGGAGAAGAGTTTGATTTTGGTGCTTTCCGTAATGCAAAAGAATTCTTCACAAAAAGTAAACCTATATTACCAATGATTAACCAATTAAAACATGATATAAACACAGGAAATAAAGTTATCATGGTTACAGCTAGAGCAGACTTTGATAACAAAGATTTGTTCTTAGACACTTTTAGAAAATTTGGTGTAGATATAGATAAAGTTCATGTGTATAGAGCAGGGAATATACAAGCAAAGATACCTACTGAAGAAAAGAAAAAAATGATTATCCGTAAAGTTTTAGGTACGAATGATTATTCAAAAGCAATTATGTATGATGATGCGAAACCAAATTTAGATTTATTTGTAAGTTTAAAAGACGAACACCCTGGGGTAAAATTTTATGCTTGGTATGTTAACCCTAAAGGTGAAGCAATAGAATATACACGGACCAATGAAGGAGAATTATGATATCTATTTCAGATTCAGCAGCAATAAAACTAGCATCAATATTAGAAGAAGAAAAACAAACAGAAAATACAAGAATAAGAGTTTATGTTGAAGGTGGTGGTTGCTCTGGTATGCAATATGGTTTCACATTTGATGATAAACAAAATGAAGATGATTTTGAGATACCTGCAGGGTCTACAAAATTATTAGTAGATGCAATGTCTATTAACTATTTGCAAGGAGCAGAAATTGACTATGTAGACGATCTTACAGGTAGTCAATTTAAAATTAAAAATCCCAATGCAACAACAACCTGTGGATGTGGGAGTTCTTTTAGTCCTTATTGATAAATACAAAATAAGGATTAAAAATGTCGATTTCTGGTCAACAACAGATTAATATTGGTGCGGAAAATGAGGCTACTGGTAGCGATTCATTATTTGTGGCTTTTAATAAGATACAGAACAATTTTTCAACACTATTTGGTGTAGCAAGTCCAGCAGTTGCAGCAAATATTGATTCGGGTATCAATGTAACCACTTCAGGTAACACTGTTTATATTACCAATACTGGGGTAACAGCACTAACAGAAGGGACAAATATTGTATTATCAGGTAGTAATGGTAATGTAACAATATCATCGACAGCAGGAGGCAACGGTGGTGCTGGCACTGTAACAAGTGTCCAATTAGTTCAAGGACCTGGTATTGCTATAGGCGGAACTAACCCCATCACAAGTAATGGTAATATAAGTGTATCATTAGCTACATTATCTCCTAATCCTGCAGGTTCATATACATACCCATCTGTAACAGTAGATGGATATGGTAGAATTACTAATATAAGTAATGGCAACAGTGTAGGCACTGTCACAAGTGTTGGCTTATCAGTGATAGGTGATGGTTTATCTGTAGCAAATAGTCCAATAACAACATCAGGGACTATTAGTATTCAAAACACAGGCGTTACAAGATTAAATCAAGGACCAGGTATTTCATTAAGTGGATCGAACGGTAATGTTACTGTCAGTAGTACAGGTCTTACAAGTGCAGTAACAAGTGTAGGTATTAGCAGCACAACCTTAACTATTGCAGGTACTAATCCAGTTACAAGTACAGGAACTATAACAGTAAACTTACCAAATGCTATACCATTAACAGGTAATTTAACAGCAGGAAATGTTTTATCAAATGGAAGATTAATCTTAAATGGCAGTGAAGATTTAGCAAACGGTGCTGCTGCTAATATATTAATCACTGCAAGTTATTTTACAACAGTAGCAGCAGAAACAGCTACACTAGCAGCAGGGGTAGATGGTCAAATTAAAACATTTATGATGGTTGCAGATGGTGGCGATATGGTTATAACTGTAACTAATGCAGGTTGGAAATCTAGTGGAACAGGTACCATCACTTTCAATGACATAGGTGATGGATGTACATTACAATATATTGCAAGCAAATGGTTTTGCATAGGAAACAATGGCGTTACATTCGCATAATTTAGGAAGATAATATGGCAACAACAATTAAAATTACAGCCTTACAAGACATAGGTGCAAACTTAGGAAATACATCTTTGTTTCCTGTAGTTGATATGGCAGGTACTCCAACTACAGAAAAAGTTTCAATGGCTAATGTCGCAAACTTTGTTCTTAATTATGGTCCTGCTGCTGAGGCTACAGTTGCAGCTAAAGTGTCCGAAAATGCTCAACCTAATATTACAAGCGTTGGTACACTGACGAGTTTAGCAGTGACAGGAAATGTTGTTGCAGGTAATGTTTACGCAAACACTAACATAATTCAAGGTTTATTATTAGGTGGTACTTTAATTGCTAATAGTAATGCACAACCAAACATAACAAGTTTAGGCACACTTGTAAGTCTTAATGTAACAGGAAATATTCTAGCTAATAATTTAAGCAGCAATGGTAATATTGTTGCTAATAATGTAACTGCTAATACGCTTTTAACCGTAGCAAATATAACATCAAATGGAACAGCAAATCTAACAACAGTAAATGTATCTGGTAATTTATCAGCAGGTAATGCTAATTTAGGAAATGCTGTTACTGCAAACTTCTTTATTGGTGACGGTGGGCTATTGACAAATGTCGCAGGTGGAGGAAGTTATAGCAATAATAATGTTGCAAACTATTTACCAAATTATACAGGTAATATTAATGGTGATTATTTAACACTAACACATGATGCGAATGCTAATGTAGTATACGGTAATTTTATCTACGGTGATGGCTCTAATTTAACTAATGTGTCAGCAACAGTTGCTGGAACAGTTACAACAAATGCACAACCTAACATTACAAGTGTTGGTAACCTGTCTGGTTTAACAATGTCAGGTAACATTATACCAAGTGCCAATGTTACATATAACTTAGGTAACAATACTAACCGTTGGAACAATTTATATTTATCTGGAAATACAATTGTCTTAGGTGACGCAGTTCTTACTGCTAATGCAAATGCATTGGTAGTTACAACTCCAGGTGGCGGGAATTTTGTGCTTCAAGGAAATGCTAATACAACATTTGGAAACATTGTAAGCATTAATACAGATGGTAACGCTTCAAACATTTTATATGGCAATGGAGTATTTGCAGCAAGTCCTAGTGTTTCGTTAACAGGTGATGGTGGTAATTTAAGTAATATAAATGGTGCCAATGTAAGCGGAACAGTTGCAAATGCAAACTTATCACAATTATTAAATGTCAGTGATGTAAGCAATAACTTTAGTTATCATGTGGTTTTGAGCGCAGGCTCAGGTGATAAAAGTTTACACATTGATGCAGATGATAATTTACAGTATAACCCAAACAGTGGATTATTAACAGCAGTTAGAGTAGACGCACAAAATTTCGTTGGTAATCTATATTACAGTAATGGTTATCAAGTAGCTAATGTTGATGGTATTGGAAATATAGCAACAATAAACTTGAATAGCAATGGTCAAACTTGGTTAGCAGGTAATGGGGTTTTTGCCAATATTGCTATTCCTTCTGTTGGTAATATAGCAACAATAAACTTGAATAGCAATGGTCAAACTTGGTTAGCTGGTAACGGGGTCTTTGCCAATATTGCGATTCCTTCTGTTGGTAAT
>Ga0129333_10002468_pt1 | contig 17222 bp, 9 predicted proteins | sample CPB6_08_DNA_FD_94474 | JGI IMG/M metagenome (GOLD analysis project Ga0129333, IMG submission 94474) | Freshwater to marine salinity gradient microbial communities from Chesapeake Bay, USA - CPBay_Sum_0.6_0.8_DNA | ecosystem: Environmental > Aquatic > Marine > Coastal | place: USA: Chesapeake Bay...
CTACTTAAGTCGGGACAGATGAGTGTAAAGGATTACACTGTTGCTGTTCAGAATATGAAGGATGGAACTAATGATACTTTTAATTTAATGAAAGAGTACCAAGCTACATTCTCAGAGAAGATGGATAGATACAAGAAGGGTGAATCTCAAGAACTAGAACTTTGGCTTAACTCACAAGCAGAAGGATACGCTAACTTTAATAAGTCTCAGGTTTATATTGATCCATCAACAGGAAGGGTTAGTATTGCAATGAAAGAAAAAAAGATTGTTGATGGTAAGGAGGTATATGTTATGACATCTAATCCAAATCAGATATCGACTGTTAATTCATTGAGAAACCAATTGAAAGGTAAGTACGATAAGTTTGATTCTGATGGAGCAACCAACTCATATGTTGATGCATTAGGTAAGGATATTACAGCATTAAGGACAGCAGGGGGGACAAACAAGGCAGGTCAGATAATGTCAATACAAGACATAACTAGTAGAGAATATTATGACAAAGCCGATCCTAAAACTAGGACAATGATATATAACTTTAAGCAAGCAGAAACAAATGCAATTAACAGTATGCTTGCTAACCCACTAAATAGATCTTCTGTTCTTACAAATAATATAAAGTTTTCTAAAGATGGTCAGCAGTATTCATACACATATGATATTGAAGAAGCAAAGAAAAACAAGAACTTAATTCTACTTAGATTGGATGAGAAGTCCGGTCAGCCTATGCCTGACTTTGAGAACTCTCCTCATGGTAAAGAACAAATGGAGTTGTCAACAGAATGGCTTAGGACACAAGCTAGAAGTAAGTACGATAGAGTACAACAGATTGAAACATATCAAGAGCCTAAACCTGAAAGAATGCAACAGTGGGAATATGAAGCAGGAAAGGAAAAGAAAGAACAAGGTTATGTTGCGGGACTTTGGAATCAAATATATTATGGTACTAAAGAACAAAAAAGAGCAGCAGCTCAAGCACTTATAGGAACTAATGAAGCTATAAAAATGGGACTTACAGAAATAGATACAGAAAGTACTCCCGGTCAAGTTAAACTGAAATATGAAAATCCAAAATTAAACACAACAAAAACATACGCTGATGTTGTTGATGGTAGATTGGTTCCTGTATCTAAGGAAAGTTGGGCACAAACAGGAGCTGAAATACATGGTTTAAGCAGCAGAGAGGCTGCATCTAAATCAGGTATATCAGGTAAGGTTGGAAATTTCAATGCTGACTTTTCAGGAACCTCAGCAAAAAGACAAGGAGAAACAGCAAAGAAAGGAACCGCTGATTATACTAATCAGATAAATGATTATGTTAATACAAATGTAAATATAGTTGAAGATGATCCTGAATCAACTGTTCAAGGACTTAGATCTAAATTCCCTAAATTTAGGTTTGATGCCGATACTAGGGGCATTACTAGAACTGACTATGTTATTGTTAATATTCCGGGCAAAGAACCAAAAGAGTTTAAGGTTGATGATGTTAGCCAACGAGGTGCGCTTCAACAGTACCTAGCTGATAACATGGATAAAAATGTTAATCCCGGTGGTAAAGGAGAACTAGATTAAAATTAATTTATGAATGACGAAATAAAAAAATTATATGACCTTCTAGTTAGAGAAGGCAAGTACACAAAATCATTTGATGAGTTTCAATCTCAGTGGTCTGACAATGCTTATAAAGAAAAAGTTTATGGTGTTGTTAGTCGTGATGGTTTCTATACTAAAGACATGGGATCATTCATGCAGAAGTATGGAGGTCAACCAATATTAGAAGAGAAGCAAGAGCAGGAAACTGCACAGGAACCCGTAAAAAAAAAAGAAGTTACTCCTATGGCATCGTCTTCGGAGACTACTTCTTTGGCTTCACAAGAAGAGCCGGTTAAGATTACAGACTATCTTCAAAAGAAAGAAAGTCAAACAAAGATCAATGCTCCTTATCAGATAGGTAAAGAGCCTATACAAAAAGAACAAGAAGAACAAGCATTCCTTAAACCTAGAGGTGGAGAGTTTGCCAACTTAAGAATTCCAACAGAAGAAGAGTTAGCTCAAGAAGAAAAGAAAGCCATTGAAGAGGGAGCTATAGCCACAACAACAGTATCAGGTAAAGAAACTCTTACACCAACTAGAGAATATACAGGAAAAGAAACAACTCAAGAAAGACTTTTAAGAACAACAAGAGAGTCTTTAGGTGGAATATCAAAAGTAATATTACCCGAAAAAGAATATACATATAAAAAATATAAACAATATTTTTATGATCTTGAAGGAAGAGTGTCTCCTCTTGGTAACAGAACCGTAGGGGCGCAAGATGAAAAAAATATAAAGAGAGAAACTGAATTAAAAAAGATATCAAGTTCGTTTGATAATTTTAAAGAAATAAACACAGGTAAAGAAATTGACAATGATACAGAAGCTAAGAACTTTTATTTATATTATCTTCAAATAAATGATCCTGAAGAATATAAAAATCAAACTGAAAGATTAGAATATAATAAAGACAATCCTCTTGAGAGACAAAGAGCTGAGGTTGACCTAATAAATAAAGGTCTTCTATTAAAACAAAAAGCCTTATCAGCTAAAAGCGAAGAGCTTGAGAATCTAGTGTCTGATCAGTTCTTTGGATATAAGTTAGATGTAGAAAAATTCAAAGAAGTTAATAATGAGATTAACTCATTGAAACCAAAGATTGATGTTATAAATAATGAATTATCAAAATATCCAAGAGATGAAAATGGAAATATAATAACAGATAATACTAATAGGAAAAATGTTGAAAGACTTCAATCATTATATAATGATGGTATAAATAAATATGAAAATTTAAATAATCAAAAGGATGAACTTTTAAATTCAGGACTAGGAAATATAATTGGAAAAGCACAAGAGATTCAAGATGAAGAGGTAAAGAATTATGAGTACGCAAAGAACTTAACAAATACAATTAAAGAATCTGATAAGTACCCTGAATTAAAAAAGAAATTAATAGAAGATGCATTAAAAGAAGAAAAAGAATTAAAAGAATGGGAGGCTATGCCGGAGTGGATGAAGGCAGTTAAAGACGTAAAAAATGGTTTTCAAAGAGCAGGAACAGGATTATTAAAAGGATTAGCGTTCTTGCCAAAATTGTTTGGAGAAAAGGCAGGATATGGTTGGACAGATAGGTTTGCTGAATTTTCTGATGAAGCTATAAGTACATTTGAAAAATATGCTTTTCCAATTTCTCCTGAATCTAATAAAAATATTTTTGATTATGAGAAAGATGAGAATGGAAAACCTATCTTAGATAAGAATGGAGATAAAATAGAGGTAACAAATTGGTTGGCGTTACCATATCAAATAGGAAATGGAGCAGGTAACTTAGCTTTATTTGCTGCTTCAGGTGGCGGAGGTACAGCAATTAAAGGTGCTTCTATATTAGGAAAACTTGGAATAACATCAAATGCTTTATCAAAGGCAGGAACATTTGCCATGGGGTATACATTGGCTGCAAAGAATAATTACGATGAAGCAAAGGCTAATGGCATGAGTGAGTCTGATGCAATAACTTATTCTAAATATAAATCAATTGTAGATGGTGGTGTTGAACTTATATTCCCTGAACAAAAACTTTTAACTCCGGCTATAAATAAAATAACAGCGAAGAATGCAGCAAGATATATATCACAGGGTGTACCAATGAAGGATGCTGTTATTAAAGCAACAAAAGAAATGTTACAAAATGTAGCAGGTGAGAATGTCGAAGAACTTACTGCGTTAGCTTCTGATTACGCATCAAAAGTAATAGCTGAAAAAGCAACAGGAACAAGTCTTAATGTGGATGATAATCTAATGAATGACATTAAGAACACTGTTCTTGTTACTAGTATAATTACAGCACCATTTGGTATAGTAGGGGCTAGAGGTTCTAAGAATCAAATAGAGAATCAATCTATTTTCTTGGCTGCAAACAAACCAAATGATGTATTAAAAAGTATATCAAATCTTTTAGATTCAAAAGTTATAAATGAGGATCAAGCTAGAGTTGCTACAGATAGAATTAGAATAGCATCACAAGAATTAAAGTCAATACCTCAAGACTTATCTGATGATAAGAAGGCTAACATATTAAGTGGATTGGTTGATAAGAGAATGCTTGAGAATGAGAAGAAGAATATTGATCCTATATTCCATGATGGTATTAATGCTCAGATAAAAGAAAAGGAAGAGCAATTAAAAAAAGAAATAAATAGACCTGATAATGGTTTAACATTAGAAGAGAATGATCAACTAAATACATTAACCAAGAAACAAGAGGAAGGTACAATAACAGAACAAGAAAAAAAATCACTAGATTATCTAACTAATTTTACAAAAGAATATGCCGTTCAAAAGCAAACAGCAGGTCAAGTACCTGTTCAGCCAACAACCGGAGTTGGCAAAGAAATGGAGGGAGGAGAACCCCAAACAAAACCTGAAGTCATTGCCACAGAAACTATCCAAGAGCAAATCACTCCTGAGATCCCGCAAGAAGTCTTAGATGAAGCTACAAGGTTTGAACGTGAGCTTGGAGGACCTGAGGTTATTTCAGAAGAAGAACAAGTAGCCCTTCCTGAACAACAAAAAGAAATAGATGCTATAGAAAAAAGAAGGAAAGATAAGATAGATTTGGTTAATGTTTCTAAAGGTGGAAAACCACCAATAGAAGGATATGAAGCATACTATAAGAAAGTAAATGATGAGTATAATGCAGAGATAGATGCATTTAAGAAAAAATATGAAGAGCAAATAATAGCTGCTCCAAAGACTGAGGTTGAAGTAATTCCAACAGCAGAGGAAAAAACTAAGATAGCTGAGATAGACAATCAGATAGCTACGTTAGAGCAGGAGAAAAAAGATGCGTTAAGTAAAGTAAAAGAGGAAGCTCCAAAAGTTGAACCTCAAGAGTTTAAATTAAATGTTCAGTCTACTACAAAGAAAGGTGGAGAGGTGACATTAAATGAAGATAAAGAAAGAGAAGTTGTAAGTGAAGGTGTAATTGTTGGTAGATTAACAGATGAAAATAATAATAGTTTTACTACCTACAAAGGCAACACTTTATTAATTAGAATACCTGCTAGAGACGTATTTGGAAGAAGAGGTGGAGGAACATTCATAGATATGCAACTCCCTGAGAACTTCAACAAGGATGTGTTTGCAAAAGAGCTTGCTACTATTAAACATGAGGGTAATCAAACAGATGCTGAGGGTGTTCGTTCAGCTGAAGTTGTTAAACAGGTTAGAGCTGCATTAGAAAAGGCAACGTCAACCACACAGACATCAACTGTTGAGACTGAGTACAATGACAGAATAAAGAAGTTACAGGACGAGAAGGCTGCATTAGAAAGCAAACAAAAGGCTGCACCAACAGGTGGTATATCTGTTTCTAATAAGTCTGAACTTGAAAGGATAAAGAATGATGCTAAGTCTAAAGCTCAGGCAGCAGCAAACAAAGAAGAAAGAACAAACGCAGAAAAGAAGGTTAAGATTATTGAAGCCACACAAAAGGCAATCAACACACTTAAGTCTGTACTGCCTGACTTTGATATTGTTGTTCATGAGAATGAGGACAGCTTTAACTCAGCGATGAAGGAGGTTAATGGTGTTGAAGGATCTGCCGGAAACTTTGCTTATTCAACTACAGCTGACGGTAAGACTGTTGGTAGAATTGATATAAACTTATCAAAGGCAAACGAAAGAACGGTAGCACATGAGGTAACACATGGTATACTGCTTAAAGCATTTGGTGAGGATGTAGCTAAGTTTAATGAATTTAGAACTAAGCTATCTAAGGTATTGTCTTCTGATGCAAACAAAGAACTTAATGACTTTGCTAAAAGATATATTGATCCTAATACAGGAGAGTTGTTGGATGTAAACCATGAAGAGTTCCTAGCTGAACTTACAGGTATGCTTTCTAATAATGAAACTAGTATAGCTCCAACCACTTGGCAGAAAATTGCTGCGTTGATTAATGAGTTTGTATCTAAAATAACAGCAGGGAAGTTTACTCCATTTACTGACACAAAGAATACCAAGGACACTATTGATTTCTTTAATACAATTTCAGGAGCTATAAAGGCAGGGGCTGAACTAGAAGACATAAACTCATTGGGATTGACGGGCAATATAAACTCAAATGTAAAGTCAAAAAGCTCATTGGTTTCGGGGGAGATAAAAAGATTTCCTATTAATCAAAATATAAAATTAAAAGAGGATGTACAACTTTCAGAGTTTAATGGTAAAAAAACTAATCTAATAGAATCAGACAGGATGGTTGGTGGATTTATCGCTGACGCAGAAGGCAATCCAATGTTTAAGTTTTTTGGTGGAGTTTATTATCCTATAATAACAGGAAAGTGGTGGGCTTCAAGGAACAAGACAAAAGCTAAGTCTATTGCTGAGAACGGTAACAAGAATAGAGACGAAGACGGATATATATATTCTACACCAATGATTGGATCAGACAAGCAACACATGAGTAACAATGATATGTTGTTTGCTACAATAGAGTTAATGAAGAATGACGCTTTAGGTAAAAACTCTAAAGTAAAAAAGAATGATGTAATAGACTCATTAAAGAAAGCATTTGACAGAAAGGATTTACAGGATAAAAAACCATTAGTTAAAAACATATTAAAAAAATCAAACGATATAACATCTGTTTTTAATGAACTAGAATTTATTTTATTCCAAGAAGGAGATAAGGTATTGGACAGAAACGGAAACGAGATACTAGACAAGAACAACAAGCCAATATCTACTCTTTCATTTGAACAAAGACTTTCAATAGTTGAGACTGTTTTAGGTGATCCCAAAGTAAAAGACGTTAGGTTCCCTTCTGCCGGATCTATAACAATTGCAGCAAAAAGGTTTGAGGAACCAATAACTGAGAAGGCTAAGACTATAGGTGACATGGTTGTGTTGTTTAGAACAAAAGGCAAACTAGAATACAAGGAGTCAGACAAGTCAGATCCGTTTTATCACAAGTCTTATCCGGTTGAAGTGTATGCAGTTGATGAGACAGGAAACCCCGCAGAAATAGAAGTATATGTTTTAAAGGACGCATACAGCATGAAGGACGTACTTCCTCAGTTGACTAAGTCTAGTGGTGGAAATTTTAGTTGGGATGAGTACATATCTAAACATAAAAAAGAAAAGGTAGCAGTAGCTCAGTATAATAGGACAGCTAAGTTAAGCAGTGCGGCAGGAAAGATACAATCAAAATCTCAAATGGTTGCGGTAGCTCCATACTTTAACACTCAGATTGAAACAGTAGAGGATGCTAATAAGTTAAGACAAAGTGATGACTATAAAAAATATAAAGAAAGTCTTAAGGAAGCAGCAGCAGCACTTGGTTTCCCTAATGCAACCATAGATGATAATATAGGTGGATACGAGAATGAAAGCGGAGAAAAGATAATTGAGATATCTAATAAGATAGATTTAAAAAATGCCACAATAGAAGAGGCAGAAGAATTTGCAGCAATCTCAGCAGCCATAGCACCTCAAGTTCAAGAAGCAAGTATTGCATTAAAATATGTAAAGGAGAATAGTCCTAATCATAATGCCAATGAATACAGTGTTAAGGTTGATAATATAGATAAGGCTATAGAAGCACTTAATGCTGCGGAAATATATAACTTTAGCATAGATGAAAAAAATAAAACAGTATCATTTATTAATGTTTTTAAATATCAAGATCCAAAACTTGAAGAAAAAATTGGTAAGTTTGTAGAAGAATTAGAATCTAAAGGAGTAAATTATGAGCAACCAAAATACAAATCCATCGAATCAAGGTATGTCGACAAAGGAGAGAGGAAGAAAATTCTTAGAAGACTTGAAAGCCAAGGGAGCGAACGAAGAAGACTTGGGAAAAACTTTCGTTCTTACATCGAGACATCTATCACCCGAGATGCTGAGTTCCAAGGAACAACCTATGATGAATACATACGAGGAAGAGCAGGAAACAGGGCTTTCAACAAGCCGTTGGAGGGAGTTGATGAAATTGCGGATGGATATTATAAGAGAGCGTTCGGAAAGCAAAGACCAAGGTTCAAAGGAATAACAAAGTTAAATAAAGAAAGATCTAAAAAGATAAGCGGTGCTTTCATAAAAATGAAACATGCACCAAACGATTTAAAGGTACGAGCTGCTTATAATGCATTAGCAAAAGAAACAATAGAACAATACAAAGCATTTTTAGATGCAGGCTATTCTGTTGAAATAAATAATAAAGAACCTTACAGTAATTCTCAAGCAATGATTGATGACTTGAGAAATAATAAACAAATCAAAATATTTTCTACTGAATCAGGATTTGGTGACACACCAATAACTGAAAAACAAAGGAAAGAAAATCCATTACTTGCTAAAACAAATTTTAAAGACGTTAATGGTATACCGTTATTAGTTAACGATTTATTTAGGGCAGTACATGATTTCTTTGGTCACTCAGAATTAGGTAATAGCTTTGGTCCATTAGGAGAAGAGAACGCTTGGAATGTTCATGCTAGAATGTTTTCTCCTTTAGCTAGAAAAGCTATGACCACAGAAACTAGAGGACAGAACTCATATGTAAACTTTTCGCAAATTAATGAAGATGCAGATAAGTTAAGGGCTGAGGCTAGAAAACTTAGAGAAGAAGGTAAAATAGATGAGGCTAATAAAATATCAGACGAGGCAGTAAAGCTAACTACTTTTGCTGAACAAAAAATTGGATTACTTCCTGATGAGTTTACAGAGATTGATTTAAAAGATGAAGGCAATCTAATTAATGTAAAATCAAAATCTCAGAAACCTAATACCGAATTAAATGATATAATTAAAAAAGGTAGAGCATCAGGTTATTCTGATGCTGCAATTAAAATTGTACTTAAGAAGAAGGGATTCACAGACGCTGAGGTGAATGCAGCAATGGAAACTGAGAAGGGTGCAGCTAAGAAGGTTACAGTATCTGAAGAGATGTTGCCGGGATTTGACAGAATGATGGAGCAGGTTGAAGGTATAGTAACCAAGTCAAAGGAGCGTGGTGTATCTGAAGAGAAGATAGCTGACAATGTAATGAAGTATGTCATGGGTTCAAAGGCATACGAGAACGCCACAGATGTACAGCGTGAGCAGATAATAAGAGATATTGAAAAGAGATTTGGTATAAAGCAGAAGGCTGCCCCAAGTGCTGAGAAAATATTAGGTATAAAGGATACCAAGAAAATAACAATATCAGAGAAGGATGCCTTAAAGAATCAGATAAAGTCAGAAGCAAAGGGTGCAAAGAACGCTGTGTCTGCTTGGAGGAAAGCTAGTGCCGTTGTATCTAAGATGGTGAAGGACATGAGAAAGTCCGGAAAGATAACATTAAAGCAGGCAACAACAGCATTAAGAAGGTTCTCATCTGTAAACGTACTAAGTGATGAGTCTATTGAAAGATTCGTTGATTATATGTCTAAAGTATTTTCCAATGCAGAATATGCTGAAAGAATATCAAACATAAAATCTAAACTTCCTAATGCCAAAAAGAATATAAAAACAAAACTAGGTATAGCAGAAGGATTAATGCCATCAATAAGCAGACTATTCAATATAAATCCAAACCTTATACCTGATAGTATGCTAGATAAATATGAGGCATTGGTTAACATGATGGGAGCAAGAGAGGGTGTGTTAAGGTTAGACGACATAAATGATGTAACAAAAACAACTAATGAAATACTAGATGAGATAGATGCAGAACTTTCATTAACAGAAGAACTAGCAGACAGATTTGATTCATATACAGATAAGGTTATTAAAGATGATAAACTAGACTATGCAGCTACAATAGAAGCTATGGTTTCTGATGGGACCATAACAGAAAAAGAAGCTGAGTTAATGAAGAAGTATAAGAGCGAGATACTTCCAAAGGTTGAGAAACCTAAGATGACTGAAGAGGAAATTCAAGAGGAAAAAGAATTATTAATAGACGCAGTAAAGAACTCAACCATTGACTCAGAAAGACTTGCAAGCAGAGACGAAAGAGACCTAGCTAAAAGTATAGCTAAGTTAACAAAGACAAAAGCATTGGATGGTCTTACAAATTCTCAACTAAAAGACTTACTAAAGTTAATAGATAACATAAACAATGGATATATACCGCATTATGCTCAACTGATAAATGAGAGAATGAATGCAATTAATAATGCTGAAGTTCTTAAAGGATCTATAGATAATGCAAAGCCTCTATCTATAACTAAAATATTAAATAAAGTAAAGTCATTCTTTACAAAAAAGAACTATGCTTTGGAAATGATAAGAAGAAATCCACTAGCATATATAGATCAAGTATTTGGTGACTTTAAAACAAAGAACATATTTAATTCTTTATTTGAAAAATTATCTGAAGCTCAATCTAAAATGTCAATAGATTCAAAAAGGATTGAGGATACATTGAATAGGGCACAAGATGCGGTAGCTAAATCATTTAAATTTGATGCTAATAAAACATTGATGTCTAAATTTAAAATGATGACATACCTAATTCAATTAGAGTATGAATCAAACGTAGATAGTAAACAAGTTAACAAGGCATCAGATTTTATTAAGGCTACAATAAAACATATAGAAGCAGGTAAGTCACAGTTTGGAGAAAGAGATGCACAGATGTTACAAAAAATACTAGACCAATATTCTGATGCTAATGGAGATATAGATTTAAAAAACTTATACAGCTCATTTAATCAGGCTGAGAAAGAAGCAATAGGTACAATATCTAAAGTTAATCAATCACTAAGAGATAAGGCTATTTATACTGCAACTATTATCCGTGGTCAAAAAATTAATCCGCTTACAAACTATGTTCATCTTAACGTATTGCATGAGCATACACCAACAGACGTTGGCACAGGTGTGTCTTTTGCTAATGATTTTAATAACAGCGCAAGACCATCTACAAAAGCTAAGTCTTTAATTGAAAGAACAGGTAAAGTTTCTCCATTAAATTTTGATGTATTTGCATCCGCTCAACGTGGTGCTAACTTTGTCCTTACAGATTACTACTTAACAGAACCTATCCGGACAGCAAGAAAGACACTAAACGAAACAGAGAAATTACTTGAACAAGAAGGTAAGGTTAGCAAGCTACAAAGGGATGTGTTTAATTCTATAGACATGGCTTTTGAAGAGGCTGTTGAAGATCAGTTAGTAAATAACTTTACACAGAACTCTTTTGCTGATGAGGTTGTAAACTATATATCAAAGACAGGATACAGAGCAATACTTGCAAGTGCAACTAGGTTTGTGTCAGAACTAAGTTCAAACATTGGATATGCATTAGTTGCTGCGCCTAAGGATTTTGCTACGGGAGTTTCAAACAGATCATTCTTATTATCGTCAGATGCCATTGATTTTATGAAGAACGTAGGAAGTAAACAGATAACAAGAATATTTCCTACAAATACCCTTAGCGGAAAGATGGTAGATACAAACACATTGAGTCAAGCTAGTGGAATAAAGGGAGGTAAGTCAAAGAACTATGTCGCTAATAAGATACAACAGATATATAATCTTACAGGAAAGAAGTATGTTAATACTGTTGAATTAATTGCTGACTCATTGGTATCTACTCCTGATAAAATGGTTATGCGACCTATTTGGTTTGGCTCATTTATAAATGAATTTAAAAACATAACAGGAAAAGATGTTGACTTTAAAAAGATAGTAGAGAACAACGAGGCTTATATGTCTGAAAATAGTGAGGCTATTGACAAGGCAAAAAAGAAAGCAGATGAGAAATCTGTTTTAGCAGGAGCAACAGACAACTCTTTTATGGGTGTTCTTAAAGGTAAGGTTAAACCAAACCAAAGTGTAATGCTTAAGTCTTGGAATATGTTTAATGGTTTCATGACAAAGTTTATGTTATATGAATATGTATCTGCTAGAACAGCAGTCATGGCTGCTATGGGTAATGGCTCACTATCTAGAAGACAAGGTGCAGCTGTGTTAGCCGGAGTAACAACTCGTATGATGACATATACATTACTAACTACAATGTTAAGTCAGGCATTGGTTGGATTGTTTTCTGATGAAGAAGAAGAGGAAGAAGATGAAAAGTCATTGCTTCAAAAGTTTGGTCAGTCGTTTGCATCAGCAGTTACTAGTTTATTATTTGGCAGAGACTTAGGTAATGCATCTAGGACAATAATAAACTATGGTGTAGAAAAAGCAAATGAAAAATATTTAGACTTCTTAAGGGAAGGAGAATACGATCCATATAAAGACGCAATACAATATACAATAGTTCCAACTGAAAAGAAAGGACCTGAAAGCACAGACCTTTCTGACCTCATAAAGAATATGATGGGACCATTCTCACCTGCGTACAAGACAGCAGACCTTGCAGTTAAAACAATCTTTGGAAAAGAAAAGAAAGAAGAAGAAGCTATAAAGAGACAGCAGGCTGAGAAGAACATTCGTATACCTTTGGAGATTGCAGGGAACCTAGGACTTATACCTCTATACAAAGATATAAGAAAAGTTGTTTTAAATAATATGTATTCTTCTCTAAGGAAAGAACAGCAAAAAGAAGAGGATAAAAAAGAACAAAGAGAAAAAGAAACACAGGAAAAAACAATTCAACAATATCAATTATTAAATCAGTTGTTAGAAGACGAGACAGATCCTGATAATATAGATGCAATAAAAAGTAAAATAAATGAACTAAATCTTTCAAAAGAAGAAAGAAAAAATATAAATAAACTTAAGAAAGAAGAAAGAAAGAATTTACTTCAGGGATATGATAACATACAAGATATGAAAAGATATAATCCTAAATTGTATGAAGAAAATTTTGGACCTGAATCAGAGTACGGAGAAAAATATAAGGAAGAATTTCTAATAGAAAAAAGTATTAAGAAATTAAGAAGGAAAATGAAAGACGAAGAGATGGAATATGTTCCTCAGCCAAAAAAGAAAAAGCAAAAAGAAATATTTGGATCTGAAAGTTTTGGAAGTAAAGGGTTCGGAAACAAAGGATTCGGAAACAAAGGGTTCTAGTACCTAATGTACTTAAACCCTTTTTGCTTGTCGTAATAAGCCATGAGTTCATCGTCATTAACTGAGCCTTCTCTATTAGGTCTACCTCCCCACCTTATGTCACCGTATATCTTGTCTATCCTACCGTAGATTATACCATCGTCGCAAGCCCATATTACAACCCCTGTTATTCGCTTGTCATTTAACTTGACAAGTTTGCGTATAGCAATAGGTAGAGGGTAGGCATCACGAACTGACCTGATCCTACCCTTTACCTCAGCATAAGCTATGAGATTATTATCCTTATCAAATATTTTATAGTCAACATCAAATGGATCAAGTTTCTTGAACGATCCACCGAACGTATTTACAAATAATGATATGGCTTTTTTCTCTCTATCTAGGTCCTCTTGTCTTTCAAAAATCATCTTCGATAGTTGAGTTTAAAGTGTACCTAAGTTCCATGATAAGGAATCTAATATCTTTCTCAACAGATTTAAATTCCCTGTCAACTAACTTTTCATATATGTCAGCTAGCAACCTGTGGTATTCTTCTATCCTAGAAGAAATTCTTTCAGCCCTTTCATTTTCTTTTTCGTCTTTCATTTTAATTAAACATTCTTATTATTTTTTTCTCTACCTCTTCCTCCTGACCATAAGGAGTATGGAAGTTTATTATCTTTATTATGTTCTCTAACCTATCAGTCTTCTGCTTTCCTTCAACCAATCTTTGTTTTTCTGCTAGCAACATATCGTATTCTTTTTGCAGCTTGGCTAACTTGTCTTGAAGATTTTTTTCTGTGGTTAAATATACTCCCGGTTCTCTGTTCTCATAAAAACAATTTTTACATTCTAGATACCTAGATAAAAGTATAGCGTCTTGACTGAATAGACTATCAATTATCTTGGTGTAGTAAACAATAGTAGCGTGATCCCTTTTTATAAAGGATCCTATTAACTCTAGCCTACATCCCCTGTCTCTCATTATCTTTGAGAACACCATCTTTGAATAAACAAAATCTCTTTTTCTAGTTGGCATAGTCATGTCAACATTAAACACCCTATCTATTATTCCTTTTAATGATTCCATTTCATTTGTAACTGCGTTCATATTTGATTATTTTTTACCACGGTACACCTCTGTTTTTATACCGTGTTGATTTAATTCTTTGATTCTAAATTTTTGTAACTTACTTAGTATTCCTGTTGGCTGCTTAACTTCGATGAACAGAACATCTGAGTTAGGTGGTATAGCAATCAGATCAGGTATACCATTCTTGTTGGTATTAATTAACTTAATAACGTAGTAGCCTTGATCCTCTAGTTCTTTTATTTTTTTAGACTGAATCTGTTGCTCTCTCATTTTGATTAATTAATTTTTTAACTGAGTCATCTGCATACGCACAATCTATTATTAGGTTCATGAGTTCAATCAACTGATCATCAGTAAAAGAAAACCTTTCAGCTAAGAAGTACTCATAAGGAGCGCAACTTTCATCTAGATTAACTTCCTTTAATTGAACAGCTATCTTACGCTGAGGTAGTATATATGTTGCGTAAACAATGTTGTACTCTACTCCTTCAACTACCCACTTGTTTGCAGGAATTTTTGAAGGTCTGTTGCTGTCGTCGATACAAATACATTTTGTCATTTGATTGATTTTATAAATTTTTTACCCTTTATTATTACGTCTATCAAAACATTAATATCCTTAGCACAAAGGATACCGTCTGCCTTGTGGTCGTTCCAATACTCTTGGTACTTCTCTCTTGGTATAGCATACCAAAGTTCTTTATAGTGATTGAAGTGTATCACATAGTTATATAGGTTCTCCATCATATTGCTAATTTATCGGGGTTAATATCTGAGTCTTCTAAGAGTTGAAGGAAGTGTTCATAAACCTTATCGATTGCCTCATAAGGATCTTTAATGTCAAGCTCTTCTACTTCATAAGAAATCTTTTTCTTTGAGTTATAAACAAACTCCCATATTACATGGCCCATGTCTTCTGCCTTGTTGTGTACATGGTACCTGTGACTATCATCAAAGTCATCAAGGTTAAATGTTATTGTTGCTTTCATTTTTTTAAATCTTTATATAATAAATTTTGAACCCAATGTATTACGTTTGCAAATATCAGAACGATTACAAACATAAATCTGTCGCTTTGGTGCCAATACATAGGATTATATTCCCATATTATAAAGGCAAATGATGCATACACTAGTAGTGTTAATAGAGTTTTTCTTTTCATAGTTTATTTAATTAAATAGTTTAGCACAATATATCATTGCTTTCATTCGTTGGTTATCTAACCAACCTAAATACTTCCATAGTTTTTTCATAGTAATGTTTTTTTAAAGTGTGAAACTGTGTAGTCCTTCTTCTTTGTGACAGCCTTGTATATGTCATACTCGATTCCATTCTTTGCGAATATCCAATACACCTTATTGCATAATCTTTCCATGGTTGTCATCCGGTCCTTGCTTTGCCAATAACTAGTGGCACTGAAGTCAATGTTGTAGTACACCAAGTACTCAGCATTCCTCAACGATATACCTTCACGTCCACTAACAATCTGCAAAGCTATAACCTTGCTATTATCGTTATCAAATTCTTCGAGATCAGTGGTAAGCCTGTCGCCATACACCTGCTGTAATGCGTTCAGCTCCTCCTTAAACTTATAAAAGATACCTATCTTTGAGTCGCCAAAATGTGACCTAATAAACTCAGCCTTTGATAAGTCTAGTATCATAGAGTTACCACTCTCAAACTTTATTGTACCGCTAAACAACTGATGAGTCTTCATCATTAACTTAACAGGAGAGTCGCCTAATATCACCTCACTCTTACCTTCGATGACTAGATCTTTCTTAAGTTTATTTATTAGACTATAAGTTGATGGCTTCATCTCTACCTCTAGAATCTCCTCCTTTATACTTGAGTTAAACCCTGCCTCCTTCTGAGTGTAGCTTATAGTGTATGGTTTCATCGCATCAAGTATAGTATCTAAACCATCGGAGTAGTCTCGAATAACTAGACCATTGAATCTCTTGTCCTTAACCTTAACATACTTGTCGCAGAACCTATAGAAGTTTGCAAACTCTTTGAATGGATTGTTAGGTATACCATACACTTGATGGTACATCTGAGAGTAACTCTCAGGAGTAGGCGTACCGGACAGCAGTATTACTAGTGGCTTATACTTCTTAATCAATCTCTGTACATGACCTGCTCTTAGACTTGGCTTAGGAAAAGCACCCATGCTATGAGCTTCGTCACATATTATCAGATCCCAATTAGCTTGATCAATTACGGTGTGCATACTCTCGTAGTTAATCACAGTCAAGTTATAAGATGGAATAAACAAGTCCCTATCATTCTCAATAGATGAGATAGCTTTCTTCTTTGTAAGGAACAGAACATTCTTAACGTCCATCTTCTCAGCAATAGCTAGGCTAGTCAAAGTCTTTCCTGTCCTAACCTCCATCGCCAAGTAAAGAAACTTATGTTGTTCTAGTATCTTTCTTCCCTTGCTAATTATATCTACTTGATAGTCTCTGAATGTTATGTTCTTATTTCTTTCCATTTCTTTTTCATAAAGTGATCTGTAATACTCGTAACTATTTTTAGCCATATCAAGAACATCCTTGTCATTTGGATAAAGTAACTTGTCAACTTCTTTTATGTTCTTACCCCTACCTTCCTTTACCTTAACCGTTGATGACATGATGTTAATGATTGACTCGCATTGCTTCATCATGTTGAGGTTACTATAGTAGTACCTCCGTTCAAATATTTGATTCATCGTGTTAATCTTTTATTGCATTTACCACATCTTACTTTTTCCACATACTCATACACAATAGGTAGCTCACAGTCGCAAAGATTATTTTTTGGTGTACCATCTTCATTGAAGTTCTCATTATAATAACCCTGTAAAGCAGCACAGTGTTCATACATATCGTGAGACTCAAAGTAATATATCATAAACTCTAATGCGTCAGGTGTGATGTCATCGTTAGGAACGTGAGCAAACATTGGTATGCCTGAGTTTAATATAGTCTCAATTGATACGTCGCCAACTATTACATTGTAAGAGTTAAGCATTGCTAGGTGTACCTTCTGTTGTTCATTCATAATAATAATTAACGTATTCATCGGGAGAGATAGATACATCATCAGATAA
>Ga0129333_10002469_pt1 | contig 17221 bp, 16 predicted proteins | sample CPB6_08_DNA_FD_94474 | JGI IMG/M metagenome (GOLD analysis project Ga0129333, IMG submission 94474) | Freshwater to marine salinity gradient microbial communities from Chesapeake Bay, USA - CPBay_Sum_0.6_0.8_DNA | ecosystem: Environmental > Aquatic > Marine > Coastal | place: USA: Chesapeake...
AAGTTGTTGCAGGAATATACATCCAGCGTGATGAAGTGGGTGGGTTCGATTGAGTGGATTTGAATACCACTTTCAATCAGAGGAACCCACCCACTTACACCAGCCTTTGCTGGATAGAGTTCCCTGCCAAGGTGAGTCGGACCATGAATGACGATAGGTTGGCTCATGCGAGTCATGCCGATCTTATCGACAACCCGCTCAAGGAAACGATATGTCAGTTCCATATCGTCTGCAACGCCAGCCCTACAGTTGTACATGTCAAGATAGTATGAATATCCAAATGCCATTTACTCGCGCTCCACCATGTAGATGTGATCCTGATGAACTATGTCAAACTCCTTGTAGTGATTTCCCTTTATCTTGGTGATATCCCACAAGGCACGATCTCCAACCTTAATGTCCTCTGTGACTCCCTCACCGACCGCAATCACCTTCGACCACACAAGACGAGAAGTCACCTTCTCGTTGTAGATGATTCCCGCATCGGTTGTCTTCTGACCACCGAAGTCCTTGAGCAACATCACATTCTTGCCAACGGGCTTGAGTCCACTCATGAAAGTTCCCTTGTGGTGCAGTTGAATAGAGAATCGCCATACTGCTTCTTGAGTTGCTTCTCCTGACGATACGCAGAAAGAAGAACGATATAGTTAATGACATCCACAAGCGTGTCATCGAATGTCTCATTTGTTACATTCGTCTTTCCTGATTGAAGAATGGATGATAGACGGCTCATCTTATCCGTGAGACGAACCATAAAACCTTGTTCAGTCGAGCAAATGCCCATGGCCTCAACTCGCGTGAAGTTTGCAAATGGTTCCTTACCGTCGTTACCAGCATAGTCGCGGTTCTTCTTGTCCATCAGATCCCTTGCTTGTTTGCAAAGGACTTCGTGGTGCTTCAACAGTTCTTCGCGTGTCATGTCACCTCCGTACATTATTTCACTCCTGTGCTTCCGAATCCACCATTTCTGGTAGTCTTCTTACCTGGTTTTTCCAAGGATTCGAAGATTACATACTCCAAGTTCTTGACCATCTCTGCCTGAGCAATCCTCATGCCATGCTCAATCGTGATTCTGTTTAGAGAATCATTCTTGAGCATCACAAAGCACTCCTCGACATAGTCGGAGTCGATTATACCTTCGGCATTCTGAGTTACAAGTCCATTCTTGAAAGAAAGTCCAGATCGTGGATGAACTCGTACAGAATGATTTTCAGGAATATCGAAGATAAGACCAGTTGGAATCAATACGCGAAACTCAGCGGGGATCTCAACCCTATCCGTGCAGTAAAGTTCCATTGGTTCGTTTGTCCGCGTGTATGCCTTGATCTTCTCAACTCCAAGCAAACATGCTGTTAGATCAAAACAAGCAGACTGCTCGGTGGCAAAAGATGGAATGACAGCATTGGGGTTCACCTTGAACGCTTTCAGCATAATATAGACTCCCTTGTTTTAACGACGGGCTTTCTTCTTATTCTTATTACGATTCATCAGCATGTCAAGACGCTTGCGCTTTGCGGCATCATCTTCCTGCTGCTGAAGCATCTTTTCAGTTGGGCTTTGTTGTGGAGCAACAACTTTTTGCCCTTCCATATCTCGCATGGCTTGTACCACCCCACCCATTTCCTGCATCTTTACCTTGTACTGATTGAGGTTTACTTCCATGCGCTGACGCTCTGTATCGGGGAATGATGGGTTCTTAAGAAGAGATTCACATGCTGCAATACCTTCATCAAACTTATGGAGGAAGAATGCAGTTGCTGCAATCTCATCATCACATTGCCACCTGTAGATGTCCTCATCAATAAAGAGAATATCAAACTTTGGATATGGCATTGTCTTTGCCATTGAAGCATACAGATATGCTAGTCGTGGCTGATTTACCATTCTATACATCTTTGCAATCTGATATAAGGGTTCTGCGCGGATGGGGCGATAGTTCCATGACATCAAGAACTTCTCTTTGATTTCCCCAAATGTCTTGTTTGTGATGGCCGCAATCATGGCGATTCTGTACAGTGAATAGAAGACTTCTTCTTCCCATCCACCCATCTCAACACGCTTGCGATAAGATGCATCTGCCTTATCCCATTGCTGAGAGTCAAAATAAGACTGTGCAAGATAGAATTGGTGGCGGGTATTTGTTGGATCTTCCAACATTGCCTTTTCAAGGACTTCTGCATCTCTACTGTACTTCTCGACTGGAGAGATACCAACATTTCTTGCTCCACCCATGGTACGAGCGCAGATGTTGTACTTACCTTCCAACTTTACGATCTTTGGATTTGGCTTTTGGCAAGCCGCATATTCGTGCAGAACGCCCTTGTATTCCCACTTGGCATCCAACTTGAATACTTGATTGCGCCACCAGAAGAAGGATCCCCGCTTGATGCGTAGAGCATAACTGTCAATCTCTGTTGTCTGCGGTAGGATCAGTTCGCCTTCAAGATAATCATCGGCATCAATGACCCATGCATAATCTGCCTTGCCCTCTGCCGCCTTGAATGCAAGACTTCTATTGTGTCCGAAATCCTTCCATTCATGGTCGTGGATCTCGCCAGGAATACCCTTCTCCTTGAAGAAGTTGGTGATGATTTCTTTTGTATTGTCCGTGGAACCCGTATCACAAATAACCCAATAGTCGATGTACTTGTATACGGAGTTAAGGCATTCAAGAATGATGTGTGATTCATTCTTGACGATCATGCACAGCGTAAGCGTTGGCTTCATAACGAAAAATCTCCTTGTTGGTTCACTTATGTATTAGGGTTTCTTGCGACCGATATGGTATTTCGGAACCAGTTCCCAATTGCTCTTGTCCTTGTGTGGGATTATCTTCATCTGAGCAAGGGAAACTATTGGATCTCCAGCCTTCTTCTTGTCAACCACATCGACAAGACCCCACTCCTCAAGAAGATTGGCAATGGTGTTCCGTCTGCCAATGTCTGTATCATCAATGTCTGTAGGCAGACCATCAAGAGCAAATAGTTCCTTGAAATGAACAATATAGAACTTGCCTCTCTTGTGGAGTATATGGCAACTCTGATACAACTTGTTTTCTTTCTTAGAGGAAACTCCTATGCGGGTAAGTGTTTCTCTTACTTTTAGGAAATCGTCCTCTGCCTTTAGTGTCACCTCAAGCAAGTCCTCTGCATTGAGGGAAAGTATTCTTTTTTCCATATCGACCTCGCCAATCAATCAAGCATGTGTGAATAACTGAAATATTTAGCATTTCAGATTCCTCCACGCATCTCGGATCCCCTTTTGAGGATCTTGGCTACGGTCTTCTTGTCCAAGGTCGCCTTTATCTCTTCTGCTTTCCTAACGGAACACCCAAAGATATCCATAATCTTTTGGGTAGTCTCTGCATCGTCTTTCTTTGCCCACTTTGCGAATCTTTTTCTTGGCCTCAGAGAGTGAAGCAGATACTCATACTGCATCTGCTTGTCCAAGTGGCAATGAAGATTCATCTCATTTGCATACATGATGGAGTCTGCAAACTGCGACAGACCTTTGTTCATGAGATAGGGGGCATATTCAGATGCCCCCCTCCCCTCATCACGGATAAGATTTACCTTGGTCTGGTTGATGCTGTTGAGAAAGTCGAATGGACTGTCGTTCATTTCTTGAACTCGCAGGAAACCATCAGTTCGCTTAGACAGGCCATTGTGTTGATCTCCTGATCAGCCACGAATGCTGCCTTGTATTGATATTCAGCAATGGTAAGAATGGCCTGTGGGATCGACTGTGGCTCTAGGATGTCATGTAGACCATCATAGACGGAGCGGAACAAACCCACATGGTCATTGTCGATGTTGCTTGCCACCCACTTGCGAATCGATCCAAACTCCTTCTTCTTCATGAAGGCAATAAGATCGTTGATCTTGTCCGAAGCACTTGTGCCAAGTATGCCAACATCGATCTTTCCACCCAAGGAATACTTCTGAAGGTCATTGATGAGTCTGCGGAAGTCGGGGAACCTACGCATGACAAGTTCAGCAACCACCTTCTGATCATACTCAATGTCCTCAGCATCAAGAATGGCACACACCCGCTTCAGCATCTGCTTGGCGAGTTTTGGCTTGTCTGATGATGGGATCTTGAAGTCGATGACCGTGCATCGTGAATGCAGAGGCTGAATGATTCGATTCTTGTAGTTGCAAGTCAGAATGAATCGACAGTTCTTGGAGAACTCCTCCATAAAACCACGAAGTGCTGGTTGCATAGATTGTGGGTTGGAGTAGTCGAACTCGTCAAGGATGACCACCTTGGCCCCACCGCTGAAAGAAACCGCACTTGCAAACTCGCGGATTCTTGTACGCAGGGTGTCGATATTTCCATCTTCAGAGCAGTTGATGAGGATGTAATCACACCTAAGTTCCTCACACAATGCCTTGGCAACGGTGGTCTTGCCTACACCAGGCCCACCCGACAGAAGCATGTTCTGAATCTGTCCTTGTTTGATTGTTTCCTCAAATGTATTCAGAAGTTCAGGAGTAAGGACACAATCTGCAATCCTCTTTGGCCTGTACTTCTCTGACCACAGATATTCATCTGTAGCAAGCATCTTTCACCTCACTTGGTTTCTGGACGAAGAGCAATCCAATAGGTAACGCCGTTCTTTGCACCAGTCAACTTTGCAACTGCCGATCCGCCGATTTGGAACAAGTAGTCATCGGGAATCATCTTCAAAAGTTCAATGTCAAGATACACCGCAAAGGTTGATGGAGATTCATTGGTCTTAACCACCATGCTGTATTGATTTGACGAACCGTTGATACCGATCTTACGGTCAAATGCAACGATCTTAATATCTGCACCATTGTTCTGAATGCAGATGGTGTCAAGTTGAAGAACGGATGCAGACCTCTGAATCTCCGTGATCTGATTTGCCGTTAGCACAAACTCTGCGGTCAGGGTTGGCATCTTGATGGTCTTGTCTGCCTTCTCCACCAACTTGGAGTCTGCATAGCAGTAACGAACCGTGCTTCCATTTGGAGAATTCACCACAACAAACTTATCGCTGAAATTGAAGTCATAGTCTGGTTCCGAGAACAGACTTGTAGTCGCAATGAACTTGCCAAGATCGAAGATGGCAAAAGGAGAAGGAAAAGATTCATCGACCTTTGCCTCTGCCATTATGTTCTTGGCTGTAGAGACCGTGCGGATGACATTTCCCTTGTCCACATAGATGGATGAGCGAATGCCTGAAAAGTTCTTAAGGATGTCAAATGTCTTCTTGCTGATCTTCATGATTTAGTCCTCCTCCTCAAGGTCGTCCATGAGGTCTTCGTCAATGTCTTCACCACCATTTACCATGTCTTTTACATCGCGCAGATGATGCTTGCTTTCATGTCTGTGTCCTCTGCGTTCGTGCTTTCGACCGCGAGAGGATGAGCGTCCACCCGCAAATGGGTCGTGATCTCCGTTGTCCTTCCAGTTCCTGCTCACTTCTCATTCTCCTTCTCAATCAGTAGTTGAGACAAGTAGTCTACACCAAATGTGTTCTCAATCAACCTCTTTCTCTCGTTATTCTCCGAGATTGTCAGAGGAATATAGTTGCTGAATCCTGGCATTTGTTTCGGGCAATGAACTCTAGGATAGTCCAATTTTGAATAATGCCCATCATCAACATTAGTCAGTTGTGTCTGTCCAAAATCTCCACAGTTGCAAGCACGACATATGAATGATTTTGGATATTTCTTGCTTTCTTCTCGCTCTTCACATGGCGATAAGCCCATCTCTGATGATCCATGACAGGATATCTCACGAATGTCTTTTATCTCTTCCGACACAGTTGCTCCTGCAAGTCCACGCGAGATCAGAGAATCTGCAAACTGCCAAGCCTTGGTGAATCTATTTCTGAGAAAGTAGTCTTTCATTGGTTTATCCTGCTGAAGTTGTTCTTCTTGCTGAATGTAAGCACATCTTGAAACTTATCTACAAGTTGATCAGTCTTGTGCGAAATGACAAACACATTGCATCTCTTACCAAGGGTTCTGATCAGTTTCATAAACTCGTCCATGCCTGTACTATCAAGGCTTGAATCAAACACTTCATCAAGAACCAAGATATTGCAGTTGGTGCTATTCTTCAATCGTGCGATCTCTCTCCATGCAAGAAGAAGAGAAAGATCGATACGCATCTTTTCTCCTTCGCTGAAAGAAGCATAGGTAAACTCATCCCTATGTCGTGACTTGATTGTTTCATTGAAACTCTCATCAAGATTGAACTGTACGAAGAAGTCCATACAAGCGAGATAGTGATTGATCAACTTATTCATGATTGGCAAATAGTGCTTGATCACTCTCGTCTTGATTCCGCTATCCTTGAGTATACCCTGTGCTGATGAGAGAAGTTTTTGCTCATCCTGTTTTTCATCGTAGTGCTTCTTGGCATCATCACACTTGTTCTCAAGTTGGTCTAGTGTGTCTTGTTCTGTTTGAAGATTCTGCTGCGATTTTTTGATCTTGTCGGCATCAGAAGATAGACGCTCAATCATTTTCTCTGCTACGGCTAGTTTCTGTCTATGTTCGTTCAATATTGTCTGAAACTTATCGTAGTCCTGTTCCACATTGGTCAACTTATTGTCAGTAATGAATTTTTCCTCAACCGCTATTCTTTTCTCAACATCAAGAACCGCAATACGCATCTCTTCGCGCTTTGTCTTCTTGCTGTCTATCTCTCTGTTCCTATGCTGCTCTGTAAGAGGCTGTCCACATGACGGACAAGGAACTTCCTCGGTTGTCATTATCATAGACAACTCCATATCAATGGTGTTCAACTTGTTGTCAAGAGTGGAACGGATCCTCTTCAAGTCTGTGATGGTCTGTTCCTTCTTGCGCTTCAAGTCCCTGTTTTTTGATAGATTACTCAGAGTGTTTCCACCCTTGACAACAACAGAAGATAGAGAATCCCGAACTACTTCATTTTTCTTTATCTCTTCATCGATACCTTCAAGGGACGAGCGACTCTTTTCCTCAAGAGCATCAAGATACTTTTTCTGAGTATCCTTCTTGCTCTCAAGAATCTCCATTGTGGTTTCACAGGTGCGAAGGTCTTCCTTGTTGGAGGAGACTCTGTCCTTCAAAACAGTATTCATTGAAGAAAATACGCTGATGTCAAGCAAAGACTCAACGATGGCGCGTCGGTCTGCGGCGGGTAGACGCATGAAAGGCACATAGTTGGTAGATCCAAGAATGACAACTTGACAGAATGCCTTGTATGACATCTTGAGAATCTGTTCCTCAAGCATCTTCTGATAGTCCTTGGACTTGGAGTCCTGATCTATCATCTTGTCATCTTTATGGATCTCAAATAACTTTGGAGCAAGTCCTCGTCGGATAAGATACTTCGTGCCACCGATCTTAAAGATGCATTCAACCACACAGTCCTTGGTGTTGATGCTGTTGGCGAGTTGCGGAATGTTTATGTTGCGGAACGGCTTGCCGAATAGACAGAAGGTCAAGGCATCAAGGAAAGTCGTCTTTCCCGCACCATTTTCTCCACAGATCAGAGTCATCTCTGACTTGTCGAGTTTTAGTTCAGTCCAATAGTTACCGTATGAAAGAAAGTTCTTCCAGCGAATGGATTCAAAGACGATCATTGGTCACTCCACCTGTATTTATCGGGTGGACTCTAGATCAAGGTAAGGATTTTTTGAAGAAAACCAAAGAGGAGTTGTGCTATTCTTCCAAGCCGCAAATCGCGACTTTTCTCCGATGTAATACTTTCTATATGCTACCACAGCATCAACATCCTTGTATTGTTCTGGCATTGCCTGTGCAAAAGGAGTCAGTTCCTTGATTGGAATATTTGGTGGGTAGTTGGCATGACACCACCGAATGATGTCTTCGCTCTTATGAATCTTGCCATATCTCTTTGTGTATTCGTCACATAGAGCAAGACCATGCAGACACAGCCAATTGTAGTTGGCTATGCTTGCTGATGCCCACAGAGTGCATGGATGCTTTCTATGGGTTGGTTTGTATGTCGCAGTCCCCTCTGGGTGTGCAGAACAAAGCATCTGCGCTGTTTCCAAAATCATCTTGACAATATGCTTATCGCACATGTCTTGTGCTGCCTTGCGTGGATTGCTGTTTACTACAAAGATGTTCATGGCGAGAGCATAACCTAATAAGTGAGTGGTGTCAACTATGAGTAGATCGGAATATTTTCAAAGGCTATGTCTGCAAACTGCGGTAGGCTTTGCTTGATTGCCTGTAGACCAGATGAAGAAAGTTTGAAGTCTTTGTTTCCATAATTTAAGAACCATCCAGATCCTCCAGCCACACTTGCAAAAGTTATACCACCAATAGTAAACCCACCATAAAGAGTTCCACTTGCAGAATATACCTTCTCAAAGAAAGCATATGTTGCCCCCGTTGTCGTACCTATACAAACATTGTTGTTTGCTATCACAAGATTAGATGGATTGTTTATCTGAGATAGATTTAGTTGAATGTTTGTTCCATCAAAAGACATTATGCTGGTTAGATGAGGATATTGACTCACCCAAGGCAAATTTCTGATGTCAACCTTGTTGTATAAACCGAAATAATCGCTATTACCTTGCTGCATGGTGGCTTCACCATAATTTGTTTCATAGTACGAGTACGGAGTATATCCATATCTACGATCCGTTGTTGGAATTGTACTAGACCTTTCAAGCCACTCATCTCCATCAATGTTAAATGTGGAATACTTGAGTCCATTTGCTTTCCATAGACTGTTCCAGTTTCCTTCATTGAATTTCACAAATGTTGATGGTCTAGTACATTCTATGAAAATATTGTTATTGATTTTGATGTTTGTTCCGCCGATGAAGATGGCGTTGTCAACATCAGACATTGTGCTACCGCATCGATAGAACACATTTCTTATGATGTTGTCGCCACCACCGCTGTAATCGAAATATATTGCACAAGCATTGTGTAGAGAATCAACTCCGCATATTCCATAATAAGGTCCACCTGGCAAGCGGGATCCGATGTTGTTAAAGAAGTTTCCACGAATGACATTTCCCACATGAGATGGGTCTGCATACTTGTAGACAGCACCCATGTCATCGTTGTAGAAATTTAGATTTGTGAAGTTGTTTGACTCTATTATATTGTTGTTACCAGAGTAGTCTATTCCCTTTCCATTTCCATCAGCAATCAATGTCTTTTGTATGATGTTTCCGACACCAGACATTTGAATTGCAGCACCGTTTGAACTGGAAAGTCTACCGAAAGACTTTATAACACAGTTGCTTACTACATTGCCAGATCCCGATAGTGTTTGTCTATTTCCACCAGTTAGAATTATTCCCTTGAGTCCAATGTTTCTTATATCGCAATTATCAACCGTGGCGGTAGTTCCATCAAGAATGACAACGCCATTTTTTCTCATATTCCGAATCTTGCAATTTTTCACCACTACATTGTTGCACTGATTTATCTCAACCGCAGAACCAGAGCATGTATCAAATATCAAACCATCTATAACAATATTGTCACTTCTGTATAGTTTGAACAAAGATGCCAATGTATCTCGCGTGTTACTCGGATCCTTTGTTTGTATAACCTTAGATGCATCATATTCAGGTGTTCCATCGCTCCAATCAACACCACTAGATGTTCTTGAAGAGGACACCCGAATCTTTGTTCCAGAAGTTATTCCAACTGGAGGTATAAAATACAGAGTATCTGATAGACCAGAGGTGAGAGAACCAGAGTTCAATCTGTTTCTGCTGATGTAATACTCACCAGCAGTGTCGAGTTCTTCAGGGACATTAAGAGCAAACCATCTTCTTGGTGAGGGATTTGCTGGAACATATGATGTACATGATGTAACGCCAGCGATTCCATATGCCGAATCAGACGAGCGAACCGTGATATTTCTTGTTGCTGTGTTTATAGAATCGATTCTATAGGCTTCATCATTCCAATCAAATCGCCAGAAGCCATGAACATAGATGTCACTGTTTGGCCCAACTCTATCAGACCATCTTGTTATTCCACTATAGTCTATTCCATAGCACACACCAGAAGGATATCTAAACACCCCGAAAGTAAATCCTGGTGATGTAAAGGCAGATCCAGAACCAGATTCAATAACGCTTTCGATTATTGCACTTGAATCAAAACTAAATTCCGATGATTCCGCTCCAGTTGCTATGCTTGGGAATCTTGCTAGTGTGAGTGGTTCACCATTGAATGATATTTCAGGAAGTGTTGGTATGTCTTTGAAGCCAAGTCTTCTTCCGTTATAGACATCAACAGTAACACCAGCAATAGGATATATTGGCTGTGTATATCTTATGTTTCCGAAAACGCCGACATCTATCATGCCGAAACCATTTCCATCATTCAAGTTGACCTTGTATATGCTTCCGCGAACAGATGGCTTGAACCTTTCGTACATAGGATCAGCACTGTTTATCAAGGTCACACCAGCAACATCTAGAGTCTTTGCACCAGTGATTATTACTGAATCTTGTTGAGTAGCACGAATCGTCAATGGTTTGTCCGCTTCGCCACTGTGAGTAGAATTAAATTCCACAGTTTCCCCAAACAACTCGTAAACACCAGGCATCATATCAATAATGATTGGCAAAGTACCAGTATAGGATGCAGCAATATTCAACGCTCTTCCTATTGTTTGAACTGGCGACGAAACACCATCAGAGGCATCATCTCCGCTCATGGAAGAAACACTTATTGTGTAGTAATCTGGAGTTGCATTAAACTGGCTTTGATATACAGGAACGCCATAGGATGCAGGAGCCTCCAACCAAACTCCTCTCTCACCAGATGCAATTGCAATAGTATCAGGAAGATTTGGTTGACTTGTTCCTTGCTTTACAAACACATTCTTTCCTGCTGGTGCCGTGAGTCTCCATAGTCTCTTATTTGGATCGTTTGTATATGCACCACTTACAAGTATATTTGTACCAGCCTGATGCAGATCGATTCTGTCCACAAGACCCGAGGTAGAACCAGTAGAGTCACAAGGAGCAGCAACCTTATTTCCACTTATTTCTCTCCATTCTACAAGTGCAGAATTTACTCTACTTAGATCTTTACCAGCAGGGTCTCTTGTATTGAATACGATAAACTGATTTGTTCCAGCAAGACAACTGTGGAAAATATCTTCTTTATAGTATTCTTCAGAAAGTGGTCCCGTGAATCCAACAGAATTGTTGAAGACATTATGTGGACCAGAAATTATAAGGAAATTCAATCCCTCTGATGGTGCCTGTGGCCTTGATCTCAGAATTGCTCTTACTTTCTTTTGATTGTGTATCAATCCTTGATATGCCTTATTTCCAAATGTTATTCCTCCCTCTGATACAGGGTGAAATCCAAATCTTTTTCCAAACCTAATAGATTCATCAGATGACACAGATGGAGGATATCCATAATCTCTTATGAGATAATCTGCCATTTCAGCATACAAGTGATGTGAATGTCCATAGCCAGGAAGTTTTATTGCTACCCTAGACAATCCACCTGGGTCAACACCATATCTTGCTTCTGCTGGTGTCATTTCATGTACTTCAGATGAAGTCACTATAGTGTTCTGAAATCCAGGAGTTTCTCTCAATGAATCTCCTATTATCTTTGATTTCAAATCACCTTGTGTAAACACATAAAGTGCTGTAGACCAAGCAAATGCAGTTTGTCTAGTTTCATCACTTTGATATGCATTTTTGAAGTCTTGTCTGCTTGCCACATTCGTGAAGTAAGACAATAATGCTTCGGCACTTGCTCCACAAGCACCAGCAAATCCATTTGGATCCATATAGGTCAATCCATCATACCAATGCTTAAACTCCTGAGCAAATGTTCTATTTGTAATGCTTGATGTGATACCATTGAATCTGGCATCGTTCACTATTGCATATGTCTGACGAGCATCTGGTATAACTTTGAAGCCATTGTTTGGATCATTTGCCCAATTCAATAGTGCTGCTGTGCTTCCAAGATCTGTTCTTGACAAATAAGGACCAGCAACTGCAAACTGATCTCCCCATGCTTCTGAATCATCGTGAAGATATTTGAATAACATTTCATCATTTTTGGCTTGACTCAAGAAGTTCAAGAATGACTGTTTTGCTACAGATCTATTTTCATATGCCCATGGAGTCAAGAACCTGATTGGGTTTGTGTCTGTAAATGCACCCCATGTTCCGCCAAACTCTGTACTTAGGAATGTGAGTCCACCAGCGGCACCAGTGTATGTCGTTCCATCTGTAAGTTTCTTAAAGTAATAGTGTGGTTCACGATGGAATCCAGGAGGTCCATCAAGAAGCCAGTACTGTGGTTTAAGCATTCTTCTTTCATATGGTATCTGAGCAGCCAATCTCTTATGTGCGCCAAAAATGTCCGAATATGTGTCTGAAGTAAATGTCATTCCCGCAGTTGAACCTGGTCCATCTCTATATCTGAAATAGTTCAAATCTACACCAGGTGTATTATCAACATGAAGCATTGGGACTATAGAAGGATAAAGCGATTGACCGTCTGGTCCTGTTGCTGCTGGTGTCCACGAAACTCCCCATACCGCAAAATCCAATGCTCTAAAGAATCCAGTTCTTGAAGTGTCGGGAGGATCAATCAATCCGTTTACAAGTTCTTCATGTAGTTCGTTGAAGTACAACGAATCAAGACCAGTTGTAATCCCACCTTTCATGCAAGCATACAGCAACTCAAACTCGGATGTCCTCGCAAACCCAGTCCAGAAATTCTGTGGTGGTTTTGTTGGTGTCTTTCTATTTGGAAATGGGAAGTTTGAAACAACTGCCGCATTTCCAATCATTTCCATATTTGGTCTAAACTTATTGTTTAGTGTCTTGTCAAACCATCCAGACTTATTGAGATGATTGTAATAACCAACGCCATCATGGAAGTAATCAACTATACTCATGTTGAGTGCCAACATGGTTGGATACAAATAGAACAATCTAAATCGTCTGTCGTTTATCCATGGTACTTGTTGTTCGAAATCTCCATTAAATATTGTTCCAGTTACACCTTTCCATGAGATATCACCGTTGTTTTCCACCTCTGTGAAAACATTGTAAAAGAATGGATACGCACTCATCACTGATTTGTTGCTATCAGAGGAATCTTCTGGTGTGCATACTGCCATTATCTCGCCAAGTTCACTTGTTCCACAGATACCCATACCCCAAATCGAATTAGAATAGGTAAGACCCCATTTTCTCTGTCCAAGCAACATGTCATGACCTGATGTAAACAAGTCGTTGGCTTTGTCGCTATCCAAACACCAGTGTCTTGGATTTGTGTCTCCATTGAATCTTCTCTGATCATTTCGCGTTGGATCAATTAGCCCAACATCATCCTTGAACATGTATTGAGCAAATCGCTCAACACCAAGAACAACACCACCAGTTGCATCTGGACCAGAGTCACCGAATGTATAGTTGTATTGATCCCTTGCCCATTCTACTGGAATATTCTCGACATAACTTGCACCAGAACTTGCGATGTTTGTCCACAAGGTATAACCAGGTGCTTGCCATTGATGGAATGTTCTTTCTATAACTGCACTTGCATCCATGATGACATGTGCAAATCCATCATTTGGTGACTTGAATTTTTCCTTCCAATGTGATACTGATGCATCAAGTCTCCACTTGAAGTAATCTTTATTTCCTTCTACTGTTGGATCTTTGTAAAGACCAAAAGGAATACGCATCTCAAAGCCAGTTCCATATGGAAGGCATCCAAGATAAGCGATGAACTCCATTGAGTTTCCCCATGCTGCGGACAAATCATTCAAGGATTGGAGAAGTCTGTTGCCGTAACCATAGGAGATGCCAACAACATCAGTCATCGGAGGTTTGAAAGTAAGTTCCGTCAAGTCTTGTGGACTATCGGGAAAAGTCATTCCATTGAATAGAATCAGAGTTTCATAAGCAAAGCAAAGTCCCGCTCTTTCGTTTACTTGCCCCCACCAAGTTGAATAAGTCAGTGCTTCGGGATATCGAATCCACGGAGAACCAACCAGCACTTGATCAGCAGAGTATCCACCACCAGTTCTTCCGTAATCATTAAATCTAACTCGCGATACTAAACCAGCAGGAAAACAGAGTCCGCTATACGCTGTATTCAAGTTTGCATCAGTAACACCATTCACAATAACACCAAGTTCTGCTGATCTTCCACCAAACACATCTACATTCAACAGATCGCTAACTGTTGTGTTTTCCCGTAATAGCAAATACATGTCAAACTGAAATGATTCAGCCGTATATCTGTCGGACAACCAAGGATATCTTCTCCAGTTGCCAACGAGTGAATTCATCGGACTGGAAAAGTTTCCGTATGGACTATGGATTACAGAACGACGAATACAGTTGTCATAGTTTGCACTTAAGCCCATGTATAGTTGCGACGGGAGAGAGTTGCCAGGATACCAATCAAACTTTGGATGATAACCAAAGAAAGCGTTGCCACCATCAAACAAGAAATCCTGTGCATATATTCCATTCAAATTATACTGAACAAATTTATTCGACGCTCTCTGTGGACTTCTTGCTCTATCAAACTTTTTGTATGCAGTTCTAACAGCAGATGCAAAATCCCTTGGGTGAGTCAATATATCAAACCAACCATCATCACCATTTGTAGTATAGTTGAACGATGCCTCAACAGTTCCACCCAGTATTAGCGGGTTGACAGGAGCAGATATTCCAAGCAATTCCATGGTTGCTGCTTTACCTAAATCAGCAGTAGCAGCAGACCAACCTGGCTCGTATCTATTGATCAAATAATTGAATACACGATTAAACTTTTCCTGAAACTCTGGATCTGGTGGAGTTGTTATAATCGTGGGAAAATCACTTGGTGGTCTTGTGCCTTGATCGTTGAATGCGGACTCAAAAGGATTAACGCCAGAAAACTTTGCGTTTATCAACTTTACCTTGTAGTTGTTCAATACCCGTATATTAGTTATTCTCATGTAGTTGACTCCGCTTCAATCTCAAACTTACCCGCCATCAACTTGCTGACTATCTCTCCACCATCAACCAACTGTACAAGTTCAACATCATAAAAATAACGACCAGCCTTAAAAGTCGTTGTTGTATCCGAACTTATCACCATACGCATGAAACCCGTATTACCACCAAGGAAAAATATCCCATCCTGTACAAAGCCCTGTGTGCTTCCAGGCTGAAATACTTGAGTGGCTGTGCTTCCAAGTGTGAATAAAACGGGATCTCTGTACTTAGACTTCTTGATCTTCATTCTTGCTCTGTAATCATCTAATGAGTAGACAAGTGTACCGAACTCATTTATAGATGAGTTTAATATAGACAATGGCTGAAGATCATCTGTAAAAACTTGAAATTCAAGAACGAAAGTAGAACCTTGCTCAAGTGAAAGATCGTTGTTTAGTGCTGGCATCAGTTAGTTACCTCCGCTTGAACATCTAATCTTCCGCTTAATGCTTTTGTAACTTCAACTCCACCACTTGTCTTTGTATCTACAACTTCTATGTCATAGAAATATTTTCCATGCTTCAATGCAGCAGTTGTCGTGGATGATATAATGAACTTCACTCTACCTTGATTTTCAGCATCAAAATAGAACCCATCTATGGTATTGCCTTCAGTTGATTCTGTATTTGCTTGCAAAACACTGTTTGCAGTTATACCAAGAACTGCTGCCGCTGTCCCATACTTGCTCTTCTTTACCTTCATTCGCAATGAAATATTAGCGGCAGATGAGGTGGCTGTATATTGATTTGTCGTGGTGGTTGTTAGTGTACTGTTATCATCATTTCTGAGATCAAACTGTAACACAAAGGTTGAACCTTGCTCAACAATAAAATCCTGATCAACAAGTGCCATTAGTCCCCCTTCGTGAGGTCAGTAACGCTCTTGTCCTTGCGCCACATCTGACACGACCAGTACTTTGGCGTATCTCGCGAAAGACCACCTTTGTCACAGCCATGTCGAGCGCGGAAGTTCTTCAAACGACCTGGTTGATCACGCTTGATCGAAAGACCAGGATCACCGAATCTAACGATCTTGTTGTCAACGCACACAGCGAACTTCTTACGCTCACCAGGTGTTCTCCAAGGCTTACCAGTGGCTCGTCCCTCGCACTCATTAGCCTCGTTCATGCCCTTGCCCGTTAGAGCCTTTAGGAATGAATCTGCTGAACCTTCATCATCAAATACAAACTCGGTTGTCTCGTCATTTGATTTGACTTTTGCTCCATACTTCTTGGCGTGTGAACGAATGCTGCTTGCACCAACTCCCGTCTTGAGATTTCCCTGTACGATGTACTTCTCCAAGATGACAGGCCCATCCCTTGAAATAACATCATTGAATGAAGACAGTGCTGAAAGTATTTCCTGCCTATCAATAAACGCATTAAGATTGTATCTGCCTTCTTTGATAGTCTTCCAATCACCACCAAGTTCCTTATACTTTGCAGACGCCCAGCCATTACTATAGGCCGATGGGTGTACCCGAAAACCCTTTCCGTTGTTCGGTCCATCAACGGTCTTACCGTTGTATTCTATACTTGCAACTTTACCAGACACAAGGCTTTGAATCTTGCTCCAAAGTTCCTTATTTGTTGGCTCATTTTTCTCATTTATCTTGCCTTTGCCGAAGTTGGACACCATGATGGGTTCACCCTTTCTTTCAGGATTTGGATCGTGCTTTCTCTTAACGCGAACAGCGGCGGCTCTCTTTTTCTTGGAGAGCATCGCTCGCTTTTCGTTAGACATGCACTTTGGCTTGGGTTCACCAGTCTCCCTTGCACAGGGACCGATGGCCTCACCTTTGGCATTGATCCTCTTCCAACCACCCTCGGGGTGAGATGGGCTGAACCAATTTCTCAAATCCTCAAATGTAAGAACCTTTCCCATGCATGTCTCCTAGTTCCCAATATTTAGGAAAACTACAGAGACAAACTTTCAGCATAAAGTTCACGCATGAGGGATTTCAGGGCAGTTCCGCTGTCGATTTTTAGTTCATCAATATAGCCATCTATCAGTTCCACGGTGTTCTTGGAAAGTTCCTTTTCAGAGACATATTCCTCTTCCGTGGCGGCTTCTTCCTCAAGTTTTTCAACAATCTGTAGGTCGTACACACCAGCATCAAACAACTTGTCGCAGAACATATCGAACTTGGCAGTGTTCTTCTTGGAGGTAACTACAACCTTTACAAAGCATTCCTTGTACTTTGAGAAGTTGA
>Ga0129333_10002470_pt1 | contig 17219 bp, 14 predicted proteins | sample CPB6_08_DNA_FD_94474 | JGI IMG/M metagenome (GOLD analysis project Ga0129333, IMG submission 94474) | Freshwater to marine salinity gradient microbial communities from Chesapeake Bay, USA - CPBay_Sum_0.6_0.8_DNA | ecosystem: Environmental > Aquatic > Marine > Coastal | place: USA: Chesapeake...
ACTGCTCGAAAGTATGCACTATTCCCGATGGGCCTACCGGTATTTCAGGGCACATGGCTGGTGTCGCTGCTGTCTCCGCCAGCGTCTCTGGTGGTCTTGAGTGCTCTAGGGGTGTTCGGGGGGGGTGGCCTGGGGCACACCCGGGAGGGGCGAGAGGCGGATAACTTCTCTCTGTACCCGACCGATAAACCGTGGAAACAGGCACTCGATTCTGCTCGCTCCCCCGTCGTTCCGTGGTGCTCGCTGCGCTGGTGGCACTGCCATTGGCGATCGCCAGTGCGAGCCCCGATCGATCGTCCTGGGCCCAGGCTCGGCAGCCAGCCAGGTCTCAGAGCCTCACCGTGGTCTCCTACGCCGTCACCAAAACGGCCTACGACCAGATCTTCAAGCTGTTCGCGGCCGATTGGAAGAAGAAAACCGGTCAGACCGTCACCCTCAGAGGCAGCTACGGCGGCTCCGGCTCTCAGACGCGGGCCGTCATCGACGGCCTGGAGGCCGATGTGGTCAGCCTGGCCATGGCTGCCGATATCAACAAGATTCAGCAAGCCGGTCTGATCCAGCCCGGATGGGAGCAGGAAAATCCCTACAACTCCACGCCGATTCATTCGACCGTGGCGGTGTTCGTGCGGCCCGGTAACCCCAAGAAGATCAGCAGCTGGAAGGATCTCGATAACAAGGATGTTGAAGTGGTCCTGGCCAATCCCAAGACCTCAGGCGGGGCTCGCTGGAACTTTCTGGCCCTCTGGGGAGCGATCACCCGCAGTGGTGGTAGTGAGGCCCAGGCCCGCAGCTTCATCACCGGTGTCTACAGGAACACCGACGTGTTGCCCAAGGACGCCCGGGAAGCCACCGATGCCTTTGTGAAGCGCCGGCAGGGCGACGTGCTGCTCAATTGGGAATCGGAGGCGATCCTGGCGAGACGCAAGGGTGAGTGGACCACGCCTTACAAGCTGTTCAGTCCCAATGTGCTCACGGAGCAACCCGTCACCGTGGTGGACAAGGTGGTGGATCGTCGTGGCACCCGCAAGGTGGCGGAGGCCTTCGTGCGATTCCTCTATTCCCCGGCTGCTCAGAAGGTGTTTGCCGACAACGGCTTCAGGCCGACCACCCCGGAAGGCAAGGCTTATGCCAGGGGCAAGTTCCAGTCCGTGAGCTTCTTCAGGGTGGGTGATTTCGGTGGCTGGAGCGGTGTGGATCGCAAGTTCTTCGGCAAAGGCGGGATCTGGGATCAGATCTTCGCCAGGACCCGTTGAGTCTGCAGGCGCAGTGCTCCGCTCAGGCCCCGGCGGTTGCCGGGGTTTCTGCTGGCGCGCAAAACACTCAATAAGCCGACCGGTCAACCGTGGTACTCTTTTCCCATTGATGTCGATCGGTTTACGTGGTCATTCGACGTTTCGCGGCCTCTCATCCCCTGGCGAGCCCCTCACTGCTCGTCTTGGCGGGCTCGCTGCTGCTGGTGGCCTGCGGGGCGCCCAAGGGTCCGTCCACTCCTGGCGACGCCAGTCAGCAGCAGGAGTTGCTGGTTGCCAGCTACGCCGTGACCAAGGGGGCTTACGCACGGATCCTTCCCCGTTTCGCGGCTGCCTGGAAGGCGAAGACCGGTCAGGTCCTGAAGATCCGGACCAGTTACGGCGGCTCCGGTACGCAGACGCGGGCCATCATCGACGGCCTGGAGGCCGATCTCGCCACCCTGGCGCTATCGGCGGATGTTCTCAAGCTGGAGCAGGCCGGCCTGATTCAGCCTGGTTGGGAGCAGGAGCTGCCCAGCGGCAGCATCGTCACCAACTCGGCCGTGGCCTTCCTGACCCGGCCGGGTAATCCCAAGGCCATTCGCGGCTGGCGCGATCTGGTCAGGCCGGGAGTCACGGTGGTGACAGCGAATCCCAGGACCTCGGGGGGCGCACGCTGGAACTTCCTCGGCCTTTGGGGATCCGTCACCCAGACCGGTGGCAGCCAGCAACAGGCCGAGGCTTATGTGACGGGCGTCTACCGGAACGTTGAGAACCTTCCCAAGGATGCGCGTGAGGCCTCGGATGTGTTCCTCAAGCGCGATCAAGGTGATGTGCTGCTGAACTACGAAAACGAAGCAATCCTTGCCACCCGCACGGGTGATCTCAAGGCTCCGTTTGTTGTGCCTGAACTCAATATCCGCATTGAAGGGCCCGTCGCCGTGGTCGACAGGGTTGTCGATCGCAAGGGTACCCGCAAGGCCGCTGAGGCCCTGGCTGCTTATCTGTTCTCGGATGAGGCCCAGCAGATTTTCGCTGAAGAGGGCTTCCGTCCCACCAATCCCAAGGTCTGGCAGCGGGTGAAGAGCCGCTTCGCCCCGGTGAAACGGTTCTTCTCGGTGAAGGATTTCGGTGGTTGGGCCGCTGTGGATTCCACCTTCTTTGATCAGGCTGGCCTCTGGGATCGCCTGTTCGCCAAGTCGCGCTGACGGGGATGTGTGAACTGCTGGCCCTCAATGCCAATACCCCCACCGACATGGCCTTTTCCTTCCGCGGCCTCAGTCGCCGTGGTGGCGGTAGTGGCGAGCATGCCGATGGCTGGGGATTGGCCAGTTTCACCCCTGATGGCTCGGGCCTCAACCTGATCCGGGAGGATGCACCGGCTGCTTTCTCCCTGCTGGCGGAGCAACTGGCGGAGCGCTCCCCCAGGGCCTTGGTGTCGATCGCCCACATCCGCAAGGCCACCCAGGGTCAGGTGGCGCTGGAGAACTGTCATCCCTTTGCCCGCAGCTGGCAGGGCCAGACCTGGGTGTTCGCGCACAACGGCAACCTTGCCGGATCGATCCCCCATGGCGATCGCTACCGCCCTTTCGGTGACACGGACAGCGAAGCAGCCTTCTGCTGGATCCTTGAGCAGTTGGATCTGCTCGGGGTCAACGCCCGTGACCACGAGGCTGTAGCGGCTGCGTTGCACCGTTGCGCCACAGAACTGGCCCAGCGCGGCACGTTCAACGCCCTGATCAGCAATGGTCAGTGGCTGTTCGCCACCGCCACCACCCGCCTGCACTGGTTGACGCGCCGCGCACCCTTCCGCACGGCCACCCTCCTGGATCCGCCGGTCCAGGTGGATTTCTCCACACTGACCACCGCCAACGATGTGGTCACGATCCTCAGCACCGAGCCACTCACCACCGATGAGCACTGGCATTCGCTTGAGCCGGGCTCATCGATGCTGTGGTGGAACGGCGAACTCCTCTGCCAGCACAGGCCATGACGCCACTGGTTGACACGGCAACGTCCCCCACCGTGACGCTGGCGGAGGCCTCCCGCTTCTGGTTCCGGCTCGGCTGGGTGAGCTTCGGCGGGCCGGCGGGCCAGATCGCCCTGCTGCACAGGGAGCTGGTGGACCGGCGCCGCTGGCTGTCGGAGCGGCGCTATCTGCACGCGCTGAACTACTGCATGCTCCTGCCTGGCCCGGAGGCCACCCAGCTGGCCACCTATCTGGGTTGGTTGCTGCATGGCGTGCCTGGCGGGCTGATCGCCGGTGGGCTGTTTCTGATTCCGTCGGTCCTGGTCCTGGCTGCCCTGGCCAGCATCTACGCCATCTGGGGGCAGCTGCCCCTGCTGGCCTCCGTGTTCGCCGTGCTCAAGCCGGCCGTGCTGGCGATCGTCCTGGTGGCAGCCTGGCGTGTCGGCTGCCGCACGCTGCGTACACCGCTGCAGCTGGCCCTGGCGATCGGCGGCCTTGTGGCACTGGCGCTGCTGGATCTGCCCTATCCGCTGGTGGTGATCGCCGCGGGGGTCATCGGTGCGCTGGTTGGTCGGTGGCGTCCGGCATGGCTGAGCGCGGGCAGCTCCGCGGGCCCTGCCTTGATGCACCGATCAGCCCAGGATCATCCCGGGCTGGCGCCGGCCCTGCACGACGACCACACCGCAAGCCCCGAGCACGCCCGCTTCTCGCGCCGGCGCTTCGCCATCACCCTGCTGATCTGGGCCCTGGCCCTGTTTCTGCCCCTGGCGGCCCTGGTGATGGCCGGTGGCTGGAACGGCACCCTGGCGCTGATGGCCCGCTTCTTCACCCGTGTGGCCCTGCTCAGCTTCGGCGGTGCCTATGCCGTGCTGCCCTATGTGGCCCAGGGGGCGGTGGATCAGTTCGGCTGGCTCTCGGCCAGCCAGATGCTCGATGGCCTGGCCCTGGGCGAAACCACCCCCGGTCCGCTGATCATGGTGGTGGCCTTCGTGGGCTTCATGGGCGGCTGGAATCAGGCCCTCCTCGCTGGTATCCAACCCTGGTCGCCGGCCCTGACGGCCTTATTGGTCACGGTGTGGTTCACCTTCCTGCCGTCGTTCGGCTTCATCCTGGTGGGAGCGCCGCTGGTGGAGGCCTCCAGGGGTGATCTCCGCTTCGCGGCGCCCCTGAGCGCGATCACCGCCGTGGTGGTGGGCGTGATCGCCAGCCTGGCGCTGTTCTTCGCCGGCCCGGTGATCTGGCCTGGCGGATCGTTCAACCCCTGGGCCCTGATCATGGTGGCGCTGTCCCTGGTCGTGCAGCTGCGGTTGCGCTGGAGCGTGTTGCAGGTGATCGCGGCGGCGGCGGCGATTGGCGTTCTGCTGGCGGTCCTGCCCTGACCAAGGCCTGGTCAGGCTCGCGCCTGGCAGGTCGGTGAGGGCCCTCAGAACGGTGGCGGCCCGTCGCGCATGGGCGGACCATCCCCGCGGCGTGGTGGGCCGATGCCATAGCGGGCCAGTACCGCTTCGATGCGGCGATGGAAGCGTTCGCGGTGTGCCCATTCGGCCTCCCGTTCCCGGCGGTGGCAGTCGTGCAGGTTGCGCAGATTCCGGGCTGCCTCCACACAGCGCCGGGCCGCTTCGATCAGCAGCAGTTCCTCCGCCAGCTTCTCGCGCTCGAGCTGCCTGAGCTCCATGAAGGCCCGCTGCAGGCCCGCGCCGCCACCTGCTCCCGGTCCCCCGGGCGGTCGCGCCCAGGCGACCGCCAGCGGCAGTGGACCCAGCAACACCCAAATCAGCAGGCCCCGCTGCAGGCCAAAGGCCAGAGGCTGAGGCCGCCCCTTGGCTGGGTGCGGAGGCAGATGCGGCAGCCAGGCACCGGGCATCAGCTCCCTGTGCCCTCGCGGCCAGTCTCGGCCTCGCCGGCGGCGTTGGCTTGGCAGTCGACGTCCGTTCCGGGATCGAGCCGCCCGCTGAGGCTGATCGTGAACCTCCGCGCTCCCGGCTGCTCCGATCGCTCGCAGCGCAGCTGGCCGCCGTGGGCGCGGGCAACCCGCTCAGCGATCGCCAGGCCGAGGCCGCAGTGCCCCTTGCCGCCGCGGGAGGGATCGAGGCGCTGGAACGGTTGTTTCGCCTGCTCAAAGGCGTCATCGCTCAGCCCCGACCCGCCATCGCTGATCCGGATCTCGAACCGCTCCCCTGGCAACGGCCGCAGCGTGAGTCGTAGCGGTGGCTGGCCGTAGCCCTCGGCGTTGTCGAGCAGATTGGCCACAGCGCGGATGATCGCCGTCGGTTGCACCCTGGCGGTGAGTGGTTGCAACGCCAGGCTCAGGCCCTGGTCGCTGCAGCGGCCGCAGCTCTCCTCTAGCAACGCATCGAGGCGCAGGGCGCTGAAGGGCTCGATGCCATCGCAGCTTGCGAAGAGCAGAAACTGCTGCGTGATGCGCTGAATGGCCCCCAGGTCGGCGCTCATGGAGGCCAGATCGCGTTGCCGCTGTTCGTCGCCGCTGCCGCCGGTCTGCCTGTGTTCCGTTTCCATGGCTTCGCTGGCCAGGCTCAGCCTCACCCTCAGACGGGTAATCGGGCTGTTCAGATCGTGGGTGATGCCGGCCAGCATCGTGCGACGCTCCTGTTCGTTGGCCTGCAGCCTGGCCAGCATCGCGTTGAAGCGTGTGGCCAGCTGGCGCACCTCGCTCGAACCGCTCAGCGGCACCATCGCCTCACCCTCGCAGGTGCCCACCCGGGCGATGGCGGCGCTGAGGTGCTTGAGCGGACGCTGCACCTCCAGCAACAGGAACAGCCCCCCTGCCAGCACGCTTCCGCCGAGCATCGACAGGGTGATGACCAAGGGATCGGGGCTGAACAGACCCTGGGCCGGCAGCGGCGAAAACAGCCAGACCGGCTCCAGGGAGGAGCGGATGCGGATCCAGACCCCTCGCACCTTTCCCGGGTGCGGCACAAGGGTCGGGCAGTGGCCGAGACGATCGCAGAGGTCCTGGGAGAGGCGCTCCAGCTGGGCGCCGAGGCGTCGATCGTCGCTGCCGCTCAGGCTCGGACGGTTGGTCACCAGCAGCTGGAAGCCATTGAGCTGTGACACCGCCGGCGGCGGGTAATGCTCCAGGGCCAGCTCGGTCAGGGCGATGTTGTTGGCCAGGATCCCGGCCATCTGCTCCACCTGGCTGCGGTCGGTGCGACTGGTGAGCATGGTGCGCACCAGCAGGAAGCTGGCCAGCCAGCAGAGCAGGAACAGGCCGATCAGGCGTACCAGCATCGGGCTGGGACGCCGCAACGATTGCCCGATCCTTGCCAGGGCGATCGGAGCCGCGGTCACCGGCGGCCAGCGGGAGCTCATCCGCTTCCCTCCGGGGCGAACACATAGCCGTAGCCCCAGACGGTCTGGAGGTGGATCGGCCGGCGGGGATCGCGTTCGATCAACTTGCGCAGTCGTGAGACCTGCACATCCATGCTGCGTGGGTCGATCTCACTGAGGGGGCCCCGGGTGAGTTCGATCAGGCGATCGCGCGAGAGCGGTCGCTGCGGGTTCTGCACCAGCACATCGAGCAGATCGAATTCACTGCTGCTGATGCCCAGGTCCTGCCCGCGACGGAACAGGCGGCGGCGGCGGCGATCGAGCAGGCAGTCGCCGAAGCACACCCTGTCGTCGCTCGCCGTCTCGTGGCCGGTGCCGACGGTGGACTGTTTTGATTGGCGCCTGAGCACTGACCTGATTCTGGCGTTCAGTTCCCGCGGCAGAAAGGGTTTGGCGAGATAATCGTCGGCCCCCTGCTCCAGACCGATGATTCGATCCACCGGATCCCCTTTGGCCGTGAGCATCAGCACCGGCACGCCGATCGCCTGATCCCGCAGGCGCCGCAGCAGGCTGAGGCCATCCAGGCCTGGAAGCATCACATCGAGGACCAGCACATCAGGCTGCTGGCATTGCAGCAGCTCCTGGCAATCCTCTGCGCAGGACAGACAGGTGACACGCGCTCCCTGCTGCTCCAGGTAGGGCGCCAGCATCTCCTGGAGTTCCTGGTCGTCATCGACCAGCCACACCCAGGGGCTGGACGCGATCGCGGGGCTGTCGATGCTGTCTGGACCGTGTTCTGCCGTCATGCTGGCAGCTTCGAACAGCTCCAGATTGGCGGATTGGCCTTGTCACAGTGTGACCGCGGCCTGTCACGGCCCTGACATGGATCGCATCGATGCTGGAGGCAGTCGGTTGCTTCCAATGGCCAGCGCTTCCCCGTTCCGCCCCGTTCGATCGGGCCGCCCTGCCCCTCGGGCGGCCGGCTTCCTTCAGGCCTTTGTTGCCCTGGAGGCCGGCTTCCGTCCCGGCAGCCCCTGGCTGGCGCCCCCGGCGGCCGGGTCATCAGCGCTGGCGCCGCGCCCTGGCGCTGTGCGTACTCCGGCTCCCGGGGCACGCCTGCCTGAAGACCTGGGTCGTGGTGCCTGGCCGCCGATCGCCGGCGATGGTCGCGACCGACCACTGCCGCCCGGGTTGGCGCCTCGCCCCCGCTATCGCTCGATCGACGGCAGCGGCAACACCAGCCCCACCTCCAGCCTCAATGCGGTCGGCAGTGATTTCAGCCGGCTCGGACCCGCCCGTTTCGCCGATGGCGTAAAGGCGATGCTGAGCGGTGCTCCCAATGCCCGCTTGATCAGCAACGTCGTCGTCGCGGGTCAGGGGGAGGTGCCGAATCCCGAGGGCCTCTCAGGAATGATGTACGCCTGGGGCCAGTTCATCGACCACGACCTCGATCTGATGCGCTCCGACGGCGTGACCTCGATCGCGATCGAGATCCCCGCCGGTGACCCGGTGCTTCAGGCCACCACGATCCCGATGACGCGCACCGTGATCGATCCGCTCACCGGAGTGGCCGGTCGGCCGGCCGCCGCCGTCAACGGCATCAGCGGCTGGCTCGACGGCTCGATGGTCTACGGCTCCGATGCCGCCACCGCCAGCGCCCTGCGCACGGCCGATGGCCATCTGCTCACTTCCGCCGGCGCCAATCTGCCGATCGTCAACGGTCAGTTCCTTGCCGGCGATGTGCGCGTTCAGGAGAACCCCGATCTCACCGCGCTGCAGACCCTGTTCGTGCGGGAGCACAACCGCCAGGTGGATCGGCTTGCCCAGCAGCATCCGACCTGGAGCGGCGAGCAGCTGTATCAGGAGGCCCGGGCGATCGTCGGCGCTGAAATTGCCGTGATCACCTACCAGGAGTTTCTGCCCCATCTGCTCGGCAACAAGGCGATCGCCTCCTATCGCGGCTTCAATCCGACGGTGGATGCACGTCTGAGCGTGGAATTTGCCGGGGCGGCGTTCCGCTTCGGTCATTCGATCGTTTCCGCCAACCTCGAGAAGATCGGGGAGCAGGGGCAGACCCTCGGCACACCAGTGTCCCTGAGGGACGCGTTCTTCCAGTCCACCTCGGATTTCGTGGCCGACGGCGGTGCCGCCGCCCTGCTGCGTCATCTGGCTGCGGATCGCTCCAATGCCCTCGATGTGCATCTGGTGGATGATCTGCGCAATTTCCTCGATGTCGGCCCGATGGCGATGGATCTGGCCGCGATCAACATTCAGCGGGGCCGTGATCTTGGCCTCGGCACCCTCAACCAGACCCGGGTGGCCCTCGGTCTGAAGGCCTATACCAGCTTTGCAGAGCTGTGCGGCGATGCCGCCACGGCGGCGGCGCTGCAGACCGCCTACGGCAGTGTTGATGCGGTGGAACTCTGGATCGGCGGTCTCGCGGAGCGCCACGTCGGTGGCGGCATGGTGGGGGAAACCTTCCAGCGGATCATTGCCCAGCAGTTCCAGAACCTGCGCGATGGCGATGCCTACTGGTACAAGAATCAGGGCTTTGATGGCGCCACGCTGCGGCAGATCGAAGCGACCACGCTCTCCTCGTTGATCCTGCGCAACACCGACACCCGTCACATCCAGGCCGATGCCTTCATCTACACCGAACGGCGTGGTGGTGAGGCCTCCGGCGATCAGATCGCCGATCCGCTGATGCCGCAGCTGGTGGTCGGCTCCGATGGCGCTGATCGTCTGATCGGGGGGACCGTTGACGATCTGCTGGTGGCCGGCAGCGGCCGTCAGGTGATGCAGGGGCTTGGAGGTCGCGACACCTTTGTGTTCTGCAAGAGCGGTATCGATGCTGTGATCCTCGATTACCGACCCGGCTTCGATCGGATTCAGTTCGAATCGCTGGGAACACCAGCACCCGGTGGATTGCAGGTGCAGCAGGGCGTGGGCGAAACGCGAGTGCTGTTCGGCGGCGATGCGCTCACCCTGCTCGGCGTGAAGGCTGTCGACCTGCGACCCTGTGATTTCAGCTTCATCTGAGCGTTACCAAGGCCCCGGCCAGGCCCTGCGGCCTGGATCCGCCTGCAGCGTTGCTGCTGCAGCCAGTGTCAATAGCCTTGGGCCCAACGTGCGCACTGGCCATGCCCCTGAGTGACCATGAGCGCCGGGCGTTCCAGTTGGATCCCTGCCTGCCTGGCCACCCGGACCCCTACCCGATTTATGCCGCCCTGCGCCAGGAGTGTCCGGTGCAGTGGTGCGAAGGCCCCGGGATGTGGATCCTGCTCGGCCATCCTGAGTCGGAGGCGCACATGCGTGATCCGCGCTGCTACCGCCAGGATCATCTCGACAAGTTGATCCAACGCTTTGGCGACGAGCGCATTTTCCGCCGCCAGATACACGATCTACCATATCTGGATGGCGAGCGCCACGGTCGCGTACGTCAGCACATGCTGGCGGCCTTCCGCTCGATCGATCTGGTTGCTCTGGAGCAGTTCTGTCTGGATGTGGTGCACCAGCGGATCGATGCAGTGTCGAGTGGTGAATGGCTCGATCTGATGCCGCTGCTTGCCAATCCCCTGCCGGTGCTCGTCACGGGTCAATTGCTGGGCGTGCCTGAGCATCAGCAGATTGAGGTGCTCGAGCATGTGGGTCGTTTTGTGAGGGCCCGCGGCCTCACCCAGACGGAGCAGACCGCGACTGGTGGCGATGAGGCGATGGCGGTGTACAACCGCTTCTTTATGCCGCTGCTGGAGGAGCGTCGCCGCAACCCCACGGATGATCTGCTCAGCCGCCTGATCGGCGATCCTCGCAGCGGTATCGCCCTGGCCGATGAGCAGCTGCTGCTGATCGTATCGAGCAACTTCTACTCAGCCAGCATCTACACGGTGCCACTGCTGATCAGCAACGCCGCGCTGCTGCTCTCGCGTCAGCCCGAGGTGCTCGAGCGGCTGCGCCGGCAGCCGGAGCTGTTGGCCAGCACGGTGGAGGAGCTGTTGCGCTATGACCCACCCGCTCAGGCGCTCAATGCCAGTGCCGTGCGCGAGCCGATTGAGCTGGGTGGCTGCACGATTCCGTCCGGAGCCTCGCTGACGGCTCTTGTTGGCGCCGCCAACCGTGACCCACGCGTGTTCGCCGACCCCGACAGCTTCCTGGCCAACCGCAATCCCAACCCGCACCTGAGTTTTGCGCCAGGCCTGCATCAGTGTCTGGGCCTGCACCTGGCGCGGCTCGAGTTGCGGGCCGTGCTGCAGGTGTGGCTCGAGCGCTTCAGCCGCCTTGATGTGAATGAGTCAGGCTCCACGCGCCTGCTTGGTGATCGCTTCCGCGGTTTCCAGAACCTGCTTGTCCGTTTTCTCTGAGTGATCGCAATGCAGATTCCAGCAGTCCTTGTGGCCCGCTACACGCGACTATTCCGCTTCTACGATCGCGATGGCGACGGCGTTCACACGCTCTCTGGTGATTTCACGCCGGTGGCCGAGCGCATCAATGCGCGCTGGGGCGATCGCTCCACCCCCTCCCCAAATCTTTTGCAGCTCCTTCTCGATACCTACGCCCACGAGAACAGCCGCCGTGACAGTGACGGCAGCGGCAGTGTCGACCTGAAGGAGTTCATTGATTCCCACGGGCGGGTGTTGACGGCCTTTCTGGCCTCGCCGGGGCCTGCGCGTGCCTTCATCGGCAGGGCCGCCGGTGGCTTCTTCGATCTGCTTGATCTTGATCGAGATGGTGCACTGGAGCTCGCTGATCTGCAGGCCTTTGCTGCTGCCTACGACCATCCCGTGGACGGAATCGGCGCCAACCTCGACGCCATGCTCGCGGAACTGGGACTGCCTCCGGGGCGGCTGCCCCGAACAGCTTTCCTCACCCTGGTGGAGCAGTACTGGTTCGATCCGTCCCCGTATGCTCCCGGCCGTCGACTGTTCGATGGTGTGCCACTGCCTGACGGAAGCCACGCCCCCTAAGCCACGCCAGCTCTGATCAGCGCTGGATCCGCGGATGATCGGCACTGAGTCGTGGCCGCCAATGGGGCGTCACGTCCAGGCATTGGTTGACCACAGCGCGAAGGAAGGTGCAACTGTCGTAGACCAGTAAGCACGTGCCGTTGTCGTGATGAATGATGGCGATGTATTGGCCATAATTCTCAACGATTCGTTTCAGATCCTGATCGCTTTCAACAGAGATCCGAACCGTGGAATTGTTCACGGCTATGTCCGTCATTGCCTCAGTGCTGGCCTACAGCTGTTCTTGCGGGTGGGCGTACAGACTGGCGTGGAGCCCCAACCTGAGGCTCCACCGTTGTGCCTCACTTCCCGGCCAGTGCCGGCTCGCGTTCCTCGGCAGTGTCGGCCTTCTGCCTGCCGACCCGGATCCCCCCTTTGATCGTGCTGACAGCCAGCATTGCGTTGACTTCCGCTTCGTCCCGCACGGCACTGGGCACCGGCTTGTAGCCCTGGGGTGCCAGGGCATTGCCACGCAGCACCGACCCCAGGGTCAGCAGCGTCAGCTTGAGCTGCTGCCAGGGATTCATCGCCACAACCCGCTTGTAGAGGTAGCTGTCGAAGGTGAGGCGCTGCACATCCTTGTCGTCACACATCTCGACGAAGGCTTCGCGAGCCGCATCATTGCGGTAGAAGATGTTCTGGAGGATTTCCAGCACCTTGTAGGTGGCTCCGTATTGGCGATCCCATTTCTTGAGGTATTTCTTGAGATCGGCTTCGCTGGGAATCCTTGTGCCGCCCTGGCTCGATTCCACGATCTGCTCGGCGCACATCCGGCCGCTCTTGGCCGCGAAGTAGATCCCTTCACCGGAGCTCTTGGTGACGTAGCCGGCAGCATCACCCACCAGCGCCATGCGACCGACCACGCGGCGGGGACGCGGATGCTCGGGGATCGGGTGGGCTTCGACCTTGATCACTTCCCCATTGACCAGGCGCTTCTTGGCACGCTCACGGATGCCCTCCTGGAGGCTCTTGATCAGGGCCTGATTTTCCTGCATCGTGCCGGTGCCGACGGCCACGTGGTCGTACTTGGGGAAGACCCAGGCGTAGAAGTCAGGCGAGACATCGGTGCCGACATACATCTCAGCCAGGCTTTCGTAATACTTCATCTCTTCCGGCGGCAATTTGATGCGCTCCTGGAAGGCAATAGCCACGTTGTAATCGCCTGCATCCATGGCCTTGGCAACGCGGCTGTTGGCGCCATCAGCGCCGATGATCAGGTCGACCTCCAGGGTCTTGGTCTCGCCGGTGGCCTCTCCGCCGCTGTAGTCGGAGTAGGTCAGGGTGTAGGGGCCCTGGCGGTTGGTGCCGGTATCGATCTTTGTGACCAGGCCGTTCACCAGATTGGCGCCCAGCTCGGCAGCACGGTTGCGAAGGAAGGCATCCATGACCTCACGGCGGCACATGCCGATGTATTCGTTCTCGTTCTCCAGATTGATGTCCACCTCGCGATTGGAGGGGGAGATCATCTTCATGTTGCGCACCTTGCGGTCGATGATCGACTCGGGCAGGTCGAACTCGGACACCATGCACAACGGGATGGCGCCGCCACAGGGCTTGGCGTTATCCAGCTTGCGCTCGAAGATCCAGGTTTCGATGCCGGCCTTGGCCAGCACTTCAGCAGCACAGGATCCGCTCGGGCCGCCGCCCACCACCGCGACTCGCAACATCTTGAAACCCGCTCCGCCAGAAGGATGTTGGCGGCGAAGCTAACACCGCTGCGTGGGTCATCGCTGGTGCGTGACGGCCACCCCCCTAGCATCGACCTGTTCCAGCCGCCTGCGGAGTTTTCGCTTGCCTAGCGCCGGTCGGCCTGCCACGGGTTCCCGCGCAGCGGTGCGCTTCGCTTCTGAGCGCCCCAGCCTGCGGGATGAGATTCCCCTGGCTAAGCGCACCCTCTCGCCGGCCCTGCGGCCCCGCCGCAGCTGGCGCATGGCCCTGGCCGGCGGCGGCGCCGTGTTGTTCAGCGCCGGCGCCCTGGCCCTGATCTTTGCCAAGCCCCTTCGCCGCGTGCTCGCTCCGCCGCCGGTTCAGGGGTTGAGCGCTCGTCTCAGCCTTGATGGTCGCCTGCTCGGCCATTTCCCCTATCCCGAAGCACCTGCCACCTCTCTGCAGGAGGTCGCTCCGGGTGTCGTGTTGCATCGCGACGCCGCCAGTGCCCTTCTGGCCCTTCAATCCGCTGCCGCAGCCGATGGGGTTGAGATCCGGGTGCTCAGTGCCTTCCGTTCGATCGCCCTGCAGAAACGACTGTTCTTTGATGTGAAGTCGGAGCGCAACCAGAGCGCGGTCGAGCGGGCCCGTGTCAGCGCTCCGCCGGGTTTCTCGGAGCACAGCACCGGCTATGCCGTCGACCTCGGTGATGGCCGTGATCCTGCCGCCAACTTGTCCTCCGCGTTTGAGCGCACCGCTGCCTACACCTGGCTGAAGGCCAATGCCAACCGCTTCCACTTCCACCTCTCCTTTCCCCAGGGCAACCGCCAGGGGGTGAGCTACGAGCCCTGGCACTGGCGCTTTGAGGGCAGTGCCGATGCGCTGAAAACCTTCGCGTCAGCCCAGGCATTCGAGCGCTGATGGCCCATCCCCTGCCGGAACTGCTGGCGCCGGCCGGCTGCTGGTCGTCGTTGCGCGCCGCCGTTGCCAATGGCGCTGATGCCGTCTACTTCGGGGTGGAGAGCTTCAACGCTCGCCTGCGTGCGGAGAACTTCAGCCGCGAGGATCTGCCGGAGGTGATGGCCTGGCTGCACGCCCGTGGCGTGCGGGGTTTTCTCACCCTCAACGTGCTGGTGTTCGCCGATGAGCTGGAGCAGGCCGCCGTGTTGCTGCGCCAGGCGCAGGCCGCCGGAGTCGATGCCCTGATCGTCCAGGACATCGGCCTGGCGCTGCTCGCCCGGGAGGTCACACCGGGATTGGCGCTGCACGGCTCCACCCAGATGTCGATCACCAGTGCGGCAGGGGTGGCGATGGCAGCTGAACTCGGCTGTGAGCGGGTGGTTCTCGCCCGGGAGCTCACCCTGCGCGATCTGGCCCGCATCCAGCAGCAGCTGCAGCGCCGTGGCCTGGCGATGCCGCTGGAGGTGTTCGTGCACGGCGCCCTCTGCGTGGCCTACTCCGGGCAGTGCCTCACCAGTGAGGCCCTTGGCCAGCGCAGTGCCAACCGTGGCGAGTGCGCCCAGGCCTGTCGCCTGCCCTACCAGCTGATCGTCGATGGTGAGGAGCGCGATCTCGGTGAACAGCGCTATCTCCTGTCCCCGCAGGACCTGGCGGCCTGGGAGCTTCTGCCGCAGCTGCACGAGGTGGGGGTGGCCAGCCTCAAGATCGAGGGCCGCCTGAAGGAGGCCAGCTACGTGGCGGCCGTCACCGAGGCCTACCGCAAGGGACTGGATCAGCTGCGTGCTCCGGCTGACACCCCAGCCAGCTCCGCCCCGGTCCCGGAACCTCTGGATCCCGCCCGGCTGCGCCGCCAGCTCGAGCTGAGTTTTTCGCGTGGCCTCCACACCGGTTGGCTGGAGGGTGTGAACCATCGCCGCCTGGTGCAGGGTCGGTGGAGCAAGAAGCGCGGCCCCTGGCTTGGCCGCCTGGAGCGCCTGGAGTCCGGCGATTGGCTGCTGTTGCGCAGCAGCGCCGAGCTCAGGCCCGGTGATGGGGTGGTGCTGGAGGTGCCCAGCTCCGATCCGCTGCTGCCGCCCCGGGAGGTGGGCGGTCGGTTGATGCGGGTCGAATCCCGACCCGGTGGTCTTCAGGCCCTCCGGCTCGGGCCCGCTCGGGTGGATCTGCGCGGCCTGCGCCGCGGCAGCCCCTGCTGGCTCACCAGCGATCCCCAGCTGGAGAAACGCCTGCAGCGCCTGGTCGATCGGCCGGTGCCCGAGCGTGCCCGCCTGCTCGATCTGCGCGTCAGCGGTGCTGATGGACAGCCCCTGCAGCTGCAGGTGGCGTCGCTGGCTGGTCTCGTCGGAGGTCCCTGGTGCGTGCGATCCACCCAGCTGCTGCAGCCCTCCCGGTCCGCCGGCCTCGATGCCGATCGGCTGCGTCAGCAGCTCGGACGCCTCGGTGGCACGGCCTGGCAGCTGGGTGATCTGCAGCTGGATCTGGCTCCCGATCTGTTCCTGCCGGTGGCGGCCCTGAACCGGCTGCGGCGGGAGCTGGTGGATCTGCTCGATCAGGCCGTCGCCGCGCAGCTGGTGCCATCGCCGGATCGATCTACCTGCCACGGCGCTGGCGACAGCCCTGCCGATCCCGTCTCGGTCGTCTGGCAGGGATCGCCAGATCCGCCGTCTTTGCCGCAGCAGACCCAACTGAGCGTGCTGGTGCGCAGCCTTGAGCAGCTGCAGGCCCTGCGCGATCAGCCCGTCCATCGCGTGATCGCCGATCTGGAGAACCCCGCTGAGCTACGCCAGGCCGTAGCCCTCGGCCGCGGGGCCTGGCCCGGTGGGATCTGGCTGGCGGGCCAACGCATCGTGCGTCCAGATGAGGCCTGGAGTCTGGAGCCGTTGCTGCGGGCTGACCCTGACGGCTACCTGGTGCGCAATGCCGATCAACTCGAACGGCTCACACCCCTGGCGCCGTGCCTGGGTGATTTCTCCCTGAACGTGGCCAATCCGCTCACCGCTCGCTGGTTCCTGCAGCGCTGGGGACTGGAGCGGATCACCGCCAGCTACGACCTGGCCCTCGATCAGCTGCTCGCCCTGGTAGATGGCTGCCCGCCCGGGTCGGTGGAGGTCACCCTGCACCAGCACATGCCCCTGTTCCACATGGAGCACTGCCTGTTTTGCGCCTTCCTTTCCGACGGCCACGACCACACCGATTGCGGCCGCCCCTGCGAGCAGCACACGGTGCTGCTGCGCGATCGCAGCGGTGCCGAGCATCCGCTGCGCGCCGACCTGGGTTGCCGCAACACCCTGTTCAACGGCCGCGCCCAGACGGCCGCCGAGGCGATTCCGGCCTTCCTGGCGGCCGGCGTGCGCCACTTCCGCCTGGAGTTGCTGCAGGAGAACGGACCCGACAGCCTGCGACGCCTCGATCTCTACCGTCGCGCCCTGGTCGGTGAGGTCAGCGGCCGCCAGGTCTGGCAGCAGGAACAGCTCGACAGCCGCCTTGGCGTGACCCGGGGCACCCTGGTGCAGAAGCGCTGAGGGGTGCGGCAGCGCACAGCACGCTTCGGGAACTCGACCAGCTTGCGATAGCATCCCTTCACGCACCGTAGGGATCGACGGTCTCACCCTGGCCGTTTCAAAGACTTTGGCTCCTCTTTTCTGAGCCAGCAGTCCTTAAGGACCGCCTCACCGATGTCGAGGCGCTGTTGACGTGATGCCGCTGAGCCAGTGCTCCTCGGCCCATGCCGCAGACCATGGCTGTATCCGGCTCCGGCCCGATCAGCTCCAGGGAATCACCACTGCTCCCACGCCAACGCCAGCCCCGCGCTGCCCGTTGCGGCCACCAGCCCCCAGCTGCGGCGTGCCCCGACCGAATTACCCCAACCCTTCCTTCATGAGCGGCGCGCATCCGGGAACACCGATCCGCAATATCGCGATCATTGCCCACGTTGACCACGGCAAGACCACCCTGGTGGATGCGCTGCTGGCCCAGTCGGGCATCTTCCGCGACAACGAGGCGGTGCCCACCTGTGTGATGGATTCCAACGACCTGGAGCGCGAGCGCGGCATCACCATCCTCTCCAAGAACACCGCGGTGGACTACGAGGGGATCCGCATCAACATCGTCGACACCCCCGGACACGCC
>Ga0129333_10002471_pt1 | contig 17214 bp, 16 predicted proteins | sample CPB6_08_DNA_FD_94474 | JGI IMG/M metagenome (GOLD analysis project Ga0129333, IMG submission 94474) | Freshwater to marine salinity gradient microbial communities from Chesapeake Bay, USA - CPBay_Sum_0.6_0.8_DNA | ecosystem: Environmental > Aquatic > Marine > Coastal | place: USA: Chesapeake...
AAAAATTTTATTTAAAAAAATTAATTTTAAATAAAAAAATATAAAAAAATAAAATTTTTCCCTAAAATAAATAAAAAAAATAAAAATTTTATAAACTTAAACCAATAACTTAACAGAAATTTAATTTAAATATAAAACTTAATTTAAAAATTTAACAATAATTTAAATTAATTAAAAACTTAAATCAAAAACTTGTTAATTTATTGAATTAGGTTGGCGTTAGGGAACGCGGATGCTGAGAAATTTTTTGTAGAAAACAAAATGATTTACGCTAACAACATACGGAATTCGTATTTATTTTTCGTAAAATATTTTATTAAATACAGAAAATAATGTTTTTTTATCAAATTATTTTTTATATTTTAAATTTATAATTATTCTCTCTTCTCTCGATATGTATGAAAATGATAAGATAATAAAATAAAATGAGGATCCTATAACTGATGAATTAATTATTTAAAAAGATTTTTAGGTAAATTTTAGAGAGATTTAAATAAATAAAAAAATATATTATAATATTAAATAAAAAATGGCAGAGGCTGGTGATGAGAAACAGAAAAAACGAGAAGAATTACTAAGAAAAATAGCTGAAGAAAAAGAAGCTAAACGTGCATTACTAAAATCATGTTATTTAACAGTTGTTCCAGAATCACATTCACATCAACAAATAAGTCAAACTGTTATTCCTTTACTTCAAGAAAATATTGAAAAAGAAAAGATAACTGTTCAACAAATATTAAATGTAAGTGAAGGTAAAAATGAAGATGTATTTTTTCAAATGCTTCACAAAAACAACCCCAACCGTACAATACTAACAGAAGAAAAATGTATTGAATCTTATACATCAAAACAATTTGCAGATTGTTTAAGTTACTATAGTGCTTTACTTGTAGAGTTAAATTATTTAGATCATTTACATGATGTGGAATTACAAGTTATACCAAGAATTAGAGGTTTAGGCGGTCAACCTTTGGATGAAAGTTATGCAAGCTATATATTAACTCACGCATATAGATTTGATAAATTTATTCCATTAGATACTGACCATCCAAAAGGTCATGATTCTTTTTTCATCATGTTTAATACAGCATATATGGATACAATATCTGAAGGACGGCGACAAAATTATGAAAAACACATTATTAAAATGCTACAAAACGCGAAAACTTATTTTTCTGTGTGTTCTGAAACAGTAAGAGGAATAAATATTTCAAGGTTGATTGATGAGTTAATTATAAGTCGAAGTCGAAGAGAAAGAATGAGTGTAACTTTGAGGCAAAAAATATCACTACGCGAGCTTAGAGATTATTTTTTAGTAGAACGTATCAAAATATACGTTACTGATAGTAAAGTACCCATTCGTTATGTTATTATTTATGTTGGAGCAAGTCACTACACAAATTTATTACAGATTACACGAGGTATTTTTAGTGATAATGCTGATTTCCTTCGACTTCAAGATTTAATTGGAGTCATGTTTAATCCATTAATTCAAAGAGGAGCTAGTATGGATCGAGGTGAACCATTTTTTCAAGGAGGAAGAAAATTACAAAAAAAACATAAAAATATCAAAACACTAAAAAAAATAAAAAAATCAAAAAACCTCAAAAAATCAAAAAACCTCAAAAAGTCAAAAAAACTCAAAAAAAATACAGTTAATAAAAAATAAAAATAAAATAATGATGTATCAATAACCTTAACCTTATTTTTATTTATTTTATCGATTTACAACTAATCTCTTATACAACTTTTTATAAAGTTTTACAACTTGTAAGTTAGAGAGAGTGAGAGAAAATACAAATTACAAAAAATAAATAAAAAAATTATTTTAAACATATAAAAAAAATCATAATGTAATATAAATGGTGAGTATAGTAACTAAAAATGATATTGAAATTTTGAAAAAGTATGTAATTAACCATGACTGTGATGAAGAATGTATAGTAAAGTTGTGTAAAAAATAACCACCCGTAACATTAACAGTGTATAGAGGACAACAAAGAAATGAAACATTACATGATGCATACTCAAATATGTTTGTTTCTAATTTAACCTCTTTTTAATATAATCATTATTAATGAATGTTATATGTTTTTTTTGTTCGCTTAATATATTTTTTAATCTATTTGTATAGTATTTTAAAAAATCTGGTGTTGCATAAATATTTCCAGAACACAATAAAACACCCAATAAATTAAATCCACCACGATGTACTAATAAATTTTTTGCTAATTTCATTATACATAATTGTTCATCTGGAGTAATATTATTTATATAATATATATTATTTGATAAACTACATAATTTATTTACACACTTTACTAAATTTTTTTTACTTTCTTTTATATAATCTGCATTTTCATCTGTATATATATGTCTACCTACTCCAGATAATATAATAACATTTTTATAACTACGTGACATGAATGATATTATATCACAATATGTTGAATCAATATCACCAAAATCTGAAGATGAACCAACTCTTAGTAAACATACTATAGAATCATCACTTAAAATATATTCATTAACTATAACATTACTTAATAATTTTGATTTTTGTAAAAAAATATCTGTTGAATCTAAAATTCTACAAACATTTGGTATATTTTCTGTTTCGGGTCTAGATGTATAATATATATTTAAAATTGTTTCTGGATTATTTTTTGCAGTATTTATAGCATTTGTATATATATGTTTATCTGCATGATAATAATTTTGTCCCCAACTTTCAAATATATATGGCATATTTAATAAATCTCCAAGATTATATCCACTATGCCCAAAATTACTTGATAAGTCATATACATTTATATCTTTTATTTCTATATTTTTTAATAGTTTCATTTATGTTATAGATATATAAAAAAATTATTTTAAACGTATAAAAAAAAATCATAATGTAATATAAATGGTCAGTGTAACTAAAAATGATATTGAAACTTTGAAAAAGTATGTAATTAACCATGATTGTGATGAAGAATGTATAGTAAAATTGTGTAAAAAACAGCCACCCGTAACATTAACAGTGTATAGAGGACAACAAAGAAATGAAACATTACACGATGCAAATACATACTCATCTTCTTTAAGTGAATTCGAAGCAAGTAAATTTTCAGGAGAAAATTGCTGTTTATTTGTAATACATTTAATCAATATTCCTTGTATAGACGTGAATGCATTAGTTGGTAAAGAAATTGGTGAGCGGCGGCGTAAAGAACAAGAAATAATATTTTTAGGAGGTGGGACATTTTATTCTGATCAATCATTTTCTGATGAAGGCTTCGTTGAAATTTCACCTAACTTTAATAAAAGAAGATTTGAATGTTGGTATACTTTACAAGAAAAACATAGTAGTCAATCTGAAAAAAAAATAAGTCCAGTTGTTGATCATTCAAAGATTGAAAGAGCATTGGACACTATAGATGAAAGTGAATATCAATTTATTGATAGTATAGGTGATATTATTTTACCAGAGTTACACCTTACAACTGAAGAAAAAGTTGAAATTTTAAATATAATTCTTAATCGTAAAATGAAAAATGGAGGAACACAATTATTTAACAAAAAAAGTAAAAAAAAAACAAATTTTAAAATTAAATCTATAAGAAAAAGTAAAAAAAATAAACGTAATTTTTTACAAAAAAAAATCACAAAAAGAAAACACAACAAATGTTAAAAAAAATCCCCTTACTTTATTAAATTATTCATTTTTTATTTATTTCTTGTATTTTAAATTTTCTCTCAATCTCTCTAACTTGCAAATCATAAAACCTTTATAATAAATAATTAAACGAATTAAACGACGTAGATTTATATTTTATCTTTTCATTTTCATTTTTTGAGAGAAAAAAAATCCATTTTTATAACATAACTTTAAATATTTCTCTATAGTATAATATATATATGGAACAAGTAAAAAAATCAAAAAAATACAACAAGAAGAGTTATTCCAAATCAAAAAAATACAACAAGAAATACAAGAAGAGTTATTCCAAATCAAAAAAATATAAAAAAAAATCATATCATCATCATAATAAAAAAGGTGGGATGTTTCATACACCAAACGTTTCTTCTTCACATGACTCACCTCCTCCATCTTACTTTGATTCATTATCTTATCCAGTATTAGAAATGAAACCAAAATTAAAACCAATTGTTTCAAAATATTGGACAGAAATAAAATGTGATGAAACTGTAAATATAGTAGGAAACGGAAATAAAATATTTGAAGATTTGATATTATTTTTAAATTCTCATCCAAAATTTTACTCTCCAGATATAAACCCCGAAACATATGAAAAATTTTCTGAAGATGAAAAAATTAAATATATTAATTTTTATAATAATGAAGAAAATAAAAAATGGTTAGGTTGTCAGATTTATTTATTAACAACAATAAAAGATATAAGCGCCGGTTACGCAGAATTTGATGATGGAAAATATTTTTTCAAATGGTTGACACATCGTTTAAAAGATGGAGACCTAGATTTTTTTATAGAAGAAGCCCCTCATTTGTAATTTACTCTTCAAAAAGGATCTGGATTACATCACTAACATCATCATCATCATCATCACGAGGTATGTCTTCTCTTATTCTATGATTTCTATGCATTTCTTCTTCCTCTTCTTCAATGCCTTCAATAATATCAAAATTATCTTCGTATCGTTCTAATACTTTTGCTCCATGAAGTAACCTTATTGCTAAATTCTCCACATCAAATAATACTGAACTGACACACGTTAACTCAAGACCTTTCCAATCCATTTCAATATTATTTTCCATATTGAATTTGATATTGGTAAGCATGTCTCGAATATCATGACTTATCATAGACTGAGTATAGCTTTCATACATGACACGATCTAACAAACCCATCCCTTCCATATGGCTTAACTTTGTTGGAATGTTTCCTCCTACACCATTTGCATCAATTTTCGCACGACATAGTGGACAACTGTTTTTTTGTTTCATTTGAGGAATTATGCAAGTAAAACAAAATTCATGTCCGCACTCCAAAAATATCTTATTTCTATTTTTCGGTTTTGAATCAAACGCTTCTAGACAAATCGAGCAACAATCCTTCGACGATTCAAGTTGTTCTGACATTAGTTTATTTGATTTATTAACTCAACTAAAAATATTTTTTATTATATTTAATTATTCAATTTTTTATTTATTTTTAGTATTTAGAATTTGTGTTAGCATTTTTCTCTCTTCTCTCAACAAATGAAAATTAAAACTTAATAAAATAAAATGTTAATTTACATGATTCATCTATTTACAAAAGTTTTATTTACGCAAATTAGAGAGAAGAGAGAAAATACAATAATTATAAAAACTAAAAATTAAAAATAAATACAATTAACTAGTTATAAGTATAGTTATCTAAATTTTCTAACATTGAATAACCAAACATATCGAAATCTTTTTTATAAATTTGATTTACTATAGCCAATGTTTCATTATCGTAATAATCTGCATAGTTATATTTTTTTATATTAAAATTTTCAAATTGAAATAAATTTTGTGCTTCAGTATTTGTTTCATATTCTTCTAATTTATAAATAGTTACATTTGAACTTATTCCTAATTCTTCATTACTATCATCTTCAAGAATATACTTATATTGTTGACAAAAAGGGAAAAATATATTAATATTTTGTTCAAATATTTTTTTTAATAATCGTGTAATATCCTTAAAATGAGTTTTTAAATCTTCAATTGAATTTTCTTTCGATAATTCCTTTGAATAATTTATTACTTCTTCTTCTGTAAAAATTAATAGACTGTCATCTTTAAGTTTATTTATTATTCTAGGCATTCCTATTTTGATATGAGGTAAAATATGAAAATATCCTGATAATAATCTATCATATGGATTTCTTACAAATACAATTATTTTTTCAGGATTAAAATAATTTTTAATTTTATAGTATGATATATGATTATTATGTAAAATATTTTGAATTTCTAAAGGTATTTCTGTATCTTCTTTGTCTATAAATTCTGAAAAATATAATTTTATTAAATCATACCTACTAAATACATTAAATTTTTTTTTTATTTCTTTTCTCATATATCTTCCTGAATTTTTTGGAATGTGTAAAAATATATATTTTTTTTCAATATCAGATGTTACTTTAAAAATCAACATTTAATATAATATGTATCTATATTATTTTTAATTATTTACTAATATATAGGAAATAAAGATGTAAATAATGTTCCTGAATAATTTGTACTAGCTCCTGTAGTAAGTCTTAGTTGTCCATTACCAAAAGAATTTGCGAAACATACTGCCCCCCCATTTGGAAAAGTATAAAAAAAATTTCCAGCAGGATCAAATGTTCCTGAAAGAGTAACTGGTAAATCATTTGAACTTGTATTGACTCCTACAGATATTTGTACACCATCAAAAAATCCATTTGCAACACCCCCTCCAAAAGTTATAGTCTGCACTACCCAAAATTGAGCAAAAGGTTCATAATACCAGTTCGCTGAAAATGATGTTAATGATTTTTTATTAATTGTGAATGTTCCACCATTTACAGTACCAGTATAGTTTACTGTACCACTAATTGATGATGTATAACTACCAGCATTAGTTCCGGATGCCGAAAGACTTCCACTATAAGTTGCAGCAGCAGGTAAAACATTTGTAATAACAACCCCCGATTGAGACGCACCATTATAAGTAGCAGAAGCATTAACTGCAGTTCCGCTTATAGTTGCTTGACTTATAGTAAATGTCCCTGAATATGTTCCAGCAGCATAGTTACCTGGAAGAGTAACAGCAAATCCTGTTGAAGCATTTCCTGTAATTGTATAACTTCCTGCAATTGTTTTTGTTGTCGGATTTAATGTTGCCTGCGTTGGTGTGTTTGAAGGAGAGTGTGTAATAGTAGGTGCTTGTCCTGATCCATTATAAGTAACTGTCCCTGATATAGTTACATCATAAGTTGCTCCTATCTTATTAAATAAACCATTTAAAGCAACTCCACCATAATTAAAATTTACTGCACTTGAAGCATTTCCTACTTTATTATCTCTTGCAGCATATCTTGATTTAATATCTGTGCCACCATTTTGAATATTTGTAGTTGTGCTTTGAACTATATCTCCGCTAACATAACTTTGAAAAATAGAATCTAAATCTGTTCCTGCACTTTTTAATCTATTTGCCATAAAATATAACTTTATAAATAACTATATTTTATATTATTTATAAATAATTTTTTTTATTTTATGTATAAATAATTTTTAAATAAATTTTAAATAAATTTAACATAACTAGTAGTAATAATATAAAAAAAATATAGTTTACTAACATAACATACAATGAATACATTAGTATTAAATGATGCATTACTTTGCGACTTAGAAATGATATTATTGGGAGCATTTTATCCACTAGAAGGTTTTTTAAATGAAGATGATTATAATTCTGTCGTCGAAAACTCGCGGTTAGTGAATGGAAAAGTGTGGCCTATTCCCATAGTATTACCTGTTTCCAATGAGCAGCATCAAAAATTATCTAATTGTAGTAATGTTATATTAAAAGATAATACTGGATTACCTATTGCAGAGTTACATATAGAAAGTAGATACAAGCCCAACTTAGTTAAAGAGTGTGAGAATGTTTTTGGTAGTACAGATGATAATCACCCATACATTAAAAAAATCTTAAAACTTTATAAAGAAGATACTTATTACTACGGAGGTAAAATAAGAAAAATAACAAATGTAAAACATTATGATTTTTTAGAGCATAGATTATCTACAGATAAAATGAAACAAATAATATCTGAAAATAATTGGAAAACTATTGTCGGGTTTCAAACCAGAAATCCTATGCATCGTTCTCATTTTGAATTAACTAAAATAGCATTAAAAGAAACAGGAGATAAAAACGCCAAGTTACTTTTGTCGCCGGTTGTTGGTATAACTCAACCATGTGATATTGACTATCATGTTAGAACGCGATGTTATAAAAAAATATTAAAATATTATGATAATAATGCATTCCTTATTTTATTACCTTTATCGATGCGAATGGCAGGACCAAGAGAAGCTCTTTGGCATGCTTTGATTCGAAAAAATTATGGATGCACACATTTTATTATTGGAAGAGATCACGCTGGTCCTAGTTATAAAAAAAAAGATGGAACAAATTTTTATGGTGAATACGATGCTCACCAATTTGTTACAAAATATGAAAAAGAAATAAATATCAACATTATTTTAAATAAAACACTTGTATGGGTTTCAAATAGAGAGTCATACATATCAATTGACAATATCGATGAAAATGATAAAGTTGTTAACATCAGTGGAACGGAACAAAGAAGATTATTAGAAGAAAATTTGCCAATTCCTGATTGGTTTACATTTCCTGAAATTGTAGAAGAATTAAAAAAGGAATATAAATTAAATTATAAAAAAGGACTGTGTATTTACTTAACCGGATTAAGTGGGAGTGGTAAATCTACGATTGCAAATTATTTACAGCAATACTTTTTAGAACACGAGACAGATAGAAAAATAACTTTACTAGATGCTGATATCATAAGAACACATTTAAGCAAAGGGCTTGGTTTTAGTAAGGAAGATAGAAGTGCGAATGTTCAAAGAATAGGATATGTTGCAAGTGAAATAGTAAAACATGGTGGAATTGCATTAGTTGCAAATATTGCACCTTATGAACAAGATAGAATAAAAAATAAAGAATTAATTGGTACTTATGGAAACTATATTGAAATATTTGTTAACACTTCACTTGAAACATGTGAAGAAAGAGACTGTAAAGGGTTGTATGCTTTGGCGAGAAAAGGTGAAATAAAACAATTTACAGGAATTAGTGATCCTTACGAAATTCCAAAAAATTGTGATTTAATAGTTAACGGAGAAGAAGATTTAGATAACATTATAAATAAAATAATACAATTTCTTAAAATGAAAAATCTTATAGAAATATAAAATTAAAAAATACAAAAAATATTTAATATTAAAAAATAATTAAAAATATTTAATATTAAAAAAGTATTTTAAATATGTTAATAAGTAAATTATGACAAAAAAAGATGCACATGAAAATAGGAACAAATATTTGGTTGAAAAAAAAGTTGTTGAAAGTAAAGAATGTCAAGAATATAAAAAAATGATAGCAAATAAAATTAAACCAATTCGAGAAATTGATGCCGAAAATGATTTTGAAACACTAAGAACTACTGTAAATGCTGCACTTCTCTCTGCAAATGATGGTGCAAACTGCAGCATCGAATTCAACGAACGATGTAGAGTTGGGAACAACGTTGTAGACTTTTTCACATTTCAAGAGAGATTAGAAACACGCGGAAAATACGATATCACATTTTACGATTTTGTAAATAATGTTGATGAATTTAAGAAAAAAAAATTTATTCAAAATATGTTTACATACTATTCCACCATAAAAAATGTACGCGGGCTAAAAAATGAATACATTGTTATGAAGGAAGTTTACAACATTTGTATTAGCGCTATTAACATTTTCCGACCGCTAATGGCCGTTGAAGTGTATACTAAATTTAAACCGTCAGTCATTTTGGACCCGTGTGCCGGATGGGGCGGACGTGCTGTCGGTGCAGCAGTATGTGAAAATATTCAATATTTTGGAATTGATATTAACTCATCTCTCCAAATCCCATACCAAAAAATGTCCGCATTCTTGAACTCCAAATCCTTGAATCAAGGTTTGACTCCTCGAATTCGTTTGAACATTGCCGATGCAGTTACATATGACTACTCGCAAATTCTCCCAAGATATGATATGGTGTTTACATCTCCTCCCTATTACTTTATTGAAAAATATAAGCATAATAACCAATATAACAATTCAAAAGATCAAATGGATGAACAATTTTATACACCTCTATTTTCAAATACCTTTTTACATTTATTATATGGAGGTTATATGGCTCTAAACGTAAATCAGGAGATTTATGAACGCATTTGTATTAGACTCTTTGGTCCTGCACACCAAACCATAAACTGTAAAAAAAGCAAACGTCAAAATGATTATAGAGAGATGATTTTTATTTGGAAAAAAATATAAATGCAACAATGCATTAACAATTTTGAATTATCAAAACAAATACACCTCTTCTATATAAGTTAAATATGTAATATAATTTTATTATTATAATATAATTTTAATTTTATTTTATAATAAACTTTTAATGTCTAAACAAAAAAAAATTGTAATTGTTGGTGCCGGTTGGTATGGGTGTCATACTTACAAAATTTTAACTGAGTTATATTCAACCAAAATAAATATATTAATTTTGGAAAAAAATAATAGTATTTTTGACAACTCTTCAAATTTTAATCAAAACCGGCTTCATTTAGGATATCACTACCCAAGATGTAGTAAAACAAGAAATATATGTAAAATTGGTTACCACAAATTTATCAAAGAATATAGAGACTTGCTCGACTTTATTGATAATAACTACTACTGTATCTCCGAAGACTCTTTTATTGACTATAAAACATACTTACAGATATATTTAAATGATACAGACTACAACCATACAATAGTTGAAAATACTTATTTAAATAACATAGAAGGCAGTATGATTAATACAAAAGAAAAAATTATTAACTCTGATAAAGTAAAAAAATATTTTTTAAATTTAATTGACAGTAACCACATCAAATTAAACTATAAAGTCAACAAGATTGAAAATGTAAATAACAAACTTATAATTAACAATGACATTGAGTGCGACTTATTAATTGACTGTACATACAATCAACAACAACTATCAAAAAAAAATTATGTTTATGAAAATACAATTAGTCTTTTATATAAAAGAATCAACTTTACACATAATTTTGACTCATTAACAATAATGGATGGTCCATTTTTTTCTTTATTTCCCAGAGATATAACAAAACAATTATATACACTAACACATGTTAAATATACACCTTACTCAAGTTCAACCTGTGTTAATGATATACTGTCAAATAATAATATTAACATAACAGATGTTGAACTAATAAAAAATAAAATGGAAACGGATGTTAAAAAATATTATAAAGACTTTAAAAAACATTTTGTATATTATGACTACTTTACATCTTATAAATGTAAAAATGTATGTCAAAATGATTCAAGAAATTGTAATATAGAAAAAAACAATAATATTATCACAGTTAACTGTGGAAAAATTATTGGAATTTTTGAATTTGAAGAATACATTAAACAATTTATGAAAAAATTTATGAAATAATATACAAATATTTTGTACATAAAAAAAAACATAATAATTATTCCATTTCCATAGAGTAAATATTTATAAAATTAATTAACGAATTATTTAAAATTTCAATCTCATTACCGTCACTCTTAATTAACATTTCTAAATTAATATTTTTACTGTATCCATTATGTTTTAAAACATTTTTGAATATATAGTTGGCTTCATGTGGATTAGAAAAGGGTCTCATATTAGGTTCTGCTATATCAACATTATAAATAATATCCATTTTATTTTTTAAATAATTATATTTATCATTTTCCATTACTGCATTTCCTAAGTCAACCATCATTTTAATATTTGAGCTATCAATCTGTCTCACTAATTTTTCACATTCATCAATCGTGTTAATATAATTGCAATTATACTCTTTGCTGTTATTTTCAATGCAAATAACAACATTTTTATCACGACAATAACTTCCAATTTCTTTAAAAAAATTAATAAAAATGAGATCATTTGAATCACCATCACTTTGATTTATTATTTTTCTATTTTTAGGACATCCAAAAACTAATACTTCGATTTTGTGTCTGGATGCTACATCAATAACCATTTTTATATGTTCCATTAACTTATCTTTATTTTCAGAAAAAATATTCAAGTTATCTAATCCATATGTTATTGATTGAAACGAATAAGGTTTGATTCCATTATCTGTAAAAATTGACATGTTAAAATTATCTAAATATTTCCAACTTCCAATTAATTTTGTCGGCGCTATTTGAACTTTTTTAATTCCATACAACCTTAGTAAACATGAGAACTGCAGTTGAGACACATTATTAACACAAATATTTGAAACACATAAATTTGATTTATTTAAAGTCATATACTTAAAATATTTTTCCAAATCTTTTAACACGGCTTGTCCATCACATATATATCCAACCTTTTTTGAACTGAATTTTTCATAATGTTTTGTTTGTGTGTTATATTCAACTCTATCATTTATACGGGTTCCATCATTTGTTTTGTTAATAAAATAATCATAGTCATAATTTTTTTTATATATTTTGTTAAATAAATATACTATTTCTTTTGTTTCAATAGGTTCCGTAAATAAATTACAAATTTTTACATTATTATTTATAACTATATCTATGTCATTTTTTAATCTATCAATGCTATACCACTGAAAAGATGAATTAAATGGTATATTTTCAACTTGATTATTATTAATTAAATCAAAAATTATATTCTTTTTTAGCCCCTTTCCAAATAACGCCGGCAATCTAATAATAAAATGATTTTCAAACTTGTCTTCAATGTATTTTTCAAATAAATATCTATTTTTGCCATATGCATGATTTTTTAAAAAATTAATTTGAGAATCTTCGTTTAAAAAACAATTAGTGCTGGTATATACATCAATTGTGCTAATTAAAATAAATTTATCACAAGTTATTGTGTTTAATATATTTTTAATATTTTCTATAACAGTTGCATCTTCATTTGGATTTTTGTTAGCAAACCATTTTACAGCAGGTATTCCACAAAAAAAAATTTCTTCAAAATGTTTACCTTTTGCTTCTTCAAAATTTTTACTATTATAAAAATTATCAAATGTATAAAATTGAAGCAGGTTTGACCCGACAAATCCTGTATATCCAACTATAGCTTTCATTAATAATATATAAATATTTAATAAAATTTATATACTGTTATTATATTTTTATTATTTTAAATAAACTAAATTATAAATAAAAATCATATAAACGAATCTTGATAAAATTAACTACTTATATACACATATTAAAATGAATCAACATTTTTTAGATTTTAAAAAAGCATTTAATCAACATACCGCACAAATGCACTTTACAAACAAACACTTGTTTACCAAATTAAAACAAACTACCAGTGAAAATTGGATAAAAATATTTTCTGCCGGACTTATTATTTATTCTGGTTACTATTACTTTAAACGTACAAACACATCCAAAATAAATTGTCCTCATCATTTTTCAGTTGTATCTTATTTTTATAGTATAAAAAAACTTTTTTCAAGAAAATTTTTAAATGCATCAACAGAAACTGAAAAAAATAATATTTTACTCACACTTAAAGAAATTCCCGAGTATGTAAAATATGATAGTGGATGGTATAACGAACTTGATGAATTAAAACAATCATTGAATTTGGAAAACACACCTGTACCTGTAACTGCTAAAAATAGCGCACTTGAACCCCTTCGCGAAACCACACCACGTGGAGAAATTATTATGTACTATGACAGTGAAACAAAATCATTTAACTATTACTCCAATAGTAAAAATATACCTTACTCTACTCTTGATGCAGTTGCTCGTAAATACGTGTGTTTTCATAAAAACCCATCAATTTATATTGATATTCGAGACGAAGTGCAAAAAGGGCGGGATAAATGTTTGAAACAAGAAGAAAAAGATAAACATCTGAAACTAGAGAGAAATAAAAATAAAAATGGAAACGCCAACAAAAGTGGAATATTATTTTCTGCAAAAAAATCTCTATTTGCCGCATTTAAAAATTATAAAACAGGGAAAAATGCTCCCAAATCTCTCTATGATGGAAAAAAAGAAACCGTCATTATCAAAGATAACATTAATAAATTTGTTTATAAAGGCACACTGAAACAGTATGACGCTGACTTCAAAAATAAAAAACATTGCGAATATATTAAAGACACAACTGACTTTACTGACAGCTCCGAAAATGTAAAAAATAATCTTGAGGATGATAATAACCTTCAGAATCAGACTCATAATAATCTTGAGGATGTTAAACTAAATCATGAAAAACAACACCTCTCCTATTCTGAATTTAAACAAAAACTAAAATAAAAATATAATCATTAAAATTAAAATATATGAATATATTAGCCAAACTAAGTGATAAGTGACAAGTAATGCAACCTCCACAATCGAGACAATTGAGACCATATAACCCAAACCCTAACGGATATAACTTGGGTAACTTGGGTAATCTGGGTAATATTAATTTTAGCGGACTAGGTGCCGGAATCGGTGATCAAATTGCAAAGTTGAGCAATCTTCTTAAAGCGCGTGGTAAAACCTTTGTATCCGAGTTGCAATCTGCACCACCTGTTACATATGACTACGACGGAGATGGTAGTATTGTAAAATACACCCGACAGCAGTTCGATGACTTGTATAAAGCAAATATTAAGCGCAGCAGTTCATATTCGGGAGTTAGTAGCAGCGACGGGGGTTATTTTGATAAACTATTTTTCATGTTTCAGCTTTATATCGCATTTATTAATGCGTTAATGAATGCTGCAAACATGAGCGCGTCCTTTATTTTTGGAAATGGATCGCTGCAACAACTCTTTTCTGTTTTTCTTGTCAATGTTTTGAACATGATTCTAAAAACCAATGTTGCTGACTTGACACCCGAACAGCTTCGTGACCTACTCGAAAAAAATCGACCTGTTCTTCAACAAATTTCTGCAATTATTATTGATGAAGCATCACAGCTTTTAGTCGGACTCAGCAATGTTTGCTCTAAAATTGCTATGGACTGGATACAAAATATCTTACCAGGACTCGTAAAAAGTGCCGCAATTGGTATTCCAAGTGCAGTTGAAGCTGCCATACCGCCATTAGGTGAAGTTGTCGAAATCGTAAATACTGGACTCGCTTTAATGGGTTCATTCATGAAAATGGTCCGCGCATTTCAAAGTAACTTTGATAATGTTTCTGAAGGACTCGGTCATGTGAAAAGCGCATACAGTTCTTTACAAAAAATAAAAGACTTATTGAGCAAAGATCCCAGCGAAATCGTAAAAACCGCAACTTCAGCCGTCGTTACTCCCGCGTTAAATGTCGCTGCAGAAAGTTTTCTTAAAAATATTTTACAACCGGCAACCCAAGCATTAACACCATCTTCCGAATCAACACCAACAATTGCCCCATCTGCATCTCCACCTCCATCTCCACCTCCATCTCCACCTCCATCTCCACCTCCATCATTTCCATCATCTACACCTGCACCTGATACTCCATCTCATATGAGAAACTTGTTCAATATCGGAAAAAACGTGGTAAAAAATGCTGCAAGAAGTGCAGCGAAAGAGGGTATAAGCCGACTCTCAAGTGCCGTGTCTACATTGGCTACGCCAAGCGGTACTACTGTTACTGACTCAAAAGGAGAACCGATCACAACAAGTTTTTGGAATAATTCGTGGAAAAAATTATTCGATTTCGCAATTAATAAACTGAAATCAAGCAAAGAAGCAATGGATAGAATCAGATTAAATTCTGGAATTGGGGAAAACGGAAAACCGCTTGCAAGTACTATTGTTATCGAATATGTTTTAAAACACCCCGACATTCTTATTCCTTTTTTGCCAGTGCCTTATAACATTGCTGCTATCGCAGTTCGACTTGTTCAAACCTATATTGAACGTATGCGCGAACAACGTATGCGCGAACAAAAAGCTGGAGGAAAATTTGAAACCAGTAAAAATAAAAAAAAATATCGAAAATATTTAAAAAATACAAAACATTTTCATCGATATATTTCAAATCTTCGAAAAAAAACTGCCAAAAAAGAACTCGAACTAATAAATAGTATTGAAGAGTTTAAAAAAATAAATTAATAACATAAAATATAAATATATATATGAAAAAAGTTACCATTTATGGCGAAAGATGTTCTGGAACAAACTACTTAGAAGAATTATTAACCTTAAATTTTGATGTTGAAATAGTTTGGGACTATGGTTGGAAACATTTTTTTGGTTTTAATGATTTAACTAATAGTGATGACACATTATTTATAGGAATTATTAGAAATTTAGAAGATTGGGTTAATTCATTATATAGAGAAAAACATCACTTACCAATGGATTTAACAACAAATATAGATACATTTTTAAATAATACATTTTATTCACTTTATTCAGACCCAATAACGTATGAAATTACAGGTGATGAAATTATGAGTGACAGAAATATAGATACAGGAGAAAGATATAAAAATATATATGAATTAAGGTTAGTAAAAAATAAATATCTTATTGAAAAAATGCCAAAATTAGTAAAAAATTATTGTTTAATTACATATGACGACTTAGTTGATAGTTTTTTAGATGTTATGAATAAGTTAAAAAATTCCGGTTTAAAAATTAAAGATGATATTCATTTTCCATTAAATGTCAACTACTATAAAAAGAATAAAGAAATTTTGTTTAAAAAAAAAGAAAATATTATTTCAAAAGAAAAAATAATAATAGAAAATGAAGAATTAAAATTTTACGAAAAATTATTATTTCCTAATAAATCGGCATTTTAAATATCCAAAGGTCTAAAATATTACTATTTATTTTTTACCTATCCACTTTAAAAATCCATTACTTTTTCTCAAATTAAAGGATGTTCCCAAATGACCTTTTGCAATTCGATACGCAGAAAGCTCCAGCGGCGACATTTGTAAAATATACGCGTCCGTAGTAGTATCTTTTCCTGTTTCACCTTTTTTTTCTTCTTCCATACTTGTTATTTGTTAACTTTATTCCAAAATATAAATGAATGTTTAATAAGTTTTAACTAAACATTCATTTTTTATCAATTTTTATAAAAATAATTTAAATATTCAAATATCATCAACGTCAATATCTTTTGTTGCTCTTTTATTTTTATTCCAAACATCTTGTTTTTGTCTTTGTTCATGTTCATGTTCCTCTTCCTCTTTCTCTTCCTCTTCCTCTCCACTTTCTTCATCGTCACTTTCACTTGAACTCGGTTTACTTTCACAGCTACTATTTTTATCGTCATCACCGCCATCATCCTCATCGTCATCACTTTCTATATCACTGTAAAATGCTGACTGATTAATTACATTGTTATTTATTTTTCGCTGTTCTGCTTTTAACCGAATCGTTTCTACTTTTTGTGAAGCAAT
>Ga0129333_10002472_pt1 | contig 17211 bp, 19 predicted proteins | sample CPB6_08_DNA_FD_94474 | JGI IMG/M metagenome (GOLD analysis project Ga0129333, IMG submission 94474) | Freshwater to marine salinity gradient microbial communities from Chesapeake Bay, USA - CPBay_Sum_0.6_0.8_DNA | ecosystem: Environmental > Aquatic > Marine > Coastal | place: USA: Chesapeake...
AGGTCGCAGCCACGGCCGACGCTGAGTAAACCGGAGGACGGGGATGGCCTTCCAGATCGTCAACGAATCGACCCTCTCGGCCATCGTGCAAAACGTGGCCGGGATGGTGGCCTACCCCGTCCCTGCAGATCCTGCCGGCTCGGAGGACCCCGCGGTCCAGCAAATGGTTCAGGCGGCCAACATGGCCGGCAACGAGCTGCTGTCGATGTTCGAGTGGCAGGAGCTGATCAAGAACTACCAGATCCCCATCCAGTCGGACAGCAACGGTCAGAAGGAAAAGGGCTTCGCCCTGCCGGATGACCTGTACCGCTGGATCGACCAGACAAACTGGAACGCGACGACGCAGTTCCCTTCGCTGGGCCCGGTGTCGGCGCAGATGTGGCAGCAGCTGCTGATCCGCACGACGCTGCCGACGCTGTCGTTCTACTGGCAGGTCCGCGACAACAAGATCTACGTGCTGGCGCCGCCCAACTCGCCGCAGACGATGAACGTGTTCTACGTCTCGGCCGGCTGGGTGCGCGATCAGAACGATCCGACGCTGTTCAAAAACCGGATGACGCAGAACGGCGACGTGTCCCTGCTCGATTCGACCGTCATCACGTTGTACACACGAGTCAAGTGGCTCGAGATGAAGGGCCTAGACAGCAGTGCCGCGATGCGCGACTTCAACATCGCGTTCGAGAACCGCAAGAATTCCGAGAAGGGCGCGCCGGTGCTGACCATGGCGCGCGATTTCCGCTTCCCGTACATCCAGCCGCTGATCAATACGCCCGACACGGGCATGGGGGCGTAAACCATGCCGCTGATCCCGGTCAAACCCTTCAAGACGCCGCGAAGGGCGGCCGCCGCGCAGACAGCGCAGGTCGCCGTCATCCCCGCGCCTACTGGCGGGCTGAACTACCGCGACCCGATCAGCGCAATGCAGCCCACTGATGCGCTGGTGTTGACCAACTTCATCCCGCGCCAGCAGGGCGTGGAGCTGCGCAAGGGCTGGCAGGCCTACGCCAGCGCGGTGGAAGTCGCCAGCGTTGCGCAGTCGGTGGAGTCAATCTTTAGCTACACGGCACCGGACCCGGCTGACAACCGCGTGTTCATGGCCGCGAACGGAAAAATTTACGACGTCACGTCGGGCGGCGCGCCGGTCGACATGACCCCGAGCGGCACCGGCAGCACCGACGACGAGTGGTGGACGACGCAGTTCTCCACGGCCGCCGGCACCTACCTGCTGGCTGTCTCTCCAGGCGCTGGGTACTGGACCTACGACGCCACCGGCGGCTGGGTTGACCGCACTGCATCGACGGTAGGACTGTCGACCAGCGTGCGCACCGTTGCCGTGTGGAAGCGGCGCATCTGGTTCACGGTCGAGGGCGACTCGCGTGTGTACTACATGCGCAACGTCAACGACATCCAGGGGCACGCTGATGCGCTGCCCATGGGCTCGATCCTGCGCAACGGCGGCTACATCTCGGCGCTGTTCAACTGGACGATCGACGCCGGCTTCAGTGTCGACGACTTCTTGGTCGCGGTCGGCACCGAGGGCGACATCGGTGTGTGGGAGGGCACTGACCCTACCAATGCAGCGACGTTCAATCTGAAAGGCGTCTGGTACGTGGGACCTGTTCCGCGGCACGGAACATATTTCACGCCGTTTGGCGGCGACGTGATGATCGTGAGTGAGCTCGGCCTGGTGCCGATGTCGCGCCTCATCACTGGCCAGTATTCGCAGGACGTTCAGGCCGGCGGCCCAGCGTCGAAGATTCAGTCGGTGTTCGCACCGCTCGTGCGCAAGCTGCGCAACGAGAAGTTCTTCAACGTGTTCGTGGTGCCGTCGTCCGAGGTGCTTGTGATCAAGCTGCCCAACGACGGCGGCACGTATCGCCAATTTGCGATGAACGTCACCACGGGCGCCTGGTGTGACTTTGAGGGCATGCCAATGCGGTGCGCGACCGTGATCGATGGCGAGCTCTACTTCGGCACCGACGACGGCCTGACGTGCAAGGGCTTGTTCGGCGACCGTGATGCTGTCGACTCGGTCGGCGCTGGCGGTAACTACGTCGAAGGCGAGATGCAGGGCGCGTTCACGCACTTCGGCACGCCCGCGCAGAACAAGAAGTTCGGCATGGTGCGTCCGATCTTTATCGCGCTGTCGGCGCCTTCGATCAAGGTGCAGATCAACACGCAATTCCAGCTGACGCCGATCGGCGGCTCGCCGTTCTACAGCGGCGACGACACGGGACTGTGGGATACGGCGGTGTGGAACGTGGCCACATGGGCCGGGCAGAACACCTATCAAGGTTGGGCTGGCACTGCCGGCCTGGGCTACTACGGCTCGCTGTGCATGAAGGTGCGAGGCCTGCCGCAGACCGTGTTCACGGCCGCGCATGTGATGACTGAGATCGGTGGAGTGATGTGATGGCAACAGCACCTGCAGCGCCGACGAGCGCACTCATCGAGGCCCTGCGCGGTACGTCCGCGCCAGGCCTTTCTAACCCCGGCATCCGGTTCTACGACAACCCGCAGAACGGAATGGCGTTGGCGCCGTTTGTGCGTCAGAAGTTTGCCGCTCACACTCCCGTCAGCATGGCGCCCGCTGCGCCGCGTCCGGTGATCCCGCAGCCGCTCGCGCCGGCACCTGCACCAGCTCCGGCACCTGCACCCATGGTGCCACCGCCGCCACGGCCTTCGCCCAAGCTGGATGCACTTGTAATGCTTGATGACGCGGTAGTCCCGGACGTTGAGGTGCCGCCGGCGGACCCACCGCCCCCACCGCCTCCGCCGCCTCCGCCGCCTCCTCCTGAGCCGCCGCCTGAGCCGCCGCCAGAGGTGCCGCCTGATCTGCCGCCGGATTTGCCGCCTGACCTGCCACCGGACCTGCCACCGGACCCGCCGCCGCCACCTCCTCCTCCGCGTCCGACGCCGCCAACTGTTACGAATGGCGGCACCAAAACCGACGCGAGCCATTGGGGCGAAGGTGGTGAAAACCTAGTTGCGGGCGACGGCAACGGCACGTTTGGCGTGCTGCTGTCCGACATGGACGACGACACGCTAGGTGCCGTTGACGACGTCAACGGCTCGGACCTTGCCAGCGACAACTACACGTTTGGCGTCCTCATGGACGACGCCAACGACGTCGGATCTGGGGACGACGTCAACGGCGCGGACTTGGCCAGTGACTTGTACAGCTTCGGCGTCCTGATGGACGACGTCGACGATCCCGGCTCATCCGACGACGTCAACGGTTCGGACTTGCAGAGCGACCAATACAGCTTCGGCGTGCTGATGTCGGACCAAGACCCCGTGCGCGAGGAGATCGTCGACATCAACGCGCTGATCGACGAGCTCGACATGCTCGCGTTTGCCAAGGACGCCGAGCGCAAGTTGCAGGAGAAGTTCGGCGACACGGAGTACGCATACCTATGAAGCTGGTGACCGACCAACCTGGCGAGTACCCGGTCGTCTGGGAGTGGATGAATCGGCGCACGCGGCTGCCTTGGAGCAGCGACCTGCGCACGATCGCGTCCATGCGAGATGACGGGACGATTGCCTGCGCGGTCGGTTTTAACGCCTGGACGCTGTCGGCCTGCTGGATTCACGTGGCGTTTGACGGTCCGCATGGGCTGAACAGGCACCTGTGGCGCGCAGCCTTCGAGTATCCATTCGTAAAATGCGGCATGGAGGCCATCTACGGCTTGACGCCCAAGAACCTCGACGACGCGCTGCGGATGAATGACAAGTTGGGATTCCGCAGGATCGCTGAGACGGTTGACTGCGTAATGTTTGAAATGCGACACGACGAGTGCCGCTGGATCAAGGAGAACGCTCATGGGCGGCAAGGGATCAGCACCTCCACCACCTGATTACATCGGTGCGGCTAACACGCAAGCGGCAGCTTCTAAAGAGCTGACCAACATCCAGAATTTTGCCAACCGGCCGACGATCAACACGCCGTTCGGTTCGCAGTCCTGGCAGACGAGTTCGCAGATTGACCCGGCCACGGGTCAGCAGGTCACGTCCTGGACGCAGAACAACACCCTGGCGCCCGCGCTCCAGTCGGCGCTGAATGCGCAGATCGGCCTGCAGAACGACCGCTCGCAGCTGGCCGGCAACTTCATGGACCGCGTGGCCAGCGAGTATCAGCGCCCGTTCGACTACGCCAACCTGCCGCAGATGGCCGAGGCCAACCCGGTCGGCAACCTGCAAACGAACGTGGGCGACTATGCCCGCGGCCTGCAGACGGGTGTTGACTCGCGCGCCAACAACGTGGTGAGCGGCTTCAACTTTGCCGGCCCGCAGATGGGCATGTCGCCGATGACCGGCGGCTTGAACTACGGCGTCAGCCAGCAACCGCTGAACACTGGGTTCAACGGCATGACGGGTGACCTGACTCGAGGCACCGGCACGGAGTCTGTGCAGCGCTCGCTGGCCACCGGCGACAACCCGATGCTGCCGCAGATCGACGGCGGCTTCCGCGATCAGGTGGCCACGCAGCTGATGACGCGCATGCAGCCGGTGCACGACTACCAGCGCCAGCAGCTCGAGACGCGCCTGGCCAACCAGGGCTTCGACCTGGGCAGCGAGGGCTACAAGCGCGCGCTGGACGAGCTGAACCAGCGCCAGGCCGCTGAGCGCTTCAACGCGCTGGACCAGTCTGGTGCCGAGGCGCAGCGACTGTTCGGCATGCAGATGGGCTCGCGGCAGCAGGCGTTCAACGAGGACGTCACTGGCGGCAACTTCTTCAACCAGGCCGCCAACCAGGCGTTCAACCAGGGGTTATCTGCAAACCAGTTCGCCAACCAGGCCACGGGGCAGGCGTTCAACCAGGCGATGCAGGCTCAGCAGGCCGGCAACCAGGCGCTGGGTCAGCAGTTCCAGCAGAACGTCACCAACGCCAACCTGAACAACCAGGCGATCAATCAGGCCTATGGCCAGACGCTGGGCGCGTTCAACTTCGGCAACCAGGCGCAGAACCAGGCCTACAACCAGATGATGGGCCAGGCCAACCTCGCCAACCAGGCGGCCGGTCAGGCGTTCAACCAGGACCTGCAGGCGCGTCAGTTCGGCAACCAGGCTCTGGGCCAGGCGTCCGCGCTCGACATCGCCCGCATGCAGGCGCAGAACCAGGCTGCCGCGCAGCAGTTCGGACTCAACCAGCAGTTCGCCGACTCGCGCAACCGTCTGCGCCAGCAGGCGATCGCCGAGCAGATGCAGCGTCGCGGCATGTCTCTCAACGAGATGAACGCGCTGCTGTCGGGCCAGCAGGTCAACATGCCCAACATGCCGTCGTTCGCGGCCGCGCAGCGTTCAGAGACGCCCAACATCCTGGGCGCCACGCAGATGGGTTACGACGCCGCGCTGGGCTCTTACAACGCGCAGCAGGCCGGCTTTGGCAACCTGCTGGGCGCCGGCGCGCAGCTCGGCTCGGCCGCGTTCATGTTCTCCGACCGGCGCCTGAAGTCAGGCATCAAGCGGGTGGGCACGCACGCGATCGGCGTGGGCATTTACGACTACACGATGATGGGAATGCCGCAACGCGGTGTGATTGCACAAGAGGTGGAGCGCGTGCGCCCTGACCTGGTCAAGCGCCACGCCAACGGCTACCTGATGGTGAACTACGGAGGCCTGTAATGAACGACAACCTGATGTTCGACTACCTGCTGGAGATGGGCGCCATGCGCCCTGAGCAGGACGAGATGCGGCGCAAGCAGGCCATGGTCGACGCACTGCGCGGCCAGGCCATGACGCCGATGCAGGGCCAGATGGTGGGCAAGCACTACGTCGCGCCCGGCATCGCCAACGCGATCGCGCAGATGGGCACGGCTTACATGGCCGGGCAGCAGCAGAAGGGCGTGGACGCTGGCATGGCCGGCATGAACGAGCGCCAGCGCCGCGCGCTGGAGGACATGCGCCGCCGGCGTCAGGGCATCACCGGCACCGGCGTCATGGACTACGGTGACCGCGATCCTCTTGCGGGGTACTGATCATGGATCCGCTGACCTTTTCCGAGGACGTCGAGCGCCGCAAGCGGGCCATGCTGCCGATGGCCATGAGCTCGCTGGTGTCGCCTGGCGGGACGCTGTCCAACAGCGTGCAGCCTGGTCAGGCGCTGCCCATGAGCATGCGTCAGCGGCTGGGCAAGGTGTACCAAGAGCTGGATGACCTGGAGTCGAAGGACGTCGACACGTCCGCGCTGCAGGCCTTCGCGCGTCAGCAAGGCCAGTCGGGCGAGCAGGCCATGCTCAACGCCCTGGCGGCGCAGTACGCAGGTGAGAGCTTCCAGCCGGTGCAGGCCCAGTTCCTGAAGCGCGCGGCGGCCGCGACCGAGCCCATGAAGGTTGGCGGCGGCATGCTCACGCCGGCTGGCGAGTTCATCAAGGACCCGTTTGCATCGCGTGATTCACGTCGAACCGCGCTAGAGCGTCAAGCTGGCGGCCTCGAGCGCATGGTGGAGGCGCAGGATCGTGCTGAGCGCGATCGTCGTGACCGCCTGCAACAGCAGGACTGGATGAATCAGTACCGCCAGGACATGCTCGGCGTGCAGCGCATCGCGGCGGGTGGTGCTGACACGAATCGCAGGTTCACGGTCGAGGACCGCATGGCCGACGATTACGAGCAGGCCACCAAGAACGACCGCACGGTCATCTCGGCGTTTCAGAACCTGCGCGCAACCCCGGCCAGCGCTGCGGGAGACATCTCGTTCATCTTCCAGTACATGAAGATGCTGGACCCCGGCAGCGTTGTGCGCGAGGGCGAATTCGCAACAGCGCAAAACGCAGCCAGCGTACCCGACCAGGTGCGCAACTTGTACAACCGAGCTATCAGTGGCGAGCGGCTCAACCCAGACCAGCGGCAGCAGTTCCTGCAGGCCGCCGGCTCAATCGCCGATGTGGCCGGCCGCCGCGTTGAGCAGCGTCGAGCTGAGGCCAGAGACAAGGCCGCGCGGCGTGGGGTGGATGCACGCAACATCATCGGCGACGACGACGGCGCCGCGGCAGATCCTCTCGGCCTGCGCAAGGGGAAGTAAGTGGAAAAGATCAAGCTCTCCGACATCCGCGCACAGTTTCCGATGTACGGGGACCTGAGCGACGAGCAGCTATTGATGGGGCTGCGCAAAAGGTATTACGCCGACATCCCGGCGGGAAAGTTCTACGACCGCATCGACTTCGACACGCAGCGCATGGACCCGACCGCGGGCATGAGCGGCACCGAGAAGTTCCTGGCCGGCGTAGGCAAATCGTTTGTCGACCTGGGTCGCACCGCTCGCCGACTTAGCAACAAGGTAGGCCTGGGCGATTACGACGCCGAGGCCGCAAAGCGTGACGAGGAGATTGACAAGCCGCTGATGGCCACGGGCGCCGGCATGGCTGGCAATATCGCCGGCGACATCGCGCTGACCGCCGTGCCGGGTTTCCGAGCCCAGCAGGCTATTACGCGCGGCGTACAAGCGGGCTCGCGCATGCTGCCAATGGCCTCGCAGCGGGCGGCCACGATGGCGGCTCCATACATCGGCGCGGCTGGTGCTGGCGCTGCAGTTGGCGCAGCCACAAGCCCAGAGGATCTGGCCGGTGGCGCTGGAGTCGGTGCATTGGCCGGCGCTGGCGGCGAGGCTGCCGGGCGCGTGGTGGCGGCCGGCTACAAGGGCGCCAAAGCCGCAATCGAGCCCTTGTGGCAAAGCGGCCGCGAGCGGGTGCTCAAGCGCACTCTGCAGCGGTTCGAGAGCCAGCCTGGCGCTGTGGCTCGAGGTGTCAATGCGCCCAGCCACGTGCCGGGTGTCACCCCGACGCTGGCCGAGGCCACGATGGACCCTGGCATCGCGCAACTGCAGCGCGGTGCTGCCAGCCAGTCAACCGACGTGGCCAGCGCGCTCGCCGAGGCGCGTGGTCGTCAAGTGGCTGGCTACCGCCAGGTGCTCGACGATCTCGCCGGCACCGATGGCCGGCGCGAGTTCTATGACGCGGCGCGTGAGACGGCCGCCGACCAGTTGTACGGGCGCGCCCGCGCTGAAGGCCTGCAGATGACTGAGCAGCTGCAGGCGCGCATGAACGAGCTGATGAAGCGGCCGTCGGTGCAGCGGGCCATGCAGGCGGCGCGCTCGCGCGGCCGCGAAAAGGGCATCAACATCAACGACCCGCGAGGCAGTGTGGCCGGCCTGGAGACGGTTGTGGACGAGCTTGGCGGCATGATCGGCCGTGCTAAGACCGCCGGCGACGCCGACCTGGCCAGCGCCCTGAAATCCACTCGTGATGAGCTGCTGTCAGTTCTAGACGAGGCCGCGCCGGCATTTGGCGAGGCCAGGCGCACCTACCAGGCCATGTCGCGCCCGATCAACCAGATGGACATCGGCGAGCAGTTGCGTAGAACAGCGCTGCCCGCGCTGGATGAGCTGAGCAACTCCAGCCTGGCGCGCGTCAATGCCAATTCCTATGCCAACGCCTTACGCAATGCTGACAGGACGGCCAGGCAGGCGACTGGTCTGCGCAGCGCCACCATGGAAAGCGTGCTTGAGCCCGAGCAGCTCGCCTCAGTGCGAGGCGTCGGCCAGGACATGGCGCGGTACGCAGCCGCGCAGGATCTGGCCCGCGTACCGGGCTCGCCGACGGCGCAATACCTGGCCGCGCAGAACGTCGTGCGGCAGTTCCTGGGGCCCCTGGGTATCCCGGCTTCAGCGGCCGACGCGCTGATCGGCAGCATCAGCAGCGGCGTGCTTGGCCTGCCCTACAAGCTCACGCAGAGCCAGACCGAGCAACTGCTCGCACGCGCTCTGACCGACCCGCAGACTGCTGCGAAAATCATGCAGGTTCGTGATCCGCGGACGATCGCTGAGATTCTGCAGCCGTTCGCCGCGCAGGCAGCGGTCCAGTACAACACGAATTGATGGGAGATTGAGATGCCCCGCAACCTTTCCGGTGTTTACACCCTTCCGGCCGGCAACCCTGTGGTGCCAGGCACCACAATCGATGCGTCGTGGGCCAACACCACGCTGGAGGACATCTCCAACGAGTTGACCAACTCGCTGTCGCGCACGGGCGCTGGCGGCATGTTGGCGCCGTTCCGCATCGCTGACGGCAACGTCACCGGGCCGGGCCTGTCGTTCCTGAACGAAACCAACACCGGCTACTTCCGCGTGGGCGCTGGCTCGACCGCATTCGCTGTGCTGGGCGTGAACACGCTGCAGATCAACACGACCGCGGTGACGGTCCCCAACACCCGCACGCTGAACGCCCAGGGTGCTGCCCTGGTGGGCGGCACGCTGGGCGTGACGGGCGCGGCCACCTTCGCGTCTACTCTTGCCGCGACTGGTGCCATTACCGCAACAGGTGGAGTTCTCGGCAACATCACCGCGGCCAGCGGCACCTCGACGTTCAACGACCTAGTGATCAACGGCTCGCTGGACATGGTGGCCGGCAGCTCGGCGACCATCACCGGGCTGTCGACCCCGATCAACGCGAGCGACGCGGCCAACAAGGGCTACGTCGACACGCAGGACGCGCTGAAGCTCAACCTCTCCGGCGGCACCATGAGCGGCAACATCGCCATGGGCAACAACCTGGTGACGGGTCTGGGCACGCCGGTGTCCGGTGGCGACGCGACCAACAAGACCTACGTCGATGGCCAGATCGCCACGCGCCTGGCGCTGGCCGGCGGGACGATGTCCGGTGCCATTGCTATGGGCACCAACAAGATCACGGGCCTGGGCACTCCGACCGCCGACGCTGACGCGGCCACCAAGGCCTACGTCGACAGCGTGGCGCAGGGTTTGGATGTGAAGGGCAGCGTGCGCGCTGCGACCACCGGCAACATCACGCTGAGCGGCACGCAGACGATCGACGGCGTGGCCGTGATCGCCGGCGACCGGGTACTGGTCAAGGATCAGTCGACGGCCGCCAACAACGGCATCTACGTGGCCGCTGCGGGTTCCTGGTCGCGTGCGGCTGATGCCAACACCTGGGACGAGCTGGTAGGCGCGTTCGTGTTCGTCGAGGACGGCACCGTCAGCGACAACAGCGGCTGGGTCTGCACGGTGACGCCTGGTGGCACGCTGGGCGTGACCGCGGTGACGTTTGAGCAGTTCTCGGGCGCTGGGCAGATCACTGCCGGCGCCGGTATGGTCAAGGTCGGCAACACGCTCAATGTGCAGTCGGCGTCGAGCTCTCGCATCGTGGTGGGTGCCGACGAGATCGACCTGGCGACCACGGGCGTGGGTGCCGGCACCTACAGGTCGGTGACGGTGGACACTTATGGCCGCGTGACGGCGGGCACCAACCCGACGACGCTGGCCGGGTACGGCATCACCGACGCCTACACCTCGACGGCCACCGACACGCTGCTGGCGGGCAAGCTCTCGCTGACCGGCGGCACGATGTCGGGCCCGATCGCCATGGGCACAAGCAAGATCACCGGCCTTGGTGATCCGACCAACGCCCAGGATGCGGCCACCAAGAACTACACCGACACCGGCCTGAACGCCAAGCTGTCGCTGTCGGGTGGCACGATGACCGGCGCCCTGGCCATGGGCACCAACCGGATCACAGGCATGGGTGACCCGGTGAATGCGCAGGACGGCGCGACCAAGAACTACATCGACACGATCTTCGGCTCGACGACGTCGGCGGCTGCGTCTGCTGCTGCAGCGGCTGCGAGCGCGACCGCTGCGCAAAACAGCGCCAACAGCGCGTCGTCGAGCGCATCAAGCGCCTCCAGCTCGGCCAGCACGGCATCCACTGCGCTGTTCAACTTCCGCGCTCAGTATCTGGGCCCGCTCGCGTCTGACCCCACAGTCGACGGCAACGGCAACCCGGTGACCGCGGGCGACCTGTACTTCAACACGGTGGCCAACGAGACGCGCGTCTACAACGGCACGGCCTGGGTGGCGGCCTATGTGCCGGCGGCAATCTATGCGCAGCTGGCCGCGGCCAACGTGTTCACCGCCAATCAGACGATCACGGCCAACACCTCAAGCGACGCGCTCAAGATCACGCAAACGGGATCTGGTAACGCGCTGTACATCGAGGATGTGGCGGCTGACGCCACCCCGTTCGTGGTGAGCTCCACCGGCGTGCTTGGCATCGGCACGACAACGCCTGACAACGTGACGTCGGCCGGTATCGCGCTGGTGTCTAACAGCGGGTTCTATCCGCAGCTCATTCAGCGCAACACCGCCAACGACGCCAACGCGTCCTACTTAGGCCTTGAGAAGATCCGCGGCAGCTCGGTCGTCCAGAACGGCGACATCCTGGGCAACATTGTGTTCCGCGGCTACGACGGCACGCAGTTCCTGCAGGGCGCGGCGATCTGGTCCCAGGTCGCGGCAGCGCCAGGCGCCAACGACATGCCGGCCGACCTGGTGTTTGGCACGACGCCCGATGGCGCCGCGGGCATCAGCGAGCGGCTGCGGATCACGCAGTCTGGAGCCGGCACCGCGACGCAAGACTGGACATTCCAGGGCGTGCGCGTAGGCCGTGGCGCGGGTGCTGTGTCCACCAACACTGCGGTGGGTGCGAGTGCTTTGGCGGCGAATACAACGGGCGAGCGTATTACAGCGGTCGGCAATAACGCTCTCTTGTCAAACACCACAGGCAACTATGCTGTTGCTGTCGGTTGGGAGGCGCTTCGTTCGAACACGATAGGCGATAGAAACCATGCGTTTGGCTACGCCAGTATGTATACCAATACAACTGGTAACTACAACACTGCTGTCGGTTATGGTGGGCTTTACGCCAACACGACTGGCGGCAATAACAGTGCCATTGGTTATAGCGTGCTAGGAGCCAACACTACCGGCTCTAACAATACCGCTGTTGGAACCGACTCCCTCTACTTCAACACCACCGCATCCAATAACACTGCCGTTGGTTATCAGGCGGGGTATAGCAATACGACTGGCGCATTTAATGCCGCTTTGGGCGGGGCCGCGCTGTACTCCAACACCACCGCCTCTTACAACACTGCTGTGGGTTATCAGGCGGCTTATGCAAATACTACTGGTACTCGAAACGCTGCTTTTGCTTCGTTTTCTTTGCTGAGTAATACCACGGGCAACTACAACACTGCACTGGGCTATGAAACGCTAGGGGCCAACACAACCGGCTCAAACAATACGGCAATCGGATATCAAGCGCTTGATGTCAACACCACCGCCTCCAACAACACCGCTGTTGGTTATCAGGCGGGATATAGCAACACCACCGGCGCAAGCAACACCGCTGTTGGGTATCAAGCGTTGCTGAACAACACTACCGTTTCCGGCAACACCGCTGTTGGTTTTCAGTCGCTATATGTAAACAGCACCGGAGTTGAGAACACTGCCGTTGGTGGTATGGCCCTTTACGCAAACACCACCGGAAGTTACAACACGGCATTTGGAGGAAACTCAGGCAGTGGGATTCAGTGGTATGCGGCACTGAGGTTTAATACCACAGGTAGTCACAACGCGGCTTTTGGTGATGGTGCGTTGGCTGCAAACACTACAGGCTCTCAAAACACGGCCTGCGGAACAGCCAGTCTTTACGGAAACACCACCGCCTCCAACAACACTGCTGTGGGGTATCAGGCCGGATATGGAATCACAACAGGCGCAGAAAACACATTCCTCGGATACAACGCAGGCAATAGCGGTAACGGTAGCGGCATTATTGGTATTGGCTACCAAGCAGGCCGGGGCGGTTGCACCAATTCTGTATGGGTTGGCTATAACGCAGGGCAATCTACATCCAACTCAGGAACCTACAACGTAGGCATGGGGTTCTACGCGGGTGTTTCCAATACATCCGGTGGAAGTAACGTCTTTATTGGTTACTCGGCAGGTTCATCTAATACTACCGGCGGTAACAATGTGTTCGTTGGCGGAGAGGCAGGAAATGGAACTGGCGCTGGTAGTTCAAACACCACCGGCTCACAAAACACTGCGGTTGGCGCAAGTGCATTAAAGTCAAACACCACCGCTACTGACAACGCCGCTTTTGGATATCGGGCGCTGTTTGCGAATACCACTGGTACGCAAAATACAAGTATTGGTAGGAATGCAGGTGGCAGTATTACAACTGGATCATACAATACCTGTGTTGGTTATGACTCTGGAACGACACTTTCAACTGGCGCATATAACACTTTAATTGGATTTACTACAGCCACAAGTGCTGCCGGTGGTAATTATCAGATTGTTATTTCCGCAGATAACAACCAAGCAACAGGTAAAGGCGATAGCACCGGATTCATTCAGCCAAATGATGGTGGTGTCTACCAAGGCAATAACTCATCTTCTTGGTCAACCACATCTGACCGCCGCCTGAAGAAGAACATCGTTGACAACAACGAAGGCATTGATGTCATCAGCCAAATCCGAGTGCGAAACTTTGAGTATCGCTTGCCTGAAGAAATTACTGAAGTTGACCCGAAATTTGCAATTCGTAAGCCGGGGGTTCAACTTGGCCCAATTGCTCAAGAACTGCAAGAGGTGTGTCCAAACTGCGTAACTGAAGAATCCACCGGAGTTTTGGGTGTTGATTCTGATGAAATCTTCTGGCACATGGTCAATGCGATCAAGCAACTCAAAACCGAACTCGACTCGGTGAAAGCCGAACTTGCAACCCTGAAAGGAAACTCAAATGTCTGAAATCATCGACACCCCCACCGCAGAGCAAATCGCTCAACACCTCTCTGCCGCGATGGACAGCGTGAACCTGCTGAACGCCGGTAAGCCCGAAGGCATGACCGACGAGGACTGGGCCGACTGTGTGCGTCGGAACAAGGAACACCTCCAGATCATGCTGGCCAAGGACTTCTGGACGACTGAGAACCTGGAACCGCTGCGCCTGGCGGCCCAATAAAATGCCTGCAGCGGTGCGAATACAGCACCGCGCAGCGATTACCACGACAACCCACTGGAGATCCCACATGGAAATCACCCTGAAGCTCGACCTGCAAGAAGTCAACGCTGTGCTGAACGTCATGGGGCAACTGCCCACTAGCACCAACGTGTGGCCCCTGGCCGCAAAGATCCGCGCACAAGCCGAGCAGCAGATCCCCAAGGAGGCGACAGATGATGCTGCGCCTGTTCAAGAGTAAGGAGAGAACAGTGTCAGCCGACCACGCAACACTTGACGCCACGTTGGCGGCCGCGGGCAGCAAAGCGACCTACACCGGCGCGAGTGCCAGCGTGGTGGCCTGGTTCCTCTCCTCTGAATTCGGGATGCTGGCCGGCCTCGGCATCGGTATCGCCGGCCTCGGCGTGAACTGGTACTACAAGCACAAAGAGGACAGGCGACGCCAGGCCGAGCACGACAAGCGAATGCGCGACGAGGATTAAATGGACCGCGTGAAGCTCGCCGGCCTAGCACTAAGTGCTACAGCACTAGTCGGCATCGCGCTTCACGAGGGCTACAGCGACCGGGCCTACACGCCGGTCCCGGGTGACGTTCCGACGATCGGATTCGGGACCACCGAGGGCGTCAAGCCCGGTGACACGATCACACCCCCCAAGGCCCTGACCAGGGCCCTGCAGGACGTCCAGAAGTACGAGGGCGCCCTCAAACGATGCGTCAAGGTGCCGCTGCACCAGCATGAGTACGACGCCTACATCAGCCTGTCCTACAACAACGGCCCGACCGCGTTCTGCGGCAGCACCCTGGTCAGGAAGCTCAACGCCGAGGACTACGCCGGCGCCTGCGCGGAGATCCTGCGCTGGGACAAATTCAAGGGCCAACCACTACGGGGCCTGACGATCAGGCGGCAGCAGGAGTACCGACTATGTACATCCGGCTCGTGATCGTGGCCATCGTGGCGGTCGTCCTGGCCGGCACGCATTGGAAGGCCTACCTCAACGGCAAGAAGGCCGTGCGCGCTGAGTACCAGGCCAAGGAGCTGGCCGCGGAGAAGGCCGCCCGCGAGCGCGAGCAGGAGCTGGTGGCCGAGCGCAAGAAGCTGGAGGACAAATATGTGCAAGACAAACGCAAAGCTGAGGCTGCCGCTGCTGGTGCTCGCGCTGAGCTTGGCCGGCTGCGCGACCAGCTCGCCGCCCGTGGTGCCGCCACCCAAGCTTCCGCCACCCCCATCCGAGCTGATGTTGGAACCATTGAAGGGCAGCTACTCGGAGCGTGTGCATCAGCTCTTGTTGGAGTGGCAGAAGATGCTGACCGACTGGCGGCGCAGGTCATAGGACTGCAGGCTTACGTGAGGGGCGTGTGTCAAAAGCAGTAAACGCCCCCACCCGCGAACAAGCCCAGCAGTTCGACCAATACATCAAGCACTGGCAAGCAGTGCTGGGGCTGCATCGCTGGCGCATGGAGCGCGGCGAACGGCCGGCAACTGATGCCATGGCCTCGGTCCTAATGAACGACCAGGCCAAGCTGGCCACGTACCGACTCGGCGACTTCGGTGCGACGACCATCAACGAACAGTCGCTATCTCAGACGGCGCTGCACGAGGTGCTGCATGTCTTTCTCTACGAGTTGATCGCTACTGCACAGGACCGTGGCGCAACCCCCGAGCAGCTTGAGGCTGCAGAACACGGGGTGATCAACGTGCTTGAGGTGGTCCTGTTTGGAGTGGTCAATGGGTTACCCCAGCAAGAAAAGGGATGAGCAGTTCATTGCAGCCTGGCACGCGGCCGGCGGCTCGCCAGCACGCCTGAGCGAGCAGCTGGGCTTAAGCATTCGCGCCATCTACCTGCGGCGCGAATCGATCGAGCAGCGCCACGGCATCGCCCTGGTGGCCAACAGTCCCAAGGCCACAAAACACGACCCCACGGCCCTGCGGGCGATCATGTCCTCGCGCCGGGACGTCAACCGGCTGGAGATTCACGACGGCGTGGTGCTGGTCGGCTCGGACGCGCACTACTCGCCAGGCGTGATCCCGGTGGCGCACAAGGCCCTGTGCAACCTGATCACCGAGCTGGGCCGAGAGGTCAAGGCCGTGGTGCTCAACGGCGACATCTTGGACGGCGGCAGCATCAGCCGGCACCCCCGCATCCGCTGGAAGCAAGCGCCCACGGTCAAGCAGGAGCTCGAGGCGGTCCTGGAGCGCACCGGCGACATCGAGCGGGCGATCGTGCCAGGCACGCACCTGTTCCGCACCTACGGCAACCACTGCGCGCGCTTCGAGTCGCGCTTGTCGTCGATGGTGCCGCAGTACGAGGGCATCGCCGGGTTCACCCTCCGCGACCACCTGCCGCAGTGGATGGACTCCGACCGGATCGACGTCAACGACGACATGGTCATCATCCACGACTGGCACGCGGGCATCCACAGCGGCTGGAACGACGTCTTAAAGGGTGGCTGTCATACAGTGACCGGCCACACCCATGAGCTAGGCTGCAAAGCACACAAGGGCTTCAAGGGCACGCACTACGGCATCAAGACGGGGATGCTGGCCGATGACGACCAGCAGGAGTTCGACTACCGGCTTGGCAAGCCCGGCTTCAACTGGCAGTCAGGGTTCGCGGTGCTGACGTGGAAGGAGGGGGTGCTGCTGCACCCTGAGTTCTGCGCCGTGCGCGATGACGGCCGGGCCTACTTCAGAGGGCGGCTGTTTGCCGATTGACCATGAGCGAGAACAAACCCCAGATCGAATTTGCGCCCGGGTGCTTTGACGACTTCGACGGCACACAGGAGGAGCTGCAGGAAATGATTGCGCAGCTCCACAAGATGGTCGAGGACGGCACCCTGTTCCAGCTTGCCGAGCCCGTGGCCGAGGAGGAGGCTGAAGAAATCCGGCGCAAGATGGCCGCCAGGTCATCTCGGCAATGAGCGGCTGGCTGATCGCGCTGACAGGCGCCATCTACGCCTGGATCGCCGTGGAGCAGGGGCTGAAGGGCAACCTGCCCATGTGCGTCGTGTACGCGGGCTACGCCTTTAGCAACGTCGGCCTGTACGTCCTGGCGACAAGATAGAACACCTCGCAGTTGCCAACACGAGGTTTTGCCCCGCTCAGCCGGGGCATTTTTTTTGTGCCGGTTTTGTGCCGCACAAACGTGACACAGCATGCGTCACTCAACACTGAGAAACGCTCAATCAATAGGTTAGGATTGTCAATTCCGATTGTGATACCGGTACTTTGTCTCGCTAAGCTGTTGATTTATAAGGCGCCGCAGGGTTAAAAATTCAGGAATGTGCCGTTTTTGTGCCATTCCAAGCAGTCAGAGGTGGCTGTAGCTCAGTTGGTAGAGCCCTGGATTGTGATTCCAGTGGTCGTGGGTTCGAGCCCCATCAGCCACCCCAT
>Ga0129333_10002473_pt1 | contig 17210 bp, 10 predicted proteins | sample CPB6_08_DNA_FD_94474 | JGI IMG/M metagenome (GOLD analysis project Ga0129333, IMG submission 94474) | Freshwater to marine salinity gradient microbial communities from Chesapeake Bay, USA - CPBay_Sum_0.6_0.8_DNA | ecosystem: Environmental > Aquatic > Marine > Coastal | place: USA: Chesapeake...
AAATCCATCCGGGTATCCGTTGACGTCTTTTAGAGAGCCTGTCACTAAAGAAAGAGTGTAACTTGAAGATAAATGAAAGACTGTGCCTGCTTTATAGTCATCTCCATTTAAAACTTCTTTACCGTATCTAGGATTTATGTAGAAGTCGAAACTAAACGCACCTGAAAGACAGTAGGACCCAGAAACATAGCCTACATGTTCTGGTTGTCTTTCATCAACTAGATTTGGGTATAAGAGAACAGAGTTGTCAGGAAGCTTTGGTTGACCTCCTTCATAAGCAGCAAAAAAGTTAACTGTGTTGTAATTTGTATACGCCCAGTCAGATAGAGGATAATCAACTCTATAGTATGGCATTAAAACGTCTTTAATGTTGCTCTTTATTAGAGTATATTTCGTAAGACGTGTAGTAGGCGTAAGTCTCTCAACATCTAAGACATCTGTCTTTTTTGTCGGTGTATTCCCGACAAGTGAAAGATATTCGGAAACAGGAGATGTTATAGAAAGCCCTAAAGATCTAATAGACTTACAAGAACTATTGATCTTTGAATAAGTTGTTTCAAAGTTTGTATCAATTGCTGCAGTATCAGTAAAGAAACTTGAGTCTGAAGTGTCTTTTTCAGTGCTAGACCTTCTTGGAAAGACTTTTACAGATCCGGTGACTCCATTAGAACTTGACACATAGTGACGATTTGGAGTCGTCACTATTGTGAATGATTCTATGTCGCTCTTGTTGACTTTTATTACTGACATGTAGACCCATAGCAGGACCGTTTAGAAGTCTAGTCTGACCCTGAAGGTCAAGTCTCTACCTGGGTTCTTTTCAACAGGTCTGCTAAGTTTAGCAACTGCCACAAGACCACCAGTGTTATCGTAGAGTCCTATCGTAGTTACGTAAGAGAAAGGCTCTTGTACCTCATCAGGTAGTGCAGGATCATATATCATTAGCCTTCCCTTGAAGTCTCCTGTTGACTCTACATATGTAGGATTAGACGAATAGTTAAAGTCATCGGGTAGTGCTCTACAGAATATGAGTGATGAATTAATGTTAGTTACATTCTGGAATGTTATGGCGGTGAGAGAATCTTTCCCAAATCTTGTATAGCAGAAGTGGTCTATGACGTCATCTATGCTGCCTGATGTCAAAAGGTCTGGGACTAATTTAGATTTCTTAAAAGTTTCCGTACCCGCTCCGCCCAAAACTGTCGTACCAAGAGGCGCCATTGCAGAAATAGTCCCAGAAATAAACTGCGATCCTGAAGTTATTTTTTCAATGTCGAGAACAGCAATTCCAGAGTCATAATATAGAATTCCTACTGCTTTTGAAGTAGAAGAAGCATCAACCAGATAACCATATTGTCCGCCTACATCAAAGTATCTAGAATCTGAGGATCCTATATCAGTGAATATTACTGATCCTGACGTCGAAGTAATATAAAGATTGGGAACTCCATTACTATCAAGTGCAGGAGGGAATGACAATTGTGCCGCAGTTGTTCCTGTCTTACTAACATAAGATGCTGACTGAAAAAATCTCATTGCAAAAGTCTCTCTCTTGATCTGGTCTCTTGAGAAAAGACGCTTAAAAGCTATGAATAAAGCAGAATCAATATCAGTGACAGATGTTGTTGATGTAAAAGTAGAATCTACAGGAACTTTAAACATCGAAGTTCTATTTCCCAAAAGTGATTGAGCAAACTGACCATAAATGTCAGTTTTTTCTCTCATCATCAATGAGCTACTAGGATAAAGGTATTTCCCAGATGTATCCTGACCTGTTGACGTTAAAGCTGCTATTCCTGCTGTATTTGTTGAGTTGTCTCCTTTAACAGAGTCAGGAGATGCTATTCCAAAAGTAATATCGAAGATGGGGTTTGCAGTCTGTAAAGTAAAATCTTGGTCATACACAGTCTGGAACAAAGAAGAAGTTACGCCCGGACCAACTCCTCCGGTTACAAAGACCTGATACTTTCTTCTCGAAACAGAAGAGCTAATGTCTTCTTGTAACACGTCTATTAACTGATTTAGAAACGATCTTGTCGTCTTCTTGTCGGACTCTAGGATCTCTTTTGTCGTTGCCATATTAGTTTAATTCCGTATCAGGTTAGTGTTGCCTTATAAGTCACAGGTATATCCAGAGTGCAACCGTGTCTCTCGCCAATGACAGTAATGTAACTGGTTATTTGCCTCTCGCTTGCACTCGTTTTCTTTCCATAAATGGAAAGGGTAGTATTGTCAATATTTCTTGCTCGAACCGTAAAAGAGATTGAAGTCTGAGTGCCAGTGTTGGTGGAAAAAGTATAGACTGCAGTCCTGTTAGGATCACCTGCATTTACTAAATTTCTCGCGATATCAGGTTGAGTCAGTATTCCTCCAACAGGTGTGTCTATAGTAAAAAATCTGTCAGAAACTTTTATCTTATAGACGGTCTGTATAAGTTCAGCAGGAACACTTTCGCCTGTGACATTATTGTAGTACAGGTCTACTCTAACAGCCGAAGTAAGGTTTTTTCCTTTTTGCAAAGCCGGCTGAGAAGATCCGAGTGAAAGTGTCGGCAAATAAACTGTTGAAACTGACGTACCGTCATTCTCTCTTCCGATCAATTTGTACTTCAAAGCTATGTTTGGATTGGTTAATGCCTCAAAGATGGGCGTGTTCTTCTCGATCTTCTCCTTGCCAACAGTCCTACCATACTTCTTGATAACTCTATAGTCGACTTCATCGTCTGCAAGTGAGTAGTGTGAAATGTTAAAGGCGCTGTTGGCTGCTGCTAGTCTTTGACGACCGTAGTCTGTTAAAACTGCGTCAAGGATAATATTGTTAGTTGAATGATCGAGATATCCCATGTTTCCTCAGTAAGCCTTGTGTGTAATTATGTCAACCTACATTTTTTGTATAGAATTCGTTCTACTGTCAAACTGTTAAATTCTCTGGGTCTTTTATGTTGATTTTTATTGTTTGCAATTTTTGATTATCCAGGTTAATGAGCTGTAACAAATAGTAAGGATTGTTATTGACATTCTGAGCTTCAACAACTTTGTAGGTTTTACCAGACTCATCTCTGACTTTTAGATATTCAGGCGTAAAGTAAACTTTTAATTGCTTAGTGTTAGTTCCAGAAATTCTTATAACGTCTTTAAAAGCATCAGTTCTAAGAGTCATATTTGGGTATTGCTTTGGTGATCCGGAATCACACACCACTTTAGTAACTAACCTATTTTTATACGGATCAAAAGACACGTGGTGCTGAGAAGAGTAGTTAGATATTATTCCATGTGCATCTACACTGCATAATGCGTAAATGTAGTTTGATGAAACAAAAAATTCTGTGTCTACTGTGAAGTCATTGTCTATGTGCATATAGACAGCCCGCGATGCATCGCTTTTTGAATCTTGCGCATAAACTAATGACTTATCTTCGCTAATCATTTTGTCAATATTGTTAGCATCTACTCTCTCACCAGTCTTATATCTACTTTCTCCTGGGCCGTATTTTGACGTGTCAAAGCCGTACTGAGCGATAAGTTCAAAAGGCTCTTTTATACTTTTTCTTCTAAAGACTTGAAATTGCTTAATGTCCTTCTGAGGATTCACGGGTGTATCCCAGTAAATTCTCAAATTCCTGTCATTATAGTCAAATACAAATTTGATATCGTTTGGTTCGGGAGGCGGCGTGTATTCGTAGCATTCTACAACTGAAGTAGTGGGCCTCGAGCTGACATAAATTGTCGATAGGTCAACTATGCTTCCAGAAGAATCATAAGTCATTATCTTGACTGAAGCAACAACTCTCACGGAATAGACATAGGTTCTTCCGTAAAGAGGAGTTCTGTCGACGAATTGTGTCTTTAGAACGTCTTCTATGTAGAAGGTCTTATCTTTTACATACCCAGACTCACTGGACACATACCTGTCAATGATGTACCCAAGTAAAACAACGGGTTGAGTCAAACTGTTTGCAGACAATTTGCTACACTCGTTCTGAATCGATTCGATAACTTGCCCCGAATCTCTGTTTGTTCTTCCTCTAGCATTTGCGGAAGATACCTTAAAATTCTGCAAGTTATTTGCATCGTTTTTTTCGACCGAGTCTTTAAAAATGTCGGGTATTACTAAGCTATTAACTTTAATCGAAAGAGTGAGTGACTTAGTAATTGATCTAAGAAGTCCATCATCATCATTCAGATTTCCTTTTTCATCATAAACTCTAAGACCTAATGCAGTTTTTGGTGAATCAGATAATTTTTCATACACAGACGAAAGTTCTTTGATATTTTTTTCAAATTTTTTGTCAGAAACGTCTCCATTAGAAGCGATCTCTTGTATCTGGTATTTAGACATGTCAAACATGCTCTCAGCATCGTGTTTTGACATTCTGCTGTAATTCTCAAGGTCTGAAGTTCCTTGTTCTATGGCACTAATGTTTGAAAAAGTATGATTGATATAGTCTGGATTGAAAAAATTATCTTCAGATACTATCTTGTTTGCATTTTTTTCTATTGAGAATAGGTCGTATTCCGTCTGATTAGTAAAAGTTCTAGTTTCTTTTACTTCTGAGTTAAAAGGAGAAGTCCATCCAAGTGAAACATATCTTGGAACTCTACTTAGTGGCAAATTTGTAATTTGAGGGGATGCTATCCTCTCATCTGTAAGGTAATAATTGTAAGTAAAGTTGGTACTTAAGTCTTTTATTTCTGGTACGTTTACTTCATCTATCGAAATCGAAGGATCCGATACCTTACTTTTTGTAGGTCTATAGGACTTTCCAATGTCTTCTTGAGGAACTCCTACGACGGAATTAGTAACTGCTCTTGAAATATTGACATCAGAGTATTGAGTTCCTATAAAATCAATTGATTTTGCGTCTATTGGTCTTGTGTTGTTTTTTGGATCTAGGACAGGCATTTACTAACCCTCATACTCTTGAACATAATCAAAAGGTTCAACAGTAACAAAATATTCGACTAGAGAAACATCTCCCAAATCTTTTTCTCTAGTTTTGTAAGGGCTGAATGTATCATTGTCCTCGTTTAATCCGCCAGAAACTAATCCTATATCCTTGAGGCTCTTTAGAGTTTTTTCTGATGTCATAGTTTCATCTACATAAAAATCATCTGGGTCTACTATTACCGTAAAAACTCTATCGAATTTCTTTGGATAAGAGATCATTTTCTTATAAACCAAAGTATTAGACAAGAAAGTTTCATTTAGGAAATAAGTCCTTAATGACTTATCTAGTGGAATGACAAATGATTTATTTGTCTCTATTTTTTTAGATGCCGTTTCAGATTTTGTATAACCAGGTTTCTTTACAGGAATCTGAAAAGATTGACCGCTAGTTGGATCAAAAAATTCTGCTACAACTTGATTAGTGACTTCGTTCTTTGGATCTATTTTTTCTTGTGCAGTTTGCTTTATTAGATCTAAATATTTGCTGTATTGATCTTCGAGATTTTCTAAGACATTAGATAGTTGAGAATAGTTGTTATAACGAGTTTCATCAAATTTGCAATCCGTAAACCATCTCATGTATTCTTCAGAAAGGAGACTTATAGAATGGTTAGCATAAATTTGAAGCTTATCTTGCTGTGTTAAAATATTTCCGTAAAGTTCCTGTGGGAATGCTTCGTTGAAATCTTTGTGCAGTATTGCATCTCCACTAGATAACATCAATTTGGTAGGGATTCTAAGAATGTTAAAGTCATCGTTAAAAAAAGATTCATAGTCCCAATTCGAAATAACTCGAGTTGGGAATCTATTCATGTCAAAAACATAAGACTGAGGTTTATAGATGACATCGGGTAAGAGTCTATCTATCTTAAAGACTTTTACTCTAATTAATCCGTTTAAGGCACTATCTGTAGAAAGTCTTGATGAAGTTCTAATTGTTCTATTTAGCTTTGGAGGAATACCAATAGATAGAATCCTTTTGTTTTCTCCCTTTTTAGACAGAAATTGTCTATTTTTGAAGTAACTGGACAGCATGGTGCACGATATTAAATCTGTTTCTCTGACGGGGAGAAAGTCAGTAAATTTCTCAGGGAATGTTGAAAAAGAAGGTATGGACCTTAACTTGGACTCAGTATCAGAATCTTCTTTTATTCTATCAGAAATTTCAGACATGATATAACGAGACAATTTTACTTGTTCATCAGTAAAAGTGAGGTTGAGAATGGCATTCTTTTGTTTTTCATTTAAAGACCCATCTTGGTCGTAAAGAGACTTCAGCTTTGTCAAATGATCTTCGAAATTCTTAGACAAAAAGTCTCTAAAAGACTGCAAAGTTGTTCCAAGATCAAGCAAATATCTTCTATAGACCAAAACTTCATTCATAACAAGCTTCTCTTCGGCCTTAAGAAATTTGTTTATATCTGAAAGACGCCTTATTGTCTTTGTCAAAGATTGATTTCTTAGTATCATTTTAGCATCAAACATGCCATTCAACAAGTACTTGGGATTAGAAACAATCAATCCGCTTTCAGAAACAACAACTGACCGATCACCTTCTGTTATCGCATATTTATAAGAAGAATTGTAGCTACCCAAGAGATCTTCGGGTGTTTGTGAAGCTATTATCTTTAAGATAAGATCAAAGTATCCAAACATGTACTCGATTTTTGAAAAACCTGAGTAAGCAGTTTTTTCATTCACATATATTGAAGTATTCTGATGTACAGACTTCATAATTTCTACTAACTTAGACCACAAACCTGTGCTAGCAGTTAAGTTAAAAACTCTTGAACCAACTGATTTTTCATAAATGTATTTGACTCTTGCGTCTTCAGCAGCTTTTACTGAATCGCTAGAGTCGACCGAGACAGTTCCTACTTTGAATGGAAAAGTTCGGGCTTCTTTAGAAGATTCAGATATCTCGTACTCACTTGATCGTGTTCTTACAGATGTAAGAAGTTCTGTTATTTTATTTTTAATCTCTACTTCTGTGCTTACACTTTCAGAAGTCAAAAAAGCAAAATTCATTATCCATAGAAATAAAAGTACTTTTAGTCTATTTGCAGAAGATTTGTAACCTTGTGTTGGTGATACTGCTGCTTTGCATATTAAAGCAGCCAATCTTATGCCTAAAGCATCGTTAAAATTGCTTATCTTCATTGCATTGATATCAAAACCAGTTACGACCGGACCTTGGTCATAGGTTGCAACGGTCACATAGCTCTGATATAAGTTACCTACAGCAGAAAGATTTTCTACTAAGCTGTCAAAATCTAGTTCATTAGAGATTTTTCTTTTCAGAGTTCTTTCTCTATAACCTGTCGATTGATTAACTTTGACAGTGTTATATCCCATAGCATCCAATATTGTTTTTGTGGTATCATGAGAAGACTTTGTCTTTTCTATCAAATGATCAATTCTAGACAGATCAAAACTTTTACCATCAGAAGTTATTAGAGAACTATCAACGTAGTAAAAAGATCCAGGTGTAATGTCAGAATTTTCTAAATAATTGTCTTCAAGAGTCAAAACATTGAAATAGTCAGCATTATTTCCTTCTATGTACTCTTGAGAAAAACTAACCAAAGAGTTTTTATTTCCTATAGGATTTTTTACAACATCTAGAACTGACTTAGGAAATCTTCCTACGACGTGGTCCCAAAGCTGAAGATTGTCTCCTTGGTCCGATACCTGAAAATCATATTTCGATAAAAGAAGTTCAGAGTTCTCTTTTTTAGTAAGAAAAGAAGAATAATTTGCTTCCTTAAATAAACAGTTTGCTATTATGCTGACGTCTCTTCCAGACTCTACATAAGGGTCGAGTACTTTTTGAGAAAAAATGGATCTCTCGAAAGTGTTTACTAGACTTTCTGTGGCAAAACCTTTCTGTGTTCTTCTTAAAGAATTAGCAAAAGTTAAATTCACATATTGCTTATCGCAAAACTTGAGAAGTTTGTTGATATTATCTGACAATTTATCTTTAGAATAGAGATCTTGTTCATCTGGAAGATCTGTAAAATAAGGATTTAACCATATTCTCTTTAGTTCTCTTGGAGGATTCTCAACATCAGAAATCAAAAAAGGATCTGCATCAGTTGATATGTTGTTTCTAGTAAAATTTTCTGATACTAGATCAGGACTATGAGACAAAAGTGATCTTTTTAGTTCAACAAGAGACTGCTGCCAAAGTTTTGTCTCGGTAAAGTTGACAATGTTACTAGAAGGGTAACCGCCTTTCCTGAGTATCTCATAGAGACTTCCCATAGGCTCCGATTGAAAAAAAGAAGTCAAAACATAAGCACTTATGTTCATTGATGAATGAGCAGAATTTAGAAGCGTCATAAGACGAGATAAAAAAGAATCTTCATTGCTGATGTATTCTTTAAGTTCTTCTTTACTGGCGCTTACAGCCTGCTTGGATCCTTCGCTTTGAGAAAGCATCTCTACAGAAACTTTAGCATTTACTATGCTTGAGTTTTCTTTGATGCTTAAAGCATTTCCTTGATCAGTCTTTTTTTCTTGGTAATAAAGTGGAACAAACTCGGATGAAACAACGATTGTGGGTTCAAATGTAGGTAAACCTGTCTGAGCAGTGAAAATTTTAGTATCAGAATTAGACACTGAAGAAATTTCGACATTGCTTGAGTCGACAACAATATTAAAATCGCTCAAATTCTTTACATAAGAAGGAAGCTTGGTTATGAGTGATTTTGCCGACTGTGAGTTAATAGGAGATGCGTGAGTAACTGCAGACATCAAATTAAAAGATGATACACTTAGCTGCTTTGAAGATTTCGACATTCTAAAAGTATCCTATCGTTAGACTTTAGATTTTTTTGATATTCCGTCTGGAAATATTGTCACTGCGTTGGAGAACTTATACTTGTCTATTTTATAGTCTGATGCAATGGGTACAACAATGTAATAGACAGTTCCTAAGTCTTCTTCTGTTAATTCATGATAGATGTAGGACTTTTGTGTTTTACCAAGTATTTTTCTCACACCATTAACCACTTTAACAACAACGAAGCAGTCATATATGTCCAGTATCTCATTTTCTTGCTCGGAAAACTTCCAAACAATCTTGTTTGTATTCCTGTCAATTCTCTCAACAATGACATTTTCTATATCATTGTAACTAATAGAACCATCAGTTCTATAGACAGCGGTTAATCCATATGACTCTGAAGTAAAGCTATCATAAGCACTTACAACAGGTATTCCATTTTCATCATCAGCGTATAGCTTTCCTCTCTTTGTAGAAGAGTTTCTCCACTTGTAAGGAAGGTAAAACCATTCTTTGCCCTTTGAGTCAGTTCCTCTTATGACGTAACTTTTAAACAATTCTAGAGGATTTTTTCTAAAAGAAAAGACGTGGTAATAGTAAGAATGATGTGGATTTATTGGCTTTATGTTGAAAATATTTTGACTCTCTGAATTGTCAATGAACTTACCGTCAGAAACAAGATCAAAAGTTTCTCTCTCTCCAGTATTTAAATTAGTCCTCACTACTTCATGAAAAAATAGATCTGAGTATTGAAAAACTTTAGAGTCTACTTTTAGTGGAGACGAACTATTGGCAAGAGGATTTAAGAATTGCTCATAAAGTTCTCCAACTTGATCCTTTAGTGCCTGCGTAATTCTTTCATTCTCAGAAGGATTGACAACAGTCTTTATTGTAAAAGATGTAGTGATATTACCGTTCTCTGCTACTGTGCTCTGATCTGTCAACTCAACGACAACAGCTTTTTCTATGATGCCATTTGGAATATTCTTATAAATTGCGTAATTAGAATAACTTGGTATTTCTTCTTTTTTATCCTGAGATAACACAGAAGCTACGACATAATATTCATATACTTCCCCAATCTTTACTTGTTGATCAACAAAATAAGCGACATCATTGTTCTTGTTTATTCTCATCTCTTTAATATCAACAAAAGATGAATTGAAGTTGTCCGTACAATTTCTTCGATAAAGAGTTAAAGAGACAGCATCTTCAGGAACATTAAAAACATCTATTCGAATTTCGTTCTTTCCAAAGTGGCAAGGAACTATGCATATAGAACCGATAGTCTTATGTCCAGGTCCTACCACTATGCTTGAGAAGACGTTTACTTCATTGCCACTTCTATCAACAGGTATGACTCTAACAACTGACAAATTAGAATCACCCTTGTAGTAGAATTCATTTACCTTACTTGTATTCTCAACAGTTCCCAAAAGTTGATATTTTTCAACAGACCCTTTGTCATCAATGTTCTTCTTGTAGATGTTAAAGCTTGTTACTCTACTTGAAGAATTATTGTCTGTTATGTTCAAAACATTAATGGTAGCTTTTGAATTTGACTTCTTTGAAAGGAAGTCTTGATGAACAGTTAGAGAGGGTGGGTAGTATACATTCTGGTACGCTTCAATGTGACTCGGAACATAAAGATCTACATTTAAAGTTTCAGATGGAGAGCACACTCCCTTTTCATAGAGATCTATTCTGACTGTTAGATTTAAATTTTTATTGGACTTCTTTATCTCAATAGTTTTTTCTATTTCGACATAGTTTAGATTTTTAGTTACTTTTCTGGTCTCATACCAAGTTTGTGACTTTTCTTCAGGATTTCTTCCGATTTCTCTCAAAAAATACTTGAGAGAGTCAAAGTAAAGAGGCTTCTTTCCTCTTTCTACATAGTGCATCCTAATTTTAGAATCTTCTAGAAAGGATTCAGATGTAAGAGAATTGATTGAGGAATCGTCTAGACAATCAGTTACTCCACAAACTTCTCTATTGACTCTTTGAATTACTTTAAGAGGATCTATAGAAGTTGGATTTGTTTGGCTAATCGTCTTGTCAGGAGTTTTATCTTCAGCGTTTAAAGATAATCTTAAATTTCTTTCAGAAATTTGCTGTCTTATAGGCTTATAAGACTTAGCAAAAAGTTCAGTAAAGTTATATTTCACATTCTTTTTTACGTCAGAAAAGTAATTGGAAAGACCAATCGTTTCTTGAAATAGAAAAGGTTCTTTCTTCTGAATCTCGTTTAAAAGAACTAGGCTAGAAAAAAGTCTATTTTTTACTTTTTCAGTGTATTTGGGACGTGGGTAACCGTTTCCTATTCCCACAAGACCTTGTGTAGGATTTATGTCTCTTTCTGAGACTTCAGAAGAAAAATTTGAACCAGAATCTCCATAAGAAACATCGACGTCTTCTTTGCTCTTGACAGTCAATTCTACGGCATCATGATCGAATATTTTTTTGTTCTCATCAATCAATACTCTAAAAGTCAAATTAAAAATGTAAGAGGAACTTGTTTCTTCAACTAGTTCAGCAAAAGTATGAGGATTAAACGCTAAGAAAGAGTTTGATCTCTTAGAGGAAATTTTTTGATAAAGCTTCAATGTACAATCTCCTCATTATCAAGTCTATCGTCTTTAGAGAAAATCAAAGTAAACATGTTGACAAAACAAGTAGTTCCTCTATTGTCCATATAAGTCTTGCCTACAAAGAAAACTTTTTTCGTTTGTATCTCATTTTCTGAAATTTCTTCTTTCAATTCTCCAAAGTCTACTACGTCTAGTTTGCTTACAAATTTATCAGTTACTTCAAAAAATTGTGCTATTACATTGTTTGTGATGGAAGTTTCATTAAAATAGACTGTATCTTTGGGTTCTTCAAACTCCAAGATTTGACTTTTTAATTTTTCGTATGTGAGTATTTTCTCATTGTCGCCCCAAGAAGGATAATCACCTAAAAGGTAAGGAGAGAAATTCTCCAACTTTGTCTTATCTGGTACTATGGTGTCTGAAGTTTTTATGATTGGCGGAAGATATAAGAAATTTTCAAGATTGCTTAGCTTGTCGTCACTAAACATAGAGTCTATTGCATTTAAGGAAGAAGGAGGCGACTTGAAAAGCTTGTAAGTATTTGAACTTACGCTTGTCAAATCAAAAGTCAGATCATTACAAGAAAGAACAAATTGATCGTCTTCAAAAAGCCTGTTGACAGAAGACAAGGTCTGATTTTCTAAAAAGTTATCGAATGATGACGTTAGTATTCCCTGTATCTGAGAAGAAAATGAAGCATTCTCAAGTTCATCGACAAGTAAACTACCGCCTATTTTTGAATCCTCTAAAAGAAGAGGTGACGACAAAGAACCTGTTGAGTACAGGACTAGATTACTTACAGGCTGTCCTATATCCATGTAAACAGATTCATTTTTAGAAAAACAGACTACATTTGGACCACCAGCGTTAGCTATAAAAGAAATTGCTCCTGAAATAGAAGTAGCAAAATTATTAGCTCCTAAGCCTCCCTGAGTTCCAATGAATGCCTTGTAAGGTGCTGTGTTTGTTCCAACTATAGACCCAGCTTCAAGTTTTGGGTCTATCAAAACGCTACCTGTGACGCCAGAACTATCTGAATAGATAAATCCCTTGTCTTTGTCATTACCGTTCTCAGAAATTGAACTTGCTTTTATTCGTCGACCTTGACTTAACTTAAAAGCCACTAGTCTACCATTGATAAGATTTCCGTCAACTATCTGATCGGGTATGTTACCAGCGTCTGTCTTTAATTTAATTTCTTGAACTCTGAAAGGAAGAAGTTTACCCTCATCGTTTGCTTCAAATGTTATTTGATCTTGCGGTAGATTGCAAGCTTCAAGATATAGCTTTCCTGTAGGATCTTCATGACCATTCTCTGAGTCAGGTATATATGAGACTCCGTAGTCAGAGAATGTGACATATGATATATCAAAAGTACTTTCAGCCATTTGCCTTCTGCCTTCTGCAGTAAGGATGGCGTCAATAATCCTGGATTTACTATTCAGTATTCCGCTCATGCTTCCTGTTGAAAATTATGGCAGTCTTTATAGAACTGACCAAACAATATTGCACGAGATCAGGCTATAAAATTTTAGAAGCTAAGGTTGCCAATTCGCTTCTCTCCCCCTTTAGAAGGGTAACGTGTCCTGAGATGTCGTACTCCTTGAACTTTTCCACAGCATGAGTGAGACCGTTGGTGAAGGTGTCCACATGGTTGTTGTCGATCTGCTCCACGTCACCGGTGAGTACAATCTTAGTTCCTTCGCCAGCTCGTGTCACAATGGTCTTTAACTCGTGCATTGAGAGGTTTTGTGCCTCATCGATGATGATGAAGGCGTTGGGAATGGAACGTCCTCGGATGAAGGTGATAGCCTCCACCTCGATGAGGCCCTTAGATTGCATCAACTCGAGGAATGGATCCTTGCTGAGGCCGGATGTTCCGCTTCCGCCTGCTAGCTCGTCCATCTTTTTTTTGCTTCGACTGTTGCCCTTCTTGCCGGTCTTGTTGCTGAGTAGATACTCGAGATTGTCCCTAATCGGTGCGATCCACGGTTCCATCTTCTCGGCGAGGGTACCTGGTAGGAAGCCGATGTCTCGTCCCACGGGTTGAACCGGACGAGACACGATGAGCTTCTGATAAGGTCCTTCATTTCCCATTGCCTCAAGTTGCTCTAGACCGGCAGCAATCGCTATGAGCGTCTTTCCACAGCCTGCCTTTCCAGTGAGTGTAAGCAACTTGACACTGGGATCCATCAGAAGTTCGATAGAAAATGTTTGTTCTTTGTTCCGTGGTTTCACACCAAAGACTTGTTCGATTTTTCTTAGGTGGTGGAGCATGTCTCCCTTGACTCTTCCGATTGCAGACTTAATAGTATTACCTTCCGCATCCACAGACTTGATGACGAGTATCTGATTTGGATACAACTTCTCTGTGGTCACATTGTCTACGTGGATGGCATCTCTTGCGTAGAACGTCTCCACAACATCGTAGGGAACTACGAACACCTTCACACCAGTGTATAGGTGTTCCGCAGAGTCAGTTGCACGATTGGAAAGGTAGTCTTGAGCTTCGATACCGAGCGAGGAACACTTGACTCGAACGTTGATGTCCTTGGAGACGAGGATAGCGTTTGGCTCCTCCTTGCGAAGCATCAACACGAATCCAATGATCATGTTGTCAACAGAAGAACCTAGAACAAGTTCCGGAGGTAACAAGGCACTATAACCTGTTGGTGAAGACATCACTCGAAGAGTTCCTCCACAAGGTAGAAGAACTCCGTCTTTAAGAGAGCCCATCTCGCTAATCTTGTCTAGAATCCTGTTGACTTCGCGTGCAGCTCGACCTACCTCATCAGAACGTCCCTTATGTTTGTCCAGTTCTTCAAGGACGAGGATCGGAAGGATCACATCATTGTCTTGGAAGTTGTTGAAGCAGTTTGGATCACTGAGGAGGACGTTGGTGTCGAGTACGTATGTTTTCTTCATGTGGTTTTAGGTGCAACTTATACAAAAGCTGTTCCTTGCTAAAATATCATACTCAGATCTATGAGCAACACACAAGAGAAAAAAATAAAGTTACGTGTCATTAATAAAAAAACATGTTTTGAAGCTGTAGAAGAAGCAGGAATAAAATGTCAAAGAACTTCGTGCAAGCAATGGATAGATTTTGAGCAAGGTAAGAATTGCACTGTTATAACGACTCAGGCCGGACCTTTAACCCTAAACGAGATAGGGAAGATCTACGGCCTGACGAGAATGCGTATTTGTCAGATTGAGAAGAACATCTATCAGAAGATTAGAAGCTTCATTCAGTAGCTGAAGAAGCTTTCTTCTTCTTTGGCGGAGGAGATTTTTGCTTCTTTTGTTCAGAAACCTCAGAAGGTTCTTCAAGAGTTAACTCTTCTGTGGGTATTTCTGTTTCTTTAACTTCTAGTTCTTTAACATCTATTACTTTTTTATCTTCTCGAATCTTTTTCTTCTTTGGAACTAACTTTCCATTCTTTCCAAGAACGTATGTTTCTTTTGGATTGAGATTTAATCTTCCAATTTCTCTCAATACAGTCGACCTTGCTCTCATGTTCATAATGACCTCAAAAACTGGTGAAGCTCCATCAGGAGCTTCACCTTTTACTTATCTTCCTTCTTTGTCTTGTCAGTCTCGAGAGTGAGCTTGACAAGTTCCTTGGCGCTTGCCTGAAGCTGTCGAAGTCCCTTTCGAGCCCTCACGCCTGCTGCAGCAACGCCTTTCGCGTTCTTAGAAACATCTGCCTCGAGGCTCTCCACGAGGGTCTTCAACTCATTCCACTTCGATGCAATTGGGTTATCACTCATTTGTTAATGTGACCTCCTGAATCAGGAATATATGGTCACCAAATGTAAAGTAAACTACTTGACGAAGGATGTCCTAAACTCCTGCGGAAACATGTGGATGTTACGAGAGTAGAACCTGTCCCAGTCAGAGTCCAGAATGTAGGAAACCGCGTGGTCTTTCTCGTTTCGAATGGACCGTCCGAATGCCTGGATGACGGACTTCGCCGTGGTGTATGGGTACCACATTTTGTCCTTCTCCATTCTCTTCTTGATGACGAGATCACCTAGGTACGGGAAGGGTACCTTGCACAGTATCTGAAACCGTGACGCATCATAGGCCAGGTCAACACCTTCCATCATCGAGGGAGACAGAATCACTGTGGGTTCAGAAGAGTTCACGTGGAACTTAAGTACCTCATCGCGATTGGATGACTCATGGGTGAGGAACCGATTGGTCTTCACATTCTCCACGAGGTACTTCGCTACCTTGTAATTAGCGGTGTGAATGATACCTTTCTCATTGGGATGTTTGTCGAGAATCATCTTGACAGCTTCGGCCATGATTGGAAGAGTCTTGTCGATCGAGTCCTTGCCCATTGAACCCACTGGGATGTAGTGAGCAGGTCGGTTCTCCACTGGGAATGGGGAACCTATACGAAGGTAGGCCACTTCTGAGGGGTCCAGTCCGATGGACTTGCAGAACACTTCATGGTCCACCACAGTGGCACTCATCATTAGAGTTCTTGCACCGGATTTGAGGAACACTTTCTGTGAGTAGGGACCCAGGTCCACGGGTTTGAATTCAAACTTACGGGCACCTCTTCGATTGCCCTCCTGAGGATACGCAACATTCATGATCCAGTTGGTTGGGTTGTATACCTCGATGAACTGATCGATCTTTCCTGTGTGTTTCTCGAGCATCTCGTATTGTTTGGAGAATTCACCGTGGCCCTCGGTGTCGGAGAGTCTCACGAGGTTCTTCTCTAACTCTCTAACGTACTTGTTTACCGCCTTGCGGTATGGACCCTTCACCCACTCGAGAACGGCCTCCTGCGTGTCCAGCTTAGGGATCTTACACTTGAGGATATCACGTGCGAACTTTTCGGAAAAACTCACCTCGATGAACTTACCCAGTTCTGTCTCCGTGTTGTGGCACTCGTCCACCACCAGAAGGGCCCTCGGGGTTAACTTTCCTGCGTACGTGGTCTCCGCCAGAAAATAGGAAAAATTCGTGATGGAGATTGGACACTCGATAAAGTCCTGTTTTTCTAGGGAGTACGTACACTCGTTCTTGCAGGTCTTTGCAAAGTCTGTTCCGGCCACCTGTTTGCCGAGTTTCTGCAGTAACCTTTTAGATTCAGCGCAAGAGTTGTCGGAGTAGTGTTTGCACCGGTAGTTGGAGGACGACTTGATTGTCCTGATGAGGTTTCGACCGGACTGTGGTCCGAAGTCATCCATGTATTGTTCCTGGAGTATCTTCTGGGTGGTGATCACATACGCACCGGTGAGAGGCATTCCCTCCTCGTCCTTAATGACAGGGGCGTGGGCCTCCATGTAACGGGCAATACAGATGCCTGTGGCGGACTTGCCGGTGCCTGTCCCCATCTCCAGTAGGACGGCCTTCTTACCTGATTCATAGGCATCAAGAGCGAATTCGATCGCCTTGCGTTGTTCAGGGCGAATACGGTCAAATGGAAAGTACCTCACGTAGTCATGTTTAGGCATGTTGGCCTGACATTATACCACGTGAGGTACACTTTGCATCGGTGTCAGTCACCGATGATCTTGTCTACGATTCCGAGCTTGACGGCTTGCTCCGGGAGGAGGTAGAAGTCGTGACCCGACTTCATGATCTTTTCGATCTCTGCCTTTGATCCCTTGGTCTCACGAACGATTGCATCGACCATCTGGTCCTGCATGCGCTTGTGTTCCTTAGACTCGTTGATGACCTCGAATACGTTACCACCAACTCCACCGGAAATGGGGTGGATCATGACTCGAGCATTCCGACCGATCATCCTCTTACCCTTGGCACCAGTGGCGAGAAGTAGGACTCCTGCGCTCATAACTTTGCCAAGGGCGATGGTGTGGACTGGACATGGTAGGAACTTGATAGTATCGTAGAGGGTGAACAT
>Ga0129333_10002474_pt1 | contig 17207 bp, 15 predicted proteins | sample CPB6_08_DNA_FD_94474 | JGI IMG/M metagenome (GOLD analysis project Ga0129333, IMG submission 94474) | Freshwater to marine salinity gradient microbial communities from Chesapeake Bay, USA - CPBay_Sum_0.6_0.8_DNA | ecosystem: Environmental > Aquatic > Marine > Coastal | place: USA: Chesapeake...
CTGGCCTACGAGGGTGACTCGCAGTGGTTCTGGTTCGAGGGCAACTTCGAGTCCTATGAGAAGAACAAGATCGAGCGTCTCGGGGCTGAGGCCGCGCGACCCCACCGGGCGACGTACCGCAAGTTGACCCGCGACTGACCGGCAGCGGTCGAAGGCTCCCGAGTTGCCGTCGGCCCCGCGGGAGGGGAGGCTGGGATCCAACCGGGCGACCGGCCACAACCCGGGAGGTGCGAGATGGCGACGTCGAGTGCTGCAGTGGCAGTTGCTCTCCCTGAGCATGAGGCTCGCCTGCTCGGTGCCCACCTCGACCGACTGGCCGCATGGGAGCCGCAGGGGCATGTGCGGATCGTGGCGCGGGGTGGATCGATCGGCGTCTTCGCTGCGCCGCCCATGCGTGTCATGAGCTTCGTCGCACTGCCTTTGACGCACCCGGTGGGCGAGGAGGTTGATGTATCGGCCCGTACGGTCGAGATCCGGGTCGGGCTCATCACCGAGGGGAACCCGTCGCTCCTGCTCCCCGAGCCGGCGGTGGGCTCCCCGGGACTGGCGCTCTTGCCGCCGATGGAGGGCTGGCAGCTGCCCATCCATGGGGTGTCCGGCGACATCGTCCCCGAGGTCGATGCTGCCGTCGCGGAGTTCCGACGGAGGGCGGCGATGGCCGTCGACGCCCAAGCGCTCGCGGAGCAGATCTGGGAGCGTAATTCGTTTGGGGGGCTTCCCCTGCGAGCCCTTCATGCGGCACGTCGGCTCGGTTTCCTCACCGACGACGCTTCCCGCGTCACGGCGTGCACGATGACAGGGTGGAAGCGCCTGACGACCGTGCGCGGTCAGGTATTCGTGCGCACCCACAGTCCCACGAAGCGGCCGGACCTCAGCGTCGTGCGCTGACGCCTACGTCGCGGAGTACCCGTAAGCCACGGCCATCGCGGCGTTGACCGAGTAGCGCTCAGGGAAGGTGCTGAGCAGCCCGACATCAGGTGCCGCGCCCGCAGCGTCAAGGCACCCTACAAGGGTCAAAGCGCCGTGTGCCTTCGCTCAGGCGAACGGGACGTTGATCATGGCGAATGCGGCGCTCGTGAGATAGCCCCAGAGTTCCACTTCATCATCAGGTGCCATGTCCCGGGCGACCACCGCTGCGCGCATGTGGGCCAGCCAGCGGTCGTGGGCCTCGGTGTCGATCGCGTACGGCGAATGCCGCATGCGCAGGCGGGGATGGCCTCGGAGCTCGGAGTACGTCGTCGGTCCGCCCCAGTACTGCTCGAGAAACATGCGCAGGCGCTCCTCGGCGGGACCGAGGTCCTCGTCCGGATACATCGGCCGCAGCACCGGGTCGTCAGCGACTCCGGCGTAGAAATCCCGCACGAGGTCCGTAAAGAATTCGTGTCCGCCGAAGCGCTCGTAGGGGGAAATCTCGCTCACGGGAGTATTGTCGCGCGTCGGCTAGGCCGGCTGGGCGATGGTGTCTCCGACGCCGTCGATGACCGCTCGGAAGTCCACCGTGGCGTCGAGGCCGCAGAGCAAGGCGATGGTTCCCATGACCGCGCGATGCTCCAGGAGGTAGTCAGGGGGGAAGCGCAAGCGACTCGCTCCCTGCAGTGCCTGGACCGGGTCTTGGAACTGCTGGGACCGCGTCTGCAGCCACTCCTTGCTGAACGTGAACTCCTCCCGGGTGTACGGCCGGTCGTCAGGGTCCAGCATTTCCATGAGCTGCGCCTCGGTGGTGCTGTCGCTCACCAGGCCCGCGTCGCGCCAGGCGCGCAGGACGCCGTCGTCATCACCGCACGTGGAGAGGATGAGCGTCTGGGCGAAGAGGTGGGTAAAGAGTCCGGAGTCGGTCGCGATGCTGCCAAAGTCCAGGACAGCAAGGCGCCCGTCATCGAGCAGACGGAAGTTGCCCGGATGCGGATCGGCGTGGGTCGCACCGACTAGGCGAGGGGACCAGAAGCAGAAGCGGGCGAGTTGACGGCCGGCGGCATCGCGGCGGTGGGCCGGCTCATCGACCAGTGCAGTGAACGGCGTGCCGTCGATCCACTCCGTGACAAGGATCGTCTCGGTGGCAAAGAGGACCTTGGGGATCACGATCCCTTCGGGCTTCCAGGCCCTGCGGAACTTCTTCTGCCAGGACGCCTCACGTGTGTAGTCCAATTCCTCGGCTAGGCGAGCGGCGTGCTCGTCGACGAGTGCTCGGACGTCCAAGGTCGGCAACAGGCGTCCGACAAGCGGTGCCATGGCGCGCAACTGCATCATGTCGGCTTTGACGACCTTGGGGGCATCGGCGTATTGCACCTTGATGGCTACGGGGGTGCCGTCGGTCCAGGTGCCTCGATGGACCTGGCCGAGACTGGCCGCGGCGATGGCCTCCGGATCGATGTCGACACCCTTGGGCAACTGCTTGAGCTGCTTCTCGATGGTCTTGAGCGGCTGTGGCTTCGCGTCCTCGTAGAGGCGCGTGAGCGGGGTGAGTTGCGCGGCCTGGTCTGGTGGCAAAGCAGAGGAGAATACGGCGAGTGCCTGGCCGAATTTCAGCGCCGGGCCGCGCGCCTTGGCGAGGGCGGCCGTGAGGGTCTCCACGGACGCCGCCGTCGCCTTGGCATAGACGGCGTCGCGATCAGCGCCGAATGCGGTGGCTGTGGCAGCGCCAGCAAGCCGTGCCCCGGTCGTGACCGGGACTGATGCGAGCGAAGCAGCGCGGCGGATGAGACCCATGACTACCTTTCTACGCTGCCGGGGTCGACGCTGTCGCGGCGGGATAGCCCGTCATGCGGGGGTTCGCCGGCACACGTCTCCGCCTCCTCAGCAAGGTGACCGGCCATGCCCGGGAAGACATAGCGGTGGAATGGCGCCACCGACCACCAGTAGGCGTGGCCGCTGAGCCCTCGAGGGTGGAAAACGGCCCGCTGAGTCAAGGTGGAGCCACCCCCGTCTCTCGGCTCGATGGTGAACTCCAGCCAGGCGAGTCCGGGCATCTTCATCTCGGCGCGCAGGCGCAGCAGACGCGGAGGGATGCGCTCCTCGACCCGCCAGAAGTCCACGGCGTCACCGATGACAAGGTGATTGGGATCCCGGCGGCCGCGCCGCAGGCCCACTCCACCCACGAGGCGGTCGAGGAAGCCGCGCGTCTGCCACAGGATGTTGCCCGTGTAGTAGCCGTGCTCGCCGCCGATGCCCTCGACGGCGTGCCAGAGCATCTCGGGGCTCGCGGTGGACTCGACCACTCGGACATCGGTGTAAAGGGATCCGCCGGACCATTCCGGATCGGAAGGCAGCGGGTCACTCGGTGCCCCCGGGGTCGAAGCGTCTGACCATCGCGTGGTGACATCCGCGTCGCGGATGCGTGTGAGCGCAAGCTCGACCGCCGTGTCGAAGGGCAGGAGCCCTTCAGGCGGGTCGGGGATATAGCGCTCGATGTCGTGCTCGCTGCACACGGCCGGGTGCCGGAGCGACTCCACGAGTGGGCGCGCGAGACGACGCGGCACGGGCGTGACGAAGTTGACCCAGTGGCTCGAGAGTCCAGGGGACAGGAGGTTGATCGGGAGGATGACGCGCTTGGGCAGGCCAGCCACGGCCGCGTATCGCTGCATCATGTCCTGGTAGGTCATCACCTCGGGGCCGCCGATGTCGAAGGATCGATTGACCTCTGGCGGCAGGTCGGCGGCGAGGATTAGATAGCGGAGGACGTCGCGGATCGCGATGGGTTGCGTCTTCTGCCGGACCCAGCGCGGGGTGATCATGGCAGGAAGGCGCTCTGTGAGGTAACGAAGCATCTCGAACGACGCAGATCCCGAGCCGATGACGACCGCCGCTCGCAACTCTGCCGTCGGCACGCCCGACGATCGCAGGACATCCCCGACTTGGGCGCGCGATCGCATATGGCGGCTCATGCGGTCTGCCGGGATGTCGGGAGCCAGGCCGCCGAGATAGACGATCCTGCTCACGTGCTGCTCTCGCGCTGTGGCGGCGAAGGTTCGCGCGATCCGGAGTTCCTCGGCCTCGAGGTCGGCGCCCTGCTGGATGGAGTGCAGGAGGTAGTACGCGACCTCGACATCGGCGAGAGCCGCCGTCACGGCGGTCGCATCCCCGGCGTCGCCCGGCACGATCTCGACGTGGTTGGCCCAGGGCAGATCGCGAAGCCGGTCCGGATGCCGGGCTAGGACGCGGACGCGCCAGCCGGCGTCAAGCAGGCGCGGCACGAGGCGCCCGCCGACATAGCCCGTCGCCCCGGTGACGAGGCACAGCCGCTCCATGAGGCCATCCTCCCGCGGGAAGGCGCATCCCGCAGTTCCGCGAGTAGCCTGCGGCAATGGCCCAGGACCCTCAAGTACGAGCGGGAGATGCTGACCGGGATGCGGCGGCGGCCGCGTTGCGCGAGGCCTTCGCTCAGGGCCGAATCACTCAGGATGAGTTGGAGGAGCGCCTGGGCGAGGTCCACGCCGCGAAGACCTACGGCGAACTCGCGCCGATCACCGCTGATCTCCCCGCTGCTGATTCTGCACCTATGGTTACGGAGTCCGAGGAAGCCCGTCGTCGAAGGACTGCCTTGCGCGCCGGTTGGGCATCCTGGGTCGGTGTCGCCGTCATCGTCAACGTCGTCTGGTTCGCATCGTGGGTAGCCGGTGGTGACTCGCCCGGTTACTACTGGCCGATCTGGGTGATGGGTCCCTGGGGCGGAGCGATGGTGCTCGCTACGCTGACGCAGCGGGCTCGAGGCGAGGACTCCTAAGCCTGTAGGCCGGTCCAGCGGGCGATGAAGGCCAACGTGTCGGCGGCCTCGTCGATCGAGCGCGAGAGCGATCTGGCGCCGTGGCCCACATCGCCCTCCCCGCGGAAGACCACCGGTCGATCGGACGTCGTCGCGTGCTGCACGGCGGCGCACATCTTGCGCGCGTGCATCGGGTCGGTGCGCGTGTCGTTGTCGAAGGCCACGAACATCGTCGCGGGATATGCCGTGTCCGACTCGACCCGGTGGTAGGGCGAGTAGCCGAGCAGCCAGTCGAGCTGCTCGGGAATCTCGGGATCGCCGTACTCGACGGTCCAGGTCGGACCGAGCTCCGATGTCGTGTAGCGCACCATGTCCAGGAGCGGTGCCACGCACACGACAGCCTGATATAGGTCAGGCCGCTGTGTCATCGCCGCACCGACGAGCAGGCCGCCATTGGACCCGCCCTCGATGGCAAGTTGCTCCGCCGTGGTCCAGCCTTCGGCGATGAGATACTCCGCTGCGGCGTGGAAGTCGTCGAAGACGTTCTGCTTGTTGCCGAGCATTCCGGCGCGATGCCACTCCTCACCCTCCTCGCCGCCACCGCGGAGGTTGGCGATCGCCCATACGCCTCCCGCCTCCACCCAGGACAGGATCGACGCGGAGTAGCCCGGCGAGAGCGGGATGCCGAATCCGCCGTAGCCGTAAAGGACGGAGGGCCGGGCGCGGTCCGGCTCGGCTGTCGGGGAGAGGATGAACATCCGGACCTCGGTGCCGTCGCGTGAGGTGTATGTGACCTGGCGCGAATGCACGGAGGGTACGTCGACCAGGCCGGGCGGCTCTGCCCATAGGGAGAGTTCCTCCGTGCGCCCGTCGAAGGAGTAGATCGCCGGCACGGTGGTGTGATCGGTGTAGACCAGCCAGGCGATCGGCCCGCCATCGGGCCGCTCGACCGGGCCGCCGAGCGTGCCTGCTCCCGGCAGTGGCACCGTGCGGATGAGGGCGCCGGTGTCCAGATCGTGCACGCTGAGCTCGCTGACCACGTGACGGGTCCTGGCCACGAGCAGGACCGGGCGCATCATCTCCGGGCCGTCGAGGATCGCGTATCCCTCGAGAACGGAGCCGGGCTCCTCCGGCAGCAACTCGCGCCAGGGTTCGTCCCACAGGTGTTCAGGAGCGCTCACGAGGAGTCGTCCACGGGGCGCGTCGCGATCGGTCGAGATGTAGAACAGGCCGTTGCGTCCCACATCGATGGTGGTCTGGGCATCCACGTCACCCTGGACCAGCTGGAAGGCCGGGGCTTCCGGTGGGGACGCGTGAAGGTCCGCGATCCATAGATCGTTGCGGGGCTCGGTGCCTTCGGACGCCGACACCTGCAGCCAGCGACCGTCGCGGCTGACCTCGACCCCGTAGTAGTTCGTCATCGTCATGCCCGCGCCGAAGACGAGGATGTCGCTGTCGGGATCCTCGCCAACTGTGTGAAGGTAGACGCGCCGGTGGAACTTCTGCTCCGACTCCGGCAGCAACTCAGGAGCCAGGCGCCGCACGTAGTAGTAGCGCTCGCCGCCCGGCAGCCAGGCGACGGGGGAGTAGCGACACCGATCGATGCCGTCCTCGATGCGCTCGCCCGTGGCCGTGTCCATGATCGCGAGGATCGACTCCTCGTCACCGCCGATGGAGTACTGCACGGCGACCCGGTCGCCCTCCTTGCTGGGCTGCCACGAGTCCATGGTCGTGACGCCGCTGGGATCGATCGCGATGGGATCGAAGAGTGCGCGTTCGACGCCATCAGTCCCGGTCACGTAGAGAACGGGGAACTGCTGGCCCGGTTCCCTGCGCGTGGAGAAGGTCCAGTCTCCGCGGATGTACGGAGGGGAGATGGAGCCGGCGCCCATGAGCGACTCGATGCGCTCGGCGAAGCGATCCCGCATCGTCCAGCCGGATCGCTCGGTGGACATGAGGGAGTCCTGTGCCGCTCGCCACTGCTGGGTGCGCGGATCATCGGTGTGCTCGAGCCATCGGTAGGGGTCGGGCACGGGACGCCCGTGGAGATCGTCGACGAGGTCGAGGCGTTCTGCGGGAGGGTACAAGGTGGAGTCAGGCACGATCCGACCCTAGCCACCCGGGCCCTGTGCGCAGATTCCGCCCGCGATCCACGTGAGCAGCCTGCTCAACCTCGATGACGCGCGGACGACGTGCAGCCCTCGGGATGGATCTCTTCCTGCCCCATCCGGCACTGTCCCTCGTGGGCACCTAGGCTCTGCGGCGTGACCGAACTGCACGACCTCACGGCCCTGGAGCAGGCCGCGGCGATCCGAGCGCGCGAGATCTCCTCGGTGGAATTGGCCGAGCACTACCTCGCGCGCACCGAGGCGCTCAATGACACTGTCGGCGCCTTCATCACCATCACCCCCGAGATGGCCCTTGACCAGGCGCGGGCAGCCGATGACACGGTGCGAGAGGCGCGCGATCCGGCCTCCCTTCCGGTCTTGCACGGCGTCGTCATACCGGTCAAAGACCTCAACTTCCAGGCGGGTGTGCGCTGCACTCTCGGGTCCCTTGCCTACGACATGGTGCCGTTCGGCGATGACAACGTCGTTGTCCGCATGAAGCAGGGCAACCTCGTGATGACCGGCAAGACGAATACACCGGAGTTCGGCCTGCCCTGCTACACGGAGAACTCGGTGGCGCCTCCCGCTCGCACCCCGTGGGACCTCGCTCGATCGGCCGGCGGGTCCAGTGGTGGCGCGGCCGCCGCGGTGGCCGCGGGCCTCGCGGCAGCGGCGCACGGATCCGACGGCGGCGGATCGATCCGCATCCCGGCCAGTGCCTGCGGCCTGGTGGGCATCAAGACCTCGCGCGGCCGCATCTCCAACGGCCCTCTCCGGGATCCGGTCGGCGAGTTCCCCGTCAACGGGCCCATCGCGCGCACCGTGCGTGACGCCGCGGCACTGCTCGATGTCATGGCCGGTGCCTTCCCTGACGATCCGTATCCCGCGCCCGATCTTCCGGTGGGCGAGACGTTCCTCGGTGCTGCGGGCAAGGAGCCCGGCATGCTGCGCATCGGGCGCTTCTGCGCACCCGTCATCGCGAATGTTGACGTGCACCCTGAGTGCCTCGAGGCCTACGACGCCGCGTCCGGCCTGCTCGAGCAGCTCGGTCATGTCGTCGAGGACATCCCGGTGCCGGTGCCCGACGCGCTCGTGCCTGCGTTCGAGACGATCTGGTCGGTCCTCTCTCAGTTGACACCGGTCGAACCCGACAAGATCGACCTCCTTCAGCCACTCACCCGCTACCTGCGCGAACGAGGAGCACGGGCCAGCGGGCTCGACCTCGCCGGCGCGGTGTCCTTCGCGAGGCTGATGGCCAGGGGCTCCATCATCGCGACCGAGGCCTACGACGTCATCCTCACTCCCACGCTCGCGCAGCCACCGGTGCCCCTCGGATACTTCACGGCGGGCGGCGACCCTGCGGAGGACTTCGAGCGGCAGAAGGCGTTTACTCCGTTCACTGCGCTGTTCAATCTCACCGGACAGCCTGCCATGTCGCTCCCGCTGCATTGGAGCGCTGACGGCCTGCCCATCGGCATCCAGTTGGTGGGCCGCCCCTACGACGAACTCACCCTCATCGCCCTCGGCGCCCAACTCGAGCAGGCACGGCCTTGGCTCGGTAGGCATCCGGAGGTGTGGTGAGCCTCGACGATCTGGCCCGTGCGTACGGAGTGTCCGTCGAGTACTGGGACCAGTCCGGCGTGCTGCGTCGATCTTCTGGTGCTGCTGTGGCAAGCATCGTCCGGGCTCTCGGAGCGGATCCCGACGACGAGACCTCCATCCAAGCCAGCCTGCGCGAGCGGGATCTGCGTGACTGGCGCAGGACGCTGCCGCCCGTGGTCGTCGCCGTCGGTGGCAGGTACGCGCACATCTGGGTGCACGTGCCGCATGGATCGAGTGTGAGGCTGTGGATCGAACTCGAGGATGGTGGGGTCGTCGAGCCCGCGCAGAGCAACCGATGGGTTGAGCCTCGCGAGATCGACGGCGTCCTCACGGGTGAGGCGACGTTCGTGGTTCCCGCCGATATCCCGCTCGGCTGGCACGTCATCAAGGCCTTCACCGATGACAATGTGAGCGCGTCGGTCCTGGTCGTCACTCCCGAACGCCTCGTCCCGCCAGCGCTCGTGTCCGGTGAGCGTCTCTGGGGACTCATGGCGCAGATCTACTCCGTGCGATCACGTCGATCCTGGGGGATCGGCGATCTGGCTGACCTGGCCGACCTTGCTGCGTGGTCAGGGCACGCGCTCGGGGCTGACTTCGTGCTCGTCAACCCACTTCACGCGTCGGCACCGACCCTGCCGGTCACTCCTTCGCCGTACCTGCCGGCGACCAGGCGATTCCCGAGCCCGCTGTATCTGCGCATCGAGCAAATCCCGGAATACGCCTACCTCTCCGGCGCCGACCGCAAGGCGATCCGACGCCTCGGCAAGCCGTTGCGCCGACTGAGCGCCGACTTGCTTGACCGCGACGAGGCCTGGTCAGCCAAGTCGGCCGCGCTCGACATCGTGCGACGCGTGCCGCTCACTCCCGGGCGGCAGGCAAGGTACGACGCCTACGTCGAGGCAGAGGGCCAAGGCCTGATCGACTTCGCGACGTGGTGCGCGCTCACCGAGGACTTCGGCCAGGTCTGGCAGCAGTGGCCCGCGGAGTTGAGGCACCCGTCCTCGCCCGGCGTCGTCGACTGGCGCGCACGCCATGCCGATCGCATTGAGCGGCATCTGTGGATGCAGTGGTTGCTGGACGAGCAGATGGAGTCCACGCAGGAGGCGGCCGTCGAGGTCGGCATGCGGGCGGGGATCATCCATGACCTCGCCGTGGGCGTGAGCGGCGAGGGTGCAGATGCCTGGTCGCTCCAGGATGTGCTGGCGTCTGGCGTCACGGTGGGATGCCCTCCCGACATGTACAACCAACTCGGTCAGAATTGGGCCCAGCCCCCGTGGCGCCCCGACGCTCTGGCCGACGCCGCGTACGTGCCGTATCGCGACATGCTGCGCACGCTGCTCAAGCACTCCGGCGGCATTCGCGTCGATCACATCCTCGGCCTGTTCCGCCAGTGGTGGATCCCGGAGGGGGCACCGGCTGCAGATGGGGCCTACGTGGCCTTCGATCACGAGGCTCTCGTGGGGATCCTCGCGCTGGAAGCCCATCGTGCAGGCGCCCTTGTCATCGGCGAGGATCTGGGAACGGTCGAGCTACGAGTCCAGCAGTTCCTGCAAGAGCGGGGCATCCTCGGCACCTCCATCCTGTGGTTCGAGCGTCGGGCGGGAGGGGAGTTGAAACCGCCCGAGGAGTGGCGCGGAGATGTCCTCGCGAGTGTCGCCGTCCACGACCTGCCGCCTACGGCGGGCTATCTCGCCGGCGAGCACGTGCGCATCCGCGGTGAGCTCGGTCTGCTTGCCAGGGAGGAGCACGAGGAGCGAGAGGCCGATGCGATCGCGACCCGGGAATGGCTCGACGTGGCGGTCGCGCGCGAGTGGCTCTCGGATGTGGATGCGCCCGTCGAGGAACGTGTCATTGCCCTTCACCGCATCGTCGCTGCATCCCCTGCCCGGCTCGTCGGTGTCGCCTTAACCGATCTCGTGGGAGACATCCGCGCGCAGAACCAGCCCGGCACGGACCAGGAGTACCCCAACTGGCGGGTGCCGCTGACCGACGGTGACGGGCAGGCCATTGCACTCGAGGACCTGGGGGAGGCGCCGCTCCTGGACCGCATCACCTCGTCCGTTCGCCCCGCCGGAGGACGCCTCGGGAAGCCTCCCCTAGGCTGAACGAATGCGTACCCTGCTTGCCTCGGCCGCCTCAGCGGCCGTCATCACGGTCACGTCGATGGCCTTCGCGGCGCCGGCGCTCGCGGTCGAACGCGGTGTCGTCTACGACGGCGATGACCCCGGTCCGGGCTACACCCCGCTGGAGGCTCTGGGCATCTTCGTGGGCATCCCAGCCCTGACAATCGTCATCATCGTGCTTGCCGTCTACGGACCCGGGTGGGCGAAGGGTCGGAGCAGCTCGTCCGACGTCGCCTCGATATCCGAGCCCCTGTGGCTCTCGAGCCCGAGTGGTGCCATGGCTGCGCCGAGCGGCCCGGGCATGATCACGCCGAGCGGCCCTACCGACCACGAGGAGAGGGGTGGGGCAAGTGCCCGCTGGTGACCTGACGACTGCGCAGCACGCTGAGGTTCAGCGCCTGCTCGAGCATGCTGAGCGCCAGTCCGGCCTCACCTTCAGCGCCTACGTCGGCGCGTGGGAAGGGGGCCGCGACGGTGCGGAAGCGATGCTCGAGCGCTTGGCCAATCCTGACCGCAGCGTGCTTGTCGCCGTGGACCCCGCGGGACGGCAGTTGGAGATCGTGACCGGACGTCTCGCGCGGATTCCTCTCGACGACCGTGCATGCGGCCTCGCGGCCCTGTCGATGACAAGCTCGTTCACCACTGGCGACACGATGGGCGGCCTGCGAGACGGGCTCGCGGTGCTCGGTGAGCACGGCCGGCGCATGCGCGTCGAAAATCTCGATCAGCCATAGGGCCGGCCGCAAACAGTCCTACTGCCATCGGCAGCGCGGCCGTCGACTTCCTTAGGCGTCGGCGGTACGCGCCTTCAAGGCTCGCCGTACCCCGTCTCGTCCCTCAACCACGAGTCGGCGCAGTGCCGGATTGAGGTCGTCGCGAGCGAGGAAGGCGTCGGTGTCTCGGATCGTGTGCTCCTCCACGATGAGACTCGGGTAGAGCCCCATTGCCAAGGCTTGGCCCATCTCCATTGTCTGGGCATTCCACGCACGGACGATGTCGTCAAAGAACCTCTGCCGGAAGTGACTGAGCAGATCGACTTGATCGGGCTGCACGAAGCCGCCGATCGTCGCCTCGAGGATCGCGTTGGCGACGTCGGTGCGGTCCATCATCTCGGCCCATGCGAGGTCCTTGGCCTCCATCGACGGACGTGCCGCGCGTGCTACCGCCGCCTGCCGACGTCCGGTAGCGGTGTCATCCCGAGCCAGCTCAGCCTCAATCGCATCGAGCTCCGCCCGACCGGTCGCAGCGAGCCGCTGAAGCAGTGACCAGCGCAGGTCCGTGTCGACGGCCAGGCCGTCGAGGACCACCGATCCATCAAGGAGTCCGGTGACCGTGTCGAGGTGGTCTGGGCTCGTGGCCAGCGACGTGAACGCGCGGACGAAGGCGAGCTGGTGATCCGATCCCGGTTCCGCTGACCGCATGAGCGCATCGAGGGCATCGGCAAGGTGCGTGACATAGGCCGGACGGTGATCGGGAGTCGCGAAGAGATCGACGGCGGTCTTGACCTGGCGCAGCGTTTGCTGGACCACGCCGATGTCGGTCTCGCGGGGGAGTCCTGCGATCACGAGATCGACGTACTCCCCGGTGGGGACCTCGCCGTCGCGGACCATGTCCCAGGCCGCGCCCCAGACCAAGGCGCGCGGCATCGACTCCGTGAAGTCCCCCAGGTGGGCTACGGCGGTGCGCCAAGATCGGCTGTCGAGCCGTGTCTTGGTGAAGGTGAGGTCGTCGTCATTGAGCAGCAGCAGATCGGGCTGGGCGATGCCTGCGAGCTGCGGCACCTCGGTCCGCGGGCCAATGACGTCGAGTTCGATGCGGTCTCGGCGGACGAGCCGACCATCGACGAGGTCGTAAAGACCCAGGGCCATGCGATGCGAGCGCAGAGTCGGCGCCACCCCCTCGGGCATCCCCGGCGGCTCTTGCACGATGGCGAGCGAGGAGTAGGTCCCGTCGTCGGCGATCTCGAAGTTCGCTCGCATCAGGTTGACGCCGCTGGTCTGCAGCCACTCGGCTGTCCAGCCTGAGAGGTCCCGGCCGGAGGCCGCCTCCAGTTCGCTCAGCAGGTCGCTGAGCTCAGTGTTGCGCCAGGCGTGCTTGGTGAAGTACGCGTTGATGCCTCGACTGAAGTTGTCCTCGCCGACCCAGGCGACGAGCTGACGAAGCGCTGACGCACCCTTGGCGTAGGTAATGCCATCGAAGTTCACGCGCACCGCATCGAGATCGACCATGTCCGCAGCGATCGGGTGAGTCGAGGGGAGCTGATCCTGACGATAAGCCCACGCCTTGCGAAGGTTGCCGAACGTCGTCCACGCATCGGCGTAGCGCGTGGCATTGACGTTGGCGTGGTGTGCGGCCCACTCGGCGAACGACTCGTTGAGCCACAGGTCATCCCACCACTTCATGGTGACCAGATCGCCGAACCACATGTGTGCCATCTCGTGCAGGATCGTGTTGGCGCGCTGCTCATAGGCCGCATCCGTCACGCGCGACCGGAAGACCATGTCCTCGAGGAAGGTGACGCAGGCCGCGTTCTCCATGGCGCCGGCGTTGAACTCCGGGACGAACAACTGGTCGTACTTCACGAAGGGGTAGGGGATGCCGAACTCCTGCTCGAAGAAGGCGAAGCCTTGCTTGGTGAGTAGGAAGATGTCCTCGGGATCGAGGAACTCCGCGAGGGAATTGCGGCAGAAGATCCGGAGGGGATAGCTGCCGTGGGGACCGTCGTAGACGTCCTCGACGAAGTAGTAGGGCCCGGCGACGAGAGCTGTGATGTACGTCGAGATCGGCGGCGTCGCGGGGAAGTCCCAGCGCGTGGTCCCGTCACCCAGATCAACGTGCGCCGGGTCAGGCGCATTGCTCACGACGACCCAGTGCTGGGGTGCGCGCACATGCAGCGTGAACGGCGCCTTGAGATCGGGCTGCTCGAAGCAGGCGTACATGCGGCGAGCGTCGGCTGACTCGAACTGCGTGTACAGGTACACCTCGTCATCGACTGGGTCGACGAAACGGTGCAGGCCCTCGCCAGTGCGCATGAAGGCGCAGCGGGCACGCACGATGAGGACGTTCTCCGGTGCCAGATCGTCGAGGCGGATGCGATGGCCGTCGAAGACATCGTCCGGGACGAGTTCGTTCCCGTTGAGGTTGACGGACCAGACCTCCGGAGCGATGAGATCGATCCACGTGGAGGCACCGGCAATGCCCGCGCGGAACGCCACCGTGGTGGTCGACGCGAAGGTGTCGGGGCTCCCGATGAGGTCGAGGTCGACGTCATATCCGTCGACGGCGATCAGCTGGCTGCGCTCGGCAGCCTCGGCGCGGGTTACGTTGGCGGTCACGGCGTCATCCTGGCAGAGCGGCCCCGGCCGCTCGGCGGTACCGTCGCGCCATGGCGACCCCGACCCCCGTCGACTTCTGGTTCGATCCGATCTGCCCCTGGGCTTGGATGACCTCGCGCTGGATGCTCGAGGTCGAGAGGGTCCGTCCCGTGCAGGTCCGATGACATGTCATGTCGCTTGCCGTGCTCAACGAGGGCAACGACGTACCCGACACCTATCGCGAATTGATGCTCAAGGCATGGGGCCCGGTGCGCACCATCATCGCCGCGCAGCGTGATCATGGCGATGAGGTCGTGGGCCAGCTCTACACCGAGATCGGCACGCGGATCCATCCCGGGGGCAAGGACTACGAGACGTCGGTTGCCGAGGCGGTCGCGGCCCTGGGTCTGCCGGAGGCGCTAGTCGCGGCTGGCTCGTCAGCCGAGTTCGACGCCGAATTGCGCGCGAGCCATGCCGCAGGCATTGGTCTGGTCGGTCAGGATGTCGGCACGCCGGTGATCGCCGTGCCGGGACCGGAGGGGGAGCGTGTCGCGTTCTTCGGACCAGTCATGTCGCCGGCGCCGAAGGGCGAGGAGGCAGGCCGGCTCTGGGACGGCACGCTCCTGGTTGCCTCGATCCCGGGGTTCTTCGAGCTCAAGCGCACTCGCACCGTCGACCCGATCTTCGACTAGGCCGTGATCTGCATGCGGCGACCGAGCGCGTCGCGCGGCGGATCACCCGGAGGCAGAGTGATCGCCGTCCCGATCGCGACCCGCGCTGCCGACCAGGCGCAGGCGAGGGCATCGAGGCCATCGTCTCCGTACGCCGGGTCGCCCACGTCGGGCAGCCATTGACGCAGAAGATCGAGTCTCACGGCGCGACCCTCGGCGGTCTTCTTGCGCTCGTCCACCGGATGGCCCTGCATCAGGGCGAAGGCGATCTCCGGATGGCATTCGACGAGTCGCGCATCATCGGTCAGAGCGTCGATCTCCGCGATGGCTGGCAGGAGATTCCACGTCTGGCGCGACATCGCCTTGCCTCCCGTACTGCGAGAGGCATCGCACGCAGCGGCATAGTCATTCGCGTAGCCGAGTGCCGCGCGTGGCGGAGCTGGGAATACGCGGGACGCGTGAGGCTTCAGAAGTCGGCGGGCCGCCGTGTCGCACTCGCGGGTGCCGACGTCAGACAGGCCGATCGGCATGTCGATGGCGATGACCGCGACATCGTCGGGCAGTGCCGGACCAAGCGGTGCGACGTAGTCCAGTGACTCCAGGCGCGGTGTCGCCGAGAGGTCGACGATGGCGAGCACCCAGCCGCCGCGGCGGCCATCGACCCCAGCGACGCGCATGCTGCGATGGTGCCAGACCGGTGGCAGACTCACGGCCCATGCCCGAAGGTCACGTGGTCCATCGCCAGGCGCGACGCATCGGACGGACCTTCAAGGGAGGTCCCCTCGCGGTGAGCAGCCCTCAGGGCCGATTCGCCGACGGTGCCGCACTGCTGGACGGCTCGACGATCCGTAGGGCGGACGCGCTGGGCAAGCACCTCCTCGTGGACTTCGATGACGAGCGCACGCTCCACGTGCATCTGGGTCTGTACGGCAGGTGGACCTTCGGGAAGGGCTCCGCCCCCGAGCCGGTGGGCCAGGTGCGCCTGCGGCTGGAGGGCGACGACGCCTACGCCGACCTGCGGGGGCCGACGGCGTGCGAGGTGCTGACTCCCGAGCAGGTCGCCGCTCTCACGGCGCGCATTGGCCCCGACCCGATCCGCAAGGACGCCGATCCCGAGCGCGCTTGGCGTCGAGTGTCGCGCAGCTCGGCTCCCATCGGCTCGCTGCTCATGGACCAGTCGGCCTTCGCTGGAGTGGGCAACATCTATCGAGCCGAGGCGCTGTACCGCGCCGGCATCGACCCCTATCGCCCCGGTCGCGAGGTCAGCCGCGAGGAATTCCTCGACATGTGGTCGGACCTGGTTGACCTCATGCGCGACGGTGTACGCCGAGGTCGGATCGACACGGTGCGTGAGGAGCACAGTCCGCGTGCGATGGGGCGCCCCAAGCGGCGGGACCGTCACGGTGGCGAGGTCTATGTCTACCGGCGTGAGGGTCGCGAGTGCCTCGTGTGCGGTGACGAGGTCGCCTGGGCGGACATGGCCGGCCGCAATCTCTACTGGTGCCCGACCTGCCAGGCCCACTGATTCGGCCGCGAGCGCTCAGGCGGCTGCGGGGATCTGCGGCTTGCGGATGCCGGGGTGTCCGGCAGGAAGGGTCTTGCGGATAACCCACCAGGACGCGGCGATGGTGATCGCGACGAGTCCGTAGAACAGGAACGGTGTGGCGCCGAGCCAGGCGAGTTCCCCCGCCTGGATGAGCGGGATCTGGATGGCGGCGCGAACCAAGCTGAGGATTGCCCAAAGCCATGTCACGCGCGAGTATGCCTTGAGCAGATCCGGATCCTGGCGCCAGCGCATCCCGGTGCCCATGATCGGTCCGATGATGACGCCCATGAGCGGCTTGCGAATGAGGATCGAGCCGGCGAAGACCAGGGCGCTGAGGATGTTGGCCAGGACGCGGATCTGGAAGAACCCGAGGGGGTCGTCCTGGTACGCCGCGAACAGTGCGGCGATGGCGACTCCGAGCAGGCCACTGAGCACGCGGATCGGCTTCTCGTGTCGGGCGATCTTGATGCCAGCGAGGACGACGGCGACGCCGATCGCCACCCCGACGGCGACCCCGAGGCTGTTGCCCGAGGCGAAGTAAGCGAGGACGAAGAGCACGGTCGGAGCCATGGATTCGACGGCACCCCAGGGTCCGCCCAGCAGGATGCGCAGAGGGTGACGATCGTCGATCGGCCCGTCATCGTCGGGCTGTGCCCCGGCCGGCTTCGGTGCCTCACTCACCCGGCCAGACTACCGACGCGACTGGAGGCGCTCGGAGCCGTACCGTTGTCCCATGTCCGGTGCGGAGTCAACCATCGTCGAGGCCGAGTTCGATGTCGAGAACGAGGATCGGGTGAGGCGGCTTGACCGCACGACCGCGTGGCTCCTCATCGTCGGCGGCGTCCTAGGATTGATCGCCGCCTTCGAGCTCACTCTCGAGAAGGTTCGAGTGCTGGCGGATCCGGCGTACGTGCCCGCTTGTGATCTCAACCCCGTCCTGTCTTGCGGATCGGTGATCATCACCCCGCAGGCGGAGGTCTTCGGCTTCCCCAACCCCGTCATGGGCCTCACTGGATTCAGTGTCGTCATCACTCTCGGTGTGCTGCTCGCCGGCGGGGTGGTGATGCCGCGCTGGGTGTGGCTCGGCCTCAATGTCGGCGCTCTGCTCGGCTTCGGCTTCGTGCAGTGGCTCGTGTGGCAGAGC
>Ga0129333_10002475_pt1 | contig 17203 bp, 10 predicted proteins | sample CPB6_08_DNA_FD_94474 | JGI IMG/M metagenome (GOLD analysis project Ga0129333, IMG submission 94474) | Freshwater to marine salinity gradient microbial communities from Chesapeake Bay, USA - CPBay_Sum_0.6_0.8_DNA | ecosystem: Environmental > Aquatic > Marine > Coastal | place: USA: Chesapeake...
GACTCATGAGCGGCCCAATGGCCAAGAGCAACCAGGAGCTGCTGGCTGAGCTGCATGCCGGTTTGGCGTACCACCTGAAGGAGAAGCTGGACCAAGGGATCATCACCACCGGTGAGCTGAACATCCTGCGGCAGTTTCTGAAGGACAACGCCATCAGTGCTGAACCAGCTGAGCAGACGTCGTTTGGCGATCTGGTGAAGGCTTTGCCGGACATTGACAAGGTGATCGACATGGCTGACCGTCGTCGCGCTTCCTGATGGCTCCGCGATGGGAACCACTCCCTGAACCCTTTGCCAGCGATTTCAGGTATCTGCTGTGTCTGGTGTGGAAGCAGGTCAACCTGCCGGATCCCACACCGGTGCAGCTGGACATCGCCCATTACATGCAGCACGGTCCCAAGCGGCGGATCGTCGAGGCCTTTCGTGGTGTCGGCAAGAGCTGGATGGCCGCGGCCTACGTCCTCTGGCTGCTGCGCAACGACCCGCAGAAGAAAGTGATGGTGGTGTCGGCCTCGAAGATGCGGGCCGATGACTTCTCGCAGTTCTGCTTGCGGCTGATCAAGGAGATGCCGCTGCTGCAATGCCTCGAGCCCGATCGGGAAGAGCAGCGATCAGCGTCGATCCGCTTTGATGTGCGGCCGGCAATCCCTGATCAGAGCCCGTCGGTGAAATCGGTGGGCATCTTCGGCCAGCTCACCGGATCCCGGGCGGACCTGATCCTGCCGGACGACGTCGAGGTGCCAAACACCAGTTGGTCTGTCGGCATGCGGGAGAAGCTGCTGACGTCCGTCGGTGAGTTCAACGCCATCCTCAAGCCCGGTGGTGAGGTGATGTTCCTCGGCACCCCGCAGACCGAGGAGTCGATCTACAACAAGCTGCGCCAGCGGGGTTACGACTGCCGGATCTGGCCGGCTCGCTACCCGGACAAGCCGGAGAAGTATGGCGGGGCCCTGGCGCCAATCATCGAGGCCGGCTGCCAGGAGCAGAAGAACAAGGCCACCGACCCGCAGCGGTTCTCAGAGTTCGACCTGATGGAGCGGGAGGCCTCCTACGGCCGCTCTGCCTTCGCCCTGCAGTACCAGCTGGACACGTCTCTGTCCGACAAGGAGCGGTTCCCGCTGCGCCTGTCAGACCTCATGGTGCTCGAGGTGTCGGATCACGCCCCCGAAAAGCTGGTGTGGTCCTCTGGCATCGAGTACCGCATCCCCGATCTGCCCAGCGTCGGGTTTGCCGGCGACTACTTCCACCGGCCGGCCTACATCCACGGGGATTGGCTGCCGTTCCAAGGCTGTGTGATGTTCGTAGACCCCTCTGGACGGGGCTCTGACGAGACTGCCTATGCAGTGGTGGCCCATCTCAACGGCAGCCTGTTCCTGCTCGACTGCGGGGCCTTCCGTGACGGCTACAGCGACGAGGTGTTGACCGAGATCGCCGAGGCCGCCAAGCGCAGCAAGGTCAACCTGATCCTGCTCGAAGACCAGTTTGGCCAAGGCATGCTCGAGAACCTGCTCAAGCCCCACCTGCAGGCCCATCACCCCTGCACGATCGAGACCGTCCGGTCCAACGTGCAGAAGGAGCGACGGATCATCAACGCTCTCGAGCCGGTCATGAACCAGCACCGTCTGGTGGTCAGTCGATCGGTCATCGAAAAGGACAGCCGCGGCCGCGAAGACGAGGCGGTAGAGCGCCAGCTGGCCTACCAGCTGTTCCATCAGCTGACTCACATCACCACCGATCGCAACTGCCTGCAGCACGACGACCGTCTCGATGCCCTGGCCGGCGCCGTCCAGTACTGGAACGAGTCCCTGGCGATCGACGAGGACCGGGCCATCCGGGACCGTAAAGATGAGTTATGGGATCTCGAGCTCCAGGCATTCATGGGCAACATTGAAGGTGCCCTTGATGTGCAGATGCTTGGATTCCCTCTTGAGCAAGTTCCTAAGGGGAGTGCTGCGGCTTGCTGGATGTCGCCTCGAGCTGAATAGCCAAGAGCTTCGGGCACAGATGCTTCGTGAAAGCAAAGGACACCCTTCGCGGGCATGGGTCATTCGTGTCCCCGGTGTCTTTGTCGGGCCCGGTGGCACGCGTGAACGCAGTTCCTTTGAGACCATTGTCATGGCGCCCACTGCGGACTACGCATGGGACGTCGCCACCAACAGCGATGCCTGGACCCGGCTGCCGTTCTGCATCGACAACGTTCAGATTTTCCCCAAAGACCCCGAGGTGATCACCAGTGACCACGATTCGACTCGCTGACGCCGCCAAGCACGACGAACAGCTGCCCCATCAGCTTGCGGCCTGGAATGCCTTGCAGGCCACGTTGACACCTGAGCAGCTGGATGACTTTGCTCAGGGCTTCAGGACGCCTCAGACGGGCGCACAGGCCCCGTTCCAGCCCTCCTCGCCGTTCTCGTACAAGCTCACCCCCAACGTCACCTACGGGGAGCTCTGCTTGCAGTCCCCGGAGCGCCGTTTCCACCAGCAGCACCAGTGCGCCACTGCGCTCACGCTGGCTCAGTTTGTCCAGAAGGCCCGCGACACGTTCAACTGCCCGGCAGTGATCACCTCTGGTTACCGTCCGCCTCGGATCAACAGCGCCGTCGGTGGTGCGTCGAACAGCGAGCACCTTTACAACACGCCCAGCACCGGCGCGATCGATTTCTACCTTGACGGCATGCCGGTCAAGGAGCTGCAGGACTGGGCTGAGCGAACATGGAACTTCTCTTTGGGCCTTGGTGCGCCCAAGGGCTTCATCCACATCGGGGTTCGCCCCGGTCAACCTCGTGTCCGCTGGAACTACTGATGCTCATTCCCGACCACGAGATCCGTCGCCTTTGCCAGCAACGGTCACTGGTGATCCCCTTCGTTGAGGCCAACCTCAACCCGGCCAGCCTCGACGTCACCTTGGGTGGTCGAATCATGGTGGAAGCCAAGGAAACCCCCGACCTGGTCACTGTTGACCTGCACGGTTGCACCGAACAGGATCCCTACTGGATCCAGCCCGGCCAGTTCTTCCTTGCGGAGACCCGCGAGATCTTCAACTTGCCCGATTACATCGGTGCTCAGTTTGTCCTCAAGAGCTCGAGGGCTCGCCGGGGCTGGGATCACGCAGAGGCAGGCTGGTGTGACCCGGGTTGGTATGGGAGTCGGCTCACCATGGAGCTGAAGAACTCCTTGCAGCACCACTCCCTGCCGATCTGGCCGGGGCTGCGCATGGGCCAGATGAAATTCATCCTGGTCAGCGGCACTGTGGAGACTTCCTATGCCAAGACCGGTCGCTACAACTGCGATCTTGGCGTCATGCCCAGCAAGGACTGATCAGCGGTCGGCCCTGCGCTGCTCGCTCAACGCGATTGCCAGGGCCTGTTTCTGACTCTTCACCTTCTGGCCACTGCTGGACTTGAGCTTGCCGCTCTTCCACTCGTGCATGACCTTCTTGATCTTCAGATCGTCTTTCTTCACTGCTTGGCCTTCTTGCTGACGAGGCCGGCGGCCAGTTCAATCACTCGATACCCGCGCACCACCAACCGAGCAACCTCACTCAACCGTGCATTGTCCTTGGGAGTGGGCGTCATGTTCACGATCACCACTGCCACGCCATGAACAGCAATGGCAAGGGCGACATAGTCGGCAAGGCGGTCCACGATCAACACCGGAACACTGCTCGAAGCGTAGCTCCGCTCAAAGATCCTTCTCCAGATCCCGAATCCTGAACTCGTGGTCCTTGATGTCTGACTCCAGCGTCCGAATGTCCTTTGTCAGATCGGCCCGAAGGTGCTGCAGTTCGCTGATCACAGCATCCATTCCTGCTTTCATGCCTGACCGCATGGCTACGTTCTCCATGGCGATCTTCCAAAGGGCGCCAACGGCACCACAGATGCCGGCAGCGGCAAGAGTCGTGAGCATTGGCTCAAGCTGGTCTTCTTCTGCTGTGAACATAGCCCCGCCACGGCAGCGGAGCTATCGCGCTCGACTCACGCTGTAGCGACGCAATCACCAGACATCGACATAGCAAAGGCCTGCACCACCTGCAGAGCTCTTGCCGCCGCCACCGCCCGGGACGCTGCCTGCTGCCACAGTGCTACCTCCACCTGCTCCGCCGTGAATGGTCTTGCCGCCGGTCCCTGTTGGCGCACCGCCACCGCCGCCCCAGTACGAGTTGCCGCCAATGGCGCCACCGCCACCGCCACCGCCGAACGCAACGGCACTGGTGCCGGTGCCGGTCGTGCCATTGCCGCCAGCCAGTGCGGTGCCGTGTCCGTCGCCGGCGGTTGTACCGGATCCAGCTGAAATGCTGCCACCACCACCGCCACCACCGGTCATGTCTGATCCGCCGGCGCCGCCGTATGCGGTCAGAAGCGAGCCAAAGGTGCTGTTGCCACCTGCGCCGCCAGGGCTCCCCCCCGCGCCGCCGCCGCCAATCGTGACAGTCACGGTGGACGGGAGATCTGACAGCAAATACCGCTTCTGAACGCAAGCACCACCGCCACCGCCATAGTTGGCGGTACTGCCGCCACCGCCACCCCAGATCGTCACAAGGGCAAAAGTGCCCGTGGACGGCTTTGACCAGGTGCCGCTCGAGTTGAACGTGGTGCGCGTTGCGCTGCTGCCAGGCGTTCCCCAGCTCAGCGTGCCGCTGCCATTGGTCGATAGCACCTGCCCGGCGGTGCCATCCGTTGCCGGCAGCGTCCATGTGACATTGCTTGCCACCGTGGATGGCGCCTGGAATGCCACCCAGTTGCTGCTATCTGCATCAGCAAACCGCAGGTCCGACTGGGCATTCAGTGTCAGATCACCGGTCAGCGCACCGCCGCTTGCCTTGAGGAAGCTGACCCAGCTCAGGACACCACTGCCGTTGGTGGCGAAGGCTTGATCGGCCGTGCCATCCGTTGCCGGTAGCGTCCATGTGACATTGCTGGTGATGGTTGCCGGTGCTTGGAACGCGACCCAGTTGCTGCTGTCTGCATCAGCAAACCGCAGGTCGCCTTGCGCATTCAGAGTGACGTCGCCGGTGAATGCCCCACCGGACTTCGGCATCTTCTCGTCGTCCAGCTCCTGGATGGCGGATTGCACGTTTGCGGCAGCCACGCCCCCATAGGAGGTGAAACCAATGCTTGATGCCGTTGCGCCCGTGACATAGGCGGCCACCCATGCACTGCCAGTCCACAACCGCATCTCTTGAGCGGTTGTGTTGTAGTACAGCGCACCTCCGACAAGTGCATTGCCGTCGTTGTCGAGCGTTGGGTTGCTGGCCTTGGCGCCCAGGTATCGATCGTCAAAGCTGTCGTAGGCGGCAAGGGTTTGATCCCTTGCGACTTCCGCCGCAGTTTGCGCCGCCTCTGCCGCCACCTTGGCAGTGTTGGCATTTCCCGCGCTGGTGCTGGCATTGTTGGCGCTGGTGCTGGCACTCCCGGCGCTCGTGGCTGCGGCCTGTGCGTGGTACTTGGCGCTGTACTCCCCACCAGCAACGGGGCCTGCTGTCTTCGTGGCCCAGTCATTGGCCAACGCTGCGCTGGCTGCTGCAGCTGCCGCGTCATTGGCGGCGCTGACGATCCCAGCGTCCACATAGGCCTTGGTGGCAGCATCTGACGCAACGGTCGGTGTGCCGACATTGCCGATCTTCTGACCGCCAGCCGTCAGCTGCCCCGTTGCCGGGTCAACGTAGATCGCCTGTTTGTCGTTGTCGTCCAGCTCCTGCTCGATGTAGAGCAGCTGCAGGTTGCTGGTGTCCAGATCGGCAGCCACAAACGTGGAGCCGTCTGAGTAGTCCACCAGCGGCAGCAGGATGGGCGTCACCCGTCGCACCTGCACCTTGGTGCCATTCACTGGTGCAGACGCCAGCAGGGCCGTTGTGGAGTTGACCCAGGTGAACGACACCTCCACGTTGTTGACGTAGACGTGGACGTGTTCCTTGCGGATGTACGGCATCGGAACGCTGAACTGCGTTGTCGATCCGTTGCCCGTGTAGTTGGCGTAGCTGTAAGCCATCAGCGGTTCATCTCCTCAATGAAGTTGGTCATGCTGGTTCCGCCGCTGGCTGGTTGAGGAGCTCCGGGAATCCCGTATCTCTGCTGTTCATTGAACCGCCTCTGCCGTTCCTGACGAGTCTGAACGGCTGCAGTGATCTGCGCCCCCTTACCGGGTGTTGCCATGAACGCCTCCTTGGCCAGCTCCTTGAATCGGCTGATCTCCGCTTGGATCCGCATCGCCTGGAACGACGGCTCTCCATTGGGCCCCGGCTCGTCCTGTCCCTTCACGTTGTAGTCCGGGGCGTTGATGATCTCCGTGACCGTCTGATGCCACGTCTTGCCGGCCTCGTCACGGACTGACCCGAAGACTTGCTGATACTGCGACAGCTCCGAAGGCGTCAGCCGCAGGCCGGGGCCGAAGTCTGCAGCTCGAGGGCCACTGAACACTGCACCCCGTCCAAAGTGCCTGCCCATCTCCCGCTTTACCGGATCCAGGACTGGTTCGTTGACGCGAATGGCAGACCACGGCGTGAACTGCATGGCGCCAATCAGGAACGGCTGGTCCTCTGGCACGATGTCGGTGCCCAGTACCTGCGGCAGCATCATTGGAGGTGATCCGGGCAGGGTCCAATCCCGATGAGGTGGTAGTCCGGTGGAGAATCCCGACGTTTGATTGCGGACTTCGTCTGTCAGTTCATTCCAGAAGTTCAGCGGGCCAATGGGCCCCTCACTTGGGTCAACGGATCGGCGGATCGGATCGACCTGACGACGAGCTGCTCGCATAGCAGACGAGTAGGGCTGGAACGTGGCCACCGTGCGAGCAAGGAATCGAGCAAATGGATCCCGACCACCCGGTCCGGTAAAGGTAACGCTGGGATCAAATGCCGCTTCGTACAGGTTCCGAATCCCTTGAAAATAGCTCTTGTCCAGCTGGCCCTTCATCTGCATCTTGATAAGTTCCATCATGAACGCATTGCCAAGCCGCTCTCGCGTGGCGCTTGGCACTTGCGCCGACAGGTCGTTGTAGTCACCAACCATGCCAAACAATGTGGTGTACGGCTCAAGCATGGTCAACGGATAACCGCGGCTCCAGTTGTTGATGGTGTCGTCCCAGTATTGAATTGAGTTGGGAATACGACCCTGCAGATTGATCCAGTTGTCTGCCAACTGGGGATCCCGTGGGCCGGAGCCGCTGATGCGGATCCTTCCTGTTTGCGTTGCCAGAACCAGCAACGTGGCCACGCCAGTCGCAACAGCGATTTCTCCGTTGACTCTTTGTCGAACGGCTGTGTCCTCGCTGGTGAAGTCCCGCCAGAACGTGTCAGTCAACCACGCTGCCGGTGTGGCCTGCAGCAACGCCTTCATTGCATTGGTGCCGAAGTGCATGAATGGGCTGACAACTTTCAGCACTGCACCAAGCACTGGCACATCCTGCAGCTTGTCGTAGGCGGTGCCAAGCATGGATGCCGTGCGGCCAAACCTTGGTGTCCGACCCAGGTTCAACGCACCAATGCGCATGTCCGTGCCTTCCATCGCAAAGCGGGCCAGCTTGTACCTCCAGTCCCCTTCCTCGACATACTGCTTGGCAAAGTCAACAAGCTCTTGGTCTTTCAATCCTCGTGCCATGCCCAGTCGCGTACCTTCGCCAAAGAATCGGGGCTGAAGGTTGACCACCATGTCCTCTGTCATGTTGACGGACTTGATGAAATTTTGAGCTTCTGCGCTGTCAAGGATCGCATCGGTGATTGTGCGGCCATTGATGATTGCGTCTTTTAATGACTGGTGCAGTCGAGCATCTGCGTACTGGTTGGCATAGTCCCAGGCCTCCTTGCTGAACTTCTCCATGCCATTTTCAACCGCGATCTCCATGCCGCGTGGCATGTGGAGAAACCACTCGTAGGTGTGGCCGGCCATCGTGCTGTTGAACGTGTCGATCGTCAGTTGCAACCGGCTGGCACCAGTGCCAACGATCTGCCACAAGGCATTCAGTACCTTGCCGGCAGTGGACCGAGCAAAGTCGTCCGCCATGTCCATCGATGTGACAGTCCAGCCGGTGCGACCAGTGCCCGCCGCTTGCTTCATCAGTTGCCCAGACGCATCTCGAGCAGCCAGCTGATCAAAGGCACCAGCCGCATAGCTTCTGGTGCTGGTCAACGGTTCACCAGCGCGGAACGCTTCTGCAGCCAGCCGGAACCCGTTGTAGATCTGGCCAGTCATGCGACCAATGCCGGACAGCGCGTAAATCGAACGCTCGATGTCGCCGGAGATGGCCGATCCCAGTGCTTGGGTGCCCATCATCTGGTAGGCACGGAAGATGCCGTTCATCAGGTTGGACGACAGGGTGATTCCAGAGCTAAGCATGTTGTTGATCATCACCATGATCAGCGGACTGTTGCCGTTGATCCGCTTGCCGGCGACGCCCGGGCTGGACTGCACGATGTCAGTCAGCCGCTCAAACGTCTTGATCCGCAGGGACGGATCCACGCCACCGGCAATCAAGAACGTGGCGATGTCATCCGCTGCAGCTTGAGCCTGCACGGTCATCTCCCCGGTCTTCAGGGCCTCGGTGAGCGCAGGATCCACCAGATCGATGAAGTCCTCGTAGATGCCATCAGGACGGCTGTCACCGTCTGCCAAGGCACGGCCCAGCTCTTGATCCACCACCGACTGCACAGGGGGCTCCCCGGGGCGCACGGGCGGTGCTTCACCGGCGATGGCGGGGACGGTGTAGTCCCTGCTCATCTGCATCTCAACGCCCAGCTGACCCCATGGACGGGTCACTTCCATGATGGCCTTGTGCATCCGTCGAGCCTTGTCGGCTGCGGCGATCATGCTGTTCAAAATGGCGTAGTCGGCTTCGCCACCACTGTTCAGCCATTTGCCGGCCTCAACCTGCGCAGCGATCTGCAGGTGATCCGCGTAGAACATGGCGCGGTTCAGGGCCCCGTGCTCATGTCCGGCAAATCCTCTGGTCACCGAGTCCAGGCCGGCCAAGATCGCGTTCTTGTCCAGACCATGACTGTTGAACCACTCCTGGTTCTGCCTCACGACATCAGCGACGTTCATCACCGGGATGCCGCTCTCGGTCGGGCGATCCGGCAGCACCTGGCTCATGGCTGCTAGGCCCGGCGCCAGCTCCTCGCTCTTGGCGGTGTACGGCCGGCCGCTCGGTGACTCAGCCTTCTGGAAGTGGCTGAGCATCAGCAGCTCTTCCCGTGTGATCTCACCAGCTGCCAACTTCTCGGCGTTCTCCCGGTAGACCTTGGCAAACTGCTGCTGCCAGTCGGGGTCCTCAGGACCGGGGATGCCAGGAATGCCTCGAGGTGGTTCGGGCGGTGGACCGGCCTGAAGCCGCGCCATTGTTTGCGGACGAGCCTTCAGGTCGGCAATGTTTGACTTCAGCGCTTCGAGCCTTCCAAGCCTTTGAACAAATTCACCACGGCTTGGCGTTTCCCCTCCGACTACATCTTGCTCAACCAACTGCTTGACACGAAGCGCCCATTCAGGGTCGCCTTTTTTGTATTTCATGAAGTCCGTAACCTTGCCTGGCAGGTCGTTGACTTCAAAAACATTTCCCCTTAATGCGCCTTCTGCTTGGATCTTTCCAGCAGCGGCTTGCGCGTAAATGTCTCGCAAAGAAGACCATTGCCTGATAGTGATTGCGTTGTAGATTTTTTCTATGAAATTGGCAAGGTTGTCCAGAATTTCAACTGCCTTGAAGAAGCCAGTGCCAAACATTGCTGCCAGCTGGTCACGACCTTTGCCAGTCGCCGCACGTTCCACAATGTCTTGCTGTACGGACGGTGGAAAGCCAAGCATTGTCAGCGAAGGTGATACCTGTTTGTTGACAGCAGACATGTAATCCTCCCATCCCTGGGCCTGCCTTTCGATTGGCACATCTTCTCCGCCGCGATTGATGTCGGCCAACGCCAGTTTGACTCTTGCAAAAACATTGTTCACTACCTTTAATTGTTTACTGGAAAGATAGCGCTCTTGAATGACGTGAAAAATTTCGTGGTAAGCGGTTGACGCTCTTGCGTTGAGAAACTCAACGTCTGTTTGCCCTCGGTAGTCCTTCATCCCCATTCTGGTGAACAAAATGATTTCCTTGACTGGATCACCGTTCATGACGCCAGCAATGTTGACGTCGTAACCGCCAAGCATCTCAATCATTTGCCCCGCTTGTCCATGTGCGCCATAATCCACTACCTTTTTGATGCCGTTTTCAAAATCAACACCAACACCTGGACCTGCATAGGCGCGAACAATCTTCACAAGAGTTTCTTGAACTGCTTTTGTTACTTCGGGATCAACCCTAAGCTCGTCCGGGAGCTTGTCCGGCATGTATTTGTCAACAGCATTGGCAATCGACAAGCGAGTGATTCTTTGTTGTCGTGAGCTGGGGCCGTAGAACTGCTCATAGGCCCGGGCAATGGCCTGCGTCTCTGGGGTCGTCATCCCCATGACTACATCGTTGAGAGCCTTGTCCAGGTTCATGCCGGGGATCTTGTCCGCATCCAGCACCTGGCCCTTGGCCAGCAGCAGGCTGCGAGCCTCGTCCTGACTGATGCCCAGCCAACGAGCGATGATCTCCGACACGGCTTGAACCCGGGAGCTGCCCGGATTCAGAGGGCGCATGGCCTCCTCGGGGATCACGACGTCTCGCGTCAGCAGCGGTGCAGCGGCGCCTTCCGTGGCTTCATCCACCAATGGGACTTTGGTGATGTTGGTGGGAGGCTGGACGGTTGCAGCGGTTGCAGTGCGAGGAGTGATTTCTTTTACTCCGTAGAACTGCATGTAGGCAGTACGGACAGCGTCAGTGTTCGCCGTTTTCCTGCCAATACTCATTTCTCTTGAAGCTGAGTCGTAATCGATGCCAGGCACTCGCTCAATCCACAGCAATCGCCCCTTGGCTTGCACCAACGCCAAGGCCTGCTCAATGCTCTTGATTGGATGCCCTGATTCGGGGACCATGTAGTTGGCCATCGCCATCAGACTTTCGGCCGCACCAAACTCTCTGCTTGGCGTGAGCTTGGTGGAGGCCTTGTCCGGAATCTCAATGCGTGGCATGACGCCGGCAGCGGGCTCGAGCGTCCCAGCTGCGGGAACTTCGGCGCCGGCAGCGGGCAGCGCACCCTGCTTGCCCTTGCCCTTGCCCTTGCCCGCTGGTGTCACCTCACCGCCAGCCAGGTCAAGCGCTTTGCGTGTCAGGTCAGTGATGCTTTCAATTTTGCGGAACAGACGGGCATCTGACTCAGCCATTGCCCGCATGGTTGCGCGCAATCCATCCGCAATGGACGGCTCGCTTGGCACACCAGCTACCGGGATCTCTGCCCCGGGAGGCAGCACCTCCGGGTTGATCACCGCCGACTCAATGTCTTTGGCCTGCTGCACGGTGGCCCGGACTTGATCGGCATCCACATCGGCCTTGGCGGCCTCCTTGGCGATGCTCTTGACCACCGGGTCCAGTAGCGGCTGGCTGCCCAGTGCCAGCGCCTTGTCGATCGACAGGGTGCCGTCAACCACCTTGGCGAACACGTCCATCGGCAGGCGGCTCAGTGCCAGGCCTTGGTTGGCGATCTCAACGTTGAAGTCAACACCGCGGGCCTGAAGCTCCTCGACCGTCAGTCCGGCGTCGTAGAACGTGGTGGCTGCATCGATCGCCGTGCCCTTGTTGCTGGCGATGTTCTCGATGGCACCGATCGTCCGGGCTTCAGCAGCTGATCCGGCTTGGATCTCCCACACAGGGATCTTCTCGATGCCTGATCGCTTGGCCAGTGCCAGCCGCTTACGACCGTTGACGACGTAGAGCTTGTTGTCGGCCGGGTTGCGCCAGACGCTGATCCAGCCACCCACCACCGGGTTGTAGGCATCAGCGTCAGCCAGTGCCTGTGTTTCGCCGGTGGCAGCACCGCGACCTTCGGCCTTGTACTGCAGCTGCTGGGGATCGGTGGCGATGTCGGCCACGCTCTCCTCGCGGACCTGGCTGTAGGTGGGCAGCCAGTTGCCACGACGGTCACTACCGACCGGGCCCATGGGATCGGGTACCGTGTTGGCGGCAATCGTCAGCTTGTTGCCGGCATCTTCGACGGCTCGAGCAGTGGCCGCCTGTGCCTGGGTGAGCTCCTCCCACGGATCGGGAATGGGCGCCTGAGCGGGCGCAGCAGCAGGCTCCGCTGCAGCCTCAGGTGCTGGTGCAGCCTCAGGTGCTGGTGCAGCAACAGCGGGCTCCTCTGCCCGTGCAGCGACCAGGGCATTGTCTGCTGCCGTCTTCTCCTTGGACAGCTTCAGCCACTGACGACGCCACCTGTCATAGGCCTGCTTCTCGGCCTTCCACTGGGCAACAGCAGCAGGATCGGCGCCAGCTGCACCAGCCGGGCCAAACCGCTTCTTCTCGCCGCTGGGCTTCGGCGGTGCTTCCCCGAGGACGGTGAGCTTGTTGGTGACCGCATCAACCCGCTCTTGCGCAACATCGACGCGGGCCTGCTGCCGGGGGGCGGCGGGGGCGGCGGGAGCGGCAGGCGCAGGTGCGGGCGCAGGTGCGGGCGCAGGTGCGGCGGGAGCGGTGGCCGCCGGTGTGGGCTGCACCGTGGTAGCCGTCACATCAACCGTCTGTTGCCCGGCCGGCGTGGGGACAGCAGCAGCAGCAGCTCGAGCCTGCGCCTTGGTGGCAGCTCGCCACTGGTTTATCACCGCCCGGCCTGCCAACGCAGCGGACTCGATGGCAGCGCCAGCAGCAACGCCAACAGCGAGACCCAAAATCCCTTCTTTCAAGCGGGCAATGACGTCGTTGTCGCCCGGGCTGCTCAGCACCACCTTCTGCAGCAACGGACGCAGTTCCGGTGCTGAGTTGTTCACCCAGTCCAAAGTCGCCTTGGCCTGCGCGTTCTGCTTGGCAAGGTCAATCGCAGTGCTGGCCGTGGTCTTTTCACCCGGCGTGAATGCCACCACGTCAGCGACAAAGCCAGGGATTGCGCCTTGGCCGGCAGCCTCAAGCAGCTTGGCCCCCGCTCGCAGTCCACCAGACACACCACCAATGCCTTGCGTGGCAGACGCCATGGTCCGCAAAGTGGCTGGTGCGCCAGCTACCTGTGCAATGCCCGGCAGTCGGCTGATCGCTCCCACTGCGCTGGCAACGGGGGCCACGCCCATCAACGCACGACCGCCGAGGTGGGTGGCCGCGGCCGCACCCACCCACTGCGTAGTGCTGGTCAGGAAATCTTCAAGGGCCCCCGTGCTCTTGGCTTTGGGGGGAGGAGGCAGGATGCCGAACAACGGTGAATCCGGCTGACCCGGCCGGCGGCTGGCACCTTGCGCCAAGTTGCTGACACTGGTCAGCAGGCCCGGGAACATGGCGTTGTAGACCACTCGGTTGGCGCCAAGCAACGGGGCCTCGAGAGTCTTGGTGTAACGCTGCATGACGGCCTTGACGTCCTTCTGGAGGTCGCCGGTCTTTGGCCCTGTAAGTGCTCGACCAGTCGCATACAGGCTTGTGGCCGCCGTCATCGGCAAGCCAATCAGCGGAGCGATGCGCTTGTTGGTGAATACGCCAAGCCCCAAGACATCATTGCTTGGAGTTCGAGGATTGATGATCGCGTCAATGACATCAAACGGATTGTTGGCACTGCCGCCACGGCGTACTGCTTCCCTTGCTACTTGCGTCGCAGCATTCCCCTTGGGCTTCGCCACCGATGGATCAATGGGGCCGTTGTAGACCTTGCCGGTGAAGATAGTCTTGATCTTGCCGTCAGGGCCGGTCTCAAACGAATAAGGCATGGGTCAATTCCTCCGTTGGTTGCGGTCAATGCGAATACGAATGCGAGCCTTGCCCGCGTCTAATCCACCGAACAACGCCTTGAACGCTGCAGGGGAAAGATCAATGATTCGTGGATCAGCCCTGTCCACGGCTCGCTCTGTGCCTCCCATCTGGCCAACATCGTTGGCCCACACTCTGATTGTTTTTCCGGTGTTGAGATCTTCAACGACAAGCCACTTGTTCAAGTACCTATCCCGCAATGACCACTGCACGGCAGCCGTCAGCTTTCGTGGGTCAAACCTTTCTCCATTGGCCGTGGGTCCACCAGCAACACCATCACTGCCTCCTCCACCGGTGTAGTACGTCGTATAACCGGTCATGCCACCACCAGTGCGGCTGGTGGGTCTGGCGGCCACATCACCTCCACCGACAAACTCAAAGTGACCGCCGTGCGTGCCTGGGTAGTCAACGTACCTCCATCCATACCGAGCGCCGTTTTGCTTCATCCATGTGTTTGACGAGCCGTGAATGTCAATGGCATTGCCATTGAGGTGCAGTGATCCTTCCGCGCCACCTGCTGCGGCGTTCTTGGCTCGAGTGCGTTGTGAACTGGCCACGTCACGACCACGAACCAGGCCACCCGAGTCTTGGATCATGGCAGCAAAGCTGTTGGCAGCACCAAGACTGAGCAGCACTGGACGGCCCTGTTCGTCGCGCACCTGTGGAATTGTCCAGCCGGCGCCTGCGTCTGAGTCGCTGCCTCGCACCGCAGGGCCTGTGTTCCACTGACCCGGGTCAATCGTTGGCTGCCGTGTAGCAGCGTTGGCACCACCCATCAGCGCATTGGCTCCGTTGTTAAGGATCCGGCCAAGGTTGAACTCCCTTCGCACTACTGGCGGCAGCCCAAACGCAAGGTCGCGGTTGGCGTCGGCCGGTCGGTTGAAGGACAGCTCTTGGCCAGCCAAGCGATCCAGTGACCGCTCAACCTCTGGGTGCATTGGAGCGCCTGGGTAGACGCGCCTCCATTGCTTCTTGAAAAACTCATTGGCCTTGGCTCCGTAGCCGGCATCCTTGATGACTTGGCGTACTGCAGGAGACATAGTGCCTTTCTCCACCCAGTCTTCCAGCGCCCGCTTGTAGTCGGGCTCAGTGAACACGACACCGTGGTCTACCGCCGCATTGAGCCCTGGGTTCTGACCTCGGTTGGTGCGATAGGTGTTGAGGTTGGGAACGCGAGCCTGTTGTGACGTGTTGGTGCTGCGATCAACCTCCGTCTGGCGCCTGTTGGCTTGCCTGGTGAGGAGTGCCCGCACTTCCTCCTTGGTTTTTTCTGGAGTCCATCGTTCAGTCTCGGCTTGATCCTTGATCCGCTCAACGTTTTCTCTCAGGTTGACCTCAAGTTGGGTGAGCAATGCGCTTTCCTCTCGAGTAAGACCTCCTGTCCCAGATGCGGCAGATTCGTAGTACGTCTTTTGACGTGCAATTTCATCCTTGACCAGTTGATCCACCTGCCTGTTGAGTGGTTTGAACTGCCTTTCTCGTTGGCGACCAAGCTCTTGGTGGGCGGAAGCTGCATCAGCAAAATCAATCTCACCGCTTGCCACAAGCTGGTCAAGCTTGCGCATCCGTTCGGTGGGATCTCCAGGCCCATAGGTGATCGTTGTCACCAAACGGCGAGACTCCTCCCGGTTGATTTGCACCTGCATCTGCCCGGTGGCTGACAGCGTATTGATCGACCCAAGGGTTGCTGACTGCTGGCTGGGTGGCAACGCCCTGAACTGCGGGTCAGCCATCACCTGCTGCATCCGCGCATTGCGATCCGCTTGCGTCCCGGCCTCATTCAGCCGGTACCTGGCGTTCAGCGTTTCCGCCATGTCACGACCCACCGAGTCATCAGTGGTGCGGTCGTTCTGCGCGTCCTGTGCCAGGGCCGCCATGGTTGCGCCGGTGATGTAGTTGCGCAGCGCCGTGCCACCCTTTTCGCCCAGTGATTGGCTCAACGTGATGTTGCTGCCCGGTGGCCCGACACGGGTCTTTTCAAACAGGGAAAGGTACAGATCCCCTAATTGCCCCACCTTCTCCCGAGAGCCAGGCTGCCGAGCCAATTCCTCCAGCTGCTGCTTGGCCAAATCAGGAAGTGAATCCCTTAGCCGTCGATACCCTTCTGCACCGAGAGTGGTGTAAGCCTCGTTAAGCGACTGCTCCAGCATCAACTGCGCTTGCTCCCGCGACATGTTTGTGGAGGCGATGGTGGCAAAGAAGCCATCAAATGCCGCCTGCGCCTGTCGCTGTTTCTTGTCAGCCCGCAGCTTGGCGTGAGCACTGTCGAGATTGACGTGCATGCCATAGATCTGGGACTCAAACTCCTGCGCCACCACCGGATCATTGATCACCGGGATCAGGCTTTGCTTCGCCTGCTGGTACAGGGGATCGTCAGTGTTCAGGTCTTCGAGAGAGACATCCCGACCATCCGGTGTCTTGATCGGCCCCATCTGGCTGAAGCGATCCGGGGCAGTGCTCAGAGCCTGCATCATCACGGAGCGGCTCAGCATGCGCTGCGTGTAGGCCTGCTGCAGTGGGCTCAGGCTCTGCAACCTGTCCAGCATCCGCTGGGCCTCTGGATCCCCAGGGCTGCCATCTGCGGGCTTGGCCTTGCGGTACAGGGCATCGCGGATCTGCACGAACTGCTGACCCGGGTAGGTGCGGCTGAGCTCCTGTGCAGCAAGACGACCGGCGGCCTCTGCTTCCTTCTGCCGGGCTGCGTCGTAGCTGGTGTAGAACTCCTGCAGGCCGGTGCTGAACTGTCCAAGGCTTCTGGCCAGAGCCATCAGATCTTGGTTCGGCTGCGGCAGATCGGGTGGTGCGAACAGCTTGACCGGACCACCAAGGGTGGGGGCCCCAACCTGTTGGAAGGTGTTGACAGGTGCAGCCTGTGGCTGGATGGCCGCCTGTGCCATCTGTTGCCGTGCCAGTTCCCCTCCAGATGTGGCCTGCTCGGCGCCACCCACAAGGCGTTGTGATGTCTGCCGATCGACTTCCCCGTAGGACTGGCCGGTGCTGAGTCGTGCCATCAATTACTCCGCTTAGCGTTGAAGGCTGAAACCGGTGGCGGGGTCTGGTATGCACCCAACGCACTGGTTGCCCCGCTGATGACGTAGGGCAATGCGCTGGGTTCCGGTCGCATGATCGGTGCAATCGGATCCACGATCGGTTGCTGGATGTACGGCTGCTGACTGGCGATCCGACTGCCTCGAGTGGCAGCACTCGCTACCTTCGCCTGCTGGGTCTGCGCACCGGTGAACGCCAGGTTTCGCTGCGTGGCGTAGTCGAACGCCGCCTGCTGCCGGTAGTAATCAGCGATCAGGTTGTCCACGCTGGCACCGGTGCGGCCGCTGGCCACCACCTCACCTCGCAGCTGCATGCCCTGCTTCGCGGCTTCCTGTTGTCGCTGGGCCGCGGCCTCCTGCTCCTGCATCAAC
>Ga0129333_10002476_pt1 | contig 17202 bp, 18 predicted proteins | sample CPB6_08_DNA_FD_94474 | JGI IMG/M metagenome (GOLD analysis project Ga0129333, IMG submission 94474) | Freshwater to marine salinity gradient microbial communities from Chesapeake Bay, USA - CPBay_Sum_0.6_0.8_DNA | ecosystem: Environmental > Aquatic > Marine > Coastal | place: USA: Chesapeake...
GGCGTTCCTTCTCGAAAGGCGGTGGCCGGGGCGTTGGTTCCTTGGTGCACGTCGCAAAGGAGAACGGTTGGGAACCTTCTCAAAACCATAAGGCTATGAATGTGGATGATGCCATGCTTGATCACGTATCCAAAATTATTGCTGAACTAGAAGACGACCTTGGCTTGGTCGCAACGCCTGAAATGGAAGGCATAGAGGCAGACACTAAGGTATTCCGTCGCAAGAGCAACTCTAATTACGGGGGAGGAGGCAATAAACAAAAGACTCGCAATCCTTCGTCAGATGTTATCGCCAATATCTTGTTGCAGGACTACCAGGGCAACTTGCGTTACAGCCAAGCGCACGGTGCCTTCTTCATGTATCAATACCATCGCAAGGGCCTGTGGTCACAACTCTCTGATTACGAAGTAAAAGGCGATATCAAAGGCCGATTGGATGCCATCAAGGAAGGCTTGCTGCACAGCGGTTATTCCATGAATCTGATCTCAGATTTGATGGAGCAGTTGCGGATCTCCACCATCTTTGATGAATGGTATGAAGGCAATGAATATCTGCTGTTTACCAATGGAATCATGAAGGTGGATACGCGGGAGTTGCTTCCATTTGATCGGGAGATGCATATCACCCAACAACTGCCTTACGAATACGATCCTTACGCAAGCTGTGAACCCATCATTAAGTGGCTAAAGACCACACAAAATGACAGCTGGGGTCGGGTCCAGGTGTTGAGGGCTTGGTTACGGGCTGTGCTGTTGAGTCACTCCGATATCCAGAAGTTTGTTGAGATTGTCGGACCTGGTAAGTCGGGTAAATCCACCTACAGCAATTTGGCTCATGCACTGGTTGGTGATGACAACGCCATGATCTCCTCGCTTGATCACCTGGAGAAGAACCGATTTGAAACGGCAAACCTCTACAAGAAAAAGCTTCTGCTATTCAATGATGTGGAGCGTTACGGCGGTTCTGTTTCCGTACTCAAAGCACTGACCGGTCGTGACCTAATTCGTAATGAACGCAAGTTCCAAGCCGGTAGCCAGAAACCATTTAAGTTCAATGGTCTGGTCATGATTACCGCTAACGAACCCATCCAAACAACCGATCCAACTTCTGGTTTGGCGCGTCGTCGTCTCACCATTCCGTTCGATAAACCATTCACCGGTAGTTCTGCTGAACAGCGCACCCTCATCGACATGGATGATCGTGGTCATCCCTTTGGTGAATTTGCAACCATGCTGCCAGGGTTGGTGAATTGGGTGCTGGATATGTCAGAGGCAGAGATGCGGGAATACCTGATGGAGACCAACGAAAAAGTTGGGTTCTTTGCCAAGCATCACAAAGAGCAAATTCTTAAATCCAACCAAATTCTGGATTGGATGCAGCACTGTGTGGTCTTTGACCCAGGGATTGCAACTCCCGTAGGCCTTGCGAAACACGCACCGGGCGGTGTCACCAACTTGTACATCAACTGGGATAAATGGCTCTATGCCAGTTACTGTGAGTTCTGTCGCGGATCCAATAACAACATCTTGGGCCGCAGCCGATTTGAATCCCTCTTGATGGATGTATGTGTTCACCAGCTGAAACTAAACGTTTATCAGTTCAAGAACAGTCGTGGTATGCGTGTCGTCAACATTGCACTACGCGCGTCAGGCCCCAAATATGAGCAGTATCCATCTCTTGTGGAAGTTGGTTTGAACAAAGAAGAATGGCGTACGTTCTATGGTGATGTCATTGATAAAGCTTCCAATGAGACAATGGATGAAGTGGGAGAAAACCAGTGAGCAAAGGGCGGCACCTCATCCTTGATCTCTATGGATGTGATCAAGCATTACTAGACAATTACGAAGAACTGGAGCGCTTGCTTCAGGCTGCCCTCAACATGGCAGGCGCCAAGATTCTTCGGATCTTTGGTGAAAAATTCAAACCGCAGGGCGTCACCTTATTGGCGTTATTGGCTGAGTCCCATGCCTCTATCCACACATGGCCGGAACTGGGCTATGCCGCTATTGATCTCTACACCTGTGGAGATACAACTAAAACGGATAGGGCAGCAACTTTCCTGAAGAAGAAACTTGGCTCTAAACAGGCAGAAGAAAAAGAGCTGGTACGTTCTACAACTCCCCAATAATTCGTATACTATTTTCAGTCAATAACTAATTAAATGGCTGAAAATAAACCCAAGCTTCTCTGGGTTGGTGACATTGTTGCCACCACCGGTTTCGCACGCGTCACTGAAAACGTGCTCAGCCGTCTAAAAGATCAATACGAAATCCATGTCCTGGGTTGTAATTGGCATGGTGATTACACTCCCCTCCAGCAGGACTACTATCTGTACCCTGCTGCAAACATGTATCAAAACCAGCCTTTTGGTGAGGCTCGCATTCGTGAAATCACCGAACGCATTCGCCCTGACGTGATCTTCACGATCAACGACTGTTGGATTATCAATAACCAATGGACTCAAATCCGAGATCTTCGGCAGGAAATCGGATTTAAATTCGTTGGCTACTACCCCATGGATTCCTATGGGTGGTATGGCTGCCTCACCGATACCATGAATGAGTGGGACGCAGCTGTCTGCTACACCAAATTCGGTGCAGAAGAAACGTTGAAAGCTGGGGTGGAGAAACCGATCTGGGTGATTCCACACGGTGTAACAGCTGGTCAGTTCTATCCCAAGGACAAGATTGAATGCCGGAAGAAACTGAATCTGGAACCCGATGACTTCATCGTATTCAACGGGAACCGCAATCAATTCCGCAAACGGATTGACCTGACCGTTTCCGCCTTCGCCAAATTTGCAGTTGATCGGCCCGACGCCAAGCTTTACCTGCATATGGGTCAAAAGGACCAGGGCTGGGACATCATGCCCCTCTTCCATCGGGAGATGAGCCGTCAAGGGCTGGATCCCAACGGTCGCATCATCATGACGATGCCCACAAACCATGGTCCTTCCGTAGATGTGGACCTACTTAACACCATCTATAACGTTGCTGACGTAGGTGTTAACACCTGTAAAGGAGAGGGCTGGGGCCTGGTGAACTTTGAGCATGCTGCCTGCCGCGTAGCACAGGTTGTACCGGATCACACGTCATGTAAAGAAATCTTTGATGGCTGCGGTCCGCTGATCCGCAACCTCCATGCAGATGTGGATACCAACTTTGGACGCATCATGCCTTGCCCTGATGACAACCATCTGGCCAGCATCCTTGCAGACCTTTACGAAAACCGTGAAAAGCTGAATGAGGTTGCGCAGAAGTGCTACGAGCGCGTTACGGACACCTGCTTCAACTGGGATACGGTCGCATCTGATTTCAATGATGTGTTCCAGGAAGTCCTGGCCACAAAGGAGGAGCCTCAAATCAAGACCAGCAAGCGCAAGAATAAAAGCGCTAAGGCTGAAGACAAGGAGCTGGCTGAGGCCAACGCATGAGTTACTCCGAGACAAGGCCATGGGGATGGTTTGAGACGGTCTTGACTGGCCCTCAGTACCAAGTGAAGCAGCTGGTGGTGAACGCCAACCAGCGCCTCAGTCTCCAGAAGCATGCGCACCGTGAGGAGCACTGGGTTGTTGTTAGCGGCTTTGGGACCATCACGGTGGGGGATAAGAGCTTCCCCGCCTCCCCTGGTACCACCGCCTACATCCCCAAGGGTGAATGGCACCGCCTGGAGGCTGGAGACGGGGAACTCAAGCTGATTGAGGTCCAGAGGGGATCCTTTTTGTATGAGGAGGACATCACTCGTAAGAGCGATGACTATGGCCGTAAGTAGGCCTAGGGTAACGAGGTCAGATACAGGTGGGTCGCTTCGGCGGCCCTTTTTTTATGAGCCAAATCTCAGGGTAAGACCAAAGTGCGGTGCGCAAGAACTAAGAATGGGGTCCGTGCGTATCCCCCCTATAGGTAAATGACACTTTGAAAAATACTGTACGTTTTGAAAATGCAAAAGTCGGTGAAGAGAAATAGAAGTACGTACACTTTGGTCAAGCGGCGTCATTTAATCTATATATAGAATTCTCCTAAGCCATTCTTAGTTTTATGCGCCACTGGACACGGCGGCCAAAAGTGCGTACTATCTAAGAATGGCCCTTTAACGAACCATGCCAAGCAACCGGAAGGAGATGCCGCCCCTCTGGCGCGTTAAAGAATTGATTAAGCTTTCGGATCGGTATCCCAGTGGGTTGGAATGGGCCGTTGATAAAGCCTGCAACAAAGCTGGGACTCAGGCTGGACGTATGAATAAAGTCACTGGCTTCTACATGGTCTGCATCGACAACACGGTCTACTTGGCCCATCGAATTGTTTACTTTCTGCACACGGAAGAGGATCCGTTGCATCTAGATATTATTCACGAAAAAACCAATGCAAATAAAGACAACAGATTGAAGCTGATACCAACGAAACGCCTTAGTAAAAAACCTCCTAAACAGCCGCAAGAAAGAAAAGTACCTTCCTATTCTTGTTGAGTCTTACGTGGCTAACCTCCATCGCTCAGAGCGCAAAATTACTAAAGCAACAGACTTTCGTTTTGTTGCCAATATTGATGCGTTATCCGATGACGAACTCGATGTCAAGGGCTATTACAGGGGTTTTGTTTGTCCGCACAACCACTATGTAAGGGACAAGGAACGCCATTGGTGTTACCACTGCGTCCACAAGATCCAATCAAACCTCTGTGGCTTTGATATCAACTACCTCAACGTTGAATACAAAGCCCGCTACCAAAAGCTTTGGCAAAAAGTTACCAGAGGTGCAGCTGAAGAGTGTTGGACCATCGAATCCCCTGGCCCCTACACACCCAAGCGCATCTGTATGCCGTCTTATCGATCTGCTTATAGCCACCAAAAGGCTGAAAACTTAAGTTTTCATAAAGCTATTTACAACTGCGCCTGGGGGGACATCGGAAATATGGTGGTGACACACCTCTGTGGTAATCCCAGATGTGGCAATCCTCTTCATTTGGTCTCCAGCTGGAACAAACTTTTTTATCCAGAAGACATCCATCCGTTTGAACTTGAGTTCCAAGCAGAAAAATTGATGAACTATGGCCGCAATAAAGATAACCCAAAAGCTTTTACTGTTAACCACAAGAAAACAATTGTCTTCCCAGAAAACCTAGAAATACCAGACGAGTAGAATGTTGAAATAGGTCAATACCATATAGATGGCACGTAATCCGGATATTCAACGTCAAAGGACACAAGACAATCCTTTGAATATGGGTCGATTTAGTCAGCTATCAATACGAAACCTTAGAGGAAGTCTTGGCCCAAAGAACCAGGTAATTGGCCGTAGTGATACAAATCAGCTTTCGTTTGGTGGTTATGGTGGTGGTTCCTATAACCATTGGTTTAGTTTCACAATTACTTCTAAGGCTTGGATCATTGTTGTTAAAGGTGGTCCAAGGCCCCGCTACATCAATGCATCTGTCTACGACTTAAACCTGAATCCCATTCAAGGTCGTGGAATTTTTCAAGACGACAGCATTACAGCAACAATTGACGGGGAGGTATATAACCCTTACGTCGGTCATGTGATGAATGCACAGTCCGATCTTTACAATACCTTCGATCCAAATCGTTTGGATAAAGGAGATGATCGGTACTACCCCTTGGTGCCAGGGACTTATTTACTGTGCGTGTCAACAACGCGCAATGAACCAATTGAGTATGAAGTTGGCGTTGTTATTGAATTTCCCACAGGTGATTTTGAGCTTCTTTTGGAAGACTATACCTACATCTTGTTAGAAAACAATGACTTTATCTTGGATGATCGTACAGAAACTTATGATGGTCAAGATGTTCACGATCACTCGTTAGCTGAATGGGAGGAAGCTTGGCAACGTGAACATCAAGCGGATGATCGATTTCCCGCCTTCCTTGTGCCCTTTGCGACGGTACCGTGATTAAGTTTTACAATTGGTTGGTTTGTAAGTTATTCAAACGTTGCCATTTGGGGCGTCCAAGTCCCACCCAACAATTCAAGAAATACTGCATTGATAATCCCTGGGATAAATGCTGCCGTATTTATGAAGATTAAATAAACAGTTGTGATTAAGATCTAGAATGTAAAAAGATCCTTAGATCCGCCATGTCACATCTTAATCAGTACCTCGAAGTTGCACTGGCTATTCATGCCGCTGCTTCTGCTATTTGCGCTTTAACCCCAACGCCTTCCGACGATAAACTTGTGGGTAAGCTGTACAAGCTTATTGAAATTGCTGCTCTTGTTATTGGACGTGCCAAGCAGCGCTGATTAGTTAGGCAGTGCTTGAAACCAAAAGCAAACACCGCCTTGCTCTTCTACCCAATCTTTAGTTGCGTAGGCCTGTTCTTTTGACAGGGTTACGCATTTTTTTTCGTTGCCAACTTGCCAGCAAATATTAACCCTAATGTAGGGCTCTTTGTATTTTTTCATTTCAGTAGTCCCAGCGAATCTTCTGTCTACCTTCTCGAATGCCGATATGCACGAATCCTTTTGGTGCTCCGTAACCTAATGAGTACGGCCAATTCTTATTGCACCAATCTTGCACAACATAAATGTTGGCACCTTGAATGTAAAAATCAACAGCTCCCTTGGATGGAGCGTTGTATGTGTGTTCACTATTCTTTGCGCCTCCCACCTGAGTGTTGATGGGCTCAGGTCGCGATGCACTGGTAATAATCAAAGGACTGTTGTTGAATGCCCTACGTACTTTTTCAAGGAACTGACAGATTTCTAATGCCGTATCACATTGGAATTGCTTTGTAAAACGTCGTGCTTCCTGGTTGAGTGTCAGTTCCCCGTATGTAATATTGGGCGTTACTTTAAAGGTGAATGGGCTCCAGGGATTGAACTTTTCTTTGTTAGGTTCTTTCTCTGGAATATTGCCTGGTGTGCCAAGCTTGTGGTCAAGGATCTGGATTAATTTCGTGCTGTAATCGGGATCAGTTGCGTATCCTTCTTTTACTAAAAGTTGGGCGCATTCATTTCGTGTTTTTGCCCGATTAACTCCTTTAAAACGGCCAAAGTCTTTGTACCAACGATCAACCAAATAACTGACGCAAGTCTTAAGGTCAGGAAAATCAATGAACCCGGCATTAATTGTTATCCACTTGCCGTTGATAAACTCCTGGGTGTTGGCATTGGTGCCATTTCCTTTCAGGCCAAATGCGTTCCATTTACCTGAAAAATGTTTTCCCCAACCTGATTCGAGTGCCCATTGGGCACAAACTACGTCAGGAAATACAGCTCCAGCTTCTGCGGCAGCCTTGCGTACTCCTTCCCAAGTGTTTTCAATATCAACGGAAGGTTTTGGTTCCGTTCGATATCTGGTTGCAAATTCTTTAAGTTGCTCTGGAGTTAATTGCGATTGCAACCACCCCAGAGCTTCTTGTTGATGGGGAAGCTCTTTGTAGTACTTAGCCGCATCAACAAGATTAATTGTCATTATCAGGGTGCCTGAGGCGGATCAATTTCAACCCAAGATTGCGTGTCTTCGTCCCAACGATAGACTTTGCCATCAGTGGGGTAAGGAACAGGGGGCTCCCAAAGACCAGTCGTGGTATTTAACAGCCAAGAAGCAAACGGCTTGGGCGGAATAAAACCATCAATCGTTGCATCGTAAGCGTAACCAATGCCAGCGTAATTCTTGCGAAACGCTTTCGATTGATCAGGGTCTGGAGTGGAGGTTCCAGGGGTGTAATAGATGCCACCACGAGTGTTGTAACTGGTCTGCTTGTAAGTCTGGCCAGTGCGAGCGCTTAATTCAGCCTCTTTACCATTGTCTTCATCACGACCAACGGTAACAAAAGTGACGATGTTATGCTCGTCAAGAAGTGCGAAGTGTGCCATTAGGAGAACGTTACAGTTTCAGAAGTAGTCGAGGTAGCAGTAATAGTATAAATCTTATATCCTGCTACGGCTGTGGATAGAGACGATGTTACACCGCCACTAAAAGAGGCTGTGTACGCATTACTGATTTTTAAGATAATAATACCGGAACCTCCAGCGCCACCACTGGTACCCGAAGCGCCAGCACCACCGCCAGCGCCACCACCAGTATTTGCTGTACCGTTTTTACCATTGACGGAAGACGAATCACCACCGTCACCACCGCCACCTTGACCGCCAGTGCCTTTTGTACCAGTGCTGTAAGCTCCTGCACCGCCTCCACCGCCGTAATAAGTAGCTGTTCCCGTAATAGAAGACTGAATACCAATACCGCCATTGCCGGCGACTGAACTTGTGGAGTTTCCGCCTACACCACCAGCACCACCGCCACCGCCACCTACTGGGTTAGCGCTCTGTCCGCCATTATTGCCTTGCCCAGGAACACCTAAACCAAAATAAGTAGTCTTAACACTTCTATCAGAGGCACCACTACCTGATCCTCCATCACCAGTAGAGGCAGTGCTTAGATAAGTCAAACCACCGCCGCCACCAACTGGTCTAATGGCATAGAAATTACTAGTAGATCCAACGCCACCATCAACGCGCTGGCCACCTGCTGTACCGCCACCACCAATTGTTACTGTCAACGATGTGGATAAAGGAGCAACAATAGTGCCGGTTGAAACGCCACCTGCGCCACCGCCAGCTTGTCCGCCGCCACCACTGACTTCACCACCTGCGCCACCGCCGCCAGAAGCAACTAAGTATTCAACGTCAATACCAGAAGCAGTCGAGAACGAAACCGTTTCACTAGTTGTTGATGTTGCTGTAATCCAATAAATAACAAAACCAGTGACGTTACTAGTGCTATAAGTTACGCCACTTGAGAATGTTGCTCTATGGGTACTAGGAATTCTTAGGACAACACATCCAGAGCCTCCAGCACCACCTAACTGACCTCCAGCGCCACCGCCACCTCCTCCTCCAAGCGTTGACTTACCTGCATATCCAGCGCTATCCGGAGCTGTAGTTCCGCCATCACCGCCTCCATCTTTGCCGCTACCACTTGCATAGCTATAGCCAGACGATCCGCCAGCACCGCCACCACCTGCACGCGTTGTTGCTGTTCCATTGATCCAAGACGTAATACCCTCGCCACCATCACCTGCAAATCCTGCAATCGCAGGACGACCGGGATTACCAGCGCCGCCACCACCGCCAGCACCTCCGTAAGGACTCAGACCACCCTCATCACCATAACCACCGGGTGATCCTTGTCCAGCGGGACTAGCCGTTCCATTAGTGGCACTAGCACCATTTCCAGACCAACCACCACCGCCGCCGGAGCCGCCATTAGCAGCTGCAGTGCCACCGGCGCCTCTTCCCCCTCCATTAACAGTGATAGTTCCAAATACAGAATTAGATCCTGTTGTAGCAGTTGAACCACCCGCGCCAACAGTGACAGTGTAATTTGTAGACGTTGTTAAATTGGTGTGAAATGTTTCTACATAACCTCCAGCAGCACCGCCACCGCCATAGCCGGTGCCACCGCCACCGCCACCTGCAACTACAAGAGATTGAACTGTTAAGCCCGATGGTTTTTGTGCAAAAGAAACAGTCTCTGATGTAGTTGATGTTGCGTAAATTAGGTAAACGTTATAACCGCTTTGAGAGTTATAGAACGCACTGGATACGCCACCTGAAAATGTTGCAATAAACGTATCTGGCACACGAAGAATGACAACGCCACCGCCACCTGAGCCAGACGACGCGCCGTTTTTACCGGTACCGCCACCACCACCGCCAGTCCGGTAGCTTCCGGCAACGCCTATGCCACCTGTAGGGGCTGCGTGACCACCAGGACCACCGCCACCACGTCCGCCATATCCTTTTATTGCATTATCAATAAAAGCACCGCCACCGCCACCGCCTGCAAAGTACAGAGTTTGGCCTAAATAAGAATTAGTGCCACCTGAACCACCTGCACCAGCTGCAGATGATGTTCCATTTGCGCCAGGTGCACCGCCACCACCGCCACCAGGTGCGTTGTAAGTGCTGTTTACGTTGGAACTACCACCAGGATTACCTTGGGATGGTGTGGTTGCAGGTGTGTTACCTGCGCCTCCTACACCACCAGCCGGAGCAGGCCCCTGGTAGTAACCACCAGAACCGCCACCTGAACCGCCAGCGCCACCACTGTTGGCAGTTGGGCTATTTCCTCTACCACCACCACCACCACCTGCAGATGTTATCGCACGAAAAACAGAATTGCTACCAGCAGTACCGTTGCTGGTAGATGTTCCACCTGCACCGCCTGCGCCAATCGTGATTGTGTAGTTCGTGCTTGCCGTTAACGTTTCAGATGTGATAGTGCGGAAACCACCTGCACCGCCACCGCCTCCACCGGTATAGCCACCGCTTGCTGGAGTACCACCGCCACCACCACCGCCTGCAACAACTAAGTAATCAGCAGAAAAAGTTACAACTTCCGCTGGCCAGGTTCCTGCTTTTTTTAGTTTAAATTGCTGATCTACGTCCCACTCTCCCGAACGATTTGATGCACCCCAGTTGGAGGGAGTAGCACCAAGAAATCCGCCTAGGGGACGAGAGGCCATAGTATTATTGCGCGTTCAAGCTTATTTATAAATTATAAGTTAATTAACTAAAAGTAACTGTTTCACTCGTTGTAGAGGTAGCAGTAATGGTGTAAATCTTATACCCTGCAACAGCTGTAGACAGCGAGCTGGTAACACCAACAGAGAATGTAGCAGTAATGGTATCGGGAACCTTAATAATCACAATACCGGATCCTCCAGAGCCACCAGCGCCACCATCACCACCGCCACCGCCACCGCCACCGCCGCGATTAGCCGTGCCAGCTCCCCCCGTACTACCATTATTTGAGGTTGTCTCACCTGCACCGCCCGCGCCACCGCCACCAGATCCGGCTGAGCCGCCTGTTTTGCTGCCGCCACAGCCGCCACCGCCGCCGCCGCCACCGCCATAAGTGACAGAAGACCCAGATAAAGAGGAAGCCGCACCGGTACCGCCAGCGCCACCGCCGCTAGATGAAGCGTTTCCGCCTAAACCACCAGCGCCACCGCCGCCGCCGGAACCTGTGGTGAAAAGATCACTGGAGCCACCAGAGTAACCTTCGACTGGTGAATAACCACCTTGATTTCCGGCTCCGCCAGGGGCACTCACACCGCCAGGACTACAACTTCCACCTGCACCAGATCCACCGGTGCCGCCTTGTCCTTCGTAGCTACCTACACCTCGTCCACCACCAGTTGACGTAATTGCTGAAAAAACAGAATTACTTCCCTTACTGCCTGGACTGCCCCCAGAAAGGCCGTCAACAATACCCCCAGTACCACCAGCGCCCACGATCACGCTATAAACACCAGTAGCAATTGATGTGGCCCCTGTCCTGTATCCACCTGCGCCACCACCGCCACCGCCTGCATAAGAACCAGAACTTGCAGTACCACCGCCGCCACCACCACCTGCAAGAACTAAGTACTCAGCAGTTCCAAGCGGAATACCGAACGTAACAGTCTCACTTGTGGTAGAAGTTGCTGTAATTGTATAAATGCTAAAACCACCGGAAGTTGCTACCGAATAAGTTACACCGGAAGAAAAATTAACAAGTAAGTTGGCATCAACTTTAAGGATGACAACACCAGAACCACCTGCAGCGCCAGGACCGGCATCTGTTTGGCCACCACCGCCGCCACCTGTATTGACCGTGCCGTCTGTCGGGTTTGTTGGCCAGTTTGCACCTGTGCCACCACCGCCTTGTCCCCCTGGGGCTACAGGGGAAGTGTTTTGGCCGCAAGAACCGCCGCCACCGCCTGCGTAATAAGTTGCAGTGCCCGTGATGGAAGATTGAACACCGATACCACCGGGTCCTCCGTTATTATTTCCTGATCCGTTACTGCCTACAGCGCCAGCGCCACCGCCACCGCCAGCTGCATAGAGGCTGCCAGCACCGCCTGCATAGCCTTGATTGGCAGTACCTGAAGGAGTTCCTGTGGCGTAGCCGGACGAACCGCCACCCGAACCTCCTGTTGCGCCTGCCTCGGGTGCACCACCAGAACCGCCACCGCCGCCTCCAGTCGAAGTTGTACTAGAGAAAACACTATTTGAACCGTTTGCACCTATTGTGTTATTGCCGCCTGCCCCACCAGCTCCAACTGTAATTGTGTATGCAGTTCCTAAGGTAATCGTAAAAGCTCCTTCTGCCGATCCGCCTCCCCCAGAAGGTCCTGCATTGGTGCGAAAACCACCTGCACCACCGCCACCTCCGTAATAACGACCGCCGCCACCGCCACCCCCAGCAGCAACTAAATATTGCAGTGCGAGACTATAAGTAATAGGAGAAACCCAAGTACCTGCTCTTTGTAATTCGTACTGGCTCCTAAGATTCCACATGCCAGGGCGACTGGTCGAACTCCAGGTGCTAGGAGTTGCCCCTAAATATCCACCTTCCCTCTTTTTTCCCATCTGACTATTACCGCTTAGTTAAGTGTAGCAATCAGGGCTGAATATCGACAGCAGAGACAGTAAATACAATACCAGAAGCAACGGAAGAACGCGCCCTTAACTTACTGCCAAATTGAACATTTGCTTTATTTACAATCATTTCCAAAGAGGCATTGGCCGGTACAACAATCGATTCAGCCATTGAAAAACTACCGCTTTCTGTCAGGACAGTACCCGTTGCAGTACTTGTCGAGCCAGTTAAAGTTGTATACAAGTTAACGCTTACGTTGCCGGTTGTGACATTGGCTGCAAGTGCAGACAAAACAACGGAAGTACCACTGCTATTAGTGAGTCTACCGTCTACACCATTGGTGGGATTAAAGATATCGGTAACGCCAGTAGTGGTTAGAACCGTACCTTTAAATTCAAAATACTCAGCCATTTCCGGAACTCTTTTTGTTAATTATAAGAGCAATAAATTAACCGCCAAGGGCGATCACAAGACCGAGGCTAACGCCTTGAGTTGCTGCCGTAATCTGTGTTGTTCCATCTGGAAACTTAAAGCCACCAGTGGTGGATTCAATCACTCCAGAAGCTGTGGCTCCTGATGTAAAGGTGCCTGTGCCAGCCACAAGTGCTGCACCTCGAACGGTGGCTCCACTTACGCTGGTTGTAAAGACACCGGATACACCGTTGAAGTTGCCGCCTGTGATGGTGGCACCAGAAATACGGTCGGTAAAAGTACCAGAGACTCCGGTGATATTGTCGCCGGAAATCGTCGATGCATTAACAGAGGTACCTACAATTGCCGCGCCACTTAGGCTCGTCGTAAAGATGCCGGAAACACCACTGATTATTGGAGAAGATACTCCGGAAATAAAGATTCCAGATCCTCCACTTACCAGGTTCCCATAAATTGTTGTGCCACTCAGGCTGGTAAAAATACCAGAAGTAAAGACTCCAGTTACACCAGAAATTAACGGGGCGCCAAGATAAGCAGCTCCGCTTACGGGAAAAGTAACGTCCCCGGTAGGAGTTGAATAAACTAAATTATCAACTTTTAAGTTCCCGTATGCCATCAGTAACTAAAGCTTTTTATTTTTCTAGTTTAATTCAAGATTTTCCAGATTGATCCGGATGGAATGGTTACCACAATTCCAGAGGCAATCTCTACCGGACCGATGGATCCGCCGTTATATCCAATTGTAATCGCATAGTTCGTATCGATAACAATTTTACTTTCAAAAATTGGAAACGAAGTTAAGATGCCTGTGGAAGTGGCAATGGCCCAAGTGGTTTGTCCGTTGCCGAGTGTCGTTAAAACGTAGCCGGATGTACCAGGGCTTGGCGGGAAGGAAAACTGGTTGAAGGGACGAACGTCACCTGCACCGGACACAAAGATTGTGTTGCCTGCAACGTAGGTTGTGCCGCTAAGGCGAGTGAAGTTACCTGTGGAACTTGTGAGCTGACCAAAGCCACCGCTTCCAAATACCGCAGTAGTACCGCTGAAGGTATTGCCAGTAATAACGGCACCGCTTAAACGAGTCGTAAAGACGCCCGTTACACCAGTGATGGATGTCCCAAGAACAACATTACCAGTAATCGTGGGAGATGAAACAATTGTTCCACCGATAACACCGTTGCCACTTAAGGTGTCAAAGAATGCATCTACACCGGTAACCGTATTACCAGAAATAGTGCCGCTAACGGTAAGGTTTGTTGAAATTAAACCGCTAGTTCCAATAAATAGGCTGCCACTAGCAGATAAATTACCAGTGGTTGCAATGGTACTAACATTGATTTGATCGGTAAAGGTACCTGTCGAAGCTGTAATAGTTGTGAATAAACCCGTCACACCTGTAATGGTTTGACCGGAAACGCTGCTGGTAAAGGTGCCGGAAATCCCAGTTAACGCGGTAAAACGTGCGGTGTCACCAGTAATAACGGAACCAGAAAGTAACGATGTAAAGACACCACTATTAATGGTGGCATTACCAAAAGAACCCGTTAAGCCTGTAACAGTTGCACCGGAAACGGCAATAGTCCCAGTGACGTAGTTCGCGGTAATGCCGCTGAATAAACCAGTGGTCCCTGTAACCGTTACACCAGAAGCGTAAGTAAATTGACCGGTTCCAGCTGTAAGGCGTGTAAATAAACCAGTGACACCGGTAATAACAGCACCGGATAAATTACTGGTAAATACACCAGAAATACCAGTTGTATTACTGAATAAAGCAGTGTCGCCGGTGATCGTTGCACCGGACAGACGAGTCGTGAACGTACCGGAAACACCAGTTGTGTTACTGAATAAAGCAGTATTACCAGTAATAGTTGCACCGGAAAGGCGGGTTGTAAAAACTCCGCTAACACCAGTGATTGTTTCAGTATTTAAATTGATTGAATTAATTGTGTTGCCAGAAATCACCTGGCCGGTTATGCCGCTACCGCGAATGACATTACCAGTGACAACTGCGCCGCTGATTAACGAGCCTTCAAGGGTGGTGCCAACGGCATTTATGTATTGAAGATTGGTGAAATATCCATTGTTTCCATTGATGTTGACACCCTGGATGCTCTGGCCGGTAATGGTATTACCACTAATAGTGCCAGTGGCAACCAGGTTATTGAGCGAAAGTACGCCAAAGGTACCTGTACCTAAAACATCCAGGTTTCCACGGATGTTTGTATTGCCAGATACGTTTAAATTATTGGTTACCGTTAGGGTAGCAATTGTGCCGCCCGTTAACTGCAGATAGTAATTATTAAGATACGCCTTGTGTTCTTGGACAGTAAATTTCTTATTTTTTAACCCAGGATCAACCTCTGAAACGTGGACAATAGTAAATAGGTCGGCATCTGCAATGTCGACCGAACTGATTGCAGGTAAATCTGAGATCCGCCTATTGGCCACCTATACACTCGCAAACCTTATAACTAAAATTATAGTTTAGGTTTTCCGTATTTTATTTGACTCTAATTTCCACTTGAGGTAAGATGCGCGACCCAAAGTTCCACAAAGCTTGGACGCCAGTTACCAAGCCGCAAGCCAAGAGGACAACCAACAGAAGTTCGGCAACTGTCAGGTTACGTCGCAGATAAATGATCTCCGGCTGAAACTGGGGTTGTGGAGGCTGGATAGACGGTGGAGGAGCCGCAATTCGCACCGTTTGGTTTTGTTGCTCCAAGGATGCCTGGGCAATAGCTCGATCCCTGGCGATCTGCTTAAGCATCTCAACCTGTTCAGCGGAAAGCCTCGGCAACCCCTGAGGCTCAGGCTGAGGATTTGCCTGCAGTTGTTCGTCCATTACATAGCAAGTCTTGTTCAAATACATTAGCATTCAGCCAAAACTATTGAGGTATGGCTTACGGAATTCGCAAGGGCTTGGAAGATGTTGCGTACGAATTAAAAGGAATTCGTAATATTCTTGCAAGCTTTTGGGCTTTGCAGGAAGGCGCCACTGACCGTGTCTCCACCAACCCCGAAGTGTATGCAGACGAATACATTTCAACAGAAGAGTGTGCCAGGCGGCTGTCCGTGTCTGATCAAACCATCAGAAATTGGATTGCCATTGGCAAAAAACATGCCGACAAGGGATGGACGGAAGGAGTGCATTACGTCAACGTCAACCCGAATTCCCGCACCAAAACGCAAATTCGCGTTCCCTGGAATCACCTGGTGCGCTCCTTCTCCAAAAATCCTGAATGCCGGATGGTTGATTACGTCGAAAAAGCAAACACCAGCTATCGGCACAATCCGCATTCCATTGACACCTATTTAAAGTCCTTAGAAACAGAAACCGATGCAGAAGAAACTGATACCACTAGCCCATCGGTTTGAATCGTTCTTGATCCAAGACGTAACAATTGAGAATTATCAGGAGTTGCTTCCTGTTTCTTTGGCTCTTCAGGTGGAATCGTTCATGCCACCTGAGGGATCTTTTGATGACGGTTGCCTCAGGCGTTACCTCAAGGTCATCAAGGATTATGAAGAAGAGGATATCAACTCCAACATGACGTTGGCCAATCGTCTGCGCATTGCGTTCAGCGATATGGTACCCGATACCATCTGTAGTAAATTCCCAGCGGCAGAACTGACACTTAAACGACGGCTTCGGTGTGTGGCTGAATATCTGATCCGCTCTGGTGAATTTGACAAACTTCGTGACGACAGTGGCAAACTGCTGAAAAAACGCGGCATTCTTGGTAAGCTAGTTGTCATCTATAAGCCTCTGCCCAAGATGCAAGAGGTTTTACAAAAGCAAGGGTTAATCTTCAATGAATCGCCGTGAAAAATTAATCGCACAAGCAATCGGTCCTGAAATGGACGAGTCCAAAGTGCGTTTCTTGGATGCAACTCTCAAAGTAATCTTGGGAGATATGGGTGAACACTATTGCAAACTCTGGGATGCTGAGGGTCCAGGGGTGATGGTCTTTCAGCCAAAGAACAAGGAACGTTCTATGTTCTTCTGGACTCTCAAGGAGATTCACTCTGCACAAGAAGAGTGCGAACGGGATAACAACGGTGATCTTGCGGAAAGCTTCCGGCGCATCTTGAGTGCAGCACAAAAGATTGACCCCCTGGCAAAAGCTGGTTATGTCATCAATGATGATGAGGGGATCCGCTATTTTGAAATTGACTACAACAAACAGAGCAATCAATAATGGCAATTACCCGCAGCGGCTTCCGGCGTGAAGATCTCGAATTAATTACCAATGGAGATCTTTCAGCTTCGGCCCATGCCTTGATGGGTAATATCGACCTGGATGTCGCTAGCTCTACCTTTGCAAATGACTACGTAAAAGCAGATCATTTTTTCACGCCAACTGATGATGGCTTGAATGACCA